>Ga0335077_10004044_pt1 | contig 17850 bp, 17 predicted proteins | sample Lox_Sample_31_FD_207151 | JGI IMG/M metagenome (GOLD analysis project Ga0335077, IMG submission 207151) | Soil microbial communities from Loxahatchee National Wildlife Refuge, Florida, United States - Lox_Sample_3.1 | ecosystem: Environmental > Terrestrial > Soil > Wetlands | place: USA... | reverse complement strand
AAACCAATATAACAGTGACGACCATACGCATTTTGGGACCACCAGTCGAGCAATACGGCATAGGGCGCATTTTTCTGTTCGAACTCCCAATAAATCTGGGGAGCGACATAATCGATCCATCCTTTTTTCAGCCAGAGTAAAATATCGGCATAGAGATCATCGTAATTGGTTTGCCCGGCATGCGTATCGCTGCCTGTGCTATCTCTGTCTTTGTTGCGCCACACACCAAAGGGGCTGATTCCAAACCTGCAGTATTTCTTTTCTTCCCTGATGGCCCTGCTCAGCATCACAATGATCGAATCCACATTGCTCCTGCGCCAGTCTTCCCGGCTCATACCGGATCCATATTCCCTGTAAGATTTTTCATCGGGAAAATCCCGGTTCGGCAGACGATAGGGATAGAAATAATCGTCGAAATGAATGGCGTCTATATCATAACGGCGAACAATATCCCGGATTACTTCCACGACATATTGCTGCACTTCTTTATTTCCGGGATCAAAATATTTTGTGTCGCCATAATTCAGGAACCAGTCGGGGTGAATCCGCGTGATATGTGTTGATGCGATGGATGATTGCCCTAACCTGAATACTGCGCGGTAGGGATTGCACCAGGCATGAAATTCCATGCCCCGTTTATGCGTTTCTTCTATCATGAACTGCAATGGATCATAGTAACCGGAGGGAGGCTGTCCCTGTTTTCCCGTGAGCCATTCGCTCCAGGGTTCGTATTGGGAAGGATAAAATGCATCTGCTGCCGGCCTCACCTGAACGATCACGGCATTGATCCCGTTGCGACGATGCATTTCCAGCTGCTGAATGAATTCTTTCTTCTGGATTTCAGTATTGAAATTCCCTTTTGATGGCCAGTCAATATTATCGACGGTTGCTATCCACACAGCCCTGAATTCATATTTCGGCTGAGCCCTGCAATAAGAAACCAACAACAAATGGCAGGAGACAAGAAAGGCAGGCAAAACAAGATATTTGATTTCGTTTCTTTTCAACACAATCTGTTTATCCGGAATTGCGGATTTTATCGAGTAACTGATTCAGGGATTTTGCATCTTCTTCATTGAGACTTTGAAAAATTGCATCCATTTCATCACTGCGATTATCCAGTTTCTCCAGCAATTTTTTTCCTTTTGTTGTGATAATAATATCCACCAGCCGCCTGTCGGCCCTGCAGGTATTTTTTTTCACCATTCCTTTTTTAATCAGCCTGTCTACAATGCGGCTGGTATCACTCATCTTATCCAGCATCCGTTGCCGGATCTGCAGGGTGGACAGCGGTTCGCCGGCTCCGCGCAGTATCCGCAGGATGTTGAACTGTTGCTGGGTAATATCAAACTGCTCAAAAATCCGGTCAATCTTTTCGTTCATCCAGTTAAAAGTATAGATGAGATTGATCGCCGCTTTCTGGTGTTCGTTCCGGAATTTAGGCTGATTGATGTCTTTTTCAAGAGTCATAGCAGGAATACAAGCGGTAAAAATACGGAATAATTTTTTTCGCCGTGTGTTCATGCATGATGATTTTAGTCAGGTGCCTATAAAACATGTCGTCTCGCTTATGTTTGCAATTTGTGATTTACCCAATGGAGAAAACAGAGACAATAGAGGAACTGTATAAATGAATATTCAATTTTATCCCGGACAATTTCCGGAGTCAGATTGGTCATTTCTACCCATTCCGGCTGGAGCCTTATTTGGGAGCCAATCCCAAGCCCGTGCCCTATACAAGCAGAGATTATTTTAATATCACATTGAGTATCGTGGGATAGCGAAATCCATTATGCCGATAAAATTCTGAAAGTGGAAAACAGGCCCTGGTATTTTCTAATCCTTATATTCCCTAAAAATGGGAACACACAGACAAAATTCAGAGTGGATATTTCTGCATTGTCAATCAAAATTTTTTCCATCAAAGCGGCAACTTAAATCAGTATTCGGTATTTCAACCCAACGGAATACATGTTTTTGATTTAAGCGATGAGCAGGTGGAAAAGGTTACGGCTCTTTACCAGCGTATGTTTGAAGAAATCAACTCCGATTACACATATAAATACGATTTATTAGGGACGATTGTTTTCGAATTCTTGCATTTTGCCATGAAGATGCAACCCTCCGAAAATTTTGAGAACCTGCATAAAAACGCTTCACATAGAATTTCAACGCTATTTTTTTTTAGAATTGCTGGAACGCCAGTTCCCTATTGATGATACCCACTAAAAAATGAAACTGCGTTCTGCTTCCGATTTTGCCGGTCAGCTAAATATTCACGTAAACCATCTGAACCGGGCAATCAAGGAAACTACCGCAAAAACCACTTCTCAGCTTATTGCGGAACGTATTTTACAGGAGTCAAAAATATTTCTCAAACACAGCGCCTGGAATGTATCTGAAATTGCCTATGCACTGGGTTTTACCGAGCCTGCTCATTTCAATAATTTCTTCAAAAAGATTGTACAGGTAAGTCCATTAAAGTTCAGGAATGTTTGAATTTCGTAAGCAGTTATTTGCTTTTTGCTTGTTTCCGGTTTTCAAATCAGCGTAACTTTGTTCCTCATTTTAAAACATTCATTATGGAACCAGGAAAAATGCCGATACGCAAATTAGGGAAGAGCGGCCTTGAAGTCTCAGCACTTGGTTTAGGCTGCATGGGAATGAGTTTTTCATATTATCCTTTTCCGGAAAAGAAAGACATGATTGCACTTATGCACAGGGCTGTAGAAAAAGGAGTTAATTTTTTTGATACTGCCGAAGTATACGGTCCCTATGTCAACGAAGAACTGGTTGGTGAAGCGCTGGCGCCATTTCGTAATAAAGTTGTGATAGCCACAAAATTTGGATTCAATATCCAGAATGGAAAGATGGCCGGCATAAACAGCCGACCGGATAATATCAGGCGCGCAGTTGAAGGCTCTCTGAAAAGACTCAGAACAGATGTCATCGATCTGTTGTATCAGCATCGAGTTGACCCGAATGTGCCGATAGAAGACGTAGCAGGCACAGTGAAAGATTTAATCAAGGAAGGCAAGGTGAAACATTTCGGTTTGTCGGAAGCCGGTGCAAAAACAATTCGCCGTGCACATGACGTACAACCTGTAGCTGCTTTGCAAAGTGAGTATTCACTTTGGACAAGAACACCTGAAGAAGTAATCATACCTACTCTCGAAGAACTGGGAATTGGTTTTGTTCCTTTCAGTCCGCTGGGCAAAGGATTTCTTACAGGCAAGATGAATGAAAACACAAAATTCGAAAGCGGCGATTTCAGGAATATACTTCCCCGATTTACGACAGATGCATTAAAAGCAAACCAGGGACTGATCGACCTGCTGGGAAAGATCGCCCGGGAAAAAAATGCAACACCGGCTCAGATTGCACTTACCTGGCTGCTGGCACAAAAGCCATGGATAGTTCCGATCCCGGGTACTACAAAATTGCATCGCCTGGAAGAAAATATTGGCGCAGCAGACATTACATTAACTTCCGCAGAATTGGGTGAAATCCATTCAGCGTTGGAAAAAATCAAAGTGGTCGGCAATCGTTATCCTGAAGAATTGGAAAGGACAACGGGTTTGTAGAATTATTATCCTGCGGGATGCGGGATTCGAGATGCGGGATGCTGGGACTAGCGAAATGTACCAAGCAGTTGGAAGATCGTATATAAATGATGAGCTTCATGCAAAAGAAAAAAATCGGTCCATTGGCTGACGGTCATATTGCCGAATTTGGGATGAATGACCCTTGTCGACAACTGCTCTTCCTTGAATCCTTTTAGCTCATTGATGATAATGGAACGTTTTTCGGAAATATCATCCAATAATTCTGTCAGACTCTTTTGGAGATATTCATGAAACAGGGGATCATTCTCTGCTACATAACGATTAAACCCCTGAGTATTTCCTTCCAACATCAGTTTTATTCTGTTGATGAATGTGGGTTGATAAGATGCCAGGTGGGCGATGTTTTCAAACGGACTCCATTTGTCAGGATTCGGCCTTTGTTTTAATCGCTTCTCATCAACACCTTCGATCAATTCTGAAATCGTTTCGTGCTGGTGTTGTAAACGGGCAAGTATAGACGCAGATAATGGCATGGTATATTCTTATTATTATAAAAATTGAATTAGACGCCAGGTTTTATCAGCTAGTCACTCCATACTTTGGTCCCTTCGCTGCAATTGGCACAGATATCAATATTCTTCCGGCCCTGCAAGAGCTGTGTTCTGAACTGTGCATATTCTGTATCACGCCATATTTCCCTGAAAGATCTTTCTTTCATATCCCCCAGCTGGTGTTGGGCATCCTTATCAAAACAACAGGGCACTACCAGGCCATCCCAGGTAATCACTGGTGCATGCCACATTCGCCAGCAATGATTGTCAAGCGAATTTTTGATTGCATAAGACCCCTCATTTGTTTTTTTATAGCGACTGAATTTCCCAAGCTGCGGAATCAGATGATTCGGGTCATTTTTGTAATCATAAACCTGCGCCGTTTTAAACCGCAACTCGTCCACGCCCATTTCTTTTGCCATGCGTCTGACATCTTCCACCTGGTGTTCATTCGGCCTGACGACCAGAAATTGAAAAATTACAAATGGCGTTTTGCTTTTGAGTTCTTTTTTCCATTTAGTAATATTTCGTGTCCCTTCCAGCACCTTTTCCAACTTTCCACCGACACGATATTGCTCATAGACTTCCTGGGTAGTTCCATCAATGGAAATAATTAATCTGTCTAACCCGCTTTCTACGGTCTTCCTCGCATTGAGATCATCCAAGTAATGCGCATTCGTTGAAGTGGCCGTATAGATTTTTTTTCCCGATGCATATTTCACCATATCCAGAAATTCAGGATTCAGATAGGGTTCTCCCTGGAAATAAAAAATGAGATACCAAATATCTTTTGCCAGCTGATCGACCATCTCCGAAAAGAAATTCTTTTGCATCATACCTGTCGGGCGTGTAAATGCACGAAGTCCGCTGGGGCATTCGGGACATCGCAGATTGCAGGATGTCGTGGGCTCAAATGCAACAGAGAGTGGCAACCCCCACTGAACCGGTTTTTTAGTCCATTTGCTCAGGTAATAACTACCCAGCACTTTTCCGCCATTCCATAATCGACGGAGAGTAAGTTTTGAAAGAAGATTGATCGTATCGTTTCGGTTGAATCCAGGCATGCCAATCTTAAAATTAATCAGAAAAGCCGGAAAGACGATTTTTAGAAAAGTTTGCAGACTGCATAAATTATATTTGCACGCGTTTAAAGAAATATGGTAAGAAAGAAAAAAGGGAAACTCTGGAGAATTATTTTAATTGTGCTGGGCATATCAATATTTACGATGGTGTCTTTTTGGGCCTACGACTGGTGGGTGGAAAGAAAATCTCATTTTGTACGCTACCCTCAATTTGGCATTGATATCCCGGTGAATTATGTTATTCACGGAATTGATGTATCCAAATATCAAAATATCATCGACTGGGAATTGGTGAAGGATATGAATGTGAACAATGTCCAGATCAGTTTTGCCTTTATTAAGGCAACAGAAGGTCTGGGAAATGAGGATACTTTTTTTGACCGCAACTGGAAAAAAACGAAAAATGCAGGACTGACCCGCGGAGCCTACCATTATTTTCTCGCTACAAAAAGCGGTAAGGCACAAGCTGAGAATTTTATCAATTCTGTAAATCTTGAACCTGGTGACCTACCCCCAGTTTTGGATATTGAGCAGACTTACGGTGTTCCGACAGACAAAGTAAGGGAAAGGGTGAAAGAGTGGCTCGAAACAATCCAGACTTATTACGGCACTCCGCCCATTATTTATACCAATGTTGAATTTTATAAAAAATACCTGAAAGATGATTTCGATAAATATCCTTTATGGGTGGCTCACTATCTGCAACCGGAACAACCCAGGATCTATCGAAGCTGGACTTTCTGGCAGCATAGCGAAGGAGGCCGTGTGAATGGAATTTTTACAAGAGTGGATTTTAATGTATTCAATGGAGATTCACTTGAATTCAGGAAGCTGTTGATGAATAAATGAGCAACCTCCGGGGTACTCCGCTACCCCGGAGGTCATGGAGAAAGTTGCAAAACAATGGTCTGCATTGGATTTCGTCTTATCCGATTTTGCTGTGTAAACAAAATCATCCTTTTCGTAAAACAGAACCTCCGGGGTTCCGCGGAACCCCGGAGGTTTAGGAATTCCAATATTCTTACCTTTAAAACTAAATTTTTTGCTATGAGCGGGATGGAACCTGAAGTAAAGGATTTTCTGAAAAGGGTGGTCTGGTCCATCTTTTTCGGATTGCTATGGCTCATGTTGAACATGACGATGGGAATTTATTTCGATCTTCTTTTTATTTACGAAAAAATCACCATTGGCAATATTGTTTTTTATCTCTTCGCCCTCATCAGCCTCGGCCTGCTGATCTGGTTCTATTATAATACATGGAAAAAGAAATTCCCTCATGGATGAAGCATGCGCCCTGCCACTCAGAAAATATCAAATTTCTTATTGACCCTTTGCATCTAAAATAACCGGAGCACCAGCTTTCCCCATAATAATCATTTTTGCGTTTTGAGAAGCGGCCAGCTCTTTCATCGCTTTGATCTGCTCATACTGAAGCTGCTTATCCGTCAAACTTTCACTGATGATCCGCTGATAATCGGAAATACCCTGTGCTTCAACTCTTTTTCTCTCAGCTTCCTGCCTTTCTTTCTGCAAAACAAATTGCATTTTCTGAGCATCCTGTTCAGCGCTTATCTTCTGTTCGATGGATGTTTTGACTGATTGCGGAAGTGAAATATTTCTTATCAGCAATTGTTCGAGCACCAGTCCTCTTTTTTTGAAATCTCCATCAATAGCATTGAAAATTCTTTGTTGAAACTCGTCTCTTTTGGTTGAATACAGGGCAACGGCTTCGTAATACACTGCATTATCCCGAATCTTTGTTCTCGTGAGTGGACGCACGATCTTGTCTGTATAATCAATCCCGGTTTCCCGAAGAATATTCGGAGCCTGTGAAGGGAGCACCTTATATAATACCGTCAGATCTATAATCACTTCCAGCCCGTCTGATGTCAGCGCACGAATGGCGTCGTCTCCCTGTTTTGCTCCTTCATCATGCACGGCGCTCATGGTATAATTCTGCGTTTTCACATCCATTTTTTCTATGTCCAGCAGGGGGTTGATGAAATGAAGTCCGCTTGTCAGGACATCATCCTGTACTTTTCCAAAAAGTTTTTTTACTCCAACTTCCCCGGCATCAATCTGGATAATGCAGGCAGTAAGAATTCCAAGAAGGATCATGAGTGAACCGACAATTCGTACCGGCCCGGAAAATCGCCTGAAGTTTTGATCACTGCGATGAATGGCAAGTCCAATGAGAAAAACAATGAACCCGATAATAATAAGTGTCATATAAAATATTTAGGATGAACAATAAAAAATTTCAACTGGTATGGTCGGTGACGATCACCCATTTCCCGCTTATTTTCCTGAACAGCAAAGTATATGTTCCGCCAATATCACCAATACTTCTTTTAAGAAACCATTTTCCGATTACAAAATAAAATTCATCGGATAACCTTTTCACCCGAAGCAATTCAAAAAAAAGTTTTCCCATTTTAGATGTATCACTATAATTCTTTTTGTAATTATTCAGCGTATTTGTATATCCGTAAGTAATGCCTCCATGTCCTATAAAAGTGAGCGAATCGTTTGCCCAATATCCTTTCATAAAATCATCGATGCTTCCCCTGTTCCAGGCCTTCACCTGGTCACTCATCACTTTTCTGACTGCAGCTTCGTCGGATTGTTGGGCAAATGCTGCGGGAAAAAATGATATGGAAAAAAAGAAAAATAAGAGCGTTTTCATATTTGTTATTTGATATGAAGCTACAATAGTATTCGAAATCCTGTATTAGTTTTACATATTATGAAGAAAATTTACTGTCTCTCTACCTGTGATACCTGCAAACAGATCCTCAGCGATATCCGGGCAGAAAAAAAAGGATTTGAATTGCAGGATATCAAAACTGAAAAAATAACTCCTGCCCAGCTCGATGAAATGAAGAAACTGGCCGGCAGTTACGAGGCTTTGTTCAGCCGTCGTGCGATAAAATACAAAGAGATGAAACTAAAAGATAAAAAACTTGACGAAAATGATTACCGGAACCTGATCCTTAGCGAATATACCTTTCTAAAAAGGCCTGCTGTGATCTTAAATGATAAAATTTTTGTCGGGAGTGAAAAGAAAACCGTGGAAGAATTAAAACAAAAGGTGCAATGATCCGGGTGAAAAAGTTATTGCTCGATGATTCGCAGTTTCGCATAGTTCAACATAATCTTTTTCTCCCCATTCATTTCAAATTTTACGGTGGCCACGGGATTATGCGCCGATCCTTCCATTTTAGTCACTTCGCCAAATCCAAATTTCTGGTGTTCCACTTTTTGTCCAACCTGCAGATTAGAAGTATCGCTTGCCACAAAATCGGGGGAAGGCGTATGCTCCTTTGTCTGCTGTTTGAAATTGTTTCCAAGATAAGAAGGCTTGTCGCCGGGTTTCGGAGATTTCGGAGCCGGACTATCCCAATCAAATCCGCGATGCATGCGATCATAGGCCGAGCTGTTGTTGCGCCCACCGAATCCCTGGTTTCTCATTCCGCCTCCTGCAAAACTTTTGTCGAGTTGTCCGTCGGGAATCTCTTCAATAAACCGGCTGGGTTCATTCTGGATCAGGCCGCCAAAACGGTAACGCGTATTCGCATACGTGATCCACAGTTTTTGTTTTGCCCTCGTGATCACGACATAAAACAGTCTTCTTTCTTCCTCCAGTTCTTCTCTTGTATTAATTGACATTGCATTGGGAAAAAGTGATTCCTCGAGTCCGGCTGCAAAAACACAACTGAACTCCAATCCTTTTGCCGCATGGATCGTCATCAGCTTTACAGTGTCTGCATTCGGATCTTTTTCATCAGCATCGGTGAGGAGAGTGATCTGTTGCAGATAAGACGCAAGTCCTGCTTCACCGCGACTTGCATTGGGATCATCCTCTCTCAAAACGCCGTCCTCATCAATCATGGCAAGATTCCGCTGGTCGTCCACCCATTCCCTGATACTGTTCAGCAGTTCCTGAATGTTTTCATATCTGGCCAATCCCTCCGTGGTCTTATCATTAAAAAGATCTTTAACAATATTGGTTTGCTTGCCTACATGCACGGCAACCTCATAAGCATTTTTTGTGGCCAGCATACTGGCAAAACTTTTAATCATCAACACAAAACCATCTATTGCCTCGAGGCTTGAGCTTTTATACCCAAAGTTTGCCGCATTGACCAGCACTTCCCATAAAGAAATATTTTTTTCATTGGCAGTAAGAACAGCTCTGTCGATCGACGATTTTCCGATTCCTCTTGACGGATAGTTAATGATCCGTTTTAATGATTCTTCATCCCTGGGATTGACGATAACCCGCAGGTAAGCGAGATAATCCTTGATTTCTTTGCGCTGGTAAAAACTGATACCCCCGTAAATAGTATAAGGAATTCCCATGCGGCGCAGACTTTCTTCAAAAGCACGGCTCTGTGCATTGGTTCGATATAAAATAGCGAAGTCTTTATTGTAAAAATGATTGCGCAGCTTCTGTTCCTGGATGGTATCGGCTACAAATTTTCCTTCCTCGTTATCCGTCATCGTCCTGACCAGCCTTATTTTTTCGCCGGTGATATTTTCAGTCCACAGGTTTTTAGGAATCTGCCCTTTGTTATGTTTGATCACTTCATTCGCAACATGCAAAATATTTTGCGTGCTTCTGTAATTTTGTTCCAACTTCACCACTTTTACATCTTCATAATCTTTCTGAAATTGTAAAATATTCTGAATGGTTGCTCCCCGAAAACTATAAATGCTTTGTGCATCGTCCCCCACCACACACACATTTTCGTGCACAGCGCCGAGAAGTTTGATGATCTCATATTGGGCAGGATTGGTATCCTGGAACTCATCGATCAGGATATATTTAAACTTGTGCTGGTACTTATGCAGACTCTCCGGAAAATTTTTCAGCAGTTCATAAAATTTCAGCAGCAGGTCGTCAAAATCCATCGCGCCATTTTTGAAACAACGCTTCACATAAGCATCATAAATCTGACCGATGGCCGGACGATTACTGCGTAAGTCTTCCTGCTGGATATAATAATCATTCGCATATTCCGCCGGACCAACCAGGCCGTTTTTTGCCTGAGAAATGCGGTTATAAACAGTATTCGGCTTATAATGCTTATCGTCGAGATTTAATTCATTCACCACTGTTTTCACTACAGCTTTTGCATCGTCGGTATCATAAATGGTGAAATTATGCGGGAACCCCAATTTAGGAGCTTCGGCACGCAGTATCCTTGCGAACACACTATGAAAGGTGCCGATATATAAATTTCTCGCGTCTGTATTTCCTAATATCTTCTCCACTCTGTCCTTCATTTCCGCTGCTGCTTTATTGGTAAAAGTGAGCGCGAGAATATTGAATGCATCCACACCATGATTCATCAGGTGAGCAATCCGTGTGGTCAGGACCTTTGTTTTTCCGCTGCCTGCACCGGCCACAATCATCAATGGTCCGTCAATATGTAATACCGCTTCTTTTTGCGCCTCATTCAATCCTTTCAAATAATCCTGCATAGATTTTGGTTCACCCCGAAATTGTCGCAGGGTGGCATCGCTGCAAGTTACGGATTTGCATTTGTGAAAAATGTAGAATACTAAAAATCCGGGGAGTAAAAAATTTTAGGATGAGATAATTGTCCGGACGATATTACTCCTATCAGCTCCGGTTGTGTCACTCACTTCAACAGGGGGAATTCTACTCAACTAAAAAGTGAAATAACTTAAAAACTTCTGGCTGATAACTCAAACCCCGCCTCGGGATTCCATCGCTTACCATCATGTTTCATCAGGTAAATCTTTTCAACAGCAAAATCAGCTTCGAAACCACGTTCCTGAAACTCCGGCCACGCTTTCTGGAAATTTTCATGCGTCAGGTCGCGGTATGCAACGGTCATATGCGGATTAAATTTCAGCCTGGTCGATTCTTCATCAAAACCGATCTTGCGAAGAAACAGCATAAGGCTCTTGTGAATGACGGCCATGATTTCATTTTCCAGCGGTTGAATAAAAATTACAGGATTACTCCTGTTGGCAAAAGATCCGAACCCGCTGAACCTGATTTCAAATGGAGAAAAACGATTGAAAAAAAGAAGCAGCGCTTTTTTTAAATTTTCCGCATCTTCTTTGAGCAAAATAAATGGAGCCTGCAAAGTGACATGGGGTGGTGGTTTCAACGCATATTCACTTTGAAAACGATCAGCAAATTCCTGTTTGATTGCAATGACCCTTTCCGCAATCGGCTTTGGAGGCAGGATCGCAATAAAATAAAGCGCAGTATCGGCCATATCGGTGAGGCAAAGCTAAAGGTAAGTTGGTTTGACAAATCTTATTCCCTGTAAATCCTTTTTTTTACCTTTGTCCGTCAATATTCATCCACATTAATCCTGAAATATTATGCCTGGTTTTGAGCTTTTTGGCGAAGAAGAACGTAAAGAAGTCAATGATGTACTTACAACGGGTATCCTTATGCGTTATGGATTCGATGGCCCCCGCAAAGGCATCTGGAAATCCAGGGAACTGGAAGCCGCTGTCTGCAAAAAATTTGGCTGCCGTTACGCACAGCTTACGTCCAGCGGCACTTCAGCGCTGACGACTGTACTGGCAGCTCTCGGCATCGGATCCGGTGATGAGGTCATTATGCCTACTTTCACTTTTGTTGCCAGTTTCGAATCCCTATTGAGTGTTGGAGCAATCCCGGTGTTGGCTGATATTGATGAAACGCTCACGCTGAACCCGGAATCAGTCACAAGTTTAATCACTCCGCGTACAAAAGTCATCATGCCCGTGCATATGTGTGGAAGCATGGCCGATCTGGATCCATTGATGCGGATTTGTAAAGACCATAATCTTATCCTGCTGGAAGATGCCTGCCAGAGCCTGGGCGCGTCCTATAAAGGAAAATTCTTAGGAACCATTGGCCAGGCAGGAGCATTTTCTTTTGATTTCGTGAAAACTGTTACCTGTGCTGAAGGCGGAGCGGTGGTAACCAACGACAAGGATATTTATATTAAATGCGATGGCTATTCCGATCATGGTCACGACCACGTGGGAACAGATCGCGGTGCAGAGTCTCATCCATTTATCGGATATAATTACAGAATTTCTGAATTACATGCTGCCGTGGGATTGGCGCAGTTCCGCAAGCTGGATACATTTCTCGCGATTCAGAAAAAAAATCATCAACATCTAAAAAATATCTTATCCGAAATACCTGATATTTCTTTTCGCACTATCCCGGATCCTGCTGGCGACAGCTGTACTTTTTTAAGCTGGTTCCTGCCGACCGAAGCAATCACCAGGGCATTTGTCGATGAAATGAAATCGCAGAATATATTTGCCGGCAATTTTTACTGGTACGATCATAACTGGCATTATATCCGCAAATGGGATCATCTGAAAGAAGTGGCTACCTTAAATAGTTTACACGATTCCCAAAAGCAGGCCCTGCAAAAAATCGGGCAAAGATCTTTTACTGCAAGCGACAGCATCATGAGCCGCTGCATCTCAACTGCAATTAATCTATCATGGACGACAGAGCAGATCGATGAAAAGGGAAGAAAAATAGTATCAGCAGTTAAAAAAACATTGCAACAAGCAGGAAAATTACAAGCGAGCGTTTAAAAAGAAAGCATGCAAAGAAGAAAGCTCCTCACCTGGATTGCCATTTTGATCTTTTCAGGCGGAATTCTTTTTTGGTTTCGGTTTGCACTGGTTAACCGACTCCAGCATTATATTTTACAAAACATCGGATCAGAAGCCGTTGTTTCCAATCACAATTTTCTTAGTGCCGACAGTATTCACTCACAACATCGTATTTATTCACTTACGGGGATCGACCGCATCTGGCCGCACCGGGTAAATTCCCTGAGGCGTTTTCGATATTTATATCACGAGTTTCCCGGCTTTGAATCTGATATACGTTTCTCCCAAACAGACCACAAACTCTATGTGGCCCACGACCCCGACGAAATCAACTACCTGACCATCGCAGATTATTTTCTTAATGATCCGGATCATAAATTATTTTGGCTTGATGTTAAAAACCTCGGTGATTCCAATATCAATTCCTTTTGTGCCGAACTACAGAAGCTCGATGCAGCATATTCCATAAAAAACAGAGTAATCCTGGAATCCTCGGATACTTCCGCATTAAAACGTATTGAGGAACTCGGATACCTGGCCAGTTATTATTTGCCACCGGTAAATCGAGCAGATCCCATTGCCTGCAAAAAATATACTGACTCGATATCCGGTTTTCTGAAAAATCATTCCGTATTTATTTCGCAGGATATCGGGATGCATGATTTCATAACAAAGAATTTCCCCGGACAAAAACAATTGGTTTGGGATATTCGTTTCTGGAATGGAATGAACAATGATCTTTTATTGAAACATAGCAATGATACCAGTCTGCTCATTTGCCTGATCAATGTTAAATCTCCGGGTTATATGTAACCATATTCCATACGCATGAACAATAACAAAAAATTTTTCAAGTTCCTTCGCCCAGTTTTATTATTAATGGGCCTTTTGTTATTGCTGCATCTCGTGCTGAGAATAATTTTCCGGATTCATAACCACCAATTATTCCCTGCCCTCACACTGAAAAATTTATGGCTGACTTTTTTATGGGGATTGAAAATGGATTTGGCGAGTCTGGCATTATTGAATCTTCCCGTTTTCATTCTATTGTTTATCGCCCAATATGAAGTTCCAAAGTCAAAAACAATAATTCGAATCGCCTTCATTCTTTTTATCATCCTGAACGCAGCCGGTCTTGCAATCAATATCATCGATATCGGATATTTTCCATTCAGTAAACACCGGAGTAATGCAGATCTGCTTTATGTTTTTGCTGATTCGTCGGGCTCATTTGCAAGTCTCCTGAAAAATTACTGGTTACTTCTTATCCTTTTTATTGTATCGGTCTGGACATTATTCTTTCTTTCAAAAAAAATCTTTATCCTGAAAACAACTGCGGGCAAGTGGCAAGCGGTTTTGTTGAGCCAATTCATTTTGACAGCGCTGCTTTTACTGGCAATGAGGGGCTGGGAAGCCCGACCCCTGATACCAGCTTCTCCGTTATTGCAGGTCGATGCAAGGGAGCTGCCGATCGCACAAAACAGTATCAATTGCTTTCTGTATTCACTAATCAGAAAAAAAGATCAGTTGAAGTCAAGGGAATATTTTTCTCAGGATGAATTAAACAAAATCATTAGTTCAAGTCATTCCTGTTGTGCCAGCAGCGAAAACGCAGACAGCATGATCAAAAAAAATGTTGTCATCTGCATACTGGAAAGTTTTTCACGTGTTTTCCTGACTCCCGGGAATATTCACAAAGCCCAGACTCCTTTCTTTGATTCTTTGATTAAAAAAAGTATTTTCTTTCCCAATGCATTTTCCAATGGATATTCATCCAATCAGGGAATCGTTGCCATTCTTGGAGGATTGCCTTCTTTCCTGGATGAACCTTTTTATTATTCCGATTATGCGAACACTCCATTAAGAAGTATAGGAAATATTTTAAAAGAAAAAGGATATGATACTAATTTTTTCCTGGGAGCTGGCGAGGATCATTTCGGCTTCGGAAAATTTTGTCGAATAGCGGGTATCGATAATTATTACAGCAGAAAGAATTTCAACGACGACCGGTTTTATGATGGCAACTGGGGAATTTTTGACGAGCCCTTCCTGCAATTCGGCGCGCAGGTTCTGGCCAAAAAAAATCAGCCTTTTTTTGCCGTGTTTTTCAATCTGTCTTCCCACCCTCCTTTTGTAATTCCTGAAAAATATAAGCAACAATTTAATTCACCCAGACAATCTCCCCAACAGCGAAGTATCAGTTATGTAGATTATTCGTTCAGGCAGTTTTTCGAAGCCTGCAAAAAATCGACCTGGTTCCAAAACAGCATTTTCGTTTTTTGCGCCGACCATTATTTATATCCCAATGATGGCAGCAGGTATACCCTTGCAGATGCTTCTATGATTCCCATTTTCATTTATGATCCTTCAGAAGAAACGGGCGAAACTGATAGCACATTAATCAGCCAGGTGGATATCACGCCCTCTTTGCTGGATCTTTTACAGTATCATGGAAAATATTCTGGATTCGGAACAGATATTTTTGACAAAGGACAAAAAGAGCATTATGCCGTCAACAGGGCCGGGTATATCTATCAGATCATCACGAATGATTTTGTTTTGGGTTATGATTTTTCAGGTGAAAAAACCAAATACCTGTATCAATATACTGAAGACCCTCTTTGGAAGAATAACCTGGCAGGGGATGCTGCTTATCTCGCAATCCAAAAAAAAATGGAGCAGATTTTGAAAGCCAATATCCAGTGCTATACTGAAGCATTATTGCGACGCAGTCTTGAATAAGTATTTCCGGGCAGGCCTATTCAATGCCCCTTTCCCTCTAGATAATTGCAATCGGCCAGCGAGCCGACCCTGAAGCGAAGGGGAATATGAACGGTTTTTTCGAATTCCCATTCTTTCTTGCAAAAAAATCCAAGGTGGGAAACATAAAAATCAGAAGGATAAATTTTGGCTGGAGAATTTGTAGCAACCTGCAGCAAATCGCTTTTAATTGCTACAAAAGGATTTGCAGAAATAAGTACTGCCTGCTCGAAGGGTTTCCTGATCACCGGTCTCTTCCATTCGGGTCCGGAGCCAAAAATTTTCATATTCCCCGGCAAGGCTTTCTGGGCCATTGAGTTAATTGTAAGAATAGATAACAGAAAGACAACAATAAAACTAATATTTCGTTTCCGCCGTTTTTTCATATTTGTATGTAAATTTACGGCCTGATTTTTGTGGAGAGGCCGATTTTTTTAAAATTTTTGCCCCTCCTGGATCAAACCCCCTAAAATGGCTTTAAGTCAGTCATTACAGCAAAAGTTACTACAAAAATTATCTCCACAGCAGATTCAGTTGATGAAACTGCTGCAGGTACCCACTGCTAACCTCGAAGAAAGGATCAAGGAAGAGCTGGAAGAAAATCCTGCCCTGGAAGTTACTGAAGAAAATCATGAAGATGGTTTAACTGATGACCCCAAAGATGAATTTGAAGGGGAAGATGGAGAAGAATTCGAAGCAGATGGAAGCCAGGATGAGTACGACAACATTGATATCAGTGAATATGTAAACGAATATGACGACGATGTATCCGATTATAAATTGAGGGATGATAATTATCCTGATTCCGGTGAGCAAAAAACGATTCCACACAAGGTCGAAGCAACTTTCCATGAATTATTGCTGGTTCAATTGGGGCTACTGACCATTGACGAGCGGTCAAAAAAGATCGCTGAACAAATTGTCGGAAGCATTGACGACGACGGGTATCTCCGAAGAGAAACTTCATCTATCGTGGATGACCTGGCCTTTCGCCAGAATATCGAAACGAATGACAAGGAAGTGGAAGAACTGATTAAAAGAATCCAGCACTTCGATCCCGCGGGAGTGGCTGCCAGAAATTTGCAGGAATGCCTGCTCCTGCAGCTTGAGCGGAAAAAAAATGAAGGCGGCGCAGCCGAAAAAGCCATTGAGGTATTGACTTATTATTTTGATGAGTTTACAAAAAAACATTACGATAAAATCCAGCGAGGCCTCAACCTGACTGATGAAGAGTTCAAAGAAGTGATCAGGCAGATCATTAAACTGAATCCTAAACCGGGTGGACAGGTCAGTGAAGCAACCAAAGCAGAAAGTTATGTGGTTCCGGATTTCTTTATCTTCAACAACAACGGTTCGCTGGAAATCACTCTAAATTCCAGGAATGCACCAGACCTGCGCATCAGTGAAGGTTACCGCGAAATGCTAAAGAATTATGAGAAAGGAAGCAAAAAAGATAAAAGGCAGAAAGAAGCGGTATTATTCATCAAACAAAAAATAGATGCCGCCAAATGGTTTATTGATGCTATCAAGCAAAGGCAACAAACATTGCTGAGCACCATGCAAACCATCATGGAGTACCAGCGTGAATTTTTCCTCACAGGAGACGAAACCACATTGAAGCCAATGATCTTAAAAGACATTGCAGAGCGCACGGGGCTGGATATTTCTACAGTCAGCCGCGTAGCAAACAGTAAATTCGTCCAGACTGAATTCGGAACCTATCGCCTAAAATTCTTTTTCAGTGAATCATTGAGCACCGACAGCGGGGAAGAAGTTTCCACCAGAGAAGTCAAAAAAATATTAAGCGATATGATCGAAGGGGAAAGTAAAAAGAAACCGCTGAGCGATGAACGACTTACTGAATTATTACAGGAAAAAGGTTATAATATTGCCCGCCGAACCGTTGCTAAATACCGGGAACAGTTAAATATTCCCGTTGCGAGGTTAAGAAAAGAATTATAATTTCATTTAATAGCAAATCTTTTGAGTCGAGTTTCACACAAGGTCCACCAGTCACCACAGGAACACAATGCTGTCGTTCGTTTTTTTGCGCATTTTTTTTCTTTTATTTTTGATCCATTATTTATTGCGGCCTATGTCACGGCTTTCCTGATTTTTGTTCATCCGATTGCCTTTGCGGGATTTGATCCAAAATTGAAATTGTTTCGCCTCATTTCTGTTTTTTTCGTAACTGTTTTTCTTCCTTTCTTTTCTATTTTCCTATTGTTGCGTCTTCGTTTTATATCGTCGGTTTATTTACGAACTGCAAGAGAACGG
>Ga0335077_10004043_pt1 | contig 17852 bp, 18 predicted proteins | sample Lox_Sample_31_FD_207151 | JGI IMG/M metagenome (GOLD analysis project Ga0335077, IMG submission 207151) | Soil microbial communities from Loxahatchee National Wildlife Refuge, Florida, United States - Lox_Sample_3.1 | ecosystem: Environmental > Terrestrial > Soil > Wetlands | place: USA... | reverse complement strand
TACGACCGCGAGAAGCTGCAGGAGCGGTTGGCGAAGTTGGTCGGTGGCGTGGCCGTGATCAAAGTTGGCGCCGCGACCGAAACCGAAATGAAGGAAAAGAAAGCCCGCGTGGAAGACGCGATGCATGCGACGCGCGCAGCCGTGGAAGAGGGAATCGTCCCCGGCGGCGGCGTGGCTCTGGCCCGCAGCGTTTCGGCTCTCGACAAGCTGAAGGTTAATGGTGACGAGCAGATCGGCGTCAACATCGTGAAGCGCGCCATCACCGAGCCGCTGCGCATGATCGCCGAGAACGCCGGCGAAGAGGGCGCGGTAGTGCTGGGTAAAGTGACCGAAGCCAAGGACACCAACTTCGGCTTCAACGCCCTGACCGGCGATTACGAGGACCTGGTCAAGGCCGGCGTGCTCGATCCCACCAAGGTCGTGCGCACCGCCCTGCAGAACGCCGGCTCGATCGCCAGCCTGATGCTCACCACCGAAGCCCTGGTCGCCGAGATTCCTGAGAAGAAGGAAGCTCCGGCGGCTCCGGGACACGGCGGTGGCATGGGCGACATGTACTAAAGAAGCTTCGAGCGACGAGCTCTGAGCTCGAGCAAGACCGAGTGCCCCACTTCTGGGCAACTTACCAGAAGTGGGGTTTTGTTTGTGCAGGGCCGGACGCCTCCGTCCGCCCCGCCGATCGAAGCGAGGCGTGCACACGGATTCGCTCGGATCAGGTGTTCGTGAGGAATCCAGCTCTCTCCGAGCGCAACTTGCCACGATTTTGCTGCTTTTATTCCATGGGCATGAACTGCGGCGCGCGCCTGAGATCGTAATTCAGCTTGGATTCGATTTCTTTGCCGTTGGCGTCCAGCTTGCGCAGCGTCCGCTGGTCGGGCAGGCCGAATTGCTCGCGACTCTCGTTGTCCTTTTGCAGCACCAGCATTTTTCCATCACTCGTAAGCTGCCAGATTCCATTCTCCCGAAAGCTGCTGTTACGGTTCTCGTATGCCATCCGAGAGACGAAAGTATGGTCGGCGAGCAGATTCACCTGGTACCGAATCCCCGGGCAATCAGCACATGGCAACGTGCCGATAAAGGTCGCAGGCAGGTCTGAAAGGGAAGACTCCGGATTGCCAGCAGGCGTTGGGCTCGAAGATCTGTGCAGCAGAAGTGTAACTGCGTTCTGATTTCCGCGGGTGAGCACAGGATAGTTCTGCGTGGTATTGAAGAGCAGCTGATTCTCGCTGGTGATTTTTGCCCGAACTGAATAAGAGTGACTGGGATCGATCTCCACAGGATCGTAAGGAATGTCGAACTTAATCGGAGGGTTGCCGGGATGCCCCCTCTGAATCCGAGAAACGACGTGTGCTGGAGCATCCGCTCTGGAGATGTCTTCCAATGTTGCCTCAAAAACCGCGCTTGGAGGCAATGCCATCCGCTCGCGGTAAATGGCGGTTCCCGTCACCGCGGCTGCCGAATGGCCTTCCAGTTCCATCGGCTCGAACTCGTAGACCCCGCCATCCGCCATGAGCGACAGAAAGAGGTGACCATCTTTCAACAGGTACGACCGCACGTAGGACCAGTCTTTTGGGATGCGATCGTTGAGAGGTGCGCCAGGACACATCGCTTGCGTGAGCGCCATCGGTCCGAATTCGATCTGATTCGCTCCGGAGGATTTCCACACCCCGTGACCGCGATTGCAGTCGATTCGAACACTGACCCCGCCATCCGCCGCGAATGAGACTGTGTACTTTGCCTTGTCGTCGGGGGTTAGCGTGCGGTCATCGCTACCTTGAAATTTCACCAGCTGCCAGGACGTGCCTCCAAGGTCAGTGGCTGCTTTCTGCTGTGGGGGCCTAGCCGTGATCGTGGCAATGATCACCGGCAAGAGCACCGTCAATAATGTCGAGAACGACCCAGTGCTTCTCATTTGAACCCTCCTTCTTCTCGTTCACGTCCGAGAAGCTATCAAGCTAAGAGTTTTTGTCTTGCCGGTGTACTAGCAGGAAAGACAGTTATCCTGTCGCCATCTGTGGACGGCCGTTGCTGGTGTCTGCCGGGATCGCCACAACTGAAGGCTGGAGTCGCCGTGACGTCAAGGTACCCACTTCTGGCCGATGTTGCCAGAACTGGGTCTTTGCATGTGTAGGGGCGGACGTCTTCGTCCGCCTTGCCAAGCGAAGCGAGGCGTGCTGGCATTCGTGATCACATCGGCTTGTAGGTCATGATCACGGTCTTGGTTGCTTTCTTGGAACGGAGTTGAAGTACGCCGCTCCATCGCGTGAAAGGACCCCGCCGATACAGTGTTCGCGTCTGGGTGACAGGGATCTAGTCTGACCCCGCCCGTGTTGAGAATGAAGGATCCGACCGGTCCGGAAAAAACGTATTGGCGCTGAGTGTCCGCCCATAGCTATCGAAGCTGGACCCACTTACGGTCCGATAGGCCACTGGCGCGGCAGGGAAAATCACAAAAGCCGTGGCCTTCCGAAGCCAAACGCCGGCAATGTTATCCGAACCGGCAGTGTGGGGCATCCTTCCTGGAAAAGGCGGGTCTCGAATAGTAGAAGATCAGGCATCCTGGGTTATAATCCGCATCACAAAACCGCGATCGATCATCCAAGACCAAAAGCAACAGGCGGGGAAGCCACCATGAAACTGAGCGAAGCAATCCTTTTGGGCAGTACCGTGCTGTCTCCCAAAGCCGGTGGACAGCATTTCTCCGAAACGCAGCAGGGTTGTGCTCTCGGCATGGCGGCCGTGGCACGAGGATGCACGTTTCGTACTGTGATCCGAGCCGTCGACGACACTGAACGTCGAACCCTCGGTGTCGAAGGTGTCTGGGGAGATTGGATCCTGGAACAGGTAGAGCGTCCTTGCGATTGTTGGCGTATCTGGCTACGGCGCAAAATGCGGATCAAGGACATCATCGCTCACCTTTTCGATTACCACGTCATGGACAAGAAGAATTGGACGCTCGAGCAACTGGTGGCGTGGGTGGAGACGATAGAACCCAAAGAGGTTCAACCAGAGTTCGGCCCGAGCCTTGTGATTCAGCAGCGAGAGGCACGATGGTCCGAATTCCAAAGGTTCAGGCAAGAAGCTGAGGAGCGGCACCGAGTTAAAAGGCAGGAAGCAGAAGAGTGGCAAGCGGTCCGCGACGCATTCGAGGCACGGCATGCCTCACGTGCAAAAAGGAACTTGCCCTGAGTTTTGTGCAGGGGCGGAGGCCTTCGTCCGCACCGCCGAAGCGAGGGGTGTCGCAGCTGATGTCGTCAAGGAAAGCACCAGTCCTCAGGCACTAAAGCGCATCTCGTAGTTGACTCCCGCCGCATGAGCGCTTCCCCTTTTTTCAGGCGTTGCTATGAGACGAAGTTTCTGAATTGTGGCTGCCCATGCAGATCAGCTGCGACTTGACGCAGAAGCACTCGCCGAGGCCAGCACGCTGCACTGCAACCGCGGCGCTTGGAATACATGGGTTCCTCAAGCAGAGATCAATGCCTCGAAACAAATCCTAGGAGGCCTCCGCGAATATGAAACCCATTCGGCTTCTCGCAGCCGCATTGTGTCTTGGTGTGTGCACCATAGCGGCGCAGAACTCTTCCCAGTCCGACGACGGACCGCGAGTGCTGGCCCTGGACAATTCCTGGAACCGCGCCCTGGAAACCAATGACACCAAAGCTCTCGATCTGCTTTTGGCCGATGGCTTCGTCTCCGTCGACATTGACGGCAGCATGCAGACCAAGCGGGAATTCCTGGCCAGTCTCAAAGCGCCCGGATACCAGCCTCCCGCGCAGGCCGTAACAGAGCAAAGCAAAGTCGATGTGTACGGCAATTCCGCGATTGTCAACGGAATCTTCCGCACGCAGATTGGATACAAAGGCAAATCGGTCGCGCGTCGGGAACGCTTTCTCGATACTTGGGTCAAGATTAACAACACGTGGAGGTGCGTCGCCTCGGTAGCCGTGCTGATTCCACCCCTGTAGGAGTTCGCGAGCATGCCTAGGTTTGGGCGGGAGAGAGACCCGCGTGGAATCTGAACATGAACTTACGCCCGCACGATGAGTTACTCTTCCTCCATGCGAAACTCTCGCTCTCTCGGGCTGATTGGCGGTTTGGGTGTCGGCGCTGCGATCCATTATTACGAGCGCCTGGTGAAGGGATGTGAGCAGCACGGCCTCACCCTCGACATCGTCATCACCAACGCCTACACCCCGCGCGTCTTCGAATATGTCCAGGCTAAGGATCGCGCCGGCCTCGCCGAATATCTGAACGGCTACATCGGCCGGATGCATGCCGCCGGGGCTGAGATCGCTGCGATCCCGGCGGTCACTCCGCACTTCTGCATCAACGAACTCACAGCCGCGTCGCCACTGCCGATCTTGTCGATCTTTGATCCGCTGCGCGTCGAACTTGCCCGACGCGCGACTCGCCGGGTGGCGATCTTCGGTACGCGGTTCGTGATTGAGTCGGATTTCTTCGCCGCGCTGGCCGACGTCGAGATCGTACGTCCCCGGTCCGAAGAGATCGACGTCATCCACACGACCTACGTCGAACTGGCGACGGCAGGGAGGGGCTCTGCAGAGAAACGCGACAAGCTGACAGCCGTCGCGCAGACACTAGTGCAGCGGGACGGAGTGAACTCGATTGTTCTGGCCGGCACAGATCTGACTCTGCTTTTCGACGAGAGTACCGCGGAGTTCCCTTGCATAGACTGCGCGGCCCTGCACATCAAGGAGATTCTGAAGCAACTGACGGTCAGGTAAATCCGCGCCAGCGAGACAGTTGCTGACTCCAACGATTCATAACCGGCAAGGGCACGAGTTCACTCGTGCCGATTGCGCGCGCGCCAAATGCGCTTGAGCGTCGGACGTGTGGCTAATCAAGCTGAGGGTCTCTCCATGGCCTCATGCCTGCACTAATGGACGCGATCGATTCGCTCGGTGTCTCGGTTGCACTGCTCCACAGGAATCCCTGATGAAAGCGGATTTCTGAGGAGCATTTCATGAGATTTCTCTTTGTATTGGCCTGCGGATTCTTCTGCTCCTGCATGTTTGGGCAAGTTTCAATTACGAACCAGAAGATCGCACCCCAAAGCTCATCAACCGAGTCATCATCTGCAGCAAAATCAGACAGCGAATTTGGGCGGACCCAACAAATGTCCACTTCGACCGACCTGGCTGATGCGCCATCGGCGACGCAACAGACGACGTGTACTCAGAAGAACGGGAAACCATGCCCCGAGTGGGTGCACAAGTTGATTGGGCAATATCCGCCCGTCGAGGTGACTGAGCGCTGGAACGGTCAACCGGACCACTTTTTCACCATTGGGAACGCCCGGCGAGCACTGCATCCCGACAAGAAATCCTGGATGCTGTTCACTCTGGCGCATGCTGGATTGTGGGCCTCCACCATCGTCGCCGTAAGGAATCAGCAAACCAGCAAAGAACATGGGCATTCGGAATATCCCGCTGCCGCGTTCATGACTGGGATGGATTTACTGCTTTTCCAGACGATCAGCCCGGCACTGTCAGTTGGGTCGGCAATATACGGAACGGTGCACTACTCCAAGGCGGCAGCGAAATAATACAAGCCGTCTCTTCAGTTTGGGGCTGGCCCTGGATCATTGGTGTCGGAACTCGTCCCCGACTTCACGTGAATTAAGGAGTATTGCATGTGCAGGGCAGTTATCACCCTGTTAGCCAGTAGTGTGTAGCCGTACTCCCGGGTCCCCGACCGTACAATGGCCGCTGGACCGCTGTCCTTTGGTGACGGCTATGCACCAGCAGATCAGGCGTATCGTTAAGCAACTGGCGGTCAGGGCCTTCATACAAAATGGAATGTCCGCATTGCCACAGTCAGGTCCACTCGCGCGCAAAGCACTGTAAGCGCTGCGGTGGGGCCATTCCCTCCAGTCAGTATCTACTGGAGGAGTGTGGACTGACGGACCCGGCTTCTCCCGCCGCACCGACCAAGCCTGCGCGGTCTTCCTCTCCGGTTGGCGCCAACGCTCGCTACCGCTGGGCGCGTCTGGGCGACCGATTCATCGCATTCGTGCTGGACATCTCCCTCCTATTCGGTCTGTTCGCCATCGTGGATGCGTCGGTGTTTATGCGCTGGGGGATGTTCGATGGGAACGAACTGCAGTTCACCGCTGCGTCGCTCCTGATTGCGACCATGCTGAACACCACGATGCTTTTCCTGTATGGCTGGCTATTGGAAGCTGCTTTCGGCGCCACCTTGGGCAAAGCGTTGGTGGGAATCCGCATTGTGCGCACCACCGACTGTGGCTGCTTATCCGCCTGTGCCGCACGCAATGTCCTGAGGATCGTCGACGGGCTGGGCTTCTATCTTGTGGGAACCGCCGTAGCTGCTTGTTCCAATGTTCGCCAACGGATTGGGGACATTTGCGCGCACACCGCGGTAATCGAAGAGAAGTTCGGCATCGGTATTCGCCTGACCGCGATTGTTTTATGGATCGCAACGTTGGCAGGAGCCGGCTGGGCGGTGCCTCGCATTTGTTCGGAGAACAAATCTGTACCTACACGCTATTTGAGTCAGGTAGTCATTCGTGTAGGCAGAACCGACAACTCCGCTTACTTGAGAATCGCCGGTCTCACCTTGGACGTCCACTCTTCAACAACACCCTGATCCCCTTTCACTCGATGTGAACTCCGGCGCAACCACACGATCTTAAGTGGCGCGCATGGTTTTGAAGAGGCGGTTTGGGGAACGGCACGGCTTTTTAGCCGTGCCGTTAAGGCCCTATAAAACCTTGGCTTCAGCCCCTTAGGGATAACTTCTGCCGTGGAGGGTGCCCCACAAACGCCATTCCTGGAAAGGGTAGCGATCCACAGTTCATTGTTTGGGCTTGATCTTCGCGGCGAAGGACTGGCCAACAATTTTTCCGTCCCGCACGACAAAGGTGTCGGTTGCGAACTCATATGAATTGTCTGCTGTTTCCGCCGTCCAGAGAATGTAAGCGTGATCCCCCTCGACGCAGCGCAATTGCATCGTAAACGAGGAGCCCGGCTTGGCAAACTCAGATATGAGCGGCTCGAAAAAGCCCTTGATCGCGTCTGGACCCTTTAGTGGGCCACCGGGCACAAAAAATACCGCGTCTGGTGAATAATCCGCCACTACACCATCAACATTAAGCTCGGCAAATGATTTCAGGTGACGATCCAATACATCGCTAGTGGATAGCATTGTTCATTCCTCCTTGTTGTGTGCGTAAATATTCAGTTGGATGTTTCCTTCTTGTCTCAATTGGTTCAGACAGGGACACGAGGACACATACGTTTGCGTCTATTAACTGGCTTTTGGTGCAGGGCGACGTGGTGCCAGAAATGCCAGGACGCCAGCTACAACAAGCAGAGCCGGCACGTCCCCCCAAAGGCGCCCGATGTGTTCCGGGTTGGCCAGCGCCTGTGCCGCCATGATTACGGCATGCACAACGCTAGACCAAACCGTGAACCAGATCAGGCTCGAATGTTGAAGGGGATTGCGGCTCGCGACCAGAAGGAACACACCCAAGGTCGCATAGACCCCCAGGATCATCTGCAGATAGTGCGGCAGGTGGTGTGATGGTCCTGCGTGCCACGCCCAGCCGGACGGCCAGATGAGAACCAGACTGTAGATTCCGACAACAAAGATCACTCCGACCACTGCCATTGCCACGCGCAGGTACTTAATATGACCAGCTTCCATAGTTGTCTCCTTGAGGCCAAGGATAGAGTTACGGGCCTCATTCGCATGTTTGGATTCACCGCCAGTCAGGTCGAATTTGATCGTGAGTCTTGATTCCTTAGCCGAGCATCAATTAATGCAAAGATGGTCTGCCCGGGGGGCGGTCGAACTCACCTGGAGTGGGTTTTGCTTTAGCTGGCTATGGACGCACTTTCAGAAGTGCTGAGGACGGTAAAGCTCGACGCCGCGTTTTTCTTCAACGCGGAGTTTTCTGCGCCTTGGGGCTTTCGCTCACCCATTTCGTCGAAGTTGGCACCATACATCAACCAATCTCGAGGCCACGTCATTGTTTATCACTTGCTCATCGAGGGCAAAGCCTATGTCCATCTGGGCGATGAGCGCCTCGCGATCGCTCCCGGGGATGTTGTCATTTGTCCGCACGGCGACTCTCACGCTTTCGAGAGCGGGTCTTCCCCTCGTGCTGTGGACGGTGAAGGTGAACTACAACGGATCTTCTCTCAAGGGCTCAAACTATCACGTATGGGAGGAGGAGGAGAGCTTGCCCGGTTCGTATGCGGGTATATGGTTTGCGAGCCCAGTCTTAGCCGGGTGTTCTTAGCGGGACTTCCACCAATGTTCAAGGTGAACATCCGGCAGGACCAGTCAGGACGATGGCTCGAAAATTCGATTAGATATGCCCTTTCAGATGGCGACGCAAGCACCGAGGGCACTGAGGCCGTTCTGGCGAAACTCTGCGAAACATTGTTTATTGAAACCTTGAGACGCTATGTGAAAGGTTTGCCCGAGGCACAAACTGGATGGTTAGCCGGAGCTCACGATGCGCAGGTGGGCAAGGTCCTTGCAGTGATGCATCGTCAAACAGCGACCCGGTGGACACTTTCGAGCCTTGCCAATGTGGCAGGAATGTCTCGTGCAGTGCTGGCACACCGGTTTCGCCAATATCTCGGAGAGCCTCCCTTGTCATACCTCACACGCTGGCGCCTGCAGCAAGGCGCGCAGATGCTCACCTCAACGCGTGACAGTGTGGCTCAGATTGCTACGAAAGTTGGCTACGAATCAGAGCAGGCCTTCAATCGCGCCTTCAAGCGAAGTTTCGGCGCCCCGCCAGCGCGCTACAGGAACGCGAGAAGAGACAAGGCGGTATCCAGGCGGAGTGAATCACAGTGAGCCCTACCTGAAGTCCCGGTCCATAACCATCCATAACAAAAGAGCCTGTGTTCCCGCACCGCTCAGTGGCAACGATGACCATCACGATCTAGATTGGTTTATATGTCATCGCTACGGTCTTCGTAGCTCCTTTCGGGACGGTGATTGCGTAAACATGACCGATGGCTCCGTCTCCAATGATCGCGAAGTTCTGCACATTGGTGACGTAGTGACACGGATTCGGTGGCACTGGCGGACTTATGACTAGACCGTTGTGGGCAAACGTGAAAGTGTTGGTCGTCAATCCCATGCCCCAACTGGCGCCGGGTTCTTGACCGAACGCGGAATTGTAGCTGGAGACGAACTCGTCATTGGTCGCCACAGGGCCGTTATTCACATTGGCGATGCGCAGCAAAGTGACGTTCCTACTGATGGTGCTGAGATTCTTGAGCGCCATCGTGATCTTCACCGATCCGGTTGTCGCGGCGGTCGCCTTCAGTTGTACGATGGTCTGCTTTAGCTGCCATATGCCATCGGCCGTGGTCCGCAGGAATACCTGAGTCGTGGCGTTGGGAGTGGTAACCGTTGTAGGGCCCCAGTTACCGCTGTCCGCAGAGGCGTAGTCATAATAGGCAATGTTCGGGTTTACGTCGCAGATGCCATAGCCTTCGAGTGGACCTCCGTTGCTGATGTATTCGAAGCCCGATGGACTGTCGAACTGTACGATATTTCCATTGGCACCCAGACAGTAGCGAGTGAAAGTCGTGATCGGTCCCGAGGAGTAGCTGAACGAACAGGTTGTGCTTGAAGGGTCTGCGGTATCTTGAGGTTGCTGTGCGAGCGCCGCAGTCGACACCATCAACACTGCCGTCGAGAAAATCAGTCTTGCGAATGTCATGGTAGTCCCCCTATTTGTGGACTTTGATAGAGCGGGATTATCCCATTTCCCGCGCAGATTGGGGGAAATATTGAACCTCTCCGACAACAAGATCGAACTTTTTCCCGTGCATCGTCCCCGGCTTTGGGATAGACTCCCCCGGTCCGACGAAGGAGGCCTATATGGCGCAGAATCTCTCCGGTGTCGTGCGGCAGGCGTCAACCTTGTCCATCCTTTGGGGTGTGCTGTTGATCTGCCTCGGCGTGTTGGCGGTGGCGTCGCCGATGTTGGCGGCGGTTGCAGTCACCGCGTTTATCTCCTGGCTGATCGTTTTCGCCGGTGTGGTCCATCTCATCGTCGCCTTTCATGCGCGGGAAGCGGGCAGCGTGATCTGGAGACTCCTGGTGGGCTTGGCCTACATCTGCTTCGGCGTATATTTGATTGCGCATCCAGCGATCGGTGTGGCTTCGCTCACGCTGGTCTTGGCGTCGTTGTTTCTGGTGGAAGGAATCCTCGACATCGTCATGTTCTTCCGCGTGCGCACTATCATGCGAGCCGGCTGGATTCTGCTCGATGGCATCGTTACTCTACTGCTGGGATTGCTGATCTATGTGCACTGGCCGTCAAGTTCGGCGTGGGCCATCGGGACGCTCGTGGGCGTAAGCATGATCCTGAGCGGCATGACGCGGCTCATGGTTTCATTTGCCATCCGGAAGGCTGCTGGCCGTGTACCGGCGCCCCCGTCATCGCTGGCAGCCTAGCAGTCGGAAAGGCCTGCCCTGAGTATTCCTGGGCCCATCGAAACAACAGATGAAATTGGGTACCCCACTTCTGGCCGAATTTGCCAGAAGTAGGGATTTCGACAGCAACGTTCGAGGGCGCCCAAGAATAAAGCCCACGGCGTAAGCCGTGGGTTCCACGGTGGAAGACATGCGGGCCGCGGAGCGGCGAAAGAGAAGTTCGCACACAGTCCACTGAAGATCAAAGAATCTATTCCACGTAATGATTGCGCACAGTGCGGTCCAACAGACCTCTCGACGATGAAGGGAGAAACAACGCGTGGGAGGTTTGATCCCGCTAACCGATGCGTCCCGCCGACCAGTGCGGACTCCGCTGTGCACCGCGTTGATCATCCTTGTGAACGTCGTCGTGTTTCTGATGGAGTTGACGCGCGGTGATGCTTTCGTCCTCCACTGGGCGGCGATCCCTACGCAAATCGTCTCCGGTCACCACCTGATCACGATTCTGACCGCGATGTTCATGCACGGGAGTTGGTCGCACATCATCGGCAATATGGTATTCCTGTGGGCGTTCGGCCCAGAAATCGAAGATGCCATGGGACGGGGCCGCTATCTCGCCTTCTACCTGATCGGAGGACTCGTGGCGATGCTGGCCCAAGTGGCTGCGAGTCCTCATTCCACCGTTCCGAACCTGGGTGCAAGCGGAGCCATCGCCGCGGTCATGGGCGCGTTCCTGGTGACGTATCCGCGCGACCGAATCAAGGTACTGCTGTTCATCTTGATCTTTGTGAAGGTAACGTTTATCCCGGCAGCGCTATTGATTGGAGTGTGGCTCTTGACTCAACTCATTCACGCCGGCCAGGTGGCGCAAGTGCAACAAGGTGGCGTGGCATACCTGGCACACGTCGGCGGATTCATCTTCGGAGCCCTTACTGCCCGATGGTTCGAAGGGTCGGCCGTCGCTCTGCGGGAATCGGATTGATCGAAATACAAAGTTTGTGTGGGGGCGGACGCCCTTGTCCGCCGTGCCGACCCGGGCGTGTCACTCCAGCTACTTACCCAGGGTGCGCCATCACACCCACCTGTTGTTGACTCCTCTTTTCAAACTTCCGTTATTCTCACCACACTTCGCGTCCGTGCCCTTCTTCCGCCTTATAAGTCCAGGAGCTTTCTCGTCCCGCCAGTGCAATCCCGGACAAGCGCTCCCTTTTGCGCGGATGCCCTCAGCGTCGTCACAGCTCCTCCGCTATTCGGGCATGACGATGGCCTCATCCTTCGGAATGGAGTCGAGCGTTTCCTTATCAATCTCAAGGTGAGCGATGACCAACTCCGGGGGCGTATGCCTGAGCCATTCCGAGAGCGCGAGATCCTGATAAAAACTGCTCTTGAACATTTCCAGGAACTTAAGCTCTGTACTGCCGGTGTTCTGGACATAATGCGGCAGCGTCTTTTGGACATACCCGACATCTCCTCCTTGAAAGTCCATTGTGCGGGCACGGCCTCCCGTAGCGAACACCGTCATTCTTCCACTTCCGCTGATGTAGTACTGCCACTCGTCGGCGTTCGGATGCCAATGTAGTTCGCGAATTCCTCCCGGCATGACGGTCACAATCGCAGCCGCGATCGTGGTGGAGACTTTAAATGTGATCGAATCGACGATCGTGACCTCGCCTCCCTGGGTGCGCTTCGCAACCTTCATCTGGGATTTGCGGAACGCGAACTCCTGCGGCGATAAGCCTCTCGTGCCGGCGATTGCCTTCTGATCATTGGCCAGGGCCCCGGGGACCGCCGCCTGGAAAATGAATTTTTCACGGCGGACCATTTTCTGCATTACCTCCTGACTGACGCCGAAATTTGCGGCCAGGACATCATGAGGAGTGTGCGCCATCCAGTCGGTGAGCAGCACAGTCTCGTATTCGGAGAAATTGCCATCATCGAAGACAAGAAGAAACTCACAGCCGTCAGGATTCAGGCCTTGAATGGAATGCGGGATGCCAGTGGGGAAATACCAGAGATCGCCTTCTGCGACGTCCGCGACGAAGCCCTTGCCTTCAACGTCGAGGCCGGTAATGCGAGCTTTGCCGTACAACATAATCGCCCATTCCGCTGCAGTGTGCCAGTGCAGTTCTCGGACGCCTCCTGCCGTCAATCTCATATCTACGCCGGCAATCGTTTTCGAAACCGGAAGCTCACGGACTGTGACCTCGCGCGACCATCCGCCTTGCTGCATGCGCTTGTGAGAAATCCCGAAGGGATACTTAAACGTTTGCACGCCGCCCGCATCCGAAGATGGTGGCAAGAACGAGTCCGGATTCTGCTGATCCATCGACGGATTGCCGGGCCCAGGAGCGCTCGCGCTGCGATCATTCTTCGTCGGATAAGATTTCTGTTCCTGCGCCGACACCTCGGTGGCTTTGAGCATTCCGGCGGCCGCGAGCGCCGCTGACCCCATGCCGAGGAACCCCCGTCGCGAAAAAATCTCTTTCCCCATATCGTCGCTCATGAACCTCTTTTCACGAGAATACTGCTGCCCTCTCTCTTTGGAGAACGCCAGTTTACACCCGGAATTACATGCGGCAGCGTTCCCCGATGCCCGTCCGTCGCTGTCGGCACGCGCATGACGTTTTGAGGTGGATGCTGCCAGATGCATAACTTCGTTTGTGTAGGGACGCACGCATTCGTCCGTCCCGACCCTGCGAAGCGAAGGGGCGGCGTCTGACAGCCGATATTGGCAAGCCCCATTCTGAAATTGCGAGGGGACCGAGATCTATCGGCTTCCCAAAATGGAACGCGGTCGGCTGGATAAGTAGACGCAGAGCCCAACCCAAAGAGCCGAAGACCTAGACCGATGCACGAAGATCCTGCGCTAGACAACTACCGGCAAATGAGCTCTAGGCCCTCGCCGTAGCGTGATCGGCCATGCGGCGTTTGTTGTAGCGCAGAGCGACGTTCATGAAGACATTACCCAGGGAGGTCTCGAAGCAGATGACGAGCGCTTCGGTGTCTTCGCTGGTCTTGTCGCCCTGATCGGCGGTTAACAGAAGCGGAGGATGCACGCGGAAATGGAATCCCTGGTCGTTGAGCGCTGAGATGGCATTGCCCACGACCTGGTTCGCTAATTCGAAGATGGTTTCCTTGATGAGAGCGTCGGATTCGGGGAGGTCCGTACCAGCGTAGTGGCTGGCGACGCGCACGGCGGTCTGCGGCTCGAGATCGAGGACAATTCGTCCCTCGATATCGCCCGTCAAGGCAATCATGCCCGCCACGCCTTTGCGGCGATAGGCTTCCTCTTCCATGGTGAGGTTGCCAACCTTGGTCGATCCCTGCAGGCCTTGCGACAACACGGCATCGGCCGCGTTGATGAAAGGCTGGATCAGTTCCATCTTCATTGAATTAGGCTCCCGCTCCTGCGGCATTGGCGACCGCGCCGTCTTCACCGAGGACGTACTTGATGACTTCGTAAAGCACTTCCGGCTTTACCGGCTTCTGAACGAAATGCCGAGCCCCGCGTTGCAGCGCCGCGACAATGTTCTCCTGGTATCCGACGGAGGACACCATGACGATGCGCGCTTCCGGATGCTGCTGAACGATGCGTTCGGCCGCCTCGATCCCTTCCATCTGTGGCATGGTGATGTCCATCAGCACGATGTCGGGATGTGTGCGGTCGAACTCGCTGATGGCGGTCAAGCCGTCGCCGGCCTCAGCCGCCACCTGCCCGCCGAAGGACTCGATCATGCGGGCTAGATTTTTACGGGCAAACACCGAGTCGTCGACGATCAGGTAGCGAACCGGCTGCCCGTCTTTGCTGCGTTTTACAGGTGCGAACTGCTCCATACAGACCTCCCCTTTCTACTGCATATCATGGGCCGTAAGCCATAACCAGATGACGCTGGTCACGGGCTTTTCGTGCCCCAATCTCAGTTCCCGGCGCGCACCGCCCGGCCTGCTGGACCGCCTTCGCTGCGCCCGCAAATGGCTTGCAATGTCGAACCCATGATGTCGAGCCCGACGACACGAATTGCGTATCCTCTCTCAATCGCTGCCTTGGGCATGCCATAAACCACACAGGATTCTTCACTCTGCGCGATCGTCATGCCGCCTTCGCGCTTGATCGCGCCCAACCCTTCTGCGCCGTCGTCGCCCATGCCGGTCATCAGGACGCCGACCGCATTCGTGTGGAACTCTTCGGCAACGCTTTTCAGCAGCACGTCGACGCTGGGCCGATGTCCGTTCACTCGTGGTTCGTCGCTCAAGACGACGATGTCGCCCAATGGTAGCCTCTTGACCTTCATATGGCGGCTTCCCGGACAGATCAGCACCCGACCGGGCATCAGGAGGTCGCCGGATTGCGCTTCCTTAACGCGCAGCGGGCAGACTTCGTCGAGACGGCGCGCGAACATGTCGGTAAAACCGTCGGGCATGTGCTGGACGACTGTAATCGCACCAGGAAAATCCCCAGGCAATTGCGACAGTACGTATTCGAGTGCCTGAGGACCGCCGGTGGAGACTCCGATGGCAACAATCTTGTTGGGAGCGCCACTTGGGGCCACGATCTTCTCGGGCTTGGGCCGAGTTCCGGGGAGCACCCGAGGTTTAAGCTTGCAGTCAGCTGCGGCTTTGACCTTGGCGATCAGTTCCCGAGCTGTCTCGGCCATGTGCGCGGAGGCGTCTTTGGGCTTGGTGACGAAGTCAAACGCACCGAGCCCCAGAGCTTTCATGGTGACGCTGGCACCCTCAGTACTGTGTGAGCTGAAGACGATCACCGGGACCGGATTATGCCGCATGATCTCCTTCAAGGTGTCGATGCCATTCATGCCCGGCATCTCGAGATCGAGAGTTACAACATTCGGCTTCAGTTCTTCGATCTTCTTCAGGCAGAAGGAGCCATCCATGGCCGTTCCGACCACGTCGATGGCTTCGTCCCCGGCGAGCATCTGCGGGATGAGCTTGCGCATGAGCGCTGAATCGTCGACCACGAGCACTCGCACCTTCTTCATGCGCGGCCTCCCACTTCTGTCGTCAGGGCCAGACGCATGCGATCGGTGTGGGTCAGTAACAGCCCGGAATTTGTCTGTCCCGTCTCCAGGGGCCGCAAACGCGACACATGTTCAACGACGGCGCCCAGATTCAGGATCAATACCACGCGGCCATCCCCAAGGATCGAGGCACCGGAGACGAGGTCGGTCGAGAAGGTCTGGTCGTCCAGCGCCTTGATGACCAGCTCCTCTTCGCCCTCGAGGGAATCGACGATGAGGCCATACTTCTTTTCACCGACCGTAATGACAAGCACAAAGAGCTTGGACTTGCGATCTGCGTGAGATGGGCGCCCCAAGCGAAGCAGCGGCAGCACTTGATTGCGCAGCTGCAGCACCTCGTAGTTATCAACCTGGTGGACTTCAGCTTCGTTGGTACGCGCGATTTCGAGAACGGCATTCAACGGGATGGCATAGAGCCGCTGCTCGACCCAGAAGAGCAGCGCCTTGATGATGGCGAGGGTAAGCGGCAGCTTCAGGCGGAAGGTGGTGCCTTCCCCAAGCCGAGTCTCCACACTGATCGAGGCCTTGAGGCGGTGCAGCACGCTCTGGACCACGTCCATCCCGACGCCGCGCCCGGAAACTTCAGTGACCTGCTCTGCCGTCGAGAAGCCTGGCCGGAAGATGAAGTTGAGAGCCTCGAGTTCACTCATCTTGGCGGCTTCTTCCGGTGTGGCCAGGCCGAGTTCAATGGCCTTGGAACGAATCTTGGCGACATCGATTCCGCGTCCGTTGTCGCTGATTTCGACAATAACCTGATTGCCTTGGTGGTACGCGTTCAGGCGTACGATCCCTTGTGCAGGCTTGCTCAGCTTGCGGCGCTCTTCAGGCGATTCAATGCCGTGGCTGATCGCATTGCGAACGAGGTGGGTCAATGGCTCGGCGATCGCGTCGAGAATGCCCTTATCGAGATCGGTGTCCTGTCCGCTGACCACCAGTTCGACTTCGCGGCCGCATTGGCGGGCGACATCACGAACCATACGGGGGAAGCGCCGGAAGAGTTGGTCGACGGGTACCATGCGGATCTTCATGACCGAGCGCTGCAGGTCATTGAGCACGCGCGATTGAAAGGCCATGGCATCGGCGAACTTGCCGCGCAAAAGATCTTTGGGGTAACGCTTGGCGAAGTCGTTCAGGGCCTGCTGCAGCATTGATTTGCCGATGATCAACTCTCCGACCAGGTTGAGCACGTTGTCGATGCGACCGGCTTCAACGCGCAGGACATTTTCCTGCGTGAGGGGAACCACGCCGGGAGCGTGCGTCGTGGCAGCAGGTTCGGGTGAGGCCGTCTCGGCTTCCGATCGAGCCTCTTCTGGGACAGCAACAGTTGGCGGTTGTGCCGGCTGGGGTACTGCACTGGCTTGCAACAACACTTCAACCGTGACCTCTTCCACGATGGTCGGGATCTTGCACTTGGCTGCAATCTGGTCGGGCGTTTGTACCGTTGCGACGACGAACTCTATAAACTTGGCAGCAGCCGGAGACTTGGCATCCGGGCGCACGGCGATCACCGGTCCCATGGTCCCGATTGCATTGTGAACCAGTTGGCGCCCGGCGATCGGCATGGCGCAGTGCGGATCTATTTTGGCCACAACCTGCACGACGTCCTGGCCGGCGGCCTGCGCCTTGGACATGGCAAGCCGTTCGTATTCGGTCCATTGGACGGCTGACTTATTCGATGCCTTGCTGGCAGAGGTTTTCGTTGCAGGTTCTTTAGCTCTTGCGGACTTGCCCGCTGTCTTCTTGCCACGCGTTTTGCCCTTCTCGGGAGCTGTCATCAGCTCTTGAATCTTCTTGCCGATACTCTTGGTGGCAGGTAGCCTGCCGCCTTTGCGGTAGGCCGCGATCATGTCGCTGAAAAGATCGGCAGTCGCGAAAGCGATCTCCGCGACAGCCGTGTGGGACGCCGTTCCTTCGAGCGAGAGAGCGTCTTCGAATTGGTGGGCCAACTCGCTCAACTCGCGCAGTCCGCAGGCGGCGGAGTCGCCTTTCAAGGTGTGTACTGTGCGCCGGATCGAGCGCACGATCTCCTCGTCGCCGGGATTCTTCTCCAGCTTCAGCGCTTCTTCGTTGAGCGCCTGCAGAAGCTCCTGCGAGGTCTCGTAGAAGAGCTCCCGCAGTTCCGCGCCACGCTCATCGGGGGAATTCGTCATAGCTACTCTCTGGCCTCAATCCGCTGATACGCCGTTCCACTATCCTTGTGGACCATCTGAAATTTCTGGGTCAGACCCAGCAGGCTTTCGGCATGGCCCACAAATAAATAGCCATTCGGATTCAAGCAGCGGTAGAACTTCTCGATCAGCCGCTTCTGCTCGGCTTCATCGAAGTACATCATCACGTTGCGGCAGAAGATCACGTCATTGCGCTGGG
>Ga0335077_10004042_pt1 | contig 17855 bp, 15 predicted proteins | sample Lox_Sample_31_FD_207151 | JGI IMG/M metagenome (GOLD analysis project Ga0335077, IMG submission 207151) | Soil microbial communities from Loxahatchee National Wildlife Refuge, Florida, United States - Lox_Sample_3.1 | ecosystem: Environmental > Terrestrial > Soil > Wetlands | place: USA... | reverse complement strand
CCGACGACCGGCCGGTGCGGATCGGCGTTGGGCTCCGCCCCGACGTCCGTCGGCGCGTCCCGCATGTAAGTTGCGATGCCTCGTCCGTAGGTGACCTCGAGCCGCGCGGTGCTCTCCTTCGAGAGCCGGAGAACCGAGCCCAGGTTCAGGCCCCAGCCGACCGCATGACCCGACAGGTCGATGGCGCCCGGGACCGTATCCTTCCAGCCGATGTAACGGACGAGACCGGAGAGCTGGACGTGTCCCCAGTCCCCCGAGTGGCGGTACTGCGCCGTGAAGTCCGGATAGGGAAATCGGTCGTCGATGTGCTGCAGCTCGACCCGGTCGGCGACCTCGCCGCTGTCGCCGGTCGCTCCGGGGCGCTCGAGCGCAAGCGCGAGGCGCTCGTCTCCCCGGATCGGCGTCCACCGCAGCTGCACATTGCGGTAAAAGACCATACCGTTCGGGCCCCAGATCTCGAGGTCGTTCGGAAATACGTCCGAGTCCATGAACACGCTGTAGGTCTGGCCGGCGAGAACGGGGCCAAGCTCCCCCCATGCGTGGCGGAGGTGAAAGGTCGTCTGCCCGGCGTCGGAGCCGACGCCGAGAAGATCGAATTCGAACTCGGTCCGGATCTCGCCGAGTCCCGTCGGCAGCCAGGAACGCACGCCGAGCCGGCTTGGCCGCACGCTCGCCCAGAAATTGCCGTCGTCTCCAAACTGGTTTGCGAAGGCCGGGAGCTTCGAGGGGCGCACCATGTCGAACCAGTTCGGGTCCTGCTGGCGGAAGTCGTAGATCGCATCCACCATGGCGAAGCCGTAGACCTGCACCCGGGCTCCGGGATCCCCCTCGGGGGTCGCACCACTGTCCGCTCCGGTCTGGGCCCGGGCGGAAGCGGCCAGGAGGAGCGCGATTGCCGCGGCGAGCGAACGGGCGGCCGACGAGCCTCCTCGCCTAACCCGCTCCACCTTCGCCGCCCGCGCTCTTGCGGCGGCCCGCCGTCAGCGCCGCCCGCAGGAAGTCCGCATTCATTCGGGCGATGAACTCCATGCGGATGCCCTTCGGGCACGCGGCCTCGCATTCGCCGTGATTCGTGCACGTGCCGAAACCCTCGGCGTCCATCTTCGCCACCATGTTCCGGACGCGGTCGCGCCGCTCGGGTTGACCCTGGGGCAGAAGAGCGAGCTGCGAGATCTTGGCGCCCACGAAGAGCATCGCCGAGGCGTTGGGACAGGCCGCCACACAGGCGGCGCAGCCGATGCATGCGGCCGCGTCCATCGCGAGATCGGCGTTCTCCTTCGCAACGAGGATCGCATTGCCGTCGGGCGCGCCGCCGACGGGCGCGGAAATGAACCCGCCCGCCGCAATGATCCGGTCGAAGGCGCCGCGATCGACGATCAGATCCTTCACGACGGGAAAGGCCGCCGCCCGCCAGGGCTCGATCGTGAGCACGTCGCCGTCGTGGAAGCTGCGCATGTGGAGCTGGCAGGCGGTCGTCCGGTCGCGCGGGCCGTGGGGACGGCCGTTGATCACGACGCCGCAGGTGCCGCAGATTCCCTCGCGGCAGTCGTGGTCGAACGCGATCGGGTCCTGGCCCTTGCCGATCAGCCCCTCGTTGACGACGTCGAGCATCTCGAGGAAGGACATCTCCTCGTTGATGTCTGCCGCTTCGTAGGTGACGAAGCCTCCTGCCGCCTTCGCGTCTTTCTGGCGCCAGACCTTCAGCGTGATCTTCATTTGTAACTCCGCACGGCGAGCTCCACGTTCTCGTAGACCAGAGGCTCCACGTTCCGGACCGGCTTCTTGCCGTCGCCCTGGAATTCCCAGGCGGCGACGTGGCAGAAGTCCTTGTCGTTGCGCTCAGCCTCGCCGTCCGCGGTCTGATGCTCGGTCCGGAAGTGGCTGCCGCAGGACTCGTCGCGCTCGAGCGCGTCGAGGCACATGAGCTCGCCCAACTCCAGGAAATCGGCCACCCGGCCCGCGTGCTCGAGCGACTGGTTGAGCTCCTGCCCCGTGCCGGGCACGCGCAGGTTCTTCCAGAACTCCTCGCGGAGCTTCGGGATCAGCGCGAGGCCCTGCTCGAGGCCCTTCCGGTCCCGCGCCATGCCGCAGTGCTCCCACATGATCTTGCCGAGCTCGCGGTGGAAGGAGGTCGGCGTTCGCTGGCCCTGGATCGAGAGAAGCCGCTTCGTCCGCTCGGTCAGAGCCTTTTCCGCCGTCCGAACCTCGGGGTGGTCCGCGGGCACCGGCGCGAACTTCTCGCGCGCCAGGTAGTTGCCGATCGTGTAGGGAATGATGAAGTAGCCGTCGGCGAGCCCCTGCATCAGGGCCGACGCGCCGAGGCGATTGGCCCCATGGTCGGAGAAGTTCGCCTCGCCGAGCACGAAGAGCCCGGGAATGGTGCTCATGAGGTCGTAATCCACCCACAGACCGCCCATCGTGTAGTGCGTCGCGGGATAGATCCGCATCGGAACCTGGTACGGGTCCTCGTCGGTGATGCGCTCGTACATCTCGAAGAGGTTGCCGTACTTCTCCTCGATTTTGTCCCGGCCGAGCCTCTTGATGGCGTCCTCGAAGTCGAGATAGACCCCGAGCCCCGTCGGGCCGACGCCGCGGCCTTCGTCGCAGACGCGCTTGGCGGCGCGCGAGGAGATGTCCCGCGGGGCGAGGTTGCCGAAGCTCGGATACATGCGCTCGAGGTAGTAATCGCGCTCGGCCTCGGGGATCTCGCCCGGAGCGCGCTTGTCGCCCTTGGCCTTCGGCACCCAGATGCGGCCGTCGTTGCGGAGCGACTCGCTCATCAGCGTGAGCTTCGACTGATACTCGCCGGTCACCGGGATGCAGGTCGGGTGGATCTGCGTGAAGCACGGGTTGGCGAAGGCCGCGCCCTTCTTGTAGGCGCGCCAGATGGCCGTGCCGTTGCAGCCCTTGGCGTACGTCGCGAGGTAGAAGACGTTGCCGTATCCGCCCGTCGCGAGACACACGGCGTCGCCGAGATGCGTCTCGACCTCGCCTGTGACCATGTCGCGCACGACGATGCCGCGCGCGCGGCCGTCCACGACGATCAACTCCTGCATCTCGTGGCGCGGGTACATTTCGACCGAGCCGAGGCCGATCTGGCGCTCGAGCGCCTGATAGGCGCCGAGCAGGAGCTGCTGGCCCGTCTGGCCACGCGCATAGAAGGTGCGCGAGACCTGCGCGCCGCCGAACGAGCGATTGTCGAGCATGCCCCCGTACTCCCGCGCGAACGGCACACCCTGCGCGACGCACTGGTCGATGATGTTGCCCGAGACCTCCGCCAGCCGATAGACGTTCGCCTCGCGGGCGCGGAAGTCGCCGCCTTTCACCGTGTCGTAGAAGAGGCGAAAGACGCTGTCGCCGTCGTTGTGGTAGTTCTTCGAAGCGTTGATGCCCCCCTGCGCCGCGATCGAGTGCGGGCGGCGCGGCGAGTCCTGGTAGCAGAAGCACTTCACCTTGTAGCCGAGCTCCGCCAGCGAGGCGGCACCGCCGCCGCCGGCCAGGCCGGAACCCACCATGATCACGGTGTATTTGCGCTTGTTCGCCGGATTGACGAGCTTCATCTCGAAGCGGTGCTTCTCCCACTTCTTCTCGAGCGGTCCGGAGGGGATGTTGGAGCGAAGTTCCATGCGGACCTCCTCGAGCTACTTCACGACGCCGGCGAGGACGGCGACTGGAAAGGAGATGTTGCCGGCCACGACGACGATCGCAACGACCCACGCGGTGACGTGCGCCATGCGGATGTAGCGGGGATGGGAGACCCCGAGCGTCTGGAACATGCTCCAGACGCCGTGCCGCAGGTGCAGGCCGAGCGCGAGCATCGCGACGATGTAGGCAATCGAGACGGGCACACTTTGAAAGCCCGTCACGAAGTTGTGGTAGATGTCGCCCTCGATGAAGTTCGGGTGCACGGTGCCCGTCGTGAAGTGGAGCAGGTGGTAGATCACGAAGAGAAGGATGATCACGCCGCCCCAACGCATCGTGCGTGAGGCATACGTCGACTCCTTCCACTTCTGCTCGCGGTAGCCCTCCGGCCGCGCGCGCCGGCTTTCGAGTGTCAGAGACGTCGCCGACCAGATGTGGAGGGACACGGCCGTGAGCATCACGGCGCGGACCACCCAGAGGCCCGCGCCGTGGAGAAGTTGCCGGAGAAGAACGCCGTAGTGGTTGAGCGCCGCCGGCCCGAGATAGACCTGCAGGTTTCCAATCATGTGGCCGAGGACGAACAAGACGAGGATGGCGCCCGTGACCGCCATGACCACCTTGCGCCCGATCGAGGACCCGAGAAATCCCGGCGCCTGACTCATCTCGACTCCTTCCCGCCCCTCACGTCCCTTCGGACGATCAATACTCTTCGAACCATCTCTGAATCTGCTTCACGTCGCTCGTCCGAGTCAATGCCAGCCGCAGCAACACGCGGGACTTCTGAGGGTTCAGGTCGAGCGAGGCCACCAGTCCCAGCTTGTCGTCGTCCACCTCGACGTTGCGGCCGACATTGCCCGTCGTCACGCGAGACGACCTCACGCAGACGATACCCTTCTTCGCCTGGGCGGAAAGCGCCTTCAGGGCGACCTCGGTCATGTTGCCGTTGCCCACGCCCGCGATGACGATCCCCTTGGCCCCGGCCGCGGCGGCCGCGTCGATGAGCGCGCCGTCCATGTTCTCGTGCGCCATGATGATGTCCACTCGCGGCAGCGTCGTGGTCTTGTCGATCGAGAAGTCCGAGTCGGCCGTGTTCTTTCCGACGGGTCCGCGGTACCACTCGGCTTCCCCGTAGGCCACGGTGCCGATCAAACCCCGCAGGGGCGACATGAACGTCTGCACGGCCGTGGTGCTCGTCTTCGTGAGCGAGGACGCTCCGTGGATCCAGTCGTTGATGACCACCAACACGCCGCGGCCGGCCGCGTCTTTGTTCGCCGCGACGGCCACCGCGTTGTAGAAGTTGAGCGGGCCGTCGGCCGAGAGGGCGGTGGACGGGCGCATCGCCGCGGTCAGGACGACTGGTTTCTTCGACTTGACGACGAGATTCAGGAAGTAGGCCGTCTCCTCGATCGTGTCGGTTCCGTGCGTAATGACGATCCCGGCCACGTCCGGCATCGCGGTCAGCTCGTTGATGCGGCGCGCGAGCTTCAGCCAGACCTCGTCGTTCATGTCCTGCGAACCGATGTTGGAGATCTGCTCGCCGCGCAGGTTGGCGAGCTTCTTGGCCTGTGGGACGGCCGCGAGCAGCTGCTCGACGCCGACCTGGCCCGAGGTGTAGCCGGCCTGAACGTCGCTCGCGGCGGCGCCGGCGATCGTGCCTCCGGTCGCGAGTACGACGACGTTCGGCAGCTTGGCGCCGGTCGCGGCTGTCTGCGCGCCCGACGGAGCGGCGATCAGCAGCGCGAGCGCGAGAACCAGAAGAAATGAAAGACGTTTCGACATGGCAGCCTCCTACTTTGTCAGGAAAACGATGACCGGCCCCCACGCCGTCAGAAGGATGTTCCCGACGGCATAGGGCACGGTGTAACCGAGCACCGGGAGCTTGCTTTGCGCCTCGTCCTGGATCGCGCGCAGGGCGGCCGTGACCGTCCCGGCCCCGGCGGAGGCGCCCAGCAGGATGACCGGATTCATCTTCAGAACCTTCCGGCCGAAGAAGAGCGCCGCGAGATGCGGCGTGACCGCGACGACCAGGGCGACCCCCAGCAGACTCGGACCGGTCCGCCGAAGGCCGTCGACGAAGCTCGGGCCGGCGGAGAGGCCCACGATTCCGATGAACGCGGCGAGCCCGATCGTGTCGAAGATCCAGAGGGCCGGCTCCGGGATCCGGCCGAAGGTCGGCCGCACCGAGCGCAGCCAGCCGAAGACGAGACCCATGACGAGCGCGCCGCCGCTCGCGGTCAAGGAGAGCGGAATGCCGGCCACCGTGACCGACAGCAGGCCCACGAGGCCGCCGACGAAGATGCCCAGGCCCACGAAGACGACGTCGGTGGCACTCGAAGGCCGCTCGACGTAGCCGAGCGCCTGTCCGGTCCGCTCGACGTCGCGCGCCGCGCCGGCGATCGTCAGGAGATCTCCGCGATTGACGAGCGTGGACGGCACGTAGGGAATCTCCTCCCCGCCGCGTACGAGCTTCGAGAGCGCGACGCCGCGGCCGTACTTCTCGGCGATCTCGGCGAGCGTCCGCTCGGCGGCGGCCTTCCGGGTCACGACGACGTCCAGAACGGCCGCCGGGAACTCGAGCAGCGTCCGGTCCTCGACCTCGACGCCGATCGGGATCCCGCCCGAGAGCACGCGGCGGCGGCCCGCGAGCGCGACCGTGTCGCCGCGGCGCAGAACCGTCGCCGGCTCCGCATCGAGCGTCTCCGCCCCGCGGTGGATCCGCTCGACGAAGACGCGCTCGGGAGTGAACGTTTTCTCGAGCTCCCCGACGGTCCGGTCCGCCCAGGCCGCGTCGTCGATGCGGTAGGCGCGCAGGTCCCATTCCCGATAGGCCGATGGCGAGCCCGGCCCGAGCTCCTTTCCTCCCGTGATCTCGGCCTCGAGCTTCGCGCTCTCGGCCTTCAGGTTCACCTTGAGGAGCCGCGGAGCGAGATTCGAGAGAAACCAGACGACGAAGCCGGTGCCGACGAGGTAGGAGACGGCATAGGCGACCGGGATGTTGTTCTGAAGCCGCGTCTTCTCGGCGTCCGGCAGGTCGAGGTCGTTGATCGTGTCGCCCGCGGTGCCGATGACGGTCGATTCCGTGAAGGCGCCCGCCATCAGGCCCGCCGCGGTCCCGCAGTCGTAGCGAAAGACCTTCGCGGCCGCGACCGTCGTGACGAGACTCGTCACGCACAGGACGACAGTCAGAGCGACCTGCGGCAGCGCGTTCTTGCCGAGACCTCGAATGAACTGAGGGCCGACCTTGTAGCCGGTCGCGAAGAGGAAGAGGTCGAAGAACACCGTCTTGACGACCGGATCGACGTGGATGTCGAGCTGGCCGATGAGCACGCCCGCGAGCAGCGTCCCGACGACGTTGCCGAGACGGAAGGTGCCGAGCCGCACGTGTCCGAGGACGAAGCCCATCGCGAGCGTCAGGAAGATCGCGAGCTCCGGATTGTGTCGGAGGGCGTCCGTAACGTAGGTCAAGCGCGGCCTCTTCTCACCGCGCCACGAGCAGCAGCCATGGGGTTCCCACGAGAAGGAGGAGAAGGATGTTGAAGACCGTCGTGATCGTGCCGAGCCGATAGAGCTCGCCCTGTGTCAGGTAACCGCTCCCCACGACCAGCACGTTGGCGCTCGAGGCCTGAGGCGTGATGGTCGAGAGATAGCTCGTGGAGAACAGGAGCGAAAAGCCCATCACGGGGATCGGCACGCCGAGCTGGGCGCCGACTCCCAGAAAGACTCCGAAGAGCGCGAGGATGTGCGCCGTCTGACTGACGAAGAGATAGTGGAGGACGACGTAGGCGAGGACGAGAATCACGTACACCGCGAGCCAGGGAAGCCCGCCGAGCGCCCCGCCGAGCCGCTGCCCGAGATAGCCCATGAACCCGAGCGCGTTCAACTGGCCGGACAGCGTGTAGAGGATCGCGAACCACAGGAAGGTGGCCAGGACGTCGCCCTGTTGCCCGATGTCCTTGAGCGTCAGGACGCCGGTGGCGAGCAGCACCCCGAGGCCGAGGAAGGCCACCGCCGTCAGGTCGAGCTTCAGGGTTCCCGCGAGGCCCCACAGAACGACCATCACGACGAACGTCGCCGCCACGATCTTCTCGTGGAGCGTCAAGGGACCCATCGCGGCGAGCGCCTTCTTCGCCGCGGCGGGCGCCTCGGGCGTGGACTTCACTTCCGGAGGAAAGACCTTGTAGAGGAGGAGCGGCAGCAGGGCGAGCGAGAGAAGCGTCGGCGCCGCGGAGGCGACGAGCCACGACACGAAGGAGATCTGGAAGCCGAGCGACTTGCCGATCTCGGCGCCGAGGGGATTGCCGGCCATCGCGGTCAGCCAGAGTGCCGACGAAAGGCTCAAGGTCGCCATCGAGCAGAACATGAGGTAGGCGCCCATCCGCTTGCGGGTCGCGTCGTCGGGCTTGGAGCCGCCGCCTTCGGCGAGGGAGAGCGCGAGCGGATAGAGCACGCCGGAGCGGGCCGTGTCGCTCGGGAACGCCGGCGCGATCACGGCGTCGAGCAGGAAAATGCTGTATCCGAGACCGAGCGTCGAACGGCCGAAGAGCTTCACGACGAGGTGGCCGAGACGCGCTCCGAGCCCGCACTTCACGATGGCCCGCGCCACGAGGAAGGCGACGACGATCAGGAGAATCGTCCCGTTCGCGAAGCCGGAGTACGCCTTCGCGGGAGTGAGAACTCCGGAAAGGACGGCGATGCCGATGGCCAGGACGGAAGCCGTGAGGATGGGAAACGCGCCGACGATCACGGAGCCGATCGTCGCCGCGAAGATCGCGAAGAGATGCCAGGCCGGCGGGGTCAGGCCCCCGGGCACCGGGCAGAACCAGATCGCCAGGCCCAGGGCCAGCACGCCGAGTCGCGCGAGGAGGGTCTTCGCACGCGCGGTCATGGCCCTCCGCCCGGACGGGTGGGGGCGAGCCGCGTGCGGCCCTGGAGGTTCACGGCGCGCCCGCTGATCTGTCCCCTTTCCGGGTCCACGACGTACTGCCAGGCGAGGGTGAATGTCCCCTCGAGACCCGCGAATCGCCCCGTGCCGCCCGTGATCGTGCCGGTCGCGAGGCGGCCGGTGCCGATCGGCTCGGCCCGGAGAGCGCAGAAGATCCGGTCGCCGTGCTCGTCGGTGAAGACGGCCCGGCCCACGAGCAGCCGCCCGCCGTCGTCGTATCCGATCACCTCGCCGAGAAGGCCTCGGCCAAGCCCCTCGCCTCCCGTGAGGACGAGCGGGCCCGTAAGGTTGACGATGGAGGCGTCCCGGTCGCCTTCGGTCGGAAGGACCTCCCTCCGCCCCGACAGAGTCCACGTCGCCGTGAAGGGCCGCCAGCCGTCGGCCGCCGGCTCTTCTCCGCGCGCGGGCAGAGCGAGCATGCCGACGGCCGACGCCAGGAGCGCCGCGCGAAAGAGCGCCCCGCGGTTCATGCCCGGGGGGCCTGACCCGTCATCGCGACCGGGTCGAAAACCTTCTTGATCTGATCCTCCGTGAGAACCTTCTTCTCGCGGATGAGCTCGAGGATCCCCCGCCCCGACTTCATCGCCTCCGCGGCGAGCTCCGTCGACTTGTCATACCCGATGACGGGGTTCAGGGCAGTCACCGTCCCGATGCTGTATTCGAGGTAGTGCTTGAGCACGTCCTTGTTGGCCGTGATGCCGTCCACGCAGTGCACGCGCAGCGTGCGCGCCGCGTTCTCGAACATCGTCTGCGCCTCGAAGATGCAGGCGGCGATGACCGGCTCGAACGCGTTCAGCTGGAGCTGGCCCGCCTCGGCGGACATCGTGACGGTCATGTCGCTGCCGATGACGCGGAAACAAACCATGCTGACGACTTCCGGAATGACCGGATTCACCTTGCCCGGCATGATCGAAGAGCCCGGCTGCTTGGCCGGCAGGTTGATTTCGCGAAGCCCTGTCCGCGGTCCGGACGAGAGCAGCCGCAGGTCGTTGCAGACCTTCGACAGCTTGATCGCGAGGCTCTTCATGCACGAGGAGTAGAGGACGTACGACTGCGTGTCCTGCGTCGCCTCGATCAAGTTCTCGGCGAGATGGATCGGAAGGCCCGTGATCTTCGCGAGGTGCTCCGTGCACTTCTCGGCGTAGCCCTTCGGCGCGTTCAGGCCCGTCCCGATCGCCGTCGCGCCCATGTTGATCTCGCACAGGACGTTCTGGATCCTCTCGAGCGCGAGGACCTCGCCTTCGAGCGTCACCGCGAACGCCTCGAACTCCTGGCCGAGCGTCATCGGAACGGCGTCCTGGAGCTGCGTGCGGCCCATCTTCAGGAGCGGGGCGAATTCCTTCCCCTTCTTGCGGAACGACGCGATGAGCTTCTTCATGGCCGCGACGAGCTCGACGTTGCCGAGCGCCATTCCGACGTGGAGCGCCGTCGGATACGCGTCGTTCGTGGACTGCGAGCGATTCACGTGGTCGTGCGAGTCGCAGTACTTGTACTCGCCCTTCTTGTGTCCCATGAGCTCGAGCGCCCGGTTGGCGATGACCTCGTTCGCGTTCATGTTGGTCGAGGTGCCCGCGCCGCCCTGGAGCACGTCGAGGCGGAACTCGTCGTGCAGCTTTCCGTCGATGAGCTCTTTGCAGGCGCCCTCGATCCCCTTGAGGATCTCCTTGGAGAACTGCTTGCAGTCGTAGTTGGCGCGCGCCGCCGCCATCTTCACCATGGCGAACGCCTTGATGACGTTCGGATAGAGCCGCAGCTCGACGCCCGAGATGTGAAAGTTCTCGAGTGCTCGCGCGGTCTGGACGCCGTAGTAGGCCTCGGCGGGAACGGGGAGATCTCCCAGCAGATCGTGCTCGATTCGGGTTTTGGCGATGTTGTTCATGATTTCTTCTCCAGGTGAATGTCGAAGTTGAACCGGGCCGAAAACTGGATGCGGTAGTCGGGCACCTTGAAGCCGTCGGAGAAGTTCTCGCGGTGGCCCCACTGAAACTCGAGCCCCGCCATGACGTTCTTGACGGGGTAATAGAGCAGGTTGGTGAGCGCGTACTGCCCCGTCTTGTACGCGTCGGGAGCCTGCCCGTCGCTGTTCGTGATGTGGACGTAGGAGTAACCGAGCGCGCTCGAGAAGCGTTCGCTCCAGTTGAAGTCGTAGAAGCCGACGATGCCGAGGACCGGAAGCGCCTTCCCGAGGAGCGGCCGGTGCGGGTCTCCCGCGTTCGTTTCGACGCCGATGTCCACGGGCGCGTCGTTCATGTAGTTCTCGATGCCCTCGCCGTAGACGACGGACGCCCGGACCGTGCCCTTCATCGGCGTCTTGATGTTGGTGGAGAGATTCACGCCCCACCCGTTGGCGTGCCCCGAGAGATCGACCTCGTCGGGCACCGTGTCTTTCCAGGCGATGTAGCGATAGATCGCCGCGATCTGGACGTGGCCCCAGTCGCCGCTGCGCTTGTAGTGCAGCGAGAAATCGGGCGCTGGGAAGTGCGCCTTTACGTTCTGCAACGCGATCTTGTCGCCATACGGCCCCTGGTCGGCGCTCGCTCCCGGCCGCTCGAGCGCGAAGAAGAGCTCGTTCTCGCCCTGCATCGGCATCCACCGCACCTGGACGTTGCGGAAGAACACCATGCCGTTGGGGCCCCAGTACTCGATCGAGTTCGGGAAGACGTCGGGATCCATGAACGGGCTCCACGTCTGCCCGGCCCCGAACTGCCCGATCTCGCCCCAGGCGTGGCGCAACCGGAAGGTCGTCTGGCCGGCGTCCACGCCGGTGCCGAAGAGCTCGAACTCGAAGATCGTCTTGATCTCGCCGAGGCTCGTCGGCAGCCATCCTTTGACTCCGAGGCGGCTCTGCCGCACGCCGGCGTAAAAGTTGCCGTCGGCGCCGAACTGATCCGCGTAGGACGGAAGCTTCGTCGGCCGCAGGACGTCGAACCAGTTCGGATCGACCTGCTTGAAGTCGTATCCCATGTCCAGCATCGCGAAGCCGTAGATGTCCATCCGGGGTTTGGGCTCCGGAACCCCCGCCTCGGGGCCTGCCGTGTCGGCGGCGTCCGTCACAACCGCCCCGGTGGATTCGGAGTCGTCGCCACTGGCCCGCGCGCTTACGGCCGAGCCGCCGAAGAGCGCCAGAACGGCCGCCAGACACGCCGCCGCCCGCCACAATCTCGCTGCGGTTTCTCTTTTCATATTGGTTTCCCTCCGACGTTCTTCTTGCCGTTACTCTTCCGGGCAATCGCCTCATCGATCTTGCCGAGCAGCGTGTCGGCGTCCACAGGCTTGCGGAGATAAGCGAACGCACCGCCCTTCATCGCGCGAGCCTCCGACTCGGGCGAGTCGTGGCCGGTGATGGCGATGACTGGGATTACGAAATTGGCACGGGCGAGCCACGCCTGCACCTGGAAGCCGTCCACCTTCGGCATGTGGAGATCGAGCACGACGCAGTCGGGCCGATGGTCCGAGAGCGTCTCGAGGAACTCGTCTCCGGAAGGGAACGTCTCGGCATCGAGACCCGCCGCACGGAGCAGGCGCCCGAGCGCTCGCCGCACGCCCTCCTCGTCGTCGACCACTGCGATCAGGGAGCCGGAGCGAGCCACGATCGCACGCTATGGCGCACGGGAGGGCCGGGCAATCAGACCCTGGTCCATGGGACTTTGGTCCCATGCCGCAGCGGCGAGACGCCCGGAGATTACGGGCGGCGAAGGGCGGCGCGATCCGCCATGCGGACGAGCTCCGCGACGGAGGACGCGGCCATCTTCTCCATCACGCGGCCGCGGTGAACCTTGACGGTCTTTTCCGAGATTCCGAGATCGCTCGCGATCTGCTTGTTGAGCCGGCCGGCGACGACGCCCTCCATCACTTCGCGCTCCCGCGGAGTGAGCGCCGCGAGCCTCTTCTGGATCTCGGTTCGCTCGCGGCGCGACTCGCGGCCGGCCCGGTCCACCTCGAGCGCGCGGCGGACCGCGTCGAGCAGCACCTCGTCGTCGACGGGCTTGGTGAGAAAGTCCTTGGCTCCGCCTTTCATCGCCTGGACGCTCTTGGGGACGTCGCCGTGTCCGGTCAGGAAGATCACGGGCAGCTCGCTTCCGCGGGACGTCAGCTCGCGCTGGAGCGTCAGGCCGTCGAGCCCCGGCATGGTGACGTCCAGAATCGCGCAGCCGGCGGGTTCGGCACCGAGAGTACGGAGGAACTCCTGCGGCGACTCGAAAGCGATCGGCTCGAGCCCCGCCGAGCGGAGCAGACGCGCGAGGCTCTTTCGAACGCCGGGATCGTCGTCCACGACGAAGACCCGCTCGCCGGAAAAGCTCATGCTCACGGCGCGCCCGCGGCGGGAAGCTCGAAATGAAAGGTCGCGCCGCGGTCGGGATTGTTCGTGGCCCACAGGCGGCCGCCGTGGGCCGTGATGATCGTCCGGCAAACCGTCAAGCCGAGACCCAACCCCTGACTCTTCGTCGTCACAAAGGGCTCGAAGACGCGCTCGATCTCTTCCGCCGGCAGACCCGCGCCCCGGTCGGCCAGGGAAACGTGCACGAAGCCGTCGGAGAGGTCGACCCGCAGGAGGAGCCTTCGCTCTTGCGGCTCGGCGCCCGCCACGGCATCGCACGCGTTGGTCAGGAGATTCAGGAGGACCTGCTGAATCTGGACCCGATCCGCCAGGACCTGCGGAAGGTCTCCCGCCAGCTCCGTCTTCAGGGAGATCCCACGATCGACAAAGTCCGTGCGCATCAACTTCAGGACGTCCGCCGAGGCCTCGGCCAGGTCCAGTCTCTGCAGGTCGACCTCGCCTTTCTTCAGCAGCCCGCGCAGACGCCGGATGATCTCTCCGGCGAGCTTGTCTTCATCGACGATGTCCTGGAGGATCTCCCGAAGCTCTCCGAGATTTCCGCCGTTCTGCGACAAGAAGCGCTGCGCCGCCTGTGCGTTGCTCAGGATCGCGGTCAGGGGCTGGTTGAGCTCGTGAGCGATCGAACCGGAGAGCTCGCCGACGATCGCCACTCGGGAGAGGTGCGCGAACTCGGCCTCTCGCCGCTGCGCCTCGATCTCGGCGAGCCTGCGTTTGGTGGCGTCGATGGATACGCCGTGCACCCGAGTCACCCGTCCCGACTCGTCCCGCTCGACGGCGCCGAGGGAGACGATCCAGCGGATCTCTCCGTCCGGGCGAAGCACGCGGTAATCTCTGTTGAACTCGCCGCCGCTGCCGAGGGATTCCCGAACGGCGTGACGGAATTCCTCCCGATCGTCGGGGTGAACGGACTCGAGGAACCGCTCGAAATCGAGCTCGACGGCGCCGAATCCGCGGACCTCCTTCGCCCGATCGTTCATCCAGAAATCGCCGGAGGCGACGTCCCAGGACCAGTAGCCGAGATTCGCCGCCCGCGCCGCGAGCGCGGCCTGCAGCTCGCGCTCTCGGAGGGCCTCCTCGCTCATACCGAGCCGACGCGACAGATCGATCGCCCGAAGAACGTCGGAGGTCAGCTCGTAGGACATCGCGAGAAGGACCGCGAAGAAGGGGATGCTGACCATGTAGGGAGTCGAGAGAACGCCGCGATGGATGAGCGCCGAGCTCAGGGAACCGAAGAGAACGCAGAGAGCGGCGCCGCCGCCGACGAAGATCGCCTTCCGCCGATCGCCGCGCCGCCAGACCGTGCGGGTCGCGTCCGCTAGGAAGGCCAGGAACACGAGAGAGCTCAACTCGCCGAGCCTCGTCCATCCACTCGTCGTTCCTTCCGCGACCGATACCATCTGCCCGAGAAAGGGCACGTGGCGAAGGCTCGTGATCTCCGTGTAGTTGAGGTTCGGGCTCCGAAGAAAGTTGACCACGAGAGAAGCGGCGCCCCGGACCGCGATCACCGCCGCCGCGAGCCAGGGACTGCCGGCGTTCAGCTCGGACCGCACGAAGAGAATGAGCGAGGCGACGAAGGCGAAGATCGGCACATGCGTCCATCGGACGAGCGTGCCATAGCGAGCGGGTGTATCGGCGTCCATCAACGCGAGCTCGAAAGCGGCGATCGTCGCACACGCCGCGGCCGAAATCGCGAACCACAGGTAGGAGGCGCGGGGCTGTCGGATTCCAATCAAGAGGTGGATCCCCGACAGCGTCAGGCACGCCGACGCGACAAACAGCCAGACCACCGTGACCCAGTTCATGTGTTCGATATGGCCAATCTCGAGGCCTCCATGCTAAGTCAGCCGGAGGCCGCGGGTGGGACCTTGGTCTCATTGGAGCTTTCGAGGCCCCGGGCTAGTACTCTTACCCAATCTAACGAGAACATGAATACGATCGGCAGGGAGCTCCGTCACAACCCTCTGTACTGGCTCCTGGTCTTCGTGCCCGTGGTCGGGGTTGCCAACAGCGTCAAGCCCGAAGCGCATACCGCGCTCTTCCTTCTCTCGATCCTCGCCATCGTTCCGCTGGCCGCGCTCCTGAGCCGCGCGACCGAGAGCGTCGCCGCGAAGACAGGAGACGCCATCGGCGGGCTCTTGAACGCGACCCTCGGCAACCTGACCGAACTCGTCATCGCCATCACGGCCCTGCGCGCCGGGATGCTCGACCTCGTGAAGGCGTCGCTGATCGGGGCCGTCGTGACCAACTCTCTCTTCATGCTCGGCGGCGCGTTCCTGCTCGGCGGGCTCAAACATCACAAGCAAGAGTTCAATCCGGCCAACGCGCGCACGCAGGCCGGAATGCTGCTGCTCGCTACGATCGCCCTCGTCGTGCCGTCCGCAGTCGCCCGCGTGGACCAGTTGAACGTCACCTCCGTCATGCTCCCGCTTTCCCTCGGGATCGCCTGTATCCTGCTTGCGACCTATGCGTTGAGCCTGCTCTTCTCCCTCAAGACGCATCGCGACGTCTTCGCGGGCGTCGGCGGCGACGGCGACCAGCATGAAGAGAAGCCGTGGCCCCTTTCATTCGCCCTCGGCGCGCTCGCGATCGCGACCCTCGGCATCGCCTACGTCAGTGAGATCTTCGTGGAGTCGGTTCAGCAGGCGGCCGTCACCCTCGGGATGTCGAAGGCGTTCGTGGGGTTCATCGTCGTGGCGCTCGTCGGCGCCGCGGCCGAGATGGCCACCGCCTTCTCCGCGGCCCGCAAGAACCGGCTGGATCTCTCCGTCGGCGTCGCGATGGGCAGCTCCGCCCAGATCGCCCTCTTCGTGGCTCCTGCTCTCCTGATCCTGAGCTACTTCGTGGCCCCGACTCCCATGGACTTGAACTTCGGCGGCGGCCAGGTGCTGGTCGTCCTGCTCACGACCCTGACGGTTTCCTTCGTGGTCGCGGGCGGCCGCGCGGCGTGGTACTCGGGGATTCAGCTTCTCGCCGTGTACGCCATCTTCGCCGTGACGGCCTACCTGATTCCGGGCTGACGAAGGCCTGTATCCGATGACCTCCGACAACCGTCAGACCCGGGCCGGGAAGGCCGGACACCAGCGGGCCCTCGATCCCACCGAACGCTTCTCGGAGATCCTGTTCGGTCTGATCATGGTCCTGACGTTCACGGGCTCTCTCTCCGCCGCGGAGAGCGGCCGTAACGCCGTCCGGACGATGTTGATCGGCGCGCTCGGCTGCAACCTCGCGTGGGGCATCATCGACGCGATCTTCTATCTCATGAACACGCTCAGCCAGAGGGGGCACGGGATCGTCGTCCTGCGGAGTCTGCGCAAGACCTCCGACCCGGCGAAAGCGCATGCCCTGATCGCGGACGAGCTGCCGCCGGTTCTCGTTTCGGTCCTGCGCCCGGGGGACCTGGAGACGCTGCGTGAGCGCCTGGCCACGCTGCCGGAACCGCCGAAGCGTGTCTTCTTCCTCCGCGAGGACTTCCGCGGTGCGGCAGCGGTATTTCTCCTCGTCTTTCTGTCGACCTTCCCGGTGACGATCCCCTTCCTGCTGATGAGCGACGCGATGCGGGCGCTGCGCATCTCCAACCTCATCGCGGTCGTCCTGCTCTTTCTGGGCGGCTACAGCCTGGCGAAACATTCCGGTGGTCACCCCTGGCGGCTCGGCTTCGCCATGGTCGGCATCGGCGTCGCGCTGGTCGGCCTGACGATCGCCCTCGGAGGATGAAGGCGCGGGGCCGTCTCGTCGTTGCCTCGCTCGTCGCCCTTTGTTCGGCGGCGACGGTCTTCGCGCAGGAGACGGCGGCGCCTCCGACGGGCGGCGAAAAGGAGGCCGGGTGGGAGTTCAACGCCAGCGTCTATGGATACTTTCCTCCGGACGACCGGCATTACGCCCAGCCGACCGTGATCGCCGACCACGGAGCGCTCCACCTGGAGGGCCGCTACAACTACGAATCGTTCAAGACGGGCTCGGCCTGGGTCGGTTGGAACTTCGGCCTCGGCGAGGAGGACAAGTTCCGGCTCGACGCGACGCTCATGGCGGGGGGCGTCTTCGGCGACACACATGGCGTCGCCCCCGGCCTCGAGTTGACGGCCACCTACGGCCGCTTCGAGCTCTACAGTGAAAGCGAGTACGTCATCGACGTCGACGACTCCGCCAACAACTTCTTCTACAACTGGGCGCAGCTCGGCTACTCCCCTCTCGACTGGTTGACCGTCGGGCTTTCCTCGCAGCGGACCCGCGCCTATCACGCGGCGCTCGACGTGCAGCGAGGATTCTTCGTCGGCTTTACTTACAAGAGCGTGAAGCTCACGACCTACGTGTTCAACCCGGGTTGGGAGACGCCGACCGTGGTCTCGTCGCTCGCCGTCAGCTTCTAGGGCTGGGCTCGCCAGCCGCCTGGAACTCGGGGGCGCTCGGGTCCAACGCCGCGATCCGCCGGGCGTACCAGTCGATGCCGGGCATCGCGCTCAACCCGTGGGCGAAGATGCTCAACAACACCGTGGCCATGACCGTCAGACGGATCGTGGATTCCCCGGCCAGGGCCGCTTCCCGCTCGAGATAGACGAGCCCCAGGACGATCGAGGCGAGGCCCCGAGGTCCGAACCATCCCATGAAGACGACACTCGCGCGGGAGAGATGGGTGCCGATCAGGGCCAGCGCGACCGGCAGCATGCGCGCCAGCGTCAGGCTGTAGACGGCGTACGCGAGCATCGCGGCCATGAAGCCGTGCCAGGAGCGAGCGACGAGGAGCCCGAAGAGGAAGAAGACGGAGAGGTTGAGCAGCTGGCCCCACAGTTCGGTGAACTCGACGCTGTCTTTCGCGGCGCCCGGGAACCCCACTTGAACGGCGAGGCCCGCCGCGAAGGCGGCGATGAACATGCTCGCGCCGGCGGCCTCCGAGGCCACGGCGCACAGGAGGGGAAGGGCCACGACGCCGATCTG
>Ga0335077_10004041_pt1 | contig 17855 bp, 12 predicted proteins | sample Lox_Sample_31_FD_207151 | JGI IMG/M metagenome (GOLD analysis project Ga0335077, IMG submission 207151) | Soil microbial communities from Loxahatchee National Wildlife Refuge, Florida, United States - Lox_Sample_3.1 | ecosystem: Environmental > Terrestrial > Soil > Wetlands | place: USA... | reverse complement strand
ATTAAAGCGCCATTCAATCCACGGTCCTGTCTGCCGTATGCTGCCCTTTCAGCATCTCAGACTCAATCCATTAGCACCAGTTTCTCCCTCGAGTGACGACCCGATCAGGGGCGTCCGGCGCTCCCTATTACCTCTCACTGGTGGCTCCCGATTACGCGTTGTCTGCGGCTCCCCTACAGAGGTGGGGTGTGCATGTCTTCATGGAAAACCAAGGCTGGGTACGGCTAAGCGCTTCCGAAGCTGACCGCCGCCTCCAAGTAGTACCGAATACCCACGCTTCCGTGATTACTGTTGGAGGTGCGGATGGATTCTGAACTAGCGTACAGCCGACCCCAGAAAACAGCTGTGCAGCTCGGAGAGTTAGCCGAGGATCGGCATAGGTTCCTCCACAAAAGGATTCTTCTGACGGGGGAATCCGGACTGCTGGCATTGCCGAATGGCCGAGAGTGTTTTCTAGATTCACTGCGTCTCGCGGTGAGGATTTGTCCAAATGTCGCTGTCTATCTCAGTGACGAGAACGACGATTTACGAGCGAAAGCTCGGGATCTTGCAGACCGCATCGCGTTCGGAAAGAAAGTGGAATTCTTGCAGGCGTTCCCGAATTTCAACCAGTTCGATGCCATCTTGTCGATCGGCGCAAAGGCACATCCCGAATTGCCATGGACCACAATAAATTCCAACGGGTTCGTGGCGCGAGTGACATCTGGAGTTTCCGATATTTCCGATCAATGCGACCTTTCCAATCCGATAGGGGCGCTTGCGGCTGCTTGTTTGGGCGTTGGAGAAGTATTTAAAAGGATTATCCGCTTGAAAGGTGAGCGCGGCGAGATGTTGAACGGCTTCAGCTTCTCCCTGCGAACCTACGTACAGGGTACCTCAGATTGCGGTCCGTCAATCCCAGAGACTCTCCCTCACGACCTGCTGGTCGTTGGAGCTGGGGCGATTGGCAATGGCATTGTTCACCTTATCTCCCGTCTGCCATTCACCGGGGTGATTACCCTTGTTGACCGACAAGAGTACGGGCCGGAGAATCTGGGCACATGCCTTCTACTCTCGCCGGATGATCTGAGCAAGCCCAAGGCAGCTTTTCTCGCATCAATTCTGAACGAGCGCAAAGTTAGGGCGCACGGATTCTGTGGTCCATTTGAGCAGTACGCTAGCGAACTCCAGCAGTTTCCGAAGGTCGTACTGAACGGATTAGATAACATCGACGTTCGCCATGAGGTTCAACGCACGCTGTGGCCGAACGTCATAATCGACGGCGCCATTGGCGATTTCATGTGTCAGGTTAGTTGGCATCCTTGGCCGGACGACGTTGCCTGCCTCATGTGCTTGTTCCAGCAGCCTGCTAGCCGTCCGGCAGAGGAAGTCCAAAGCGAAGCCACTGGACTTTCAAAGAATCGTCTTCAGCAGCCAGATTCTCTGGTAAATGAAGCCGATGTCGAAGCTGCGCCGAAGGAAAAGCAGCCCGCGCTAAGATCGCGCATTGGACAACCAGTCTGCTCCGTCGTTCAGGAGGCCGTGGCTCAAAAGATTTCTTTGGAGCAACAAGAGAAGGGGTTCGAGCCTTCGGTTCCTTTCGTAGCCTGCTTCAGCGCATGTATGGTGATGACTGAGGCGCTTGCGTACCTGTTTGGCTGGAAGACCAAACTTGAACCGCGCTTCCAATTCGATTTTCTACGAGGTCCGGCGTATGGCCTAGAGTTGCCTCAAGCCCGCAGCAAGAACTGTGTCTGTGGTCGGAGGAAAAACATCGAAAGGCTACGCTCCGCACATGGCTTTGCCAATGAGCCCTCTGGGGGCTGATCCCAACTGGGCCAAAATGTGCTATTCAGACCTCGTCCTCGGTGTTTGTGTAATTTCTCTATTCTCGTTTGACGGGCATTTCATTACTTCGGAGTCGTTGTCACGCTTCCACTGCGGCCACTTTTCAACCCGCTCGCTAGCCTCGTCTACCACTTTGAACAACCAATCCTCGGATCGCATACGCCCTCCACGGCATCGCCTTCGCTAAGGCGGTCTTCTCTCGTTTGAACTCGTCGCCCAGATTCTTAATCATCTGGTCTTCATTTTCAAGGTAAGCCCTGTGCAAATCGTGGTACCTCATCCGGGCTGAACGTGGTCTGAACTGCAGCACATAGCCCTTTTCATCTTTTCTTTTTCCGGCCAAGAACAAATTCATGTACTGTCGTGGAGCGATTCCGCCGAACGGTTCAAAAGTGACCTGGTCCGATGTTCTTTCCGATCCGTCCACAGAAATCGAATCGGGATACAACTCCGCGGCAAGGCTTTTTGCGTAAGGCTCAACATAGAACAGCCGTCTTATTCCGGCTGCCACTATTTGGCGCGCACACAGGTGACAGGGAAACGTCGTGACGTACATGTGACATCCCGAGACTGAAACGCCGCGTCGCGCGGCGTCGGTTAGCGCAGCCATCTCTGCGTGAACCGCGCGACCATACTCAATCAGATTGCGTACCTTTGAGTCTTTCGGAATAACAGGCTTGTCTGGGGCTAATGCTGACGACACAAGCTCATCCAGACTCAGCCTCGATTTTTGTCTGTTCAGCCAGCCTGCGTCCTTCAGGTATCCAAACATCTCTCCTATTAGCTGACGCTTGTGTTGGTCATTTGAGTCGCAGCCCTCTCGGAACTCGCGTCGGTCCGGTCGATCATCGCACCAGTAGAGGCCCCCACCAGCTTTGGGTACTTCATTCGTGCCAACGGAGACAATATCTCCTTCTTCTGTCGAGATAGCTGCCCCAACCTGCCTTCCAAGCTCTGCTGATCGGAGAGCCGCAGCTTGGGCGTGAAACATAGCGTATTCTGCCTTTGACGGCGTTTGGAACGTATTCCCAAATAACAACTCAGTGAAGCGATTAAGGTCCCTCCGTAGGGTGTTTCCATCACTCACGTCTACGAATAGATCCGCACGATGAAATGTGTCACGTGTGTTCTGGCCGTTGCTTAACCCTAATTCCTCTTGATCGCGAAGCATTAGGTGGTCCGCGATGGGAAAGTGGCGTTCAATCGGAAACTTGTTTCGAGACTCCGCGATTCTCTTGGCGAGGTGCGCTCGCCGTTCGTAGTAGCTTGAATATGCAGCCACCAGATAGAAGGAAGCACCATAAATCTCGCGAAGGGTTCGCACCTCAGCGGGATTCTTGAGCGATCGGAAAATGTATGCCCGACCGCTTATCACCTCTCCGAACTGTTTGCCCGCTTCTTTTCTTTCCTCGATGACCTCTCCGACACCAAGCAAAGCCACGGCATCAGCGCGATTGCATATTTGTCTGAAGTCGTTTCCCGCTGTCATATGCGAATCGATGTACTCGTCGATGGGGTTTCCCTTTGACGTGGGTAACCTCCTGTACCGCGGCAATGCGTGCAAAAGGCTGGCTAGCCTAATGATCGAAGTGGAATAGCCAAACTTCTCTAGAGATTGCCTCAGGTGACCTGCAACGAGGTCAAGCTCAGTCCCTACGGCACCGACCAACCCTATGAAGAGTTCCGGCCTTTCTGGAGGCGCTAACGCTCCCGCTCGGCGATTATGAGAGGACTTTACTTTTTGAGGCATGGGCCAGCAAACTCATGACCCTTCAGAATCATCGCTTACCCTCCAGCAGTAAAGTTCCTTTCAAGGTGCCCTGCTTAGCGTCCCTATCGCTGCCGAGCCACTCCACTGGTTACGGGTCCCCCGCAACGGCGATCGTGCCTCTCTCGGCATCTGAGCGGCAGAGCGGGTGGCTTTAGGGTCATACGGACAGAAATTTCCGGGTCAGGCTCATACGGAAAACCGCACCTCATCTCCCAGCGGGCCATCGGTCATCAATCGCCTTCATGATTTCTTCGGCCCACCGCACCGCGTCCGCGATTGCGCTCATAGTCGCCGGAACACGCTTGCCTCCATCGAACTGAGATAATTTACGCGCCGCCAGGATGCTCGCCGCTATCAGCAGCACGCGTTTCCGGCCCTCGTCCATCCGAAGCAGTTTATCATGTTCGCTTTTTCTTCTCCCAACGCCAGCACAGGTGTGAAATCACAGGTGTGAAATTTCGGGCTGGTCTGCTAAGTGATTGATAATGATGGTGGCCAGGGACGGAGTTGAACCGCCGACGCCAGCCTTTTCAGGGCTGCGCTCTACCACCTGAGCTACCTGGCCACGTTTCCAGAACCGCCGCTGGCGGTCTGTGAGGACTCTCCGCTTCAGCCTTTCGGCGGGACCTACGACTGAAGACGAACGGAAAGTGTGTGGAACGCTTGTCGATTATAACAACCACCGGACTTTCCCTCAATGTTGCAAAGCACACGCTGAGACATTTCGATCCGTAGCCTCGACGTGCGAATGCACTATCGGCGATTGAGGGAAACGTGCATGCGTCTTATACGCCCAAAGTCATACCGTCGGCATTGCGATTATTCCGGCAGCATTATCTGGCCCTTCATCTCGAAGTATCCGCTGACCGATGGCGCATCAGTTCCCGGTTGCCCGCCGCCAATCGAGATCGTGTATTTGCCTTCCGGCACGACTATGTCTCCTGCCTCGGTGACCATGCTTAGATCTCGTGCATTCAGCTGAAAACTAACCTTCTCATTGGCACCAGGCTCCAAGTGGATTCGTTGGAATCCGCGCAGCGCGCGACGCGGAGCGCCTGCTACATCGGGAAACTTCACGTAGACCTGTACCACTTCATCTCCGGCGACCTTCCCGGTGTTAGTGACTGTGACTGATGTGTTCAGTGCATCTCCTGCATTCACAGCAGCGTCGGGCAGGGTTAGATTAGCGTAATTAAAGGTCGTGTAACTCAGACCATATCCGAAGGGCCAGAGCGGTTCACCTTCGAAATAGCGGTAGGTGCGTCCTTTCATCGCGTAGTCTTCGAAATGAGGAAGCTGACGGACATCTTTGTAGAAGGTCACGGAGAGACGTCCGGCAGGGTTGTTTTTGCCGCTCAGAGTTTCTGCAACAGCGGCTCCTCCCTCCTCACCGGAGTACCAAGCCTCCAGGATGGCGCTGGCGTGTGCCTTTTCCCAGTTGATGCCCATTGCGCTGCCGTTCATTAAGACAATGATCAGTGGCTTGCCGGTCGCAGCTACGGCCTGCACCAGATCTTCTTCGGGCTTTGGCAGATCGAGGCTGGTGCGGTCTCCGCCCGAGAATCCCGGTTCTTCAATCGGCATCTCTTCGCCTTCAAGGTGGCTGGTGATGCCGACCACCGCAACCACTACATCCGCATTCTTCACGGCGGCAACTGCCGTCGGATCAGGCATGTTGTTCAAGGGCGCCCAGATGAGCTGGGCTTCAGGTTTTCCTTCGTCCATCCGGCCATACCAGACTTCCAGTTTTGCCGGATGCCCCTTTTCCAAATGAACCTTGCCGAGGTTAGCAGTCTTCCCCCAAACCTGCGTGATCAGTTTTTCATCGACAAAAACTTGCGCAAAACCATCCACTTTTACGCCTAACAGGTAGTCGCCGGCTGCGTAGGGATTGAGGAAGCCAGTCCAGTGCACTGACAATTCGTGGGTCCCTTTGGCCTGTTCGGGCAAGCTGCTTTCATTCAGATTTACACCGGATTCAACGCGCGAAGTGAGGGGAGCGGGTTTGCCTTCAAAGCCCGTGCCGGACGCATAATCGGCTTTGAGGCCCGGTTTCCCGTCCGGGGTGGTGAAGACCGATGCGGCTACAGGATCTCCTTGATTCGAGAGAAACTGAGTTCCCGGAACGTAAGTGATCTTCGCGTCAGGAAACTCCGCCTTCATTCCTTCCAGTACGCTGACCGAGTGTGTCGGGACCCCGTTGTAGTTCCCCAGCAGGACGGTTGTCTGATCAGCCAGGGGCCCGACAACAGCAATACGCTTGGCTGATTTGAGCGGCAGCACGCCATCATTCTTCAGCAGCACCATCGATTCATTCGCCATCCGGCGAGCAAGGGCGCGGTGCGCGGGACTGTCGAGGTCTTTTTCATCAATGCTCGTGTACGGCACCATCGTGGGCGGATCGAACATGCCCAGACGGATGCGGGCGGTGAAGAGCCGAATGAGCGCCGTGTCCATGGCGCTCTCAGAGAGATAACCCTGCTGCACGGCTTCGATGTACGGCTTGTAATCGTGATCGTCCTTCACCTTCTGGACAAAATCAATGCATTCGTTATCCATACCCCGCTGCAGCGAGATTGCCGAGGCCTGCGGCTGCGTGGGCCGATATCGGTGGCCGCTAAAAATGTCGCGAACAGCGCCGCAATCGGAGACGACATAGCCCTGAAACTGCCATGCTCCACGAAGCGTGTGCTGCAGCAGGAATTCGCTCGCGCAAGCCGGTTCGCCGTTGATTGCGTTGTACGCGCACATCACCGATCCTGCATGACCCTCGACCACGGCCGCTCGAAATGCCGGCAAGTACGTGTCTTCCTGGTCATGCTTGCTTATGTCGACGTCGGTGAAGTGGCGGGTGGGCTCAGGACCGCTGTGCACAGCGTAGTGCTTCGGAGTAGAGATGACTCGATAATAGTGAGGATCATCTCCTTGCATGCCGGTGACGAAGGCGACGGCCATGCGTGCGGTCAAAAAGGGATCTTCGCCATAGGTTTCCTGGCCACGGCCCCATCGGGGATCGCGAAAGATGTTCACGTTGGGCGCCCAAAAGTCCAGTCCCTCAAAAATGTTCGAATGGCCCGCGCGTTCATTCTGTGCGTGTTTGATCCGGCCCTCAATGCCTATCATGGTCGCCATCTCGTGAATGCGCGGTGCATCGAAGGTAGCGGCCAGGCCGATGGGCTCAGGGAATTCGGTCGTGCCATTCACCGCAACTCCATGTAGCGCCTCGCTCCACCAGTCATACGCGGGAACACCCAAGCGCGGAACAGCGCGGGCCTGATTCACCAGTTGCGTGGCTTTCTCTTCGAGCGTCATACGGTGGACCAGATCAGCCGCACGTTGTTCGGGAGAAAGCTTGGGATTCATGTAAGGAAAACTGGACGTATCTTGCGCATTAGCACTGCACACGAATAGAAGGGCACCTGTGATGAGTACCGCGACAATGAGTCTTGGGGAACAGTCCATTTGGTCTCCTTGTACCTTCCAACGCGCCAAGCCCGGCTTTGCCGCCACGTGGCCCGGTTATTGCCGGCAAGGTTGGGTCGTCTGGGCTCTATAGACAACTCACCTCGAAACACAGACTCTGGCTGAAAAACGGGATTACATGGTTCTGGAAACGATCAGCCACCTTGCTGGTGTGAGTGCCAGAATACACTTCAAAAGTATGAGCGATCCCGTACTTATCAAGCACGTTATGCAGTTTCTCGGTATCGGCTCGTAGCCCGTCCTGATCACCGACGTCGATCGCGATCGCGCGGTACCGACGAAGACTTCCGATGTACTGATCAACAAACGCCAGCGGAGCATTGGCTGCCCATTTCGCAAGGACGTCAGGCTGAGATTGGCCGTCTTTCGTTGGCAGATCCAGATACAGCGGAGGATTTTTCGGATCTGGAGACCAGGCTGCTGCGCTCGCAAGCTGGGCCCGGGGAAAGAAGCTGAGCTTTGCTGAATCCTCTGGTGTTTTGACCGTCTCCAGTGCTCTTTCGATTTCCGGATTGAATGATCCTGCGGGCCGGGGAGACAGGCAGCACGGGCTCATGATGTAGACACTCCCGAACACATCGGCATGCTTCATCCCGATCCGCGTTGCACCATAGCCTCCCATGGAGTGTCCTGCCAATCCGCGACTCGACCGATTGGCGAGCGTTCGGTAATGAGCATCGACGTACGCGACTACGTCGCGGGCGATGAATTGCTCGAAGTCTCCTGTCGTGACGGAACTCGAATACATCGAGCCGTTGTGCAGCGTCTTCGAGTCCGGCAAGACCACGATCATTTCTTTCGCACCTTGGGCGAAAGCCCCCGCTATGGTTTGTGGCACATGGATTTCCTGGGTCCACTGCTCAGCGCCGATGGAATATCCATGCAGCGCATACACAACGGGGTATCGCCGGGATTTCTCTTTTTCGTAACTGGGAGGCAGAAATATGAACGCGTCTCGGTCAACAGCATCTCCTTCCAGGTTGCCCTCCAGCGCAGTTCCGTGGATCTTGATGCGTTCCACCGTCACAGGCTTGGCCCCGGGTATGGTTGCGGGCACATCGGTCTGCACTTGAGCGCCGAGCCTCGATGCGGGAAATAAAGTAATTGCTAGAACGAGGCCGGCGATCATTTTTATGACTCTCATCGATTTCCTTTCACTGCGTCAGATGCATTGGTCGGGAATTGCCTACAACTGAGAAGCCGGGTACCACGAATCACTGGACCGCAAATGAGTAAATGTTCACACTAAACGGCGGGACGGAAACGGTGTCGGGCAGAGAATTCAACATCCGCTCCTCGACCACAACTCCCGGCTTCTGTCCTGGCGTGATCGTTGCTTCCACGCTGGCCGGCGCCATACGCCAGAGATGACCCGTGCTGGAGAGCTTGGTTCCATGAATCTCCAGGCTCATCTGCTCAGCCGAGTCTGATGGATTCAGCACTGCGAACGTGAGCGCCTTGTGATCGTCGCTGAAAGCCGCGCTCACATCCAGCGGATATGTGTCGCTACCCGGATTGACCGCAGGTTGGTCTCCGCCGGCCGGGTAGATTGGCTTGGGTTGAGGTGAATCTCCAGACACCTCCACCGGGATGGTCCCGAAATGCTCGCGATACATCTTGAACAGAAGGCCGGTGGGACTCAAAACCGCACTGGTCCGGTCCTCGCTCATCATGGCGGTTGCGAACGTAAACCCGCCTAACTGATACAGATCAGAATGGCGAAACATTTCATGAAACGCCCACGCGTAAGCTGGAACAACTTTGTAGGAGTTCGGCGGCGCCCCAATGTAGGCCCATTCGTCCAGACTGATTGCCACAGGTTTCTCTTTAAGTCCGGGAATGCGCTTCATGTATTCCTGGTAGTGTTCGTACTTCACTCGCACCTGAGTCGCGGGAGCACGTTCCCACTCGAGTAGGGTCTGTGGTCCCGTGTCGACTTTCTCTCCCGTCGCGAGATCGGTTCGCTTTCCGCTCGTCGAATAGTAGTGCTCGCTGAGCAAGTCCATGTTCTCGAGACAGTGGGCCAGCAGGTTTCCGCTCCAATCCCCTGGAGAGAGGTAGTCGGATACGATTTGGCCGTTCAGGCGCTTTGCCTGTTTCGATCCAGTCATGGCGTCTGGCATCGCGCCTGCCGCAATCAGCTTGATAGTCGGATCTACTTTGCGCATCGCCTTGGCGAACATGTTGTGCTTCAGTTCCCATTGCGCAACCGGCATGAACCCTAACTGCCATTCGCCCCAGGGCTCGTTGCCGATCCCCCAGAACTTGATGCGATACGGCTCCGGATGCCCGTTCGCTGCGCGTAACTTTCCCATGGGTGTGGTGACGGCGCCGTTGGCGTACTCGACTAGTTGAGCAGCTGACCATTCGTCCCCGAAACCGCCGTTGACCGTCACATACGGCTCAACCTCCAGCAGTCGGCACAGTGCCATGAACTCGTCCGTGCCGACATCATTCGGTTGAACCGCGTGCCATGCGAAATCCATGTTAGGCGGGCGCTTGTCAGGGTCGCCGATCGCATCTCGCCATTCGTGGCCCGATACGAAATTTCCGCCGGGCCAGCGATACACGCCGGAATGCAGTTGCTTCAGCGCGGCGATCACTTCCGCGCGAAAGCCCTGCACATTGTCGGCTGGCATCAGCGAGACTGCGCCGATATGAAACGAACCCGCACCGGTACCCACGATTTCGAGCCGCGCATCCTCGCTGTCTCCACGGGCCTGGAAAGATAGCGAAAATTTCCGATAGTCTGAACCGACCTTGCTAATGACAATGGTTTGTCCATCAGCCTTATTTCCCCACACCAGGTTTACCTTTACCGCCACGCCCGATGCTCCCGCCAGCACTATGCGGCCGGTATAGGTTTTCCCATTGCGTATACATAACCCCGATTGTTGGATTCCATGCGGCTCAGTCGAACTGAGTTTGACGAGCGGAGTGTGCTCGCCAACATAGGGATGTTCCGTGTCCATCGGCACGAACTCGTCGGCCCCGATCGGCATCCAGTGGTGTAGCTGTGTGCGCCTCCAACTCGGCCCCGCAGGCTCAGCAGGAGGATGCGACGTGATCGGATAATAAAACTTTCGGTCGTCCAGCATCTCAGCCCAAATGTTGTTGTTGACGATTCCTCCAAGATGCTCCAGAAACTGACCGTAAACGTATCGGGAAATTGCAGGCCCTGCCCTCGACGCATCGATCTTTACATGGACCAATTGGCTCTGTGCGAAGGAAACACTTGAAGGAACAATGGCTACCAGAAGGACAGCTTGGTGCACGAGACTCATATAGTGACCCTTCGAATACACCCCATAATTCCTTTCTTCCGGATCTGGATACACCCAGACAGATCTCTCTAGAAGAGGCGGGGCGCAAAATCCTTGAGATCGCGCCGCCAAGTCTGCCACTCGTGATCTGTCCCCGGCGATTCATAAAAGATGTGCTGAATGTTTGCCTCGAGAAGGGAATTATGCAACCGTTGAAGTCCAGCGCGCATTCTTTCAGGCTCCACCGTTCCAACGCCGAGCCAGAGCAAGTGCACTTTCTTCGCGAATGCGGCTGGATCCGCGAACGCTCCGTTATAGTCGGTCTTGGGATCCAGTTTGCGGTCGCCCAGCACCAGCATCCCGCCTGCTCCACTGAATCCGCCGATATAAGAAAAGAGATCGAGGTGGTTCAGCGTGATCTGGAAGGTCTGCATTCCACCCATGGAAAGACCCGCCATGGCACGATGATCGCGATCCGAAAGTGTGCGGAAGCTTGAGTCCACATAGGGAATGAGAGCTTGCGTTACATCATCCTCAAATGCCGCAGCCATGTCCTGCATCGCCTTCATCATTTCCGGAGATCCGAACGGCTTCCCAGTCAGATCCGGCGGAGCCTGGCCGGCACGCCTCGCATAGCCGTAGGCCATAACGATGATCATCGGCTTGCAGCTTTTATCTGCAATTAGATTGTCGAGGATAAAGTTGGCACGTCCCTGACGAATCCAGCCCGTCTCATCTTCACCTCCGCCATGCTGCAGATAGAGCACCGGATAGCGCAACGTGGTCTGAGCATCGTAGTTCGGAGGTAAATAAACCAGCGCGTGACGCCAGGTGCCCGTCACTTTCGAGTAGTACCAGACCTCGCGGACCTGGCCATGGGGCACATCTTCAATCGAATAATACGTGGAGCCTGGTTCTGGAACTTCCACTGCACTCGCGTGTTTACCCCCGCCAAAGAACGCATGACTGTTGATGTCGCTGACTTCTGCCCCGTCAATGATCAACGTGTAGTAGTGCAAACCTGGAACCAGCGGAGGAGTCGTCACAGTCCAGAATCCATCGGGCTGTTTTTCCATATCCACCTTGGGGCCACTCCAGAAGTTCACCCGAACCTTCGTGGCATCGGAAGCTTTCACGCGGATTTGCACTCTCCCGGTACCATCCACCCGGGGATATTCAGCCCCCCAGACATTGGTCTCTGCCGGATGAAAATCGCCTGACTCCTGAGCCAAGCACAGACCCGACAATAACAACGTAATGATTGCGATCTGCTTCATTTTCGTTCTCCGTTAACGTTCACGGTCCGTGCCGCGAAGGGGGCCGTTCTTTCTGAGCCTCCAAAGTATGTCGCTGACTTTTATTTATTGCTCGACGGAGACCACGGTCACAGACTTCGGTTCAAGTTTTAGGACTAGCTTGCCGCCCTCCGCTTTCGCTGTAACGGGTTTAGGGGCAACCGTGTTGGGCGCGTCAAAGGTGTCCACGCTATCCACCTTTGGCGCGGTCAATGTCTCTCCTGATGCAGATTTAGCGCTAATGCCCGCCACGTTCAGCTCGACCTCAGCAGGCTCATTGGGATCAATGTTCGTGACCTCCACCCACAGCTTTCCATCCTTGTCTTTTGCCGCGATGGCATCGACACGCGGCAGTTTAATCTCATCCTGCGAATAGGCGCCGGCGTCGAATGTGACCGGTACGAAGGTGGAATCCTGGAACGGAACGTACATCTTGAACACGTAGTAGGTCGGCGTCGGGACCATTTTTTCTTTGTCCGTCATGATCATAGCCTGCAGCACGTTGATCATCTGGGCGATGTTGGCCATCCGCACGCGGTCGGCGTGATGGGCAAAGATGTTCAGGTTCAAAGCCGTTAGTATGCCATCCCGCAGGCTGTTTTGCTGCACCAGAAAGCCCGGGTTGCTGCCGGGTAGAGGTGCGTACCAGCCGCCCCACTCATCGACGACGAGGGCGACCTTCTTTTCCGGATCATACTTGTCCATGATGGCGGAATGCTTCTGGATCAAATCATCCATCTCCAGCGTGGCCTTAAGAATCTGGGCGTACTCCGTCTCGCCGAAGCCGGTGGAAGTAAACGCGGGTGGCCATTTCACGACCGTGTAGTTGTGCATCGAGAGCCCGTTGATGTCCCAGCTCCACGTGTGATGCTGATACGCCTTCATGACTGTTTCGGTCCATTCGGTCCAGCGAGGTTCCCCGCCACCAGGGCCGACGGCGATCCTTAACATCTGCTGCTTATCTTGTTGCGCTGGATTGTAGTTGCGCACGAAGCGGCTGTAGATTTTCATCTGGCTCAGGTAGTAGTCGGGGGTCATATTGCCGCCGCAATCCCAGCTTTCGTTCCCTATCCCGAGATAGCCGACCTTGTAGGGACCCGGATGGCCGTTGGCAGCGCGCTCCTTGGCCAGGCTAGTCGGCTGTGCTGCGGTTAGGTACTCGAGCCATTCGGCGGCTTCCCGCGGAGTGCCAGAGCCCACATTGACCGAGACATACGCGTCGGCGCCGATCTGCTCGAGGAAGTCCATGAACTCGGCCGTCCCGAACGTGTTCGGCTCGATCACCCCGCCCCAATTCGGATTGAGCGTAACGACGCGCTGCGGACCAATGCCGTTGCGCCAGTGGTACTCATCGGCAAAGCAGCCGCCCGGCCAGCGAACGTTCGGCACTCGTAGAGCCTTCAATGCGGTGACGACGTCATTGCGGATGCCGCGCGTATTCGGGATTTTAGAATCGGGCCCAACCCAGATGCCCTCATAAATGCCATGCCCGAGATGCTCGGCGAACTGCCCGAAGATATTGCGGTCGATCTTCGGCCCCGTCTTGGACACATCAACCAATAGTGTGACTCTCTGTGAAAGCGCCAACGGTGCTTCGATCGAAACCACGATCAGCGTTAACACGGCCGCGAGTAAACGCGCGCACTGAAAAGTCCGTTGAGGTTTGAGCCTCGATGTGTCCGAAGAACGAATAAGGAACGCGGATGGCGTGAGTAATCCTGTCGTCTTGAGCTGGAGTTTTCTGTAAGGGGTTATGAATTCAACTTGAGCAAGTTTGAAGGTCATCTACACCCCTGATTCGCAGGATTGGTAACCATGCATCATACGCCAAGCACCGCTCGAAGCAAGGCAGGGATCTTCGGACCGAGAGTCGCCAGATAGGATGAACCCCGCCAGGCATTGCTCGACTTACTCGACCAAGTCACGCTGAAGATTGGGGAACTGACGTCTGCGCGGGACAGGAGATGGAAAAGCGCCTGGTGACACGTCGGCTGCCATATTTTGGGCAGCAACATTCAGTTCATACATGGCACGCATACTCAATACATCGGGATAGATTGCGAAAACCCAATTTACCCAGGTTGCTAAAGTTCGATGCCGAAGCGCCGATCACATATCCAAGTCGAGCTGAATCGTCTCAGCCCTATTTTGGAGGAAACGATGCCATTGGTAACTTGGGATCAATCTTATAGTGGGAAGGTTTCGAAGTGCGACGAGGACCACAAGAAGCTGTTTTCGTTGCTGAACGCCCTGCATGACGCCATGAAAATGGGCAAGGGATCGCAAGTGCTCGCGCAGACCGTAAAAGATCTGGCGGACTATGCCAAGCACCACTTCGCGCATGAAGAAATGCTGCTTCGCCAGACGAACTACCCGAAGCTCATTCCCCATCAGGAGCAACACCAGACTTTCGTTAACAAGGTGCAAGAATTTCAGTCGGATGTCAAAGCTGGAAATCTGACGCAATCCATCACGGTGCTCGAGTTTCTTAAAGACTGGTTGGCTAGCCACATCAAACAGACGGACCGGCAGTACTCCGACCATCTCAATGCCAATGGAATCTCGTAAGGGATTCACACCGACGACATGGGAAACAGGCGCACGCTCGCCGCGTTTCACTCCGATCGTCAGCGACGGTCCTTACAAATTGACGCGAATCGATAGGCGCAATCCAAGAGCTCCGACTGGTTGGCGAGCGTAGACGATAACTCCCAGGATCGCCTGCCTGGTGCGAGCAAGTCTAGTCGGGACTCCCGAGTTTCCGCCCGGCCGCCTCCATCATGATCGCGAATGCCTGTGCCTCGGTCGAGGTTCCCGAGCGATCGAAATTCGGCGCCCCGCAAACGTGCTGCACGTACCCGAAGCCATCCATTTGGGAGCGGGCAGCGGTGCGCATTCGATCTGCTGCAGCCCGATACCGCTGCGGCAGCCATCCGCCCTGCATGCCGCTGTAGATCGCAAATGCAAGCATCTGCGCAAGATTGGTCTCCAGAAACGTGTCGGGACGGTCCACGACATCGTGAAACAGCCCGTCAGACCGCTGATGCGCGAGACAGCCGTCAATCAACTCGGTGGCAAACTTAACCAGACGTTGCCGATCCTCTCTGCGATTGTTTGGCAGCACTCGAATCACCCGGGCAAGCCCAGCCGCCGCCCACCCGTTCCCGCCTCCCCAGAACTCCTTGCGGTTCCCGGCTTTCTGGCCGTCGTCCCAGATGTGCGCCAGCAGTTTCTTCTCGGAATCCCACAGCCGCATGCGATATCCATCGATCTGCAGTATGGCTTCGTCGTAGTGTCCCATCGCCGCCAGAAAACACGGCGCGCTGAAATATCCATCCGACCACACCTGCGGACCTTCGAAGATGTGATACAGCGTGCCATCAGGCGCCCGCGGCGCCTTATGCATGATCCACTCGAGCATGCCGAGCACGGCGTCTTTGATTTCGGCATCGCCGGTGATCTGCGCGGCGCGCCAGTATGCCTCGCCCCCCATGGCGGGGTCTGTGGGACTTCCTGCATCGACCACTCCCAGCCGCCCATCAGGAACGCGTTGCACAATGGCAGCTTTCGTCAGCAGAACGACATTTTCATCATCGCCAGCCTCGAGAAATGCCTGTGCCAGCACGCCCTGCTCCCAGTCGCGCCGCTGCAACGCAAGTCCGGCCACTGCTGCCCGACGGATTCGGTGCTCGCTTTTCAGCGATGTTTCCGCCGCGAGAGCCGGACAGTGCGGAAAAGAGAATCCCACTCCGAGAAGTGCCGTATTGCGGAATAAATCTCTGCGGTTCATGGGCCTGACTCTAGTTCAGAGAACCGCTACACATCTGTGATCCAAATCAACCGTTCCCAAAATGGGAAACTCTCTCGATTTTCTTCAACTTTGATTGACTCTCGCGGGGTCTTCTGAAATTCTGAAGTTTGTGCTCGCGATCTTTGAAAAACAGAACTGTTAGTGGGCAGCGTTATGAGTCGCAGCCTATCCTCTGAGGTCCAACAGCCTGTCATGCTGAGCGGAGCCGAAGCGAAGCCCCGGCGGAGTCGACGCATCCCTACCCTTGGCAAAGGACTCTTAACCGCAGACTAAGTCCTTGCGGCTCAAGATTTTGCCCCTAAGTCATTGAGCCCCATAGATTACTTCGGAAATTTCCGCTAGATCACTGAATCCAGTAGATCGGGGAGGAGGGGGGTAACAAAAAGATAAATGCCCGCAATAATCCTCCCTAGCCCCGCCCGAAACTCAATCCCGCCAGCCCGGAAGCCTTCGCAATGTCCACACCTTTACTTGCCACCAGTACATGAAAGGCCTCTCCCATTCCCGCAGGCGTAACCAGATGCTTCAGTTGCAGCGCAACCTTCGCCTTCTCCTGCGGCAAGCGGCAATCCTCAAAGGCATCGGCGAACTGATTCGCCTCACCAATCCCCAGTAGAAACTGCGATTGCGTGATCAACTTCTGCAGGTGAAAGCCGCTCTGTTCGGCGATCGCCGCCAGTGCGGTGAAGTTCACGTCTGCCGTAATGTCCTGTTCTCCCGGAGCTTCATATGGATTCGCGCTCACCGAATGCTGACGGATCGCTTTCAAGGTGCCGCGATGTCTGCCCGCAAGTTGCTCCTCACGCTCGTAACCGTAATCGATGACCACCATAAACCCACACTCGATTGTTGCTTCGCCCAGCATCTCCGCAATCGATGCCAACGAGATCTCGACACGCTCTCCGGCTTCCGGATGAATCGAGTAGCGGTCGAGAAACTCCAGTTCCTCTGCCGAAGATGAAACCCATGTCTCGACGAAACGCCCATTGCGCACATCGATCCGCAGCGACCCTTCCCGACTGATGATCTCCACAGGCATCGCGTCGAAGAACTCATTGCCAAACACGATTGTTGAATGGCTTTGCGGCACATCGCTTTGGGTTGGACCGCTCTGAATTGGAGTGAGTTGTGCCGGTCTGCTTTCAGTCGGGCTGCTTTGAGTCGGATTGCATTGCGATGAGCTGCTTTGAAAGCCGGCGACTTCAGTCGCGCCGCTCGGTTCCCCAGAAGAATAGACTTTGGCTCCTGAGGTCGCGAGCGCAGCCTTCCCGGACTCAAGATGCTTCCTCAGTGTTTCCTCAAGCCGCGCTCGCAGCGCATGCGATTGTTCGACCAGTTCGTATCGCAGCGCCTGGAAGAACTCCGGGAACTTCTTCTCCGACCAGTCCAGAACGTCGCGCGCAAACAGCCCTCGTCCCGGACCAAGCTCTCGAATCGCGATCGGTTCAGGCGACCCCAGCACTCGCCACATCTCGTCGAACTGCCGCGCTAACAAACGCCCGAAGACTGCATGCACGTCGCTGGACGTGTAAAAGTCGCCCGCCTTTCCGAACTGTGATGCATTGCGTGAGTAATAGCCGAAGTCCGGATCGTAAAGGCACAGCTCCATGTAGCGGGAGAAGGGAATTGGTCCATGCTCGACGATCTCCGCCTCGATCTTGCGCCGCAGTTCGATCACAGTCCCTTCGTCTGCCGCTCCTTGCGGTCTTGCGGAGTGCGAATGAACATCTCCACAAAATAGTCATGCAGCGCATCGTACAGCTGCCGCTGAAAGCTCCACTCAAACTGGGGATCATCAAGATCGCGTGGATGCAGATCGAAGTAGTAGGTGTGAACGGGGACGCTCTCATCCTTGAACTGGATGATGACTTCCACGCCCTCGCCCTTGGCGCGCGCCGAAAACTTCAGCAGCGGATGTTCGTAAAGCCGAAGCTGCGCGAGCACGCGATCAAGCCGGATCTGTGAATCTGACATTCCGGAGATTGTAGCGGTTGGAAACAGATATTGCCCCCACGCCTCCGGGGAGGAGCGTGGGGGCCCCGGGTAACGTTCAGGCGAGGGGTCTCAATCCCGCCCAACCATCTGATCAGAAGTACGCAGCCGGGCACGTGAAAGTTCCCTACTGCATGTGAGTTCTTAGACCTGAGGTTCGAAAAAAGGTTAGCTGTTGGTACCGTCGAGCCGCCCTCACAATGCACAAGAGCCAGTTACTGTTGTTTTTCTTTCGGGCGTTCGTAAGCCTTCTGCAAATACTTGCGAGCTTCTTCGAGAGCACCGAACGTGTCGTCGTTGGTTTGCAGCGCCTGGCGGTATTGACCGACCGCGCGTTCGCGCTGGCCGGTGATGTCGAAAATCTTTCCCAGTTGGATGCGGCTCCAGACTTCCGTCCAGCGCGGATCGCCATC
>Ga0335077_10004040_pt1 | contig 17856 bp, 14 predicted proteins | sample Lox_Sample_31_FD_207151 | JGI IMG/M metagenome (GOLD analysis project Ga0335077, IMG submission 207151) | Soil microbial communities from Loxahatchee National Wildlife Refuge, Florida, United States - Lox_Sample_3.1 | ecosystem: Environmental > Terrestrial > Soil > Wetlands | place: USA... | reverse complement strand
CTCGATCAGGTCCGCTTTCGTCAATGTAGGTTGCTTTGTCATGGTCTCTAGCCCCTCCACTCGTCTCCCAAATGACTCATACAAGCAACTGCATCGAGGCAACTTAGAGGGCTATCACCTGCCCCGTTGCTCCTCTTCCTATCACTAAACAGACCCGCACGTAAATGCTTTTTCTGACCGAGGCCCTGGTTGCAGAGAAACCTGGTTGCCCGCTTACCGCGACGCCAGCTTCTGCTTCATGGCGTCGCCGATAGTGGCCGTCGCCGAAGACTTGCTCGATTTGTACTGCTCGATCTCCCGGCGCTCCTGCTGGCGCACCGCCGCGCGATAGCTCAAACCGATGCGCCGCGTGTCATGGCTGATCTTGATGATCTTGAAGTCGTATTCTTTGCCCGGCTCCAGCGGCCCCGCGCTCTTCAGCGGGCCGGTGGTCGGACGGTAACTGCCCGGACCTTCGTCGCGGCGCCGGCGGTCTTCGATCTCCGTGTTGTGGCAGAGTCCCTCGATATTGTCGCCCAATTCGACGAAGGCGCCGAACGTGGCGATGCGGGACACCTTGCCCCTCACGATGTCGCCGACCCTGTGCTTCTTGAACCAGTCCCCCCAGATGTCGTTGACCTGCTTGATGCCGAGCGACACCCGGCGGTTCTCCGGATCGATCCGCAGCACTTTCGCGGTCACCGGTTCGCCCTTCTTGAAAACTTCATGGGGATTCTTTACGCGGCCGGTCCAGCTCACGTCGCCGACGTGCACGAGCCCGTCGAAACCCTCCTCGATTTCCACGAACGCCCCGAACTCGGCGATGTTGCGCACTTTCCCGGTGACCACGGTGCCGACCGGATATTTCTCCGCAACCAGCAGCCAGGGATCGGGCTGGGCCTGCTTGATGCCGAGCGACACGCGGCGGTCGCTGGGCTTGATGTCCAGCACCACCACGTCCACCTCATCTCCGACCTTCACCAGCTTCGAAGGATGCGTGGGCTTCTTCGACCAGCTCATTTCCGTCACGTGCACAAGGCCTTCGATGCCGGGCTCCAGCTCCACGAACACGCCGTAATCCACCACCCCGACGACCTTGCCGTGGTATTTGCCGCCCGCGGGATAGCGTTCCGCGGCGTCAATCCACGGATCCTTGCTCATCTGCTTCAGGCCCAGCGAGACGCGTTGCTTTTCCTTATCGAACTTCAGGATGATCAGGTCCAGTTCCTGCTCCGGTTTCACCACGTCGCTCGGGTGGCGCACGCGGCCCCAGCTCAGATCGGTCAGGTGCAAAAGACCGTCGATGCCTCCGAGATCGACGAAGGCGCCGTAGTCCGTGACGTTCTTCACTGTGCCGTGAACCACCTGCCCCTCGCTCAACTGCTCCATCAATTCGGCGCGCTTGGCATGCAGCGCTTCCTCGAGCAACGCCCGGCGGCTCACCACCACGTTGCCGCGGCGCCGGTTCAGCTTGGTGATGCGCACTTCGAGGTTTTCGCCCATCAACCCATCGAGATTGGCGGTGGGACGCAGATCGTACTGCGAGCCCGGCAGGAACGCGCGCACGCCGATGTCCACCACGAGTCCGCCCTTAATCCGATCCACCACTTTCGCCGTGATGGTTTCCTTGGTCTTGAACTGCGCGTCGATGCGTTCCCACGTGCGGCGGCGCAGCACTTTCAGATAGGAGACGACGACGAAGCTGTCCTTGTGCTCGCCGGTGCGCTGCACTTCGATCGTGGCGTTGGGATCGGGCCTCGGAATTTCCGTGTCCGCGAACTCCGCGGCGGGAATCAGGCCCTCGGTCTTGCCGCCGAGGTCCACCACCACGCCTTCCTCGGTGTAGGCGACGACCTTGACTTCGATAATCTCGTTCTGCGCCGCGGTTTCCTGTGGCTCTCCGTACTGTTCGATCAGCTTGCTCATCTCTTCAGCGCCGGCCGCCTCCTCGGCGGCTGCGGCGGCTTCCGCATCCACGGTAGCTGTTTTGGCTTCGGCTTCCGCGGCGGCGTGAGCTTCTTCCGCCTTCACGGGCTTTGTGGGACCCTCGGACGAAGGAGCCGCAGTGGTTTCGACGGCGGGCGCTTCTGCAGCCGCTACTTCTTCCGGTTGGTTCGGAGATTCGGCTTCCTGTGCGGGTGCGGTTGCTGCGGATGATACGGGGTTTTCATTGTCAAAAGACGTCATGGTTACGTTGCCTCCGGGATTTCTATCCCTGTTTTGGTCGCGTCTATCCTTGCGGGTTCCCTACACCGGGTAAAGCAAGGAGGGTTACAACGGGGCAGTAAACGACAATCAACTGCTTCGCAGTAACTCGGTCTCTTTCATTCATTTGGATGCGGCGCACACTACGACTGCCGCCCCACCCAATCACTCACCAAAGCATACCCGCCGTCTCGCGTCCGTGTCAATGAAACCCAACTGTCGGTCAGGACTGAAGGCTAGCCAACGCAATTACTCTTCCATTCTGGACAAGAGTTTACGCGAGCGGGCTTTCATCGCAGCTGTTCCCGTCCGAGACGACTCTTCAAGCAACTCTTTGACGCTCGGGCGAAGCCAAGGATGAAGGCGCGAGAGATCGGCCAACCCCTGCAGCGCAAATGTCTTAACAATGGAGCTACGATCATCCAGGTAGCGGTGCAGCGATGCGACTGCACCCTTCAGCTCGTCGTCCGTGAGGGGGAGTCTTGGGATCAAAACCGCAAGATGCCAACGCAGTTCTTGTTGCTCCACCTCGCCGAGCAGGCCGACAAGCTCGGCTTTGTACCGCTTGAGCCACTCGGGTTTCTGCAACGAAATTTTCTCGATCGCGTCCGCCGCGCGCATCCTCACCAGTGCGGCGTCGCTCCAGAGGCACTGAATGAGCTCGTCTAAATGTCGCGGCTCTTGCAGGACCTTGCGGACAATTTCATTTGCCTGCCCGATGGAGCGGCGGTCACCACCTGCGAGCATCGCTGCTAGAGTTTCTGGACGCCCATCGAAGACCTCTCGGGCGAATCGTTACGCTCGCGCGCGGCCGGCCTGACGGGCTTCGCGGCGGAAATCGGGGGCGTGGACTTCGACGGTGCGGCACATCTCGAAGAGACGGGACCTGATGCGCGCGCCGATGCGATCGCCCAGCGTATCTTCTTTTACTACCACCCGCCGTCCTCCCGGAAGTTGTGCACCAGTCTCAATGGCGCTCGTTTCGTCGAAATAATTCGTTGTCAGGATGGTCATGCGCCGTTCGTTATACCGCGCGTTCAGCACCAGCCCAATAATGTCCAGCACCCAGGCGGAAGGCTTGCTTGCGCCGAGATCGTCTAGCACCAGCAGTTCCACGCCGCGAATGGGCTCGAGAATCCCCATTTCTGTCGATTCGCTCGCCGGATTATAGCTGGCCTGAATCTCCTTCAGAAGTTCCCGGTAATCGCAAAAAAGCCCCGCGTGCCCGCGGCGGAGCAGATCCTTCAATGCGGCTACAGCCAGATGCGTCTTGCCCACGCCCGATGGGCCCATAAGCAGCAAACCCTTTTCCGTCGCGGGATAATCGCGCACGAAGCCTTGCGCCAGCAGCTTCGCCTGTTTCAACGATTGCTCGTGCTGCGCCATCCAGGTTTTGCCGTCGGCGAGGTCGGTAGCGTAGCTCTCGAAATCGCAGTGCTCGTAGCGCTTGGGGATCCGCGCGCGCTCCATCACTTTTTCGGCGCGTTCTTCCATGCCGCACTCGCAGGCCACAGCATACGAGAGACGCGGCGTCCCCTGGGCGAACGCTGGTTTGTCCATAGAGACTAGCGTCGCATCCCTGTTTCCCCCAGCCTCGTCACGGGAGATGAGTTTCCAACCGGTTCCCCGGCAAAGCGGGCAATCTTCCCTGGCCATCGATCTTCCTTTGGAGTGCGGGCCTTGGCACCGCTTTTGCGGAGTACGCTGCGAGCTCGCCGGATACTTTTTTGCACCAGTTGCAGCCTCAAAAGCAGCGGCGAGCCGCCGCACTCCATATGCGTCATCATACGTTGCCTTGTTGCGGGCGACAATCATCGCCGTTGCGGAAATCTGTGCACAAAAGCAAAAAGCTCCACGTGGCTGGAGCTTTTTGTCATCTTGAGGATCCCTGGTTTGCGATCCGAAGGATCTTCCGTTGAAATGCTTCACCCATCCTCGTCGGATGGATTCAGCATGGCGTCGCATACCATCATTGCATCTTACTTCACGATCCTCGGGCCCACGCGCACAATGGCCGACTTCGGCGCTCTTTCTTCCGTGCGGGAAGCCATGCGAGACAATTCCTGCTGCACCACTTGTGCGAACTCGCTCATCTGCCGCTCCATCTCGATCATTTTCTCCCGCATGTTCAGGATGATCTCGATGCCAGCGAGGTTTACGCCCATGTCGCGAGCCAGCGTGAGGATTACGTCCAGCCGCTCGAGGTCCGCGTTGGTGTACAGCCGCGTGTTTCCCTGCGAACGCGAAGGCTTCAGCAAGCCGACGCGTTCATACAAACGCAGCGTCTGCGGATGCAGCTTGTAGATTTCCGCAACCGCGCTGATCATGTAGCCGGCCCGGGCGCGTTTTTTATTCTTCTGTGGCATGGCAGTGAATTTCTCAGTTATCAGTTTTCAGCATTACGAAAAGCGGGACCGCGCCAAATCTCCCTCCGACTTAGAACGTATTACCTATGACTTATAACTCCAGAACTGTCTCCCGACTCACACCCCTGCTTTGGCGAACAAATCCTTCCGCGGATCGCTGGGCGCCAGCTCTTCCAGCTCCTTCATCAGGGTGCGCACGCGCTCGTCGGTCGGTTCAGGCACGACGACTTCGATTTCGACGTATTCGTCACCGCGCGTTCCTTTGCGCGCGCTTGGGACCCCTTTCTCTTTCAGCCGCAATGTGCGCCCGCTGTTGGTTCCCGGCGGGATGCGTACGATCGACCGCCCGTCGATGGTGGGGACTTCGATTTTTGCGCCGAGAGACGCCTCCGCAACCGTGACCGGCACCTTGATATGAATATCGTTGCCCCGGCGCTCGAAGAAATCGTGAGGATGGACAACCACCCGCAAATACAAATCGCCCGTGTGCGCGCCCATGGTGCCGGCGTTGCCTTTGCCCGGCACGCGCACTCGCCCGCCATTATCCACGCCGGCAGGAATGCGCACGTCGATGGTCTCGGTCTTGCGCACCCGCCCTTCGCCGCCACAGACGCGGCACGCGGTGCGCAGCTTGCCTGTGCCGCCGCAGCGGTTGCAGGGCACGTTGAAGCGCATCTTCCCAGCGGTTTGCTGAATCGAACCGGTGCCGTTGCACGTCGAGCAGGTCTGCGGCGAACCCACAGCTCCTGTGCCATGGCAATTCTCGCAGGCGTCGAGCCGCGTGACTTGCAGCTTCTTCACCGACCCGCGCACGGCATCCCAAAAATCAATCTCGATTTGGTATTCCAGGTCGCCGCCGGCTTCTTCTTCGGGCTCCATTCGAACGCCGCCGCGCCGTCCGCCGAAAATCTGCCCGAAAAGATCACGGAATGAGGAGCCGCCTGCCTGGCCGCCAAAATCGAACCCGCCAAAATCGAAGTTGACGTGTTCGCCGCCGGCATCCGCGCCGGGTCCGTAATCTCCCGTGGGAACGTTCTCGCTATAGAAGCCGTATTGGTCGTACATCTGCCGCTTCTTGGTGTCGGAGAGAACGTCGTAGGCTTCCTGAAGCTGTTTGAATTTTTCTTCCGCGGCTTTGTCGCCGGGATTCAGGTCAGGGTGGTACTTGCGCGCCAGCTTGCGAAAGGCCGTGCGGATGTCCTTCGCGGTCGCTTTGCGGGAGACGCCCAATGTCTCGTAATAATCGTGTTTTGGGGTGGTCGGCATGTTTGCGCTTGTCTCGGCCCGTCTGTCTCCGGCCAATTCGGCCCGTTTTTATCGAGCCTTCGCGGGAAAAAAGGATCGAAACCGCCTCTCTTCCCACGCAGAACTTACAACTGAAAACTGAGGACTGTTCTCAATTGGGCTTCTTGTTCTCGTCGACGTCCACGTACTCGGCATCGATCACGTCACCTTGCTTGTGGCCGCTCTGCGCACCGCCGGTGGAACCGTGAGGCGCTCCTGCGCCGGCAGCGCCAGCCTGCTCCGCACCCGCGCCCTGCTTCTTGTACAGTTCCTCGGCCATCTTGTGCAGTGCCTTCTCGACATTTTCCGTGGCCGAGCGCAGCCGGGCCACGCCGCCATCGTTCATGGCCTTCTTAGCCTCCTCGAGCGCCTCTTCGGCGTGCTTGACCTCGGATTCGGGCAGCTTGTCGCGGTTTTCGCGGATGGTCTTCTCCGCCTGGTAGACGATGCCGTCCAGCCGGTTTCGCGCCTCGACCTCTTCCATCCGCTTGCGGTCGTCCTCGGCGTGCGTTTCCGCCTCGACGCGCATCTTCTCCGCTTCTTCCTTGGTCAAACCGGTGGACGCGGTGATGGTAATCTTCTGCTCTTTGTTGGTGGCCTTGTCCTTCGCGCTGACGTTCAAGATGCCGTTCGCGTCGATGTCAAAGGTCACTTCAATTTGCGGAACGCCCCGCGGCGCAGGCGGAATGCCGTCGAGCTTGAACGTGCCGAGCGAACGGTTGTCCTTCGCGAACTTGCGCTCGCCTTGCATGACGTGAATTTCCACGCCCGGCTGGTTGTCTGAAGCCGTCGAATACGTCTCCACCTTGCGCGTTGGAATCGTGGTGTTGCGCGGGATCTGCACAGTCATTACGCCGCCGAGCGTTTCGACACCCAACGAGAGTGGCGTCACGTCCAGGAGCAGGATGTCCTTCACTTCGCCGCCGAGAACAGCGCCCTGAATCGCCGCGCCGACCGCCACGACTTCATCCGGGTTCACGCCCTTATGAAGTTCCTTGCCGCCGAAGAAGTTGCTCACCAGCGCCTGCACCTTCGGAATACGCGTGGAACCGCCGACAAGCACAACTTCCTTGATGTCGTTCGGCGACATCTTCGCGTCTTCGAGAGCCTGCTTCACCGGCCGCATTGAGCGATCGAGCAGGTCGTTCATCAATTGCTCCAGGCGCATGCGAGTCAACTTTTGCTGCATGTGGATTGGGCCGCTGGCGCCCGCAGTGATGAACGGCAGGTTGATCTCCGTCTCCATCATTTGCGACAGTTCGATCTTGGCCTTTTCCGCGGCCTCCTTCAGGCGCTGCAAAGCCATCTTGTCCTTGCCAAGGTCGATTCCATGCTCTTTCTTGAATTCGTCGATCAGCCAGTCCACGATCCTCTGGTCCACGTCGTCGCCGCCGAGGTGCGTATCGCCGTTGGTGGATTTCACTTCAACGACGCCGCTGCCGACTTCCAGTACGGAAATGTCGAACGTGCCTCCGCCGAGGTCATACACGGCGATGGTCTCGTCGCTCTTCTTCTCGAGCCCGTAAGCGAGCGCGGCCGCGGTCGGCTCATTGATGATGCGCAATACTTCGAGGCCCGCGATTTCCCCGGCCTGCTTGGTGGCCTGGCGCTGTGCGTCGTTGAAGTACGCAGGCACGGTGATCACCGCCTTGGTGACCTTTTCCCCGAGGAAATCCTCCGCCGCATTCTTCAGCTTGGTGAGAATCATCGCCGAAATTTCCGGGGGGCTGTAAACCTTGCCGGCAATTTCGACACGGGCGTCGTCGTGGTTGCCCTTTACCACTTTATACGGCACGCGCTTCATTTCCTCCGCGATCTCGTCGTAGCGCCGGCCCATGAAGCGTTTGATCGAGTAGACCGTATTCTCCGGATTCGTCACCGCTTGGCGCTTGGCCACCTGCCCGACGAGACGTTCGCTCGTCTTGGTGATGGCCACAACCGAGGGGGTCGTGCGCGTGCCTTCCTGGTTGGGAATCACCACTGGCTCGCCGCCCTGCATAACGGCCACGACCGAGTTTGTGGTGCCCAGGTCAATTCCAATGATCTTGCTCATAGCTACCTTCCTTCTGGTTTCGTCTAAATCCCCTTGTTGGTCACCCGCTAACTTAGGAGGTGGTCGGATGACCCCTCCGGGTGCTGAAGCCCGGGCGGACTTGCAGGCGTCGGCTCAAGAAGGAGCTCTTAGGCCGCGCAAGCCGAGCCTAATATAAACCTTGAGTGCGATGTTGTCAAGATGTTTGATATTGACTGTAACGGTATCATTCCACAGACCTTCTCCACTGCTCGCTCGCCAGCCCTTCAACTCCTCAGGCCACCTTTACTTACTTCCCCCTTCCGCCTCATCTTTCAGACTAGCACTGGAAGCAAGCCCTTTGCGTACTCCCGCAACTCCCTTTGACCTGTGATACTCTGGCCAAGACCTTGCAACTATCCAGAATCCTGATTCGGAGGAACCTGTGAACCGCCGGTTTGCCTTAGTCTCCGTCGCAACCCTGTCCCTTGCCAGCCTGGCTACGCTGATTTCCGTGGCTGCCGCCACCGCGCAAAAGTCAGCGGCGAAGAAGGCCCCTCCCGCTGCAGCCAGAAACTCATCCGTTCCGGCGCCGGCTCAAACGGCCATCACCGTGGACGGAGTGGCGGACATCGACCCGGCCAAGGCCTTTGGCAGCAGGAACGCCCCGGTGATCATGGAAATCTTCAGCGACTTCCAGTGTCCGGCTTGCAGGCAGCTTTTTATCACCACGACACAGCGCGTGATGGATAACTATGTGAACAACAACAAGGTGTTCGTCGTTCACCGTGATTTTCCCTTGCCCATGCACGCCTATTCCCGCGTGGCGGCCAGTTACGCGCGCGCAGCCGCACACGTCGGAAAGGGCGATGCAGTGGAAATGGCATTGTTCCAGAACCAAGAGAAGTGGGAGATGAGCGGCGACGTGAAGGGTACGGTCGCCGCAGTGCTGACTCCCGCCGAGATGAAAAAGGTGCAGGCCCTCGTGGACGGCAAGACGCTTGAGCCGCTGATCGACAAGGACAGGCAGCTCGCCATGGCGGTTCCCGTCAACCAGACACCCACTTCGATCATTCACACCCGCGACGGGCAGTCTTATCCCGTCGTAGGCTACGTAAGTTTTGATGTGTTAAAGACCCTGTTGGACCAGCTCACCAAATAACCGTACGCGGAGGCATCATGATGCAGTCCGCCCCATTCAATTATCGCCGCATCATCATCTGGCTCGGACGTCTTGTTCTCGCCGTTATCTTCATCTATGCAGGACTCGCGAAAATGATCCGCTGGGATATGCATCCCCGCCCTCCCCTCGGCATTGCCACATCGTTGTTTGCCCTGCAAATCGATTCCTACCAGATGCTGCCGCCTTGGGCGAGCATTCAAGTCGCGCGGTGGCTTCCCTGGGCTGAAATTGCGGTGGGCTTGTTGCTGCTGGTCGGCTGGCAACTGCGCATCTGGTCCACCATGGTGACGCTGATCATCGGCGGGTTTTTCGTCGCCGTTCTGCGCGCCTACGCCCTCCACCTGGACATCAACTGCGGCTGTTTCGCCAAGCCAGAGCCCCTGACGGGCCTGACCGTCCTGCGCGACGGTGCGCTCTTTCTGCTGGCTGTCCTCATGACCGTATTTGCCTTTCAGGAAGCGCGAAAGCCGCATCCCTGGGCCGCCGCAGAAAGGTCAACCTGACCCTGTAGCTCACCCCTTCAGGGGTGAGGCCTTTCCGATCCGCGGCTCGATCGCGGTTTGAAACCAAACCTTCAGGCCTGAAGGAGTGAGCTACAATAGCCCTCCATGAAGTCCTTGGCCGAATATCTCGAACTTGCCACCGTCGCCCACGGACACATTTGCGCTGGCCAGGTTCTGGGCGTGCGCCTGGCCATGCTCGGCTTGAAGGAGCTTGGCATCGAAGACCCCGTCGCCGAGCGCAAACGAATCATGACCTATGTGGAAATCGACCGCTGTGTGACCGACGCGGTCGCGCTTGTGGCCAACTGCCGTTTGGGAAAGCGCGCATTGAAATTCCGCGACTGGGGCAAAGTCGCCGCCACATTCTGCGATTTGCAGACCGGCCGCGCCGTGCGCGTCGCCGCGAAAGAATCCTCCAAACAGGCGGCCAAAGAGATGTTCCCGGAGCTGTCGAAGGAAGAGGGCCAGCAAAAAGCCTACGCGCAGCTTCCCGATGAAGTTCTCTTTGTCAGGCAATGGGTAAAAGTCGAAGTACAGCCGGAAGATCTTCCTGGCTTCAAAGGGCCCCGCGTGGTTTGTGCCGAGTGTGGCGAGGGCATCAATTTCAAGCGAGAAGTCATTGTCCGCGGCCGCACCCTCTGCCGCGCCTGCGCGGGCGAGCAATACTACCAGGTTCTTTCCTGAAGATTAATTGATCGGCACGACGGGTTCTTTCGCCTCTTGGTCCTTTTCCAATTCCCGGTCGGAGAGCAGCCATCGTAAGTTCGAGCGGCGAATTCCCATCAGGGCCGTGACAAATAGCAGGCCGAAAATGAGCACAAGCCAGGCAATTCCTTCCAGGCTCTGGATAGCCGTGTGATACAGGGCCAGCGCCCAAACTTCGGGGGTCAGCTGAGCCGCCAGATCCGTGCGGTCCCAGGCCGGAGCGCCGATATAGTCCTCCAACAATCGGATTCTGGTTCCGCAGGAAACTCCCACGAACACGACGATGAATTGCAGATACTTCGCTGTCAGAAAGCTCACGTTTCCGGCAAAAAAGCGATTCAACACGACCTCTGCCACGTCGCGGCAGAGCTTGGACACTCCGTAAGAAACGGCAAAAGCCAGCGCAATCGATAAGATGAAAAGGGCCAGGACCATACCAGCTAGACTCGTTTCCGAGCGAGTTTATATCCCGTCTAATTATCCGATATCTACTGGCGCCGCGCGACTCGTCGCTGGACGAGATGTTGTTAAACAATCAAGTTCATTTTTGGCTTCGCCTAGCCGCGATTCGTTCTGCGCTAGAATGGTGGCCGGATGCTCTCGCTTCCCCCGATTACCTTACGCCTGCGCGGATGGAAACTGATTGACCGCGTCGCTCTGGCCTTTCTCCTGCTATGTTCCATTGCTCTCGGCGCGGCGGCGGGCCTTCTTTTCGTTTACGAGAGCGACCTGCCCGAAATCCGCGCTCTCGAAACTTACCGGCCCAACGTGGTCACCGAAATCTATGCCGATGACGGCCAGCTCGTCGGCAGTTTTGCCTTGCAGCGCCGTATTCTGATGACCTGGGAGCAAATCCCAAAGGTTCTCTATAACGCGGTCACCGCAATTGAGGATCAGCATTTCGAGGATCACTGGGGTGTGGATTTTCCCCGCGTGGCCGGCGCGGCTTACCGCAACATCCTCAAACGCCGCAAAGCCGAAGGCGCCAGTACCATCACCATGCAGCTTGCCGGAAACCTTTTTCTGGACCGCAGCGATCGCAGCTTCCGCCGTAAAGCCCAAGAGATGCTCTTGGCCCTGCAGATCGAGCGGCGCTACACCAAACCGCAGATTTTCACTATGTACGCGAACCAGGTTTACCTCGCGCACGGCAACTACGGCTTTGCCGCCGCCGCGCAATTCTATTTCGGCAAACCCGTCAGCGACCTCAACCTCCAGCAAGCCGCCCTGCTCGCGGGCATGATTCGCGGGCCGATCTATTCGCCTTTGGCCGATCCTGCTCGGGCACTCGCGCGCCGCAATCTCGTCCTCCATCAGATGATGGAAGAGGGGAAAATCACGCCCGCCGAGGAATCGGCCGCCAAGAAGGCGCCCCTCGGGCTGCATCTGCAATATCCCCGCAACGACTTGGCTCCCTATTTCTTCGAAGACGTTCGCAAGTACCTGGAATCGACCTACGGAACGGAAGCGGTGCACGAGCGGGGCTTGCGCGTTTACACCACGTTGGACATCGCCATGCAGAAGGCCGCCAACCAGGCCGTGCGTGACGGCCTGCACGCCTACGACAGGCGTCACGGCTGGCGCGGCAAGCTTCCCAACGTCCTCAAAGATAATCTCGGGAAACTTGACACCTACGAAGATGACGATTGGCGTCACCCGATCGAAAAGGGCAGCTACGTGACCGGACTCGTTCTCGCGGTCGACGACAAAGGTGCCACCATCAAAATTGGTTCCTATCGAGCCATTTTGCTGCCCTCAGAAATGGCCTGGACCGGCCACAAAAAGCCGAGCGAAATTCTCACCGTTGGTGACCTGGCGCAGTTCTCCATCCAGGAGTTGCACGAAACCACTGCCCGCGTTCAGCTCGAGCAGCAACCCGCTCCGCAAGCCGCCATGATCGCCATCGACAATCCAACGGGGGAAATCAAGGCCATGGTCGGCGGCTACAGCTTTGAAGACTCGAAATTCAACCGCGCCACGCAGGCCTTTCGCCAGGTGGGAAGTTCGTTCAAGCCGTATGTCTATTCGGCCGCCATAGAAAAGGGCGCCTCGCCGTTTGACACCATTGTCGACGCCCCATTTACCGTGCTGAGCGGCGGCCAGGTCTATTCGCCCCACAATTATGATGAGAAGTTCGAGGGCACCATCACCCTGCGGCGCGCCCTCGCCGGTTCGCGGAACGTTCCTGCTGTGAAGATCACCGAGAAAATTGGCGTCAACTCGGTCGTGGACATGGCGCGGCGCTTCGGCATCACCTCGCCGCTCCCTCCATATCTCCCGTTGGCCCTCGGCGCAGCGGATATGCGGCTCATCGAGCACGTCTCCGCGTTCACCGTCTTTCCGAACGACGGCATCCGCATCGATCCGCACATGATCCGGCGCGTCACCAGCTACGACGGCGCTCTGCTCGAAGAGGCGCACCCTGAAGTACACGACGTCCTCTCCCCCGATGTGGCCCGCACCATGACCGCGATGCTCGAAGATGTCGTTCAGTTCGGCACCGCCGTCAAGGCAAAATCCATCGGCCGGCCCGCAGGCGGAAAGACCGGCACAACGCAGGATTTCACCGACGCCTGGTTCATTGGCTTCACGCCGCAGATTACCGCCGGCGCGTGGGTCGGTTTCGATGACAAACAAATCTCTCTTGGCAAACGCGAGACCGGCGCGCAAGCCGCGCTACCCATTTGGATGGAATTCATTGAGCAGGGCATGGCGGGAATGCCGGCGGTCGAGTTTGCCAACGTGGTTTCGCTCGAGGAGCAGGCATCGGAACATCATGTCCATACTGACGTTCCGGACACCGCTCCGGAAGACGAAGCGCCCAGCTTGCCCAGGGAAAAGCCCGCGCCAGGTCCGCCCCCGCAGCCTGCGACGACTGCAAGCCCCGCCACGAGTCCTCAGCCCAATCCCTAGCTGAATGCTGCAAGGCCGCTTAGCGGCCGCCGCTTGCCCTGAGCACAGTCGAAGGGTTTGCAGCGGGCGCCTTTCCGTTCAGCCTTCAGCCCTCGCGAAATGGATCCCAACCGCCTGAGGGAAGGGGGCGCGCTCCGTCTTTTTCCTCGAGCACAATCTTCGTCTCACGGGTGAGTTTGCCGATTCGTGTCAGCGGGACATCGCGAAACATGCGAGGTATGTGATCCAGTTTGCTGGAACTCACGGCAAAAAGGAGTTCGTAATCATCACCGCCGTGCAGTGCAAGTTCGGCTGCTTCCGCGCCCTTGGCCAGCGGAGTTACGGGGAGGGATGCGGCATCCAAGCGCGCACCAACCTTGCTTGCGCTGCAGAGTCGCGGCAGGTCGGTCGAGAGGCCGTCGGATAGATCCATCATGGCCGTGGCCAGACGATTTTGCGCAAGCCACTGGCCCAGGGCCAGCCGTGGCTCTGGGTAAAGGTGCTTGCGAAGCGCCACGTCTGCCGCGCGAACGAGTCCGCCCTGCCTGCGAAGTTGGCGCAAACCGAGATCCGCCGTCCCGAGCGTGCCGCTCACGAAGAGATTGTCGCCGGGCCGCCCGCTGGAACGGAGGACGGCGTATCCTTTGCGGACCTCACCGATAACGGTGATGCTGATCAGCACTTTGTCCTGCCGGGTGGTGTCGCCCCCGGCAAGTTCACAATGGGAGGACCGCGAAGCGCGCCGCAGCCCACGCAGAAATTCATCTAACCATTTGCCTGTAAGACTTGAAGGCAATCCCAGGCATACTAGGAAACAGCGCGGCTCGCCTCCCATGGCCGCAATGTCGCTCAGCGCGCGAGCCAGGCATTTCCATCCCACTGCCTCTGGCGGATGCAGGTCTCGGACGAAATGTGGGCCCTCCAGAAACCAGTCACAGGTCAGGATCGTTTCTTGTCCCGGGGTCGGATTCCACACTGCCGCATCGTCTCCGGGTGCCAACGCAAGGGAGCTCGCCCTCACGGAACCGAATCCCCGCTTGATTCTCTTTACCAGGGCGTTCTCGTCGGTTTTTTCTTTCATTTGATTGAACTTATGGTAGCGCAGACTGGTCGTCCGGACAGTGGACAGTTTTTCACGGGCTGTCCCAAAAAGAGAAATTTCAGGGTTGACGGGAACTACCTACAAAATCTAATATTCTCCTATATATTACGAACCAGGGCTCACGGTTCGAACCAGCTGAGTCGTCAGCAAGCGGTGCGGAGACAGGGTAAGCATAGAGCCGCACTTCAAACAACGAAGAAGGCCTGAGGGGCCAATCGGTGATCAGCAATAAGAATTACACGTTTTATATTGCCTCGACTCCTGGAAAACTCCGGAAGATGGTCGTGCCTGCCTACGTGTTGCATGGCTTGGCCGTTCTGGCGATCATCGGAAGCATTACAGTGGTGGCTGCGGTCGGATCTTACAGCCGCATGTTGTGGAAAGTGGGAAACTACAACGCGTTGCGTCATGACCAGGAAACCCTGAAGAAGCAATACCGCGAATTGCAATCTACGGTCAAAGACACAAACCAGCGCCTCGATTCCTTGCAGTCTCTGGCCACCGAAGTCGCCATGACCTACGGTGTGCTGCGGTATCATCCCCCTGCCTTCGATCAAGTCGATTACAACGGCACGCCGGAAGACGCGTTTGACCGCTCTCTCGAGCAGTATTCCTTCCTGAAACGCAATGCCGGAGTCATTGCCACCTCCGCTTTCGGTCTGAGGTTGCTGCCGGCGATGGCCTTTGCGGAGTCGAACTACACACCTTCGATCTGGCCCGTTGTCGGACACATTTCGGACAGCTTCGGTGAGCGCCTGGACCCGTTCTCGGGTGAAGGCGCGTTTCACACCGGTGTGGACGTGGGCGCCGATTATGGCGCACCGGTCCATGTGACTGCGGATGGCGTGGTCACCATTGCCGATACGCATGCGGGCTACGGCCGTCTGGTGGTGGTCGATCACGGCTTTGGAATCTCGACCTTCTACGCTCACCTCTCCTCGTTTGCCGTCGTCGCGGGAACACACGTAAAGCGCGGCGAAGTGATTGGCTATACGGGTGTCAGTGGGCGCACCACGGGACCCCATGTGCACTACGAAGTGCGCGTCAACAACGCCCCAGTGAATCCTTGGCGATACATGAAGACCACGCACGCCGGCGACTGACCTCGTCTCAAGCCTCTCTGCTTCGTTTTCCTCTTTCCCGGATGTCAACACCACGCCCCTGCGGCGGGCATCTTCCGGCTCTTTGAGCGCAATGCCTGATTCACTTCGAAGGGCCACGCGGCGGCGTGGCCGGAGGTGGATCCGTCGCGGCAGGCGTATTGTGCGCGGTCTGCAGCAGTTTCGGCGTTACATCGAAGACGACCCGCACGGACTTGCTGGAGCCTCGATCCAATTCCTGAATGTCCACCGACTGGAACAATTCCAAATACTCTTCGCGAAGTTGCGGATCCAGCTGCTTTCGCGTTTTCGCATCGTTGAGCCCTGTCTGAGCCAGAATCACGAGGCCGCGCAAAACTTCCTTCAATTGGCGAATTGTGCCTTCCACAGGGCATTCCCCGTCAATCACCACCCGCAGAAGATTGCCTTCTGGTTTTCCCGCTATCGATATCCACTGCAGCTGGCTGAGCAGCGCCGCCAACTGAGGAGAACGCAAGCCTCCGGGGACCTGCGCCAGAGCTGAAGCAGCGCCGGAATCCGGGCGCAGGATCACGAACAGCGGTGCCCCGGCGAGGCGCGAAAAATGTTCACGCCATTCCGGCGGCGAACCGGTGGAGGGCCTCTGGAAATAAGAAGAGTCATTCGCCCACGCGATGCGGTCATCCCTCAGAAAAACAAAAAATGCTTTCCTTGAAGTTCCGCTCATCGGAACGGCGTAGAGGATTTTTCCGTCAGACGTTTTCAATGAGCCGAATTGCGACGCATAAGTCCCGATCTTTTTTTGGTCGAAACGCCCTTCTGCGACTGCGAAGGCCGCCAGATTCTGCCATTGCCAGCTCACGGCCACCGCCAAGCGATCGAGATCGCGTTCGTAATTGAATCCGGTGGCCTGTAAGAACTGCGCATAATCGCCATCCGGGGTTGATTGTGGCGCCCATGCGAATAGCTGCTCGAGGAAAGGCGAGGAACGGAGTTGGGCTAGATCCGCGAACGCGATGGCGTTGGCATCTACGGGCATTTGAGAGAGAATGTTCGCACGGCCAGAGAGAGAATCCCGCGACTTCCAATGCTGATAGGAGAGATAAGCGGCGAGCAGAATCAGAATTGCAAAGATGAGAAGAAGCGGCGTTTTGCTTTTGGACATGAGGCTTCGAGCCTGTGGAGTACCGGTCAGTTCTTCGGTATTCTCGCACCTCTGGACAAGGAAGCAGTGAGAAATGAGTGACTTGGCAGAGGGTCCCTACACGGAACAGTGGAAAGCTGTGAATTCTTGAAAGGTCCGGGACCCCCTGCTCCATATTAACCATTTGCGTTTCAATTACCTACAGCCATGTGACCGCTTAACGAAGCGGTCCCGATTTTCCACAGTGCTGACTTTCCGATTGCTCGGCATTTCGACAGCTCCCTCTTGCACGATTCGTGCCGAATCTGCTATCCTTATTGGGTTTGAGCAACGCTGGCGTAGCTCAGCTGGTAGAGCATCTGATTTGTAATCAGAGGGTCGGGGGTTCAAATCCCTCCGCCAGCTCCACCAGAATCTGGCAGGGGAGTGAGGCGGAGCGAATCCCGGCACGAGAACAAGAAAGGGCTGGTGTCTTTGGACACGAGTCCATTTTGTGTTTCCGCGCAACGCTCCCGAAAACTATTGGATTTGCCGTGAATAGCTGACATGCAGGATGTGTCGGCGGAATACTCGGACGGGTGGGTGAGTGGTTAAAACCAGCAGACTGTAAATCTGCCGCTCCTTGCGGGCTACGAAGGTTCGAATCCTTCCCCGTCCACCAGGAATCGGCTTCCGCAGCGGGGATTTCGCAAAACGGCTTCGCACAGGTGGTGGAACGGCGAAGCAGGGCAACAGCACCGCAGGAAAATCGCAGAGGCGATGTTCGAAAGCGGTACGGAGCGCGGCGGCCAGGCCGGTTAGAAATGTTGTGCCGCGACGCAACAGTTTGTTTTGAGGATCGGATTCGGCCTGGGTAGCTCAGTTGGTAGAGCGCGTCCTTGGTAAGGACGAGGTCACCGGTTCAATCCCGGTCCCAGGCTCCAGAATGTGCGGTTAGGAACTAGCAGGGAGAGGCCGAGAGTTTGCAGGCTGGGCGGGGGTAACTCAACGGTAGAGTCTCACTCTTCCAAGGTGATGGTTGCGGGTTCGAATCCCGTCCCCCGCTCCAATTCCCCGGTGAGCCGCGGTCGGCTCGAAGGAAGTTCGGTGCAAGCCGCGAAAGATGGTTTGCGCAAGAGGATGAAGGCATATGGCCAAGGAGAAGTTCGAGCGTAGTAAACCGCACGTGAATATCGGGACCATTGGTCACATCGATCACGGCAAAACCACGCTGACTGCGGCGATCACCAAGGTATTGAACAAACACAACCCCAAGGTGGCGTTCCGCGCGTTTGACACCATCGACAACGCCCCGGAAGAGCGCGAGCGCGGCATCACCATCGCGGTCTCGCACGTCGAGTACGAAACCGCCAACCGCCACTACGCGCACATGGACTGCCCCGGCCACGCCGACTACATCAAGA
>Ga0335077_10004039_pt1 | contig 17856 bp, 12 predicted proteins | sample Lox_Sample_31_FD_207151 | JGI IMG/M metagenome (GOLD analysis project Ga0335077, IMG submission 207151) | Soil microbial communities from Loxahatchee National Wildlife Refuge, Florida, United States - Lox_Sample_3.1 | ecosystem: Environmental > Terrestrial > Soil > Wetlands | place: USA... | reverse complement strand
GATCAATTCGAAGCGCTGGAAGAGCCAGCGGGGGAAGCGGTGCAGGTGGAAGAGGTGACTGAGGCGCCGGAAAAAATCGTGGAGAAGATACTGGCGTCGATGGGATGGAAGGCGCAAGACGAGGAGTACGGACGGAAACTGATCGGGAAATTGCGGTGGAGGCTGCTGCCGTTTTTGTTTTCGCTGTATGTGGTGGCGTATCTGGACCGGATCAATGTGGGGTTCGCGGCGCTGCAGATGAAGGGGCAGCTGGGATTCAGCGATTCTGTGTACGGGTTGGGGGCGGGAATATTTTTCGCCGGGTATTTTATGTTTCAGGTGCCGAGCAACCTGGTGCTGGAGCGAGTGGGAGCGCGGCGGTGGATTGGAACGTTGATGGTGATGTGGGGCGTGATTTCGTCGGGAATGTTTCTGATTCATTCGGCATGGTCGTTTTATGCGCTGCGATTTTTGCTGGGAGTGGCGGAGGCGGGCTTTTTTCCCGGGATGATTTACTACCTGCGGGGCTGGTTCCCGGCGGAAGCGCGGGCGGGCGTGGTGGCGCTGTTCATGGCCGCGGGGCCGGTGTCGGGAATCGTGGGTGGGCCGGTGTCGGGGGCGCTGCTGGATTGGGGACGGCCGGGAGGATTGGCGGGCTGGCAATGGATGTTCCTGATAGAAGGAATTCCTGCGATTTTATTGGGCGCGCTGGCCTGGAAGATTCTGGCGAACGGGCCGGACGAGGCGCGGTGGCTGGAGGAGAAGGAGAAAAGCTGGCTGCGCGGGAAACTGGCGGTGCGTCAGCCGTTCGGGGAGCGGGCGAGCCAGCATGAATCGGAAAAGGCATGGTACGCGTCGGGGAAAGTGTGGCGGCTGGCGCTGGTGTATTTCGGGTTGAATACGTGCACGTATGGAGTGAGTTTGTGGCTGCCGAGCGCGCTGAAAAACCTGTCGGGGTTGCCGAATTTGCTGCTCGGCGTGGTTTCGGCGGTGCCGTATGCGGTGGCGGTAGTGGCTATGGTGTTGGTGGGGATGCACTCCGACAAGACCGGGGAGCGGAGAAAACACGTGGCGGGGTGCGCGATGTTCGGCGCCGCGGCTTTGCTGGCGGCGGGAGTTTCGACGGGACTGGCGTTGAGTGTGGCGGCGTTTGGACTGGCGCTGGCGGCCTCGTCATCGATGACCGGGCCATTCTGGGCCATGGCCAGCGGTGCGTTGGCGGAGAGCTCCGCGGCGAAGGGAATCGCGCTGATCAATGCGATTGGAAACCTGGGGAGCGGATTCGGGCCTTACTGGATTGGATATCTGCGGAATGCCACGCAGGGATTTCGCGCGGGATTGTGGAGCGTGGCGGGAATGCTGTTTGTGGCGGGGGTGGTGGTGGTGACGGTAAGAGCAAAGACAGAAGTGCAAGGGTGAAAAGGTGCGACGGTGTAACAGCAGCTTTCAAAACTATAGGGTGAACATGCAAGGTAACGAGTTTATGGCGATTGCGACTTGCAACATTGGCGAGTTCACGGAATAATCTCGGGTTTGCCGTACAAGGGAAAAACGTGAAGACACCCATTCGAAGTGTGTTGCTGGCAAGTGCGGTGGTGTGCGGAGTGTCGCTGCTGCCGGCGAAGAGCCGTGTCACAAGCGATGAAGCTCCGCTGTATGGCTACTCGGCGGAATCCTCGGGCGGAGAACGGCAGTGGGAAGAGAAGATGCGGGCCATTCCGGATCCGAAGAATTTGCGCGCGTACATGGAGCGGCTGTCGGCGCGGCCGCACAACGTGGGGTCGCCGTACGATAAAGACAACGCGGAGTGGATGCTGGCGAAGTTCAAGGAATTCGGCTTCGACGCGCAGATTGAGAGTTTTTCTGTGCTGTTCCCGACCCCGAAGGAGCGACTGGTGGAGTTGGTGGATGGCGGGCCGCATTTCACGGCGAAGCTGCAGGAGCCAGTGGTGCCGGAGGATCCGACTTCGGGCCAGACCGCCGAGCAACTGCCGACGTACAACGCGTATTCGATTGACGGCGACGTGACCGGGCCGCTGGTGTACGTGAATTATGGAGTGCCGGAAGACTACGAAGTGCTGGAGCGGCGAGGAGTTTCGGTAAAGGGCGCGATCGTGATAGCGCGTTATGGGCATTCCTGGCGCGGGATCAAGCCGCTGGTGGGAGCGGAACATGGAGCGATCGGCTGCATCATCTATTCCGATCCGCGCGATGACGGGTATTCGGCGGGAGGCGTGTTCCCGAAGGGGCCGATGCGCCCGAGCGAAGGCGTGCAGCGCGGAAGCGTGCAGGACAGCGCGGAATTCATGGGTGATCCGCTGACGCCGGGCGTAGGTGCGACCGCCGATGCGAAGCGCCTACCGATCAAGGACGCGAAAGGGCTGACGAAGATTCCGGTGCTGCCGATTTCGTACGCGGACGCGCTGCCGTTGCTGTCTGCGATCGGAGGAGAAACGGCGCCCAAGGACTGGCGCGGAGGATTGGGAATTACCTATCGCATCGGTCCGGGGCCGGCGAAGGTGCATTTAAAGGTGGCGTCGAACTGGGACATGAAGCCGCTGTATGACGTGATCGCGAGGATTCCCGGGTCGACATATCCCGAGCAGTGGGTGATTCGCGGGAACCATCACGACGCTTGGGTGAATGGCGCGGAGGACCCGATTTCGGGAATGGTAACGGTGCTGGAAGAAGCGCGGGCGATGGGCGAATTGCTGAAGCAGGGATGGAAGCCGAAACGCACCATGATTTATTGCGCGTGGGACGGAGAAGAGCCGGGATTGCTGGGGTCGACAGAATGGGTGGAGACGCACGTCGAGGACTTGAAGAAGCATGCGGTACTGTACATCAACTCGGACAGCAACAGCCGCGGCTATCTGGGATTGGAGGGCTCGCACACACTGGAGCATTTCATCAACGATGTGGCGCGGGATATTCAAGATCCGGAGTCGAAGTTGAGTGTGTGGAAGCGCGCACAGCTGAAGGAAATTGCGGACGCCAATTCGCCGGAGGAGCGGCGGGAGTTGCGCGAGCGGCACGATATGCGGCTGGAGATGCTGGGCGGCGGATCGGATCACGCGCCGTTCATCAATTTTGCGGGGGTGGCTTCACTGGGAATCGGATATGGCGGCGAAGACCGCGGTGGAATTTATCACTCGATTTACGACGATTTCTACTGGTACACGCATTTCAGCGACACGGAATTTGTGTATTCCAGGGCACTCTCGCAGACGGGCGGGACGGCGATGATGCGCATGGCCGATGCGGACCTGCTGCCATTCCAGTTCACGAACTTCGCGGATGACGTGAAGATGTATGTGCGCGAAGTGGAAAAATTCGCGAACCAGCAGCGCGATGAGATCCAGGAGCGGAACCTGAAAATTCAGGAAGGCGCGTTTGAGGCTTCGACCGATCCCCGGGAGCCGCGCGTGACGCCGAAAAAGGAAGAAGTGCCGCCGCACCTGAATTTCGCGCCGCTGGATAATGCCGTGGAAGCGCTGACCAAGACGTCGGCGGAGTATCAGAAAGTGTTGGATAAAGTGAGCGCGAACGGGGGAGCGGCGTTGGCCAGCGCGTCGATCAACGAAGTGAACGAACTGCTTATGCAGAGCGAGCACAAACTGACTACGCCGGAAGGATTGCCGGGGCGCTTCTGGTACAAGCATGAGTTGTATGCGCCGGGGGCGTACACGGGATATGCGGCGAAGGCCATTCCGGCTGTGCGCGAGAACCTGGAGCAGAAGAAGTGGACGGAGGCAGAGCAGGCCGCGGCGCGAGTGGCGAAGGTGCTGCAGGACGAGTCGGCGCTGGTTGCGGCGGCAACGGCAAAGTTAGCGGCGACTGGGAAGTAACGCGAATAGCCGGGGAGCCGCGGTACTGGACGGAGCGGTTGAGATCCTTCGTCGCAAAAAACGCTCCTCAGGATGACAATACAGTTTGGAACAGGTCAGGTGAGTTGCAGCCCGCGTAAGCGCAAAGGAGAAAGATCATTCCTTCGTACAATTTGGGGTTGGTGGGATTTGGCAACGTGGGGCGGGCGCTGCTGCGACTGCTCGTTTCGAAAGAGATGGACCTGCGGAAGAAGTACGACCTGCGTTGGCGGCTGACAGGCGTGGCTTCGCGGCGGATTGGATGGATTGCGAACCCGGAGGGACTGAACCCTATCGCGGCGCTGAGCGGCCGCTTTCCGGCGATGACACCGGCCGCGCGGGATGTGCGCGAATGGCTGGAACAGGGCAAAGTGGATGTGCTGTTCGAGGCTACGTCGCTGAACACCGCCGACGGCCAGCCGGCTATTGAGCATCTGGTGGTGGCGCTGGAATCGGGTGCGGACACCATTTCCGCAAATAAGGGCCCGCTGGTGCACGCGTATCGGGAACTGCTGGCGCTGGCGAAAGAGAAGAAGCGGCAATTTTTGTTCGAGTCGACGGTGATGGATGGCGTGCCGCTGTTTTCGCTGTTCCCCCTGGGGCTACCCGCCACGGAGCTGCACGGATTTTCCGGTGTGCTGAATTCCACGAGCAATGTGGTGCTCACGGAAGTGGAGAAGGGGCGTTCGTTCGACGAAGGGGTGCTGCGGGCTCAGGCCATGGGCGTAGCCGAGACGGATCCGGCTGAGGATCTGGATGGATGGGATGCGGCGGTAAAGACGGCGGCGATTGCGACGGTGCTGATGGGCATACCAACGAAGATCGAGAGTGTGCAGCGCACCGGAATTCGCGAACTGAGCGAGGAGAAAGTACGGTCGGTGCGCGGAGCGGGTATGCGCTACAAGCTGGTGAGCCGGGCGGAGCGGCGTGGCGATGGCGTAGACTGCCGGGTCGCGCCGGAACTGCTGCTGCTGACGGACCCGATGGCGGGACTGGAAGGGACGAGTTCGGCGATTCGGTTCGACTTGGATGTGATGGCGTTTTCGGTGGTGGAGCACAACCCGGGCGTGGAAGCGACGGCGTATGGGTTGATGGCGGATTTTGTGCGTGCGGCAAGCGCACGGGGCCAATGACCAAGAGAAAGGCGCACAGCCAGGAATGGACGCGCCACAAAATGATCTAGCCGGCGCGGGTGCCGTTGGGGACGGTGCGCTCGGGCACGGCGAGTGCTGGCGTGAGGCCGTCCGCATATCCCAGGTCGAACAACATACCTTCCGAAATCTGTCCGGCCAAACTGCGCGGTTCGAGATTCAGAACGAAGAGAGCTTGCTTGCCTTCGATCTCGCGGGGATCGGAGCGCTCCTTCTTGATGCCGGCGAGAATGTTGCGGGTGTGATCGCCGAAATTGACGACCAGGCGCATGAGCTTCGCGGAGTTCGGAACCTCTTCGACATGATCGATGGTGCCGACGCGGACGTCCAGGGTGTCGAAAACGCTCAACGGGACAGGGGGTTTGATAGGAGCGGGTGTGAAGTGTTCAGGCATGTTCAATTACCTCTTGTATTTGGCGGCGTAACCCGGAGTGGGAATGGAAGCATCACAACGCGAATCGCGGATGGGTGGATCGGCGACAAGGCGGAGAGGAAGGATGCCAGCCCAGACAGAGAGCGCGTAGTCGTCGGCGTCGTCTTCCACATCGCCTACGCGGACTTTTGCGGAAACTTCGGTGAGGGGAAGCTTCAGGATGCTGGTGGCTTTCAGTTCCTTTTCGTTGGGCTGGCGCGCATCGTTCCAGCGGCCGGGGATCAGTTTTTCGGTGAAGGCCTCGAGGGCGCGGAGCTTCTCGGCAGGATCGTCGATCAGGGAGGCGTGGCCTAGAGCAACAACGGAGCGGTAGTTCATGGAGTGATTGAAGACCGAGCGCGCGAGAACGAGGCCGTCGGTGAGCGTGACGGTGATGCAGACAGGCAGGCCGGAAGCCAGGCCGCGAAGCGTGCGGCTGGCGGCGGACCCATGGAAATAGAGAAAGTCGGCGACGCGGGCGTACATGGTGGGAATGACGAAGGGCTGGCCGTTGGCATCAGTGAAACCAACATGACAGATGAAGCCGTCGTCGAGGATTTTGTAGATGGCGTCGCGGTCGTAGACGGCGCGATTCGCTTCGCGAACGACGCGAGTGCGGTCGGTGACGGGAAATGCGTCGGGCATGAGAGACCTCGAAAGAAACGGGCGCGCAGTTGACAGCCGGCGCCTTCGCGGCAGTGAGTGACGGGCTGACCTCTGATGCTAACACGGGGCGGCGGGGGTGTGAGAAACTGGACGGCGAAGCACGGGAAAATCCGAGAACAGCGGGGGATCATGGGCACACCGGGAATGGATCGAAGCGCGACGGCGGGGCTGGATGTGAATTGGGTGCGGGCGCAGTTCCCGTCGCTGCAGACACAGGTGAACGGGCAGCCGGCGGCGTATCTGGACGGGCCGGCGGGGACGCAGGTGCCGACGCAGGTGATGCACGCGATCCAGAGTTACCTGATGACAGCGAACGCGAACACGGGCGGGGCGTTTCTGACGAGCCGGCGGACGGAGGAGGCGATAGCAGGCTCGCGCGCGGCGATGGCGGATTTCTTTAGTTGCGAGCCGAACGAAGTGATCTTCGGGCAGAACATGACCACGATCACGTATGCGATCTCGCGAGCCATCGGGCGCGATTTGCCGCCGGGATCGGAAATAGTGCTGACGACGCTCGATCACGACGCGAATTTCTCGCCGTGGAAAGCGCTGGAGGAAAAAGGCGTGGTGATCCGGCAGGTGGATATTCGCGAGCATGATTGCACGCTGGACATGGAGGATTTTAAGAGTTCGCTGAGCGAGCGGACCAGGCTGGTGGCGGTGGGATATGCGTCGAATTCGGTGGGGACGATCAATCCGGTGGCGGAAATTACGAAGATGGCGCACGCGGCGGGCGCGTGGGTGTATATCGACGCGGTGCATTACGCCCCGCACGGATTGATCGATGTAAGGGCGCTCGATTGCGATTTTCTGGTGTGCTCGCCGTATAAGTTTTTCGGGCCGCACATGGGAACGCTGTATGGAAAGCGCGAGCGGCTGGAGAGGTTGAAGCCGTACAAGGTGCGGCCCTGCTCAGACCAGTTGCCGGACAAATGGGAGTCGGGGACCCAGGTGCATGAATTGATCGCGGGGATTGGCGCGGCGGTGGAGTACATCGCCGGAGTGGGGAAGCACAGCGATCCCAGCGTGAAATCGCGGAGAGAGGCGCTGGCGGCGGCTTACCGCACGACGGTGGCGCATGAGACGCGGCTGATCTGGCGGCTGATCGAGGGGTTGCAGGTGATTCCGGGATTGAAGATTTACGGAATCACGGACGCGAAGCGGAGCGGCGAGCGGTGTTCGACCTTGTCATTCCGAATCGAGGGGCGGCACCCGAACGAGATTGCGAAGTTCCTCGGAGACCGTGGGATCTTCACGTGGGATGGAAATTATTATGCGCTGAACCTGAGCGAGCGGCTGGGCGTGGAGTCCAAGGGCGGGATGGTACGGATTGGATTGGTGCAGTACAACACGATGGAAGAAGTGGAGCGGTTGCTGTTGGCGCTGCGGAGTTTTGTGGCGAGTTCGTAGCAAGGATAACGTGGCGGTCGCTCCGGTGCCTCGGCACGTGCCGTTTTGGCGACAGAGAGAGGTACTGGAATGAGCGAGGTAATACCGCAAGCGATGGGCGGCTTCGCGGTCTCGATGACGCTGGCGATCATGTATTGCCTGAAAGCGATGCGGGGACAGTGGGCAGAATATCCTGCAATCGGAAAATGGGCGCGGCGGATCGCTGGATAATGTCCCACACTTGAAACGATGTTCAGTCGTCACAGAGAGTATGGTTCGCCGACCTCGCGGCGAAAGTGAAATCGTGTATTCTGACAATCTATGAGCAAACGACCGAAACCGATTGTTTTGACGGTGCTGGATGGATGGGGATACCGCGCGGAGACGGCGGGGAACGCAATTGCGCTGGCGCGGAAGCCGGCATATGACGAACTGTTGAAGAAATTTCCGAACACGTTGATTCACACTTCGGGGCCGTATGTGGGATTGCCAGAAGGGCAGATGGGCAACAGCGAAGTGGGCCACATGAACATCGGCGCCGGGCGAATCGTGCACATGGACATCACGCGCATTGATCTGCTGGTCGCGAGTAACCAGTTGGAGCAGGTGCCGCTGTTTCAGCAGGCCATGGAGCGCGGGCGGCAACGGCAACTGCATTTTCTGGGATTGTTGAGCGATGGCGGAGTGCACTCGCACATCAACCATCTGTTCGCGTTACTGGAGATGGCCAAGAAGCAGAAGGTGGAAAAGGTGTTTGTGCACTGCTTCATGGACGGGCGCGACACGCCGCCGAACAGCGGACGAGAATATGTGCGGCAACTGCAGCAGAAGATGCGCGAACTGGGCGTGGGCGAGATCGCCACAATCGTAGGGCGGTATTACGCAATGGACCGCGACAATCGCTGGGAGCGCGTGGAACTGGCGTATCGCGCGCTGGTGCACGGCGAGGCGGAGAATCGCAGCCACGATCCCGTCGCCGCTCTGCAGGCGAGTTACGAGCAGGGCGTGACCGACGAGTTCGTGAAGCCGGTAGTGATTACGAGGAGGAGCGGACCGGGGGCGCTTCCGGTGGGACTGATTCGCGACGACGACGCGGTGATTTTCTTTAATTTCCGGGCGGACCGCGCGCGGCAGATGACCTATGCGCTGGAAGCGCCGGACTTCGACAAGTTCGTGGACCCCAAGCGGCCGAAGAACCTGTTTTATGTGGCCATGACGAAGTATGACAAGAACTGGCCGTGGCTGAAGTGCGTGATTACGCCGGAAAAGCTGGAGCACATCCTGGCGCAAGTGTTTCAGGAGCTGCAGTACAAGAATCTGCGGTGCGCGGAAACCGAAAAGTACGCGCACGTGACATATTTTTTCAATGGCGGAGTGGAGAAGCCGTTCACCGGCGAAGAGCGGATTCTGGTGCCCTCACCGAAGGTGGCAACATACGACCTGAAACCGGAAATGTCGGCGGGCGGAATTACAGATACCGTGGTGAACGCGATCGAGAAGGGCGAATTCGACGCGATCATCATGAATTACGCAAACGCGGACATGGTGGGGCACTCCGGAAAACTCGAGGCCGCGATCAAAGCGGTGGAAGCGGTGGATGCAGGGCTGGGGCGGATTTACCAGGCGCTGAAGCCGCGTGGCGGCGCATGGATCATCACGGCGGATCACGGGAACGCGGAAACGATGATCGATCCGAAGACCGGCGGACCGCACACGTACCACACGACAAATCCGGTGCCGTTCATTTGCGTGACGGAGGATGACTCGTTACGGCTTTCTCCGGGAGGGGCGCTACGGGACATTGCGCCGACGATGCTGGGGATTCTGGGCGAGCCCGCGCCGGGGGACATGACGGGGAAGGATTTGCGGGGGAAGAAGTAAAGACAAGCGGCGAGTGGGAAGAAAGAGAGATTCCTCGTTTCGTGGACTTCGCTTGGAATGACGTCTTCTTCGTTGTGCGGCGTGAACGGACCGAGAGAATGGGGCGGAACTAACGTTAAGATCCTTGGTCGTGGGAAACGCTCCAGGATGACATCGATTGGGTTATGTCGTAGGTGGCGGCAGCAGAGCTGCCGCTGATCGCGCCGCGATTGGTTGCGATTGCTAAACAACGGGAGCGGAGCTCCCGCACGCCAATCAGTCGCCGACGCCACCTTTGGGTGCGGTGTAGCCTTCGCGGGCGTAAACGACATACTTGAGCTTTTTGCCTTTCTGGTCGGTAACGGTGAGCGGGCTGCCATCCGGGGCAACGAGTTCCACTTTCACTTTGCGGTATTTGCCGTCGGCAGCGGTGTTACTGGGGGTATAGGTGATGCTGTACTGGTGGCGGAGGAATTCTGCGACCTGGCGCATGATGCCGGGCAGTTCGCCATCGAATTGCGGGAACCAGGCAAAGCCTCCGGTCATGGCGGCAAAGGTCTTCATCTGATTTTCGGCTTGCAGATAATCCATGCGTGCCATGTTGCCAAGCGAGCGATGCATTTCGAGGTAATTGGTGACCGGCTTGTCGACGCCCACAACGAAAATGGTGACGTCGGTGCCGCGAAGCTGCTTGATAGTCTGATCGAGGGTATGTTTGGAGAAAGTATCGACGCCGGTGGCGAGCAGCAGAATGGATTTCTTGCCCTTCACGCCTTTAAGGCGGTCGACAGTGTCGAGCAGGGCGTCGAAAACGTTGGATTCGCTGAAGCCGGGAAAATAGAGGCGGTAGAGAGCCTGGCGGACTTCGTCTTTATTCTGAGTGAAGTCGGCTTCGAGGCGGGGCCTCATGTCGAAGGTCATCAGGGCAATCCAATCTTTTTGATTCAGGTTGGGGAAAAGCGCATCGGCCCAATACTTGGCCTCGTAGGCAAACCAGCCGTACGCACGGGCGCTGAATTCGACCAGCAGGACCATGGTGATGGGGGCGTCAGTGGGACCGAAGTTGGTGATGGTCTGAGGCTGGCCGTCCTCGAGAACCCTAAAATTCTCTTTCTTCAGGCCGGTGATGATGTCGCCGTGTTGTGTGGTGGCGATGACGTCGAGGGTGACCACCGGAACTTCAACGGAAATGGTGACGCCGGATTCTTGAGGAGGCTTTTGCTTCGCCGGACCTTGTGGCTGCTGGATCGAGGGAGTAGGAGCGGACTGGGCAGGAGGCGTGCCTTGAGGACCTGGCGGCGCTTGTGCCGCGAGGGGGAGCAGCGAAAGTACAACCAGGAAAGCTGCGAACAGTGGTGCGGCGAAACGAAAACGAAGGCCGAAGTCCATTCCAATCCCCCCAAGGCGACCACGAGCACGACTAAGTAGGATGCAGGAAATGCGGTGCCCGTCGTCCAGCGAGCCACGCAAGTGCAGATTGAGCACGCGGCCGTGACACGCGCGACGGGTGCCTTCGAAGTCGCATGTTAGTATGGAATTCTGAGGGTGCAAAACGCAACTGAGTGGGGGTGCATGTGAACTGGAAGCGCACGAGCTTCTTGCTGGCGGCCATTTTCGCCGGATTTTGCTGGACGGCCAGACCGATCCAGGCACAGGTGGGGCAGCAATCGCCGGGCATGGGAATTCCGGACAATGGGTCGGTGGTGGGGGACACGTCCGCGCTGGCGCGCGAGGCGCAGAACTGGCTGGTCGACCTGATCAAGATCAACACCACGAATCCGCCGGGGAACGAACAGGTGGCCGCCAAATATATCGCTGATATTTTGACGAAAGAGGGGGTCGCGCCGGAGTTGCTGGAAGTGGCGCCGGGAAGAAGCGCGGTAGTGGCGCGGCTGCGGAGCTCGGTGGTAGCGGACCCATCGCGTGCGCTGCTGCTGGTGGCGCACATGGATGTGGTGGGAGTGGACAAGAGCAAGTGGACGGTGGACCCGTTTGGGGGAGTGATTAAAGACGGGTATTTGTATGGCCGGGGCTCGCTGGATGACAAGAGCATGCTGGCGGCGAACCTGGCGGCGTTCATCGCCATAAAGCGCGGGAACGTGCACATCAACCGTGACGTGATTTTTCTGGCGACCACAGACGAGGAGCAATTCGGCGATGCCAGCCTCAGAATTCTGATAGCGAAGTATTGGGATAAGTTTGCCGCCGGGTACGCTTTGAATGAAGGCGGCAGAGTGATGATGAAGAACGGCAAGGTGCAGTACGTGGGCGTGCAGGTGGCGGAAAAGGTGTCGGTGAATATTGCCGTGACCGCCACGGGAAAGGCCGGGCACGCATCGCGGCCCTCGAAAGACAACGCGGTGGTGCACCTGGCGGCGGCTATCGACAAGATCGGAAATTACCAGGCGCCGGTGCATTTGACCTCCATCGTGCGGAGGTATTTCGAAGGGCTGGCGGGATTGGAAGACGACGAAACCGCGAAGTGGTTGCGGGTGGTCGATACGCCGGACCGTGGCGAGCACGCGCAGCGAATGCTTTCGGACATGAATCCCGGATGGAACTCGATGATGCGCGACACGATTGCGCCGACAATGCTGCAGGCGGGCGTGCGGGTGAACGTGATTCCGTCGGAAGCGAAGGCCATGCTGAACGTGCGGCTGCTTCCCGGTGACACCATCGATGTGCTGGTCAACGAATTGAATAAACTGGTGAATGATCCGCAGGTGAAGCTGCAGGTGTTGTTGGACGGCGGACTGGCGGCGCCGAACTCGTCGATGGAAAACGAATTCTACAATTTGATTACGAGAGTGAGCGCCAAGGAGTATGGAGGCGCGCCGGTGCTGCCGTACCTGTCGACAGGAGCAACGGACTCCGCGCAATTACGGCTGCACAACGTGCAGGCCTACGGCCTGATGCCGTTCGCGATCACGGAGGAAGACGAGTCGCACGTGCACGGGGATAACGAGCGGCTGCCGCTGGCGTCGTTTGCCAAGGGCGTGGACCTGGTCACGAGAATCGCGGCGGAGTTTTCGGTTACGCGGTAGTATCATCTAGCCAACAGAACGGAGTAAGCGATGATTTCGCGGCATTCGAAAATCGTCTGCACCATAGGTCCCGCCACGCGCTCTCCACGGATGATCCGGAAATTGATTGAAGCGGGAATGGATGTGGCGCGGCTGAATTTCTCGCACGGCACGCACCAGGAGCACGCGGAAAGTTTCGCCATGTTGCGGGAAGCGGCGATGAAGTTTCAGAAGCCCATCGCGATCCTGGCAGACCTGCAAGGGCCGAAGATTCGAACCGGGGCGTTGGCGGGCGGCGGGACGGTGCTGTTGCGGACGGGGCAGAAATTCGTGATCACCACGGCGAAAGTGTTGGGAGACACGACACGGGTGAACACGACGTTTCATCCCCTGCCGCGGGAAGTGAAAAAAGGCGATCGCATTCTGCTGAGTGACGGACTGATCGAATTACGAGCGGAAAAGACGAGCCACACGGAAGTGACCTGCCAGGTGGTGAATGGCGGCATCCTGGGAGAACACAAAGGGATCAACCTGCCGGGAGTGAAGCTGCACGTGCCGGCGCTGACGGAAAAAGACCGGGCGGATCTTCGCTTCGTCGCGGCGCACGGAGCGGACTACATTGCGGTGAGCTTCGTGCGGCACCCGGAAGACATTGTGCTGGCCAAATCGCTGGTGAAGCGGACGAATAAGAAGATTCCGGTGGTTGCAAAGCTGGAGAAGCCGGAAGCGATCGAGAACCTGGACGAGATCCTGAAGGCGTCGGAAGGGGTGATGGTGGCGCGCGGGGATCTGGGCGTGGAGATGAGCCCGGAGCGCGTGCCGGTGGTGCAGAAAGAGATTATTTCGCGGGCGCGGGAGTATCGCCGGCCGGTGATTACCGCCACGCAAATGCTGGAATCGATGACGGAGAATCCGCGGCCGACCAGGGCGGAGGCTTCTGACGTGGCCAACGCGATCTTTGACGGGTCGGATGCAGTGATGTTGAGCGCGGAGACGGCGACCGGGAAGTATCCGGTGGAATCCGTGGGCATGATGGCGCGAATTATTGAAGAGGCGGAGGCCAGTATCCATGAGTTTCCAAGGCCGACCTCGACCGAGAGATTAAAGGTTGCGGAGACGGTGGCGGAATTGGTGTGCCACGCGTCTCGAGAACTGCACATGAAACTGATCGCGGTGTTCACGCACAGCGGATTTACGGCGCGGCTGGTGTCGCGCTACCGGCCGCTGGTGCCGATTATCGCGTTTTCGCCGGAGGCAGAGACAAGGCGACGCATGGCGCTGCTGTGGGGGGTTACGGCGCGGAGCATTGTGGACATCAAGAAGATCGATGGTCTGGCGGCGGTGGCGGAGAAGCGCTTGATGGAGGAGCGGCTGGTGAAGAAGGGCGATGTGATCGGGATTGTAGCCGGGACGCCGATGGGAATCCACGGAACCACGAATTTCATGAAGTTTCACGTGATCGGGCAGGCCAGCTGAAGAGAAGACTCGCACATTCACAAATTGCCCTGGCATTCCATTCAGGATGACAGGATGTTTCGGCGCATACTACGCTCCTCTCTTCGTTAGCGCTCAGGGCAAGCAGGATGACAGCACGACAGCGGGTGGCGATGAGCGGAGCGCTGGTCCCCGTTTTTTTTGTTTCTCAGGGACTAATTGACCCAGTGGTCGGGGCGCGAGGGTGGCTCGTCCTTCTGCTTCTTCATGAAGACTTCGAATTTTTTGCGATTGCGCTGGTAGCGCCAGTCGGCCATCTCGTTGCGGACCCGGAAAAGGAAGGAGCCGCGGCGAAGGTAGAGCCAGCCGACCAGCATGCCGCCGAGATGGCAGAAGTGGCTGACGTTGTCTCCCCCGGAGCGGATGGTGGAGAAAAACTCGATGGCGCCCATGACCAGGACAAAGGGACGCATCGGAATTGTGATGGGCAAAGGAAATAGCCAGATCTGGCGATCGGGGAACAGGATGGCGTTGGCGATCAGAATTCCGAAGATGGCACCCGACGCGCCGATGGTGGGAGTGTCCGGCGGGCGGACACCCCAGAAGAGCGGAATGTATTTCACGAGAACGGTAATCAATCCCGCGCCGATGCCGCAGAGAAAGAAGTAGTTCAGAAAGCGTTTTTTGCCCCAGACCAGTTCGAGTTCCCGTCCAAACATCCAGAGCATGAGCATGTTGATCAGCAGGTGCCAGATGTCGCCGTGAAGGAAAAGATAGGTGACCGGCTGCCAGACGCGGAGTCCGAGGACTACCCCGCTGGGAACCAGCCCGAACCAGTGATTGAACTTCGCCGTAACCGTCCATGGAAAGAGAAGCCATAGCACGGTTTGGCCAAGGAAGATACCCGCGCAGGTCAGAACCAGGACTTTGACGCCGGGAGTGATGAAGCTGCGCCAGTCGAACCGAACGCGGGGGGCGCCGAACGTCGAACTCATAAATGCAGTGTAAAGGGAGGAGCGGGTTGGCGTCAAAACGAAGCTGAGAAGGCCAGGGCGGGAGGGAGGAAGCGAAATCGGCGAAGCGCGGATTTGGGACAGAGGGCCGCGTTTGGCTCAGTAGTCAGGTTTGGAAAGCAAGTCGAGGAGAAGGAAACGGATTGAGCGCAGGGGCGAGAAGGGAAGAAAGCTGGGAAAACAGGGGAGTAAGAAGCGGAAGAAGCAAGAGATTTCTAATCTGGGGAAAGCGGCACGTGGAGAAGGAATTGCAGGTTCGTGAGGCTGCAAGGTACCCGGACGACCGTGCACTGCTGAAGAGCAGCTTCGGAACCGTCCCCAGGATGAAGGGAACTCCGGACTGTGGTCACGGCAGTAGTAATGAGCACCAGCATCCGGGACACCGCGAAGAACGCGTCCGACGCGGCTAGGTGTCGAACTCCGCGGTGGCCGTGGTGCAGAAAGCGAGCCTCACCGGGAAGTTCAAGTTCTGGAGCGCCAACGAAAGAGGGCAAAGCGAGGCCAATCGTGGATGAATTGGTGCGAGATTTTCTTCTCGAGAGCACGGAGAATCTGGATCGGCTGGACCAGGACTTCGTGAAGCTGGAGGGCGACCCCGAAAATCGGGATTTGCTGAAAAGCATCTTCCGGACGATCCACACGATAAAGGGGACCTGCGGATTCCTGGGATTCGCCAAGCTGGAAGCGTTGACCCATGCGGGCGAGAGTCTGTTGTCTCTGTTGCGCGATGGCGAACTGCGATTGACCGAGCCAAGCGCCGATGTGCTCCTGGAAATGGTGGACGCCGTGCGGCGCTACTTGCAGGAAATCGAAACGAGTGGCCAGGAAGGTGGAGCCGACACGAGCGAGCTGATTGTGCGGCTGAAAAAGCTGCAGGAGCAAAGCACGAGCACGGAAACAGTCCGCCCGCCAGCACAAGCGACGGTTGAGCCACCCGAGGTTGCGGCGCCAGTCGCGGAGAAGAAGCTGGAACATGCCGCATCGGAACACCGCAGGGCAGCCGATCCGTGTGACGCTGCACGCAGCGGCAAGCAAGAGGCGCTGAAGCCGAAGAAGACGAAACACGAAGTGCTGCCCAAGAAGATTGGCGGCGCGCTGGTACGCAGAGCCGGCGTTTCCGCGGACGACGTGCTGCGCGCACTGCAGATGCAGGACGAAGGCGATCCGCGCAAGCTCGGCGAGATTCTGGTGAGCCAGGGAGCGGTCACGCAGCAGCAAGTGGATGACATTCTGCGGGAGACTAGGGCGGAAGAAGGGAAAGAGGCGAAGGAAGGCACGATCCGTGTGGATGTGAACCTGCTCGAGAAGCAGATGAATCTGGTCAGCGAACTGGTGTTGCTGCGCAATCGCCTGCTGCAACTGGCGGTCGAGAGCAACGAACGGAACTTGAATGCCACGGTGCATGGGCTGAACTATGTGACGTCTGAGCTGCGGAAGAATGTCATGAAGACGCGCATGCAGCCGGTGAGCCAGTTGTTTGACAAGCTGCCCCGGATCGTCCGCGACGTTTCGAAGGATATCGGGAAAAAGGTCCGCCTCGAGACGCAAGGCGGCGACACGGAACTGGACAAATCACTGCTCGAGGCGATCAAGGATCCCGTCACGCATATTCTGAGAAACTCCATCGACCACGGTGTCGAGTTTCCGGAGAAGCGCCACGCCGCCGGAAAACCGGAAGAAGGTGTGGTGCGCGTGCGCGCGTTCCATGAAGGCGGAAATTTTCACCTGGAGATTGCCGACGACGGTGCGGGCATCGACGCGGAACGAGTGAGGCAAAAGGCTGTTAACAAGGGATTGGTGACAGAAGCCAGCACCGAGAAAATGCCGGAAAACGAATTGCTGAAACTGATTTTTCTGCCGGGACTGTCGACCGCAGAAAAGGTGACGAACGTTTCCGGGCGCGGTGTCGGAATGGACGTCGTGAAAACCAACATCGAACGGATTGGCGGGCGAGCCAATCTGGAAACGGTACTCGGGCGTGGCACGACCGTGCGGCTGGAAATCCCGTTGACGCTGGCCACGATACCGGCGTTGACGGTGCAGAGCGGCCGGTCGGTCTTCGCCATTCCCCAGGCAGCCTTGGTCGAGATGATCGCACTCGATGAAAGCGATGCCGCGCAACTGATCGAATCGATTGACGGCGTGTCGGTCTTTCGTTTCCGCGGGATGGTGCTGCCGCTGATTTACTTGACGAAAGAATTGAATCTTGCAGGCCGGCCGGAAATCGAGCAGGAGGTCGTGAAACTGGTAGTGGTGCGGACGGAAGGGAGGCAAGTGGCGCTGCGCGTAGACACCATCCGCAACACCGAAGAGATTGTCATCAAGCCGCTCGACAAGCGTTTCAAGAGCATCGGACTGTTTTCTGGCGCCGCCGTTCTGGGCGACGGACGGGTCGCCCTGATTCTGGACATCGCCGCCTTGGCCCGGCGCGCCGGGATAATCGCCCTTCAGGCGGCCGGAGACCGCGCGGAAAGCGGGTCGCGTAAGGAGAAGCTGACCTTGCTGTTGCTGGCCGGACCCAATGGCGAGCGCATGGCGCTGCCGATCGATCGCGTGCAGCGACTCGAAGAATTCGACTGCGCCGCGAAAGAGCCGCTGGCCGGACAGTTCGTGATGCAGTACCGGGGCGAAATCCTGCCGGTCGTGGCTTTAATGGACCTGTTGGACGAGCGACGGTCGAAACCCCGGACCGAAGAGAGTCTGCACGGCGCGCGGGACGAGGAACGAGTCTCGGCCGTTGTGGTGCGAAACGAAAAAAAGAAAGATGTAATCGTGGAGGTGCATCGCATCCTGGGGATTGCAAAAGTTGAAGTGGATCGGTTGCATGAGCCGAGCCGCGCCGGGGTTCGCGGCACCCTGGTTGTGCAGGATCGTGTGACTGAGTTGTTGGAAATCGATGCCTTGCTGAAGAGGATGCCGCCGGGGATGACGCCGGAAGCGTTGCTGGCCGGTGCAGGAGAACGAGCAGGAGACAGCCATGGCCGGTAGCGAGAAGTACTCGACGTTTTACTTGAACGGCATTTGTTTCGGAGTCCCCGTGGAATGCGTTCAAGAAGTGATGGA
>Ga0335077_10004038_pt1 | contig 17859 bp, 14 predicted proteins | sample Lox_Sample_31_FD_207151 | JGI IMG/M metagenome (GOLD analysis project Ga0335077, IMG submission 207151) | Soil microbial communities from Loxahatchee National Wildlife Refuge, Florida, United States - Lox_Sample_3.1 | ecosystem: Environmental > Terrestrial > Soil > Wetlands | place: USA... | reverse complement strand
GCGCCTCATCGGCGCGCGCCGCCGAGGCGATCAGTCGCCGGTCTCGAACTTGAACGAGATGCCGAGCCGAACTCGGTAGTTGATCACAGCGCCGTTCTCGATTGTCACGTCCTCGCGGATGACCTCCGCCACACGGAGGTCCCGCACGGTCTTCGCCGCGGTTTCCACGGCACTGCGCGCGGCCGCTTCCCATGACTCGCTGCTGACGCCGATGACCTCGGTGACGCGGTAGACGCTATCTGCCATGTGTGCCTCCTGATCGGACGGGGTGACTGGACTAACCGAGTCGCAGCGTATAGACGCCGCGGATTCGGCGCAGTCAACTCGCGAAGCGGACCTCGTGAACGTAACCCCGGGAGGACGACGGCCGCGGACCGCGACGGCGACCAGCCGGCTAGGACTGGCCGCGCCGGCGGGCCTGCCACAGCGTGTGCTCACGGGACATCGTCTGCTCGGCGTCCGCCACGAAGCTCGCCCACTCGTCCTCGCCGGCCGCGTCGCTCGATCGTCCCGACACCTGGCCCAGCTCGAGCGCCGCGAACTCGTAGGCGCGGGTAATCCGCATGTAATCGACGGCGGTGAGCCACGCGGCCACGGACGCGGCCAGCGTCGCGAACAGCGACAGGAGATCGAAATCGATCACGCCGAGTCCCTTCAGCACTGCCCCGGCGATGCCGGCGACGTACGACGTGATCATCACGGCCTGCCACCGATGCCTGTTGCGGCGATGGTCACGGGCCCGGTTCGTGTACCACGTCCGCTGCTCCTCGATGCGCTGGGCGCGATAGGCGGCCTGCCGGTCGGGCAAGTCCGCGCGGCGCAGCTGATCGAGCTCGCCCAGATCGGGGAGATCAGGGGAGGTCTCAACGGCGCTCTCGAGGTGTCTCAGCTCTACGACGATCGCGCTCAGGGCCTCGGCATAGGTGTCCCTCGCGCTCGGGTTATCGGCGCCGTAGGGCGCACCACCGACCGCATACTTGAACGTCAGGCTCTTGGCCGACTCGGCGGCGGCACGGCCGTCGTACCACTCGTTTTCGTACCGCCGCATGATCCACAGCGTCGTCGCGGCGGTGCCGATTGCAAACGCCGCGGCCGATAGCCAGCCTGCCCACCGTTCGTCGATCATCCCGCCCACGGCGGCGACGACCAGGAGGATCAGCGCCGTCGCAGTCAGCTCCCTGAACCGCCGTTGGCCCTGCCCGGAGGCGGTCTCGGCCGTGCGGTATAGCGCTGGCATGTGGTCGTGGATGCGGACGTTCACCGGCACCTGATCTTGCACAACCAGCATCTCCCAGCTGGTCCGTCGAGGTCAAGCGGGGCGTTGGCACGCCGGCCCGCGGCACGAACGCCGGATCGTCGAACGGGAACGTCGCGCAACCGTCCGTTCGTTTGGTAGGCGATGTCGTCCCTGACCGTGAGGGACCACGCGAACATATCGGCCAGTTCGGCGTGACCTGCAGATATCGTTTCTGAGTCGCAAGAACAAACGGTCGGCGTTCAACCAATGGCAGAGCGGGCATCTCTCAAGGAAACGGCCACCCCGGCCGGGTCGCATACGGGGCGCAACCCGGCGAGCGAGGCCGCCTGGGAGCTGACCGTGGAGCAACGTGAGATCCGCGATCTCGCCAAGCGGTTCGCGGACGAGCGGATCGCCCCGAAGGCCGCCGAGTGGGATCGTGAACACCACTTCCCGCGCGAGCTGTACACCGAGATGGGCGAGCTCGGGTTGATGGGCGTGTGCGTGCCCGAGGCGTACGACGGCGCCGGCGCCGACTACCTGGCCTACGCGCTCGTGCTCGAGGAGCTGTCCCGGGCCGACGCGTCGGTGGGCGTGACGCTCGCGGTCCACCTCGGCGCGGGGATGCTGCCGATTCTGAACTGGGGCACCGAGCAGCAGAAGCAACGCTACGTCCCGCCGCTCGCACGCGGAGACGAGATCTGCGCGTTCGCGCTGACCGAGCCGGAGGCGGGCTCGGATGCCGCCAGCCTGCGCGCCCGTGCCGTCGACGGCCGCATCACCGGAACCAAGCAGTGGATCACGAACGGCTCCTATGCATCGACGATCACGGTGTTCGCGCGCGAGCCTGACGGCGGCATCTCCGCGTTCCTCGTCCGCAGCGACGCCGCGGGCTTCGCGGTCACGCGCGAGGAGGAGAAGATGGGGCTGAACGCCTCCTCCACCGCCGACCTCGTATTCGACGACACGGCGGGGGAGCGCCTTGGCCCCGGTGGGGCGGGGATGCGGATCGCGCTGTCGACGCTCGACGGCGGCCGCATCGGCATCGCGGCGCAGGCCGTCGGGATCGCCCAGGCGGCGCTCGAGCTGGCCACCGGGTACGCCAAGGAACGGCACGCCTTCGGCGGGCCGATTGGCCGCTTCCAAGCGATCCAGCAGAAGCTCGCCGAGATGCAAACCGAGATCGAGGCGGCCCGCGCGTTGGTCTGGCGCGCGGCCCGCCTCAAGGTCGCCGGCCGGCCACACACCGTCGAGGGCGCGCAGGCCAAGCTGTTCGCCAGCAGGGTGGCCCGCACCCAGACCGGGGAGGCGCTCCAGATCCTCGGCGGCTACGGCTACACGAAGGAGTTCCCGGCAGAGCGCTACTACCGCGACGCCAAGGTGACCGAGATCTACGAAGGCACCTCGGAGATCCAGCGCCTGGTGATCGCGCGGGCACTGCTGGGGGAGGCCGCGCAGGCATGACGTGGCGACCGCCGGCGCGCCACCGACGGCGCGATGGTCGTCCCAAGGCGGCGGGACCCGCACCAACCACGAAGGCGCCGGTCGACTAGGGTAGGCTTCGCGGCCGCGGCCGAGGGGAGCTAGCACCGGTGATGGCTGAGGACGAGATCGAGCTGATCGTCGCGCGACGGCACTGGGATCCACACCACGTGCTGGGCGCGCACGCGGTCGACGATGGTGTCGTGGTCCGCGCGTTCCGCCCCGACGCGCGGGAGGTGCTCGCGCGCGTCGACGGCGGGGCGTCCATCCCGCTCCACCAGCGTCACCCGGCGGGGCTGTTCGAGGGTTTCGCGCCCGGTGCCGAGCTGCCGCTGCGCTACGACCTCGAGGTGGCCTACCCGGACGGAGGCATCTTCACGTTGCGCGACCCTTACGCGTTCGCCCCCACGATCGGGGACCTCGATCTACATCTCATCGGGCGGGGCCGTCACGAGGAGGTGTACGAGCGACTGGGGGCTCATGTTCGGGAGGTCGATGGTGTGCTCGGTACGGCCTTCGCGGTGTGGGCGCCGGCCGCGCGGGCAGTGAGCGTGGTGGGCGACTTCAATTCCTGGGACGGCCGATTGCACGCAATGCGGGTGCTGGGGGGATCCGGGATCTGGGAGATCTTCATCCCGGGGGTGACCGAGGACGCCGCGTACAAGTTCGAGATCCTCACGCAGGGGGGCGAGATCCGGATGAAGGCGGACCCGCTCGCGTTCCGCACGGTGCTCATGCCGCACACCGACTCGATCGTGCACCGCTCGCGCCACGTCTGGCACGACGAGGAGTGGATGGAGCGCCGGAGGGCGACGCAGCCCCACCTGGGCCCGCTGCTGATCTACGAGGTACACCTCGGATCGTGGCGGCTCAACCCCGAGCAGGGCAACCGGTCGCTGACCTACCTGGAGCTCGCCGACGAACTGGCCGACTACGTGAACGATCTTGGCTTCACGCATGTGGAGCTGTTGCCGGTGATGGAGTATCCGTTCTCGGGCTCGTGGGGATATCAGGTAACCGGCTACTTCGCCCCGACCGCGCGTTTCGGCCCGCCCGACGACTTCAAGCAGTTCGTCGATCACATGCACCGCAGGGGGATCGGCGTGATCCTCGATTGGGTCCCTGCGCATTTCCCACGCGACGACTGGGCGCTGGCCCGCTTCGACGGCACAGCGCTGTACGAGCATGAGCATCTCCGCGGAGCGCACCCGGACTGGGGCACGCTGATCTTCAACTACGGACGCCATGAGGTGCGCAACTTCCTCGAGGCAAGCGCGTTGTTTTGGCCACGCGAGTATCACGCCGATGGGATTCGGGTGGACGGGGTCGCTTCGATGCTGTACCTGGACTACTCGCGCACCGAGGGCGAGTGGGTCCCGAACGTCCACGGCGGGCGGGAGGACCTCGACGCGATCGCCTTCATCCAGGAGATGAACGAAGTCCTTTACCGGCGCGAGCCGGGTGTGATCTCAGTCGCCGAAGAGTCCACCTCTTGGGCAGGGGTCTCGCGCCCCACGTTCGCCGGTGGCCTCGGGTTCGGCTTCAAGTGGAACATGGGCTGGATGCACGACACCCTCGGCTATTTCCAGCACGACCCCGTGTATCGCAGGTACCACCACCATGAGCTCACGTTCAGCATGCTCTATGCCTTCACCGAGAACTTCATCCTCCCGCTCTCCCACGACGAGGTCGTCCACGGCAAGCGCTCGCTTTACGAGCAGATGGCAGGCGACCGCTGGCAGAAGCTGGCGAACCTCCGCGCGCTGTACGGGTACATGTGGGCGCACCCCGGCAAGAAGCTGCTGTTCATGGGCGGCGAGCTGGCGCAGGAGCAGGAATGGAGCTACCAGCAGTCGATCGACTGGCATCTGCTCGAGCGGCCGGAGCACGCCGGCGTACAGCGACTCGTGCGCGACCTCAATCATCGGCTGCGCGAGGAACCCGCTCTTTACGAGCAGGACTTCGAGGGCGCCGGCTTCTGGTGGCTTGAGGCAAACGACGCGGCGTCGAACGTCTTCGCCTTCGCACGCGCCTCGCGCGAGGCCGGCCGCCTGCTCGTGTGCGCTGCCAATCTGTCGCCGATCCCGCGCGAACACTACCGCCTCGGGCTGCCCCGCCCCGGCCACTGGATCGAGGTGCTCAACACCGACGCCGCCCGTTACGGCGGCTCCGACGCCGGTAATCCACACGGCATCGACGCGGAGCCGATTCCCTGGCACGGGCAGAACGCCTCCGCGGAGGTCACCCTGCCCCCGCTGGGCGTCATCTGGCTGGTACCGAGCCCCTCGGCTCGCTGAGCGGACCCGTCACCTGGCGCGGACCGCTGACAGGAATGACGCGTAGCTCCACGACAGGTTGCTCACGCTCTTCTCGTACCCGGTGTTGGCGTCGAACTGCTCGCTGAGCTCAAAGTGATCGCTGTGGAAGATGATCGCTTGCAGCATCTGGTCGCCCGCGGCCTGAAGCGCGGTGGCAGCGGCGGCCGGCGTCGTCGCTGATGCGATTCCCACCTGGTTGAAGAATTCGGTTGAGTTCCCGTCGAACGGGACCGCACCGGCCGCCGTGATCTCGGCGGCGAGCCGGTAGTAGAGCTCGGCGAAGTTGCACGTGCAGACGGCCCAGGGATGGTCGTCGCCCGACTGATCGTTGTCGCCGTCGTACACGTCTCCGGGGTACCGGCCCATCATCGGCCCGATGTTGCGTTGCTGGTCCGCGCCGTTGATCGGGTAGTAGTGGGGGGAGGCCGGATCGTCCCACTGACTGCGCAGCCGGGCGGCGGTTGCCAGCAGCTTGGTGTCGGTGACCTCGATGGCGCCGTAGATCGCCGCCATCACGATGTCGCTGTTGGGATCGTATGGCGCCTTGTCAGTCGGCGCGGGGATCATCGACTCGTAGTACTCGCCGTTCCAGTGGCCCTGCAGGGCGTTCTGCAGCCATGGGATCGCTGTCTCCAGCCATGCCGGGACCGGGATACCCAGGGCGTTGGCACTGATCGCCTCCAAACAGGCGAGTTGCACTGACCGTGCGAAGAACGAGAACCCATACTCCTCCTCCCATAGATTGAACGTCTCGCCTTGATAAACGTTCTCGAGGAAGTTCAGGTTCGCCGCGATCACTGCCGTTGCGACCGCCTGCGTCGGGGCGCCGAGTTGGCTGTACAACGCCAGGGTCGCGAGCGTCTGCAGCGCCGGACCGTCAGTCTGATCGGTCCAGTCCGGACGCGTCTCACCGTTGATCAGGAAAGATGCCCGATCGAAGTCGCCGACCGACGTCTGGCACAGCTGCGCGAACTGTACGTAGTCGAACAGCGGTTGGTTGGTCGGCAGCGTCCCGTGCGCCAGTTCGATCGCGACCATCGCGGCATCGCGCGTCCAGTTGTACACGTAGTCCTGGGTGACGTGCGTTGCGGTGTTCTCCCAGGACGGCGAGGCGAGCACGCACCCGGCAGCGGAGAGAACCCCAGGCCGGATCGGATCCTCAAACACGAACCCATCCGACGCCATGTTTCGGAACATCAGCCAGAACAGGTACTGAGCGACGGACGTCAGGCTCGACGGCCCGATCGAGGTGGAAGGAGCTACGGCGCTGTACGTCAGGGTCGCGCCGCTCGAGGCCGGCTGGCTACCAGGCATGGTCCGTCCTTTGGGCTGATGTCTTCGAGGTTGCCGACATTCTTCTCGGTCCGCGCTCCGCCGCGACCAGTCCCTCGACCGGCCCGCGAGCTTGCACAAAACTACGGGATTTCACGGTCCGTGGCGCGGCCGTGTTGAGTCGGGTCGCCCTTCACGTTGTATTGCAACTGCCAGCGGTTGGCATCCCTGGCGCCCGGGTATCTGCGTCCCGTCGCTAAGCGCCGCAGCGCTAACAGCGGGCCAACAGGTACCGCCGCTGCGGGCTTTCACTTCCGTGGCGTCGGGATTCTGTTGAACACCCGGCGCGCGCGAGTCCTCCGGAGTACCGACCGCCCCGGGTCGACCGACGATTGTTGTCCGGGCGAGCCGCGGCTATCCTTGGCGCTCGCCGGGGGCTCTCGGCGACTGTTCCCCCAATCGAAGGTGGCTAGGCATGGTTACATCGTCCGATGCAATCACGCGTCGTCGCTGGACGGACGCGACTATCGAGACCGAGTTGCGGGCCCAGAGCGCGGAGCTCGGACATTTCCCGACGCGCCCCGAGCTGGTGGCGCGCGGCTTACGCGGGCTCTGGGATGCGATGCGGTCCTCGGGTGGCGTTGACGCCTGGCGGGAGCGCATGAACGGCGCGTCCCCAGCGCCCTCGCGTGAGGCAATCGCCGTCCGCGCGTACGAGCTGTACGCGGAAGGGTTGCCCGGCGACGCCGACGCACACTGGTTCGCCGCCGAGCAGGAGCTGATCTCGAAACCCACGGGCTGACCACGGGCGCTGGCCAACCGCGCAACCGCAAGATTCAGTAGGAATTCCTGATTGACACATCTGGGCCCATACTTACACTCTAACGTTTCGGGCATTCACGGCGGGCGACGCCGTGCGCCAGGCGGCCACCCGTTGTCATGGCCGATCCGTACGGATTACGGATTGACCAGCACCGGGTCGCAGTTACTATCGAACACCGTCGCTCGCCTCGGTTCGTCGGCTGGGTTGCGTGGCGGCGGCGTCTTTCACCACGTTGCGACTGCGTGAGGCTTTGGATGCGCAGGCCCTGGTTGCGGCGATCTGAGTCGAGCGTTCGTAATCGTAGAGTCCGAGTTGCTTATACCGCATACCATGCTGCCCGATCCTGCGGGACGGGCGGGGATCTGACGTCGCAGCCAGGGCGCGCCGTTGTTTGTCGTGATGGTCTCCAGCGAGTGCGCGCCGGCTGCTCAGGCCGGCGGGCTCGGGGACGTGGTCTTCGGCCTGAGCCGAGAGCTCGAGCTGCGCGGGAATGCGGTCGAGATCGTGCTGCCGAAGTACAACTGCCTCCGGTATGACCGCATCCACGGACTGACAGTCGCCTACGACGACCTGTGGGTTCCCTGGTACAGCGGTGCCATTCACTGCACCGTATGGTTTGGGTTCGTCGATGGGCGCAAGTGTTTCTTCATCGAGCCGCATTCGCCCGACAACTTCTTTGACCGGGGACATCTCTATGGCTCCGCCGACGATCCTCACCGGTTTGCCTTCTTCGCAAAGGCGGCGCTCGAGTTCTTGTTCAAGTCAGGCAAGCGCCCGCAGGTCATCCACTGCCATGACTGGCAGACGGCGCTGGTGCCGGTGCTCTTGTACGAGATGTACGCGCAGGCCGGGATGGGCGATCAGCGGGTTTGTTACACGGTGCACAACTTCAGCCATCAGGGGATCACCGATGAGACGGTCCTTTGGGCGACGGGGCTTCGCGATCCCCACAAATACTTCGTCGATGAGCGGTTGCGGGACAACTTCAATCCGGGGGCGCTGAACCTGGTGAAAGCCGGGATCGTGTATTCAAACTTCGTGACGACGGTCTCGCCGACCCATGCCTGGGAGGTATCCTATTCCGATCAAGGCCGTGGCCTCGGGCATACGCTGTTCGTCCACAGACACAAATTCGGTGGTGTGCTCAACGGCGTCGATTACGACGTGTGGAATCCTGAGATCGACCCCTTCATCCCGTACCGGTACGGGCCGGACTCCATCGAGGACAAGTACGTGAACAAACGGGCGCTCCGCGAGCGCTTCATGCTCGCGCACGAGTACAAGCCGATCGTCGCGTATGTCGGACGCCTCGATGGCCAGAAAGGCGTGCATCTCGTGCATCACGCGATCTTCTACTCGCTCGCGCAAGGGGCTCAGTTCGTGTTGCTCGGATCGAGTCCGGACCCCGCGATCAGCCGCCACTTCTGGCACCTCAAGCACTACCTCAACAACCATCCCGACGTTCACCTCGAGCTGCAGTTCAGTCCGGAGCTGGCCCACCTGGTGTATGCGGGCTCGGATCTGCTCGTCATGCCCAGCATGTTCGAGCCGTGCGGGCTCTCGCAGCTGGTCGCGATGAAGTACGGCACCGTTCCGATCGTGCGTGCGTGCGGTGGACTCGGCGACACGGTCGTCGACCGCGACTATTCGGAGTCCCCGACCGAGCACCGAAACGGGTATGTGTTCCACCACAGCGACCAACCGGCGCTCGAGTCCGCGATGGCCCGCGCGATCGGGCTCTGGCACCGCCACCCGCAGGATTTCCGTTACCTGATGCTCAACGGCATGCGGGCCGATCGTTCGTGGGCGCAACCGGGTCAGGACTATCTCAACATCTACGACTACATCAGGCACAAATGACCCACCCAGCGAGCCAACACGAAATTGCGGAGTTCGTCGACGGTCTGCCCAACCTGTCCGGAGAGGAGGGCCTGATCGCGGCGACCACGGCGGACGCGGCGACGCATCACGTTTACCCGATTCCGGCCTCAGAAGACCCGTTCGCCGGGATCGGGAGCGCTTGCGCCGCTGCGTTGCATATGCACCAACCGCTGATCCCGGCCGGCGGCGACGACCTGCGCACGGCGGCGCTGATCAGCAATCTCCGGTACATGGCCGAGCACCCGGATATCGGGGACAACCACAACGCGCCCGTGTTCCGCTGGTGCTACAAGCGGATGGGGGAGTTCATCCCGCAGCTGATCGACGAGGGGCTCCAGCCACGCGTGATGCTCGACTACTCGGGCACGCTGCTGTACGGCCTGCGCGAGATGGGTGCCGACGACGTGCTCGACGCGCTGCGCGCGATCACGGTCGATCCGCGCTATCGAGACGCGGTGGAGTGGTTGGGATGTCCGTGGGGTCACGCGGTGGCTCCGTCGACTCCCATCCAGGACTACCGGCTGCACGTGATGGCCTGGCAGCAACACTTCGCGGCATTGTTCGGGCTTGATGCGCTCGCTCGGGTGCGTGGCTTCTCGCCCGCGGAGATGGCCCTGCCGAATCACCCCGACGTCGCCTATGAGTTCGTGAGGACGCTAAGAGACTGTGGGTTCCGCTGGGTGCTGGTCCAGGAGCATTCGGTCGAGCAGCCCGACGGGGGCGGTGTGGGGAACGTGCATGTGCCCAACCGCATGGTGTGCACCAACTCGCGCGGCGAGACCGCGAGCATCGTCGCGATCGTCAAGACGCAGGGCAGCGACACCAAGCTGGTCGCACAGATGCAGCCATACTACGAAGCACGCGGACTCGGGCGCTGGGAGCTCGCCGGCCGCAGCGTGCCGCCGCTCGTCACGCAGATCGCCGACGGTGAGAACGGCGGCGTGATGATGAACGAGTTTCCGCCCAAGTACTTCGAGGTCGTGCGCGAAAGCTCGGGGTCGGCCACCCCGATGCTGGGCGTGACCGAGTACCTCGAACGCCTCGAGGCCATGGGAGTGCGCGACGAGGATCTGCCGGTCATCCAACCGCTGTTCCAACATCGGATCTGGAGCCGGATGAGCCCGGGCGACGGGCCGGAGCGGCTCGCGGCGGCCGTCGAGGAGTTGCGCCACGAGGACGGGCGGTTTCACATGGAAGGCGGGAGCTGGACCAACAACATCTCCTGGGTGCAGGGCTATGACTCGCTGCTGATTCCGATGGAGCGCGCGAGCGCGGCGTTCGAGCAGCGCGTGCTCCAACGCCATGTCCCGACCGGGGAGTACGCCTACCGCAACGCGTTGTTTCACCTGTTGACCGCGGAGACGAGCTGCTACCGCTACTGGGGTCAGGGAGTGTGGACCGATTACGGTGCCGAGCTCGCCCGACGAACGACCGAAATCGTCACGCACGATCTCTGAAACGGAGGGGCAGACCATGGACACGATCGACTTTGGGCTCGTGCTGAACCTGCATCAGCCGGCCGGCAATCTCGACGAACTGCTCGACGGCAGCGAGTGGGAGGCCAAGGAGATCTTGTGGGCGCTCGACCGTATCCCCCGTTCACTGTGGCAGAACGAGGACGTCGCGCGGGTGCACCTGTCCCTGTCCGGCACGCTGCTCGAGACGCTCGCGGATCCCGGCTTCCAGCAGCGTGTCTACGGGATCGTCGACTGCGGCTCGTTGCTCTGGCACCTGCAGAACACCCGCACGATCGAGGTGCTCGGCAGCGCGTACTACCACCCTGTTCTCCCGCTGATCGCGAGCGCAGACCGCGACGAGCAGATCTCCCGATGGCTCGGCCTGGGCCGCCACGTGTTCTGGCGCGATCGGTTTCGCGGCTTCTGGCCCCCGGAGCTCGGGTTCTCGATGGAGGTGGTGCCGACGCTGTCGCGGCACGGCTACGACTGGGTGATCGTCGACAGCGAGCACGTCCGACCGGTCACGCCGATGAGCTGGGCGGAGTTGCGCTACCGGCCCCACTACGCCCAGGTCGGAGACTCGCAGATCATCGTGGTGGTTCGCGACCGCGAACTCTCCGACGCCCAGGAATCGGGAATGGAGGCCGGCTGGTTCATCGAGGAGGTCCGTGCGCGGATTCAGTTCTGCGACTTCCCGCCGTTGGTGACGACCGCGACCGACGGCGACAACGGTGGCTGGTTTCGCAACACCACGCAGGCCGCGAACTTCTGGGGCGGCTTCTACGGAGAGCTCATCGAGCGACTCCACGCCGGCCAATCGGGCGGGATCCGGCCCGCGCTGATCAGCGACTACATCGACCGTTGCGGAGCCCACGGTTGGGTCACGGTCGACCCCGGCGCATGGAACACCGGCGAGCACAACGGCACGGGCTTCGTTCAGTGGACCGGCTCGCAGGCTCAGCGCGACGCCCTTTCGAGGGTCGCCCAGCTCAGCGAGGCCGTCCGCGCCGCCGGCAACGCGCTCGGCGGTGATTCTGCTGCCGGCGAGCAGCTGGAGCAGGCTCGCTGGAGGGTCCTGCGCGCCCAGACGAGCTGCAACTTCTTCTGGGGCGAGGCGTGGGTGGAGCGCTGTCACCACGACCTTGACGAGGCCATGGCCAGCCTGGACCATGCGGCGCTGGCCGGCTCAGCTCGTTGACCGAAGTCCAGCGTCGTCGCCCAAGGGTTAAGGTTGACCGATCCGGCAGCGGCTTGTCGGCATCGGTGCAACCAAAGGAGGAACTCTTTTGACCGTTACGCTGACCACGCTTTCGAATCGAGGCGTCACCGTCGACGTCGATCCCTCGCCGTTCCCGGAGACGGGACCCGGGGGCATCACGGTCACGCTCGGCCTCCACGATGGGCCGCTCGCCGTCACGTTCACCGCCAACGAGGTCCGAGAGTTCATGTCCGAGCTCGTGGCGGTGGTCAGCTTCGCCGACTAACGGGAATTTCGCCCGCACTTGCCCGCGTCCGGGTCATTCCCCCCGCGCGGCCTGACCCCGCGACGGCGGCCGGCGAAGCCCCCGCCGCGATCCAGGGCCAGGCTCACCTGGCTCGCCCTAGCCTTCCTCACCCTCGGATCGGTCGGGGATCTCGGCACGGCTCCGGCGATGGCCGTCTTCGGCCTTGCCTCGGTCGTCCTCTACGTCCTGCCTGCAATCGTCTTCCTCGTCCCGGCGTCGCTCGTCTCCGCCGAGCTGGCGTCGGGCTGGCAGGGAGGCGTCTACAACTGGGTGAGCCAGGGCCTCTCTCCGGCGATGGGCTTCGTCGCGGTGTGGTGCCAGTTCGCCCAGACGACCTTCTACTACCCGGCGGTGCTCGCCTACGTGGCGAGCACGCTGGCGTATGTCATCTCGCCGGCGCTCGCCCACAGCGGGGTCTACACCGCCGCGGTGATCGTCGTCGTGTTCTGGGCTTCGGTGCTCACGTCGGCCCGAGGCGCGACCGCCGTCGACCGGCTGGCCTCCTACGGCATCGTGATCGGGACCCTCATTCCCGGATTGCTCCTGGTCGTCCTGGCGGCGAGCTACCTGCTGCAGGGCAACCACTCCGCAGCGCCGCTCGATGCGCATCACGTGCTGCCACCGTGGCACGGGCTGGCGAGCATCGTCCTGATCGTCAACAGCTTCTTCACCTACGCCGGCGTCGAGGTCAACGCCGTGCACGTCGACGAGTTGCGCGACGCGCCGAGGGAGTTTCCGCGGGCGATCCTCGTCGCCGTGATCCTCATCCTGCTCGTGTTCGTCCTCCCGACACTCGCAATCTCGGTCGCCGTGCCGCCGGCGGGCATCAGCCTCACCGCCGGCGTGATGCAGGCGTTCCGGCACCTCCTCGACCACTTCGGCCTCGGCGTCCTCGTGCCGGTCATCGGGATCGGGCTGGTCGTGGCCTCGGTCAGCGGCCTGCTGGACTGGCTCACCGGCCCGTCGACGGGGCTCCTCGACATCGGACGCGAGCGTGGCTACCTGCCGCCGTTCTTCCAGAGGGTCAACGCCAACGCCGTCCAGGTTCGCATCCTCGTCGCCCAAGGAATCGTGATCACCCTGATCGGGCTGCTGTACGCGCTGATCCCGAGCGTCTCACGCGCTTACTGGATCTTCGCCGCCCTCGCCACGGAGGTCTACCTGATCATGTATGTCCTGATGTTCGTGGCGGCGGCCAATCTCAGGCGGCGCCATCCCGAGCACCCACGCGGTTATCGAGTCCCGGCGCTGGCGACGATCTGCGCGGTCGGAACGCTCGCTTCGGTCGCCGCCTGCTTGATCGGGCTCCTGCCCCCGAGCCAGCTGGGACACGCGAACGTGGCCGTGTACGCGCTCGGGCTGCTGGCCGGAGTCCTCCTGATCGGGGTGCTCCCACCGGCCTTGCTCCTGCGGCTGCGCAGGCCCGCCTGGAAGAGCAGTTGACCGCGTTCCACGCTGCTAGCCGCGGAGGTCGCGGCGCCCGATCCCCGCTGCGGCGGCGATCAGCAGTACCACGGTGACCGCACCGAGGACGATCACTCCCGCGGCGTTGACACCCTGGGTCAGCGGGTCGTGTCCGGCGTAGTAGTAGAACGGGGAGAGGTATTTGAGCCAGGTGAGGGCGCCGACGAGCGGCGCGAAGCTGTTGATCAGCCAGCCGACGATGCCGACGCCGGCGGCGACGCCGGTGGCGAGCGACCGTCGGCCGGTGCTGGCGGCCACCGCGATCGCCAGCGCCCCGGTCGCGCAGCCGAAGAATGCGAGTTGTATGGCCAGCGCGGCCATGTGCGCGATCGTGATCCCGCCGCCGGCGAGCGCGACGCCGATGATCAACCCCACCCACGTCGCGGCGGCGATCGTCACCACGACGACCCCGATCGCTGCCGCTTTGGCGATCACCAATCTCGATCGACGTGCGGGGTAGGAGAGCACGAGCGCCAGGATCCTGTCCTCCTCCTCGCCCGCGGTCGTGGCTGCCGCTCCGGTGATCGCGAGGGCGCCGATCACGAGTGGGCCGTAGATCGAGGCGATCTCGCTGCGAAACCAGCCCGTGATCGTGCCGTAGTCGCCGCCGCCCAGGAGATTGGAGACGCTCCTGGGAACGTTCAGCTTGCCGATCGTGTGACCGACCGCCGGGAACAGCGCCCCGACGGCGGCCATCACCGCGATCAGCCCGACCGCCGCCGAGAGCGCCGCCGGCAGCCGCAGGCGCAGCGCGATCTTCGCCGTCGCCCAGCTCACAACGGCTGCTCCTGGTAGTAGCGGAGGAAGATCTCCTCGAGTTCGTCCTCGCGCGGGCGAATCGCCAGCACCTCGTGCTTGGCGGCCTCCTTGACGACCTTGTCGGCCGAGCCCTGGAAGCTGACCGTGACCGTTCGATCGTCGGCCCTCGCCTCGGTGACCTCGGGAAGCGCCCCGAACTTGTCCGCGGCGACGGGCGCGGCAAACTCGATCTCGAGCCGCTGGACCGCGACGCGCCGGAGGTTCTCGACCGAGTCGACGACGACCAGCCGTCCCCTGCGGAGAATCGCGAGACGGTTCGTTACCCGCTCGACCTCAGACAGGGTGTGGGAGGACAGCAGCACCGTGCGTCCCTGCGCGCTCACCTCCGCGAGCAGCGTGTGGAAGCTCTTCTGGACGAGCGGGTCGAGGCCGGCGATCGGCTCGTCGAGAATCAGCACCTCCGGCTCGTGCATGAACGCCTGAACCAGGCCGAGCTTCTGCCTGTTGCCGGTCGAGAGCTCGCGCACGGGTCGATCCAGCTCGGCGTCGAACCGCTCCACCAGCGAGTCTCGCACCCGGCGATCGACGCCGCCGCGCAGATCCGCCAGGTAGTCGAGCACGACCCGCCCGGTCAGCGTCGGATAGAGCGCCAGGTCTCCCGGGAGAAAGCCGACGCGGCGACGGATCTCGAGGCTGTCCCGCACCGTATCCAGCCCGAGGACCCGGGCCGCGCCGGACGTCGGCCTGATCAGGTCGAGCAGGAGCCGCAGTGTGGTCGACTTGCCTGCGCCGTTGGGCCCAAGGAACCCGAACACCTCGCCGGCCCGCACCTCCAGGTCGAGCCCGAACAGTCCGCGGCCGGAGCCGTAATGCTTCGACAGGCCACTCGTCTCGATCACCGGCGTTGCGCTCACCGGCGGCGTCCCAACCGAGCTGTCCCGAGTAGACTTCGCCATCGGAGTTCACAGATTACACAAGTTTCAGATCCTGGTGAAATCTCGTCGAGATGGTCGAGATGCCCGTTAGCCGCGACGACGAGGCCGTCGAGCGCTTCGTCGAGAGCTTCGCGTCAACGCTCGTGGATTCGGGCTTGCCGCACATGCCCGCGCTCGTGTTCGTCACCCTGCTGGCGACCGACGACGGGGGGCTCACCGCCGATGAACTCGCCACCCGTCTCCGGGTCAGCCGCGCCGGGGTCTCAGGCGCGGTGAACTACCTGAGCCACATCGAGTTGATCGCCCGCGAACGCCAACCGGGCACGCGCCGCCACCGCTACGTCCTGCGCGATCCGACCTGGTATGAGCTCGTGGCCCGACGCGAACGGCTCCTCGACCGCTGGATCGCCACCACCCGCGACGGCATCGACGCGCTCGGCCCGCCCACACCGGCGGGGCAGCGCCTGACCGAGTCGCTCGAATTCTTCGAGTTCCTCCGTACCGAGATGCCCGCGATGCTCGCGCGCTGGCGCAAGCACAAAGCCCGCAGGCGAACAAGCCCCGCGAAGCGCGCGTAGTCGCAGCCGCCGGAAGGGCGACCTTGGACGATCGCCACCGGTCGACGAACGCCCGGCCCGGAGCCGGCCGGATCCTCGAGCACGCGCAGCAGACGTCGGCCCGGCAGGGATTATCCGTCGAGATGCGCGGCGTCAGTCGATTGTCTGGTGCTGCGGCGGGCTCGCGCTCATTGCCGTTATGAGTTGTGCGCGGGACTTGACGCCGAGTTCGCGGTAGACGCTTGTGAGGTGGGTCTCGACCGTCCGCAGGCTCATGTACAGGGTGTCGGCGATTTGGCGGTTGGTCAGACCGGCGCGGACGAGTTCGGCGACTCGCTCTTGGGTGGGGGTCAGCCCGTCGCTGGCCGCCGGTCGGCGCAGGCCGACGCGGCTCAGCTCGTCGCGGGCTCTCTCGGTCCACATGTTCGCCTGAAGCGGCTCCAGCGTCTCGAGTGCGCGTTCGAGCGATTGCTTGGCGGCGCTCTTGCGCTTGGCCCGGCGCTCGAGTGTGCCCTTCTCCAGCAGGGTCCGGCCGACCTCCCTAGGGAGCGGGCGCAGCGCGTGCTGGACGAGTGCCGTCTGCATCGTGTCGATCGCGCCGGCGAGATCGCCGCGGGCGGCGAGCAGGAGTCCCCGGCAGCGCTCGGCGATCCCGAGCGCGTTCGGGTTCTCTGCCTTGCGGGCGCAGTCGAGCAGGTCAGCCAGGATCTCGTCGGCGTCGTCGAGCCGGCCGAGCGCGATCAGGGCTTCGATGTCGTCGGACCAGAATGGCAGCGTCAGGGAGCCGACGACGGTTCCGCGGAAGGCGTCGCGGAGCGGCGCGAGCCGCTCGTGTGCGCGGTCGGCGTGACCGTTCCACATCTCAGTCTCGGCGAGGATCGCGGTCGCGAACGACGAGTTGAAGTGGTCGCCGATCCGGGTGGCGAGCTTGATCGCGTCGTCGGCCATTGTTCGAGCCTCGTCGAGGCGGCCGTCGCGCGCGGCGCAGAACGCTTGGAGCCAGACGAGGTAGAGATCGACCTGCGGGTCGTCCACCTGTCGTTGTGCCTCTATCGCCTCGGCGGTGATCCACTCGGCGACCTCCCGGTTGCCGGCTTCCCATTCGAGGTGCGCGAGATGAAAGGAGATCGCCGCCCGGTCGTACTCCTCTCCTCGCTCGATCGCCCGCCGCATCGACCGCTCGAGCAGCGGGCGGGCGGCTTCGAGCTGGTCTGACCAGAACAGCTGAAGGCCGAGCGATGTGCTCGGCCATCTGTAGCTCGGCATGTCTTGGTCGTGCTCCGCGAGCTCGATCGCTCGGCGCAGCGAGTCGTGCTGTACCCCATCGCCGTGGAAGAACGCCATCACACCGTACGCAGCCAGCATCTGCGCGAGCAAGCCCAGGTCTCCCGCTTGCTCAGCGCGCGTCACCGCCGCTCGGCCGTGCTCGACCGCGCGGGTGTGGTCCCCGCGGTTCGCGCAGGTCTCGGCAAGCTGAGCACCGATCTGGGCCGCGAGACGGTGATGGTCACCCGCCTCGCACTGCGCCTGCTCGAGCAGAGCGGAGGCGAGCTCGTAGTCGTCGCCTCGGAGCTCGGCGAGCCGCGCGAGCGCCCGCGCGCGGACGGGACCGGCGAGTAGCTCTCCCAGCACCATCTCCAACAGCGCCCGAGCACGGTCGAGAGCGCCCGCGGCTTTGTGCCGCTCAGCGGCCGCGATCGTCCGCGAGCGCCTCGCTTGCGCCGCGTCGGCCGGAGTCAGCCGCGCCGCCTGCTCCAACAGGTGGGCCGCGACGTCCGGGGCGCCACGACGGGATGCCCGCCCTGCGGCGTGCTCGATCGTGACCGCTGTCTCGCGGTGCGGTGACTCCGCGCCGAGCGCGAGGTGCCGTGCCCGCTCCTCCTCGTCGGAGACGACCTCCGCGAGCAGGCGGTGCAGCTCGCGCCGCCGCGGGGCGGGCGCCAGCGAGTACTGGGTCGAGGCCAGCAGCGGGTGGGTGAAGCGCACGCGATCACCGGCGACCTCGATCACCTCAGCGCGCTCAGCGCCATCGAGATCGCTCAGCGCAAAGGCGGGGAGCACCGACTGAATCAGTGCAAGCGTCGGGTTCGACGCTGCGGCCGCAGCGAGCAGCGGATCGGCTGAACGCGGATCGAGGTCTTCCAGGCGGCGCGCGATCGCATCGGCGAG
>Ga0335077_10004037_pt1 | contig 17861 bp, 12 predicted proteins | sample Lox_Sample_31_FD_207151 | JGI IMG/M metagenome (GOLD analysis project Ga0335077, IMG submission 207151) | Soil microbial communities from Loxahatchee National Wildlife Refuge, Florida, United States - Lox_Sample_3.1 | ecosystem: Environmental > Terrestrial > Soil > Wetlands | place: USA... | reverse complement strand
GACAAGGGTCTGCGATGAACGCCGGTGCGCGGCGCCCTTGACTCCGCCCGCCCCCTCCAACGCTAGTCGTGTCCCTTGACAAAATCCAACGTCGTCATACACAGGATGACAGGAAATAATGTAAGGTTCGTTGCCGGGCGGCCATCCACATGCAGTTTAGAATTTCTCCGTGGCTGATCGAGTCATGGCAGCAGACGAACCGAGCGAGCTTCGCCTCAGCTTCCTGCAACGCCTGCAAATGAGCGTGATTTCCTGGCTCGCGGCTGCCGTGGTTGGGCTTATCGGCCGTACCCTGCGGATGACCATCACCTTCGAAGAAGGTTCCATGCCCGGCCTGCATGCGATCTCGCCCGGCATTTATCCCTTCTGGCATCGCTGCGTGCTGCCCGCGACGTGGCTCTTCCGCAATGAGAACATCGGTGTGCTGACCAGCCTCAGCCGCGACGGAGAATATATCGCGCGGGTGATCCGCCGCTTCGGATATGTGGCGGTGCGTGGCTCCAGTTCGCGCGGCGGGCAGCGCGGCCTGCTTGAGATGGAGGCCATGGTGAAAGCGGGTGGCGCAGCGGCGTTCACCATTGACGGTCCGCGCGGTCCACGCTTCGTCGCCAAGAAGGGTCCGGTGATGCTGGCGCGACTCACGGGCGTTCCCATCACCGCGTTCTATGTTGCGGTGGAGAAACCGTGGGTGCTGAAAACCTGGGATGCTATGGTGATTCCCAAGCCGTTTTCGCGCGCGTACGTGCGAGTGGCAAGGTACATCCACGTTCCAGCCGAGGCTGACGATGCCGCGCTGGACTGCCATTTCGCCGAAATGCAAGCTGCGTTGGAGCGCGTCACCGAGTTCGCGGAGGCGCAGTTTTCCCCACCACCCAATTGACACGCGTTGTGGCTGCCGTTAGAGTACGAGTCCTATCCCGAGCGTAGTCGAGGGATTGTTCCTTGCCAATTTGTGTTCGCGCGTTCCGCCTTGGCGGAACTGGGAAGCGGGTGTAAAGCCCGCGCTGCCGCGCAACTGTAAGCGAGTCGTTGGCGCCAGGCCACTGTGTAAACGGGAAGGCCCCGCCGCTGTCGGCGATACAAGTCGCAGCTCGCAAGTCAGGAGACCGGCGCGAACCGTTTACCAACCCCTTTCGCGTGCAAAGGAGGCGTATCCATGTTCGTTGTTCGCGTCATGTTGGCCGCACTGCTGTCGTGTACAGCAGCTCTTGCGGCCGATCTCAAAGTAACCATCCAGAGTCCGTCCGGAGACCGCGTTGCGGGCGTGCAGGTCAGTCTTTTCCGCGCCGGCGACAATTCCGGAGTCGGAGTGCAAACCACCGCCGGCGACGGCACGGCAACCTTTCCCAGTCTCGCTGACGGGCAATATCGCGCAATCGTGTTGGCGCCGGGATTTGCCGAGCAGTCGCTCTCAGTCGCAATTCCGTCAACTCTCACGCTAAGCGTCGAGCTGAAGCTGGCAACCACGCCACAAACCGTGGTCGTCTCCGCGACCGCGACGCCTGCACCCGCGGAGCAGACAGGCACGTCGGTCGGCGTCCTCACCGGCGAGCAACTCAACGCCATCAATCCCATCGCCGCGCCCGATGCGCTGCTCTATATTCCGGGAGCGATCGTCAGCACTGCTGGACGACGCGGCAACATCAGCAGCCTGTTCGTGCGCGGCGGCGAATCCAACTACAACAAGGTGCTGGTGGACGGCGTGCCGGTGAACGATCCCGGCGGCTACTTTGACTTCGGCGTGGTGCCGATGAACAACATCGACCACCTGGAGGTGGAGCGCGGGCCGGAGAGCACGGTGTATGGGTCGGACGCCATGACGAGCGTGGTGCAGCTTTGGACGGCGACTGGCAGCACGCGCACACCGCTGATCCAGTTCGGCGCCGACGGCGGGAACTTCTCCACCGCGCATGGTTATGCTTCGCTGGCGGGCGCGCGCAGTATTTTCGACTACAACATCTTCGCCGATCAGTTCGACACGCAGGGGCAGGGCGTCAACGATGCGTACTCCAATTCCTTGCAGGGCGGCAACATTGGAGTCAAGATTACCGACCGCGTGGCGTTTCGCGTGCGTGTTCGCCACTACAATAGTTGGACAGGGCTCCAGTCCAACTGGTGGTTCAACGGCAATCCCGAGCTACCGCCTGATCCCAACCAGTACGCGCACCAGAATAACTTCCTAGCCAGCGGCGACCTGACGGTCAGCGGTCCGGGAGCATGGCAGCATCAGTTCAGCGGCTTCGAATATCACCATGTTGACCTTAATGTAAACCCGGTGGATGACCTCGATCGGCCCTTCGACACCGCCTACAACAGCCTGACCAAGTACAACGTTGCCGGCTTTGCCTATCAGGGTACATATACGCCGCGGCCGTGGGCGCAAACCACACTGGGTTACACCTTCGAGGACGAGAACGGGTATATCAACAACGACTCCGACTTTGGCATCACCACGACGCACGGGCTTCGCTACAACAACTACCTGTTCGCGCAGCAGACCGTGGTTTGGCAGCGGCTGTCGGTATTGGGGGGGATTGGCTACGTCAACAACACGAGCTTCGGCGGAAAAGTCAGTCCCCGAGCCTCCGTTACATTCCTGGCATGGCGAGGAAATTCGACCTTCAGCGGCACGCGTCTGCACTTCGGCTATGCGGAGGGAATCAAGGAGCCCAGCTTCGAGCAGACTTTCGGGATCACCGGGACATTTCCTACGTTGCCTAATCCCGATCTAAAGCCGGAGCAAAATCAGGCGATCGAGGCTGGCGTGCAGCAGTCGCTGTTCGACAACCGGCTGTCACTTAGTGCGGTGTACTATCACAACCAGTTCCGCGACCAGATCGAGTTTGAATACAACGCGGACACCGGCACGAGCCAGTACGTCAACTTCAACCGTGCGATGGCGCAAGGCGCCGAAGTAGTGCTGAGCGGGCGCGTGGTTAGTCACGTATCGCTGAATGCTGCCTACACGTACACCTCAACCCAGATTCAGCAGGCGCCGCCTTGCGATCCCGATGCCGGATGCGATCCGCGGATTTACGGAGTCGGCGCGCCGCTCCTGCGTCGGCCCAAGCAGGCTGGCATGTTGCTGGCAACGTACACACAGCAACGATGGGGAGGATTCCTTGGCGTGACCGCGGTCGGCCAGCGTCCGGACTCCGACTTCCTCTTCGGCTATATCACGCCGATTTACTACGCCGCGGGCTATGCGCGCGTGGACCTCGGCGGCTGGTTCGCCTTCAACCATCACGTGACGGCCTACGCGAACGTGAACAACGCACTCAACAATCACTACAACGAAGTGCTGGGATATCCGGCACTGCGGGCAAATTTCCGCGCGGGGCTGCGATTCAGCTTTGGAGGAGAGTAAGACGGCAGGCTAGTCTTTTGCCTGCGCCGCACCGACGTGGTTGTGGTATTTCATCCGGATTTCGCGCAGCTTGTCCACGTGCTGGTCGCTCAGCGTCTGCTGCTTGCCTAACAGGTGCGTAACCAGCGCGATCTTGGCAAAGTGCTCCACCGTTTCCATGTTCATGTAAGCGGTGAGCAGATCTACGCCGCAGGTCACCACGCCATGGTTGGCCATGAGGACAGCATCGTGCTCAGCAACCAGGGGCGCGAGCGCTTCGGCCAGCTCCGGAGTACCGGGTGTTTCGTAGTTGGCAAGCGGAACTGAGCCGAGCGTGACAATGATTTCCGAGCAGAGCGCTCGATCCAGAGCAATTCCGGCCGCCGCGTAGCCAGTGGCTGTTGGAGGATGCGCATGCACTACAGCATTGATGTCAGGGCGCCGGCGATAAATTAGCAGGTGCATGGCAATCTCGCTGGAAACCTCTCGGGTGCCGGTCGTCTTCCTCCCATGCTGATCCACGACGACGAGGTCCTCGGGAGACATGAGGCCTTTGCTCATGAGAGTTGGGGTGCAAAGGATGTGTCCGTTCTCAAGTCGCACCGACAGGTTGCCATCGGTGGCGGCGACCAGCCGGTTCTGGTGCAATAACTTCCCGAAGTGGACGATTTCGTCCCTATGCTGCTGGTCCGTTTTCATGCAGTAGAACAGGTGCCCCTTGCAAGACCCTGTGTGTATCGTACCGCAGGTCGCTGCCGGCGCAAAGAACTGCGTCACAAATGTGTAACAGTTCCCGGTCGGGCATAATCGGGGGGTGCTGGTCTCCGAGTTTGACTACTACCTGCCGCCGGAGCTGATCGCCCAGCAGCCGCTGGCTGACCGGGCGGCCGCGAGGCTGCTGCACCTGGACCGCGGCAAAGGGACCCTGGAAGACCTGACTTTTCGCGAGTTTCCCGACCTGTTGCGCCCGGACGACTTGCTGGTCTTCAACAACACGAAGGTCTTGCCGGCCCGCCTCTTTGGCCACCGCAGCGGCGCGCGCGCGCAGCCCGTCTCAGCCCAGAATCCGGCGGCGCGGGACTTTCTTCGCGGGCGCGTAGAGGTTTTGCTGACCAAGCAGCTCTCGACTGAACCGCTGGAATGGGAAGCTCTGGTGCATCCCGGGCGCAAGATCGGCGTGGGCGAGCGGATTTACTTCGGGGCTGAAGCCAGCAAAGACTCACACGAACTGGCGGCCGAGATTACCTGGCGCGGCACCTTCGGCGAGCGCCATTTGCGCTTCGATGCCACAGAAGATTTCTTCGGAACGCTACAGCGCATCGGGCATGTGCCTCTGCCGCCATACATCGATCGCCCAGACACTCCTGGGGACCGCGAACAGTATCAGACAGTCTATGCCAAGCCGCCCGGCTCGGTGGCCGCTCCGACTGCGGGCCTGCACTTCACGCAGCAAATCCTCGACCGCATTCACCAGCGAGGGATTGAAACCGCCGAGATCACGCTGCACGTCGGTTTGGGCACCTTTCAGCCGGTGCGCGAGCAAGTGGTCGAGGAACACAAGCTTCACAGCGAGTGGTATGAGATATCTGAAGACGCAGCCGACCGAATCCGGAGAGCGCACGATGCCGGACGGCGCGTGGTAGCTGTGGGAACGACGACCGTCCGCACGCTGGAGTTTGCGGCGCGAAAAAACAAGAATGGCGGCATCACCCCGCAAACCGGCGAGGCCGACATTTTCATCTATCCCGGGTTCCAGTTCCGCGTCGTCGGCGCCGTGCTAACTAACTTCCATCTCCCCAAATCGACCCTGCTCATGTTGGTGTCAGCCTTCGCTGGGCGCGAGCGGATTCTGCGGGCGTATGAACATGCGGTCCGCGAACGCTACCGGTTTTACTCCTATGGCGACTGCATGTTCCTCGAGTGAGGAATGGCCTGCCGCTGCGGATTGGTAGAATTGAAGCTTGCCCTCCACACGAAAAACCGCAAAATCTGCGACCGTCTCCAGCGCCGCCAAGCCAGTCAGTGCAGCAAAAAGCCCCGTTCCCAAGCCCGCGCTGGTTGCGCCTCCTGAGCCTGCCGGCTCCAGGGGCCGCATCTACCTGATCGACGCCATGTCGTTCATCTTCCGCGCCTATCACGCGATGCAGCGGCAGCGGCCCATGTCCACAAAGACCGGCATTCCGACCAGCGCGACGTTCGTGTTCGTCAACATGTTGCGCAAGCTGCGCGCTGACTTCGCGCCGCAATACCTGGCCGCCGTCTTCGACGTGGCGGCGCCGACCTTTCGCGACGAGCAGGCGAAGGCCATCACCAGCCTGCGCAAGTTCGATAGCAAGACACAGACGTATGTTGACGTCCCGTACGAGGGCTACAAGGCCAACCGCGCTCAGATGCCGGAGGACCTGGCGCAGCAGATTCCGTACATCCGGCGCGCGCTGGATGCGTATCGCATTCCGATCCTGGAGCTGCCTGGCTACGAGGCCGACGATGTGATCGGCACGCTGGCGCACAAGGCGGCTGGCGAAGGCTATTCGGTGTTCGTCGTCTCCAGCGATAAGGACATGATGCAGTTGGTGAACGAGCGCATCCAGGTGCTCAATCCGCCGAAGGACAACCTGATTTGTGACGCCGCGAAGGTAGAGGAGATCCTTGGCGTGCTGCCGGAGCGGGTGGTGGATGTGATGGCGCTGCGCGGCGACAGCATCGACAACATCCCCGGAGCGCCGGGGATTGGCGACAAGGGTTCGGTGGAGCTCATCCAGCGCTTTGGCAGCGTGGAGAACGCGCTGGAGCATGCGGCCGAGATTGAGCGGAAAACTTATCGTGAGTCGCTGCAGAATAACCGCGACGCGGTGCTGACCAGCAAGGATCTGGTCACGATCAGGACGAACCTGGCGGTTGATTTTGAGCCGGAGAAGATGCAAGCCCAGGAGCCGGACGCGTCGGCCGCGCGTGCGTTGTTTACTGAGCTGGAATTCACGACGTTGGTTCAGGACTTCCTGAGCGAAAGCGTCGAGCTGGGCGAGACGGATTATCACGACGCAAAGACGACGGCCGAAGTCGAAGCCGTTATCGCGGGCGCACGAAAGTCTGGCCAGGTGTTGGCGATTGCTCTGGAATCGTCAGCCGGACAACCCGTGGCCGCAGAGGAAGAAGACAGTGTCGAGGAAGCGGAGAGCCGGCAGCTTTCGCTCTCTGAGACTCCGCTGGCGCCGCCTGAGCCCGCCGCCCTGCGAGTGGCAATCTCGTCGGAGCCGGGCCAGGCGCTGACACTTACCCTGGACGACTCGAAAGCCACCGAGCCCCTCAAGCATGCACTCGCTGACCAATCACTTCCCAAAACCATCCACGACTACAAGTCGGCTATGCATGTCTTCGCGCAGAATGGCCTGGCACTTGCGGGCGTGCGGCATGATCCGCTGCTCTACGGATACCTGCTCGATCCCACGTACTCGACCTACGGGCTGCGCGAGACGGCGCTGCGCAAATTCAACTTGAAGCTGGCTGGTTCGACGGCCGAAGCCGCTGACATAACCTTGCGGCTGACCGAGAGGTTGGGCGATGAGGTGAACAAGGCCGGCCTGCGCAAGGTTTATGACGAGATCGATCTCCCGCTGGTGGCGGTGCTGGCACGCATGGAAGAAGCCGGTGTCAAGCTCGACTGCGAAGTGCTGGCCGAGATGTCGCAGCGGCTGGAGCGCGAGTGCCAAGCGAAGGCGCGCGAGATCTACGAGAAGTGCAGTTTCGAGTTCAACATTAATTCTCCGAAGCAGCTTGGCGACGTTCTGTTCAACAAGCTCAACCTGCCAAAGCCGGTGAAATACGGCAAGGGGAAGACCATCTCGACCGCCGTGGACGTGCTGGAGGGCTTGGCCGTCGATCACGAAGTGCCACGGCTGGTGCTGGAGTACCGGCAGCTCTCGAAACTGAAGTCAACATACGTGGATGCGCTGCCGGCGATGCTCAACCCGGCAACGAAGCGGCTGCATACGACCTTCAACATGGCTGGCTCGGCGACCGGACGGCTGTCGTCGGTCAATCCAAACCTGCAGAACATTCCGATTCGCACCGAGTTGGGCCGCGAGATTCGCGCTGCGTTCATCGCCGAAGCAGGTCACGTGCTGCTCGCCGCTGATTACTCGCAGATCGAGCTGCGGCTGCTGGCGCACTTCTCGGAAGACAGACTGCTGGTCGAGGCCTACCGCGCCGGCGAAGACATTCACACGCTGACTGCCTCGCAAGTGTTTGGCGTGCCGCCGCTGATGGTCAACGCCGAGCATCGCCGCCGCGCCAAGGCGGTAAATTTTGGCATCGTGTATGGCCTATCGGCGTTTGGGTTATCGCAGCAGCTCGGCATTGACACGAAAGAAGCCAAGCAATTCATCGATGCCTATTTCGAGAAGTACAGCGGGGTGCGCGGGTTCATTGATCGGACGCTGGACGAGGCGCGCCGCGATCTGAAGGTGACAACGCTGTTCGGGCGCGTACGGCCGATTCCCGACATCCACAGCAAAAACTACAACCTGCGCGGATTCGCGGAGCGCACCGCAGTCAACACTCCTCTCCAGGGCACGGCGGCCGACCTCATCAAGATCGCGATGATTCGCATTGACGCCGAACTGCGCGAGCGCGGCCTACGTTCGAAGATGTTGTTGCAGGTGCACGACGAGCTGGTCTTCGAGGTTCCCGAGGGCGAGGTGGATACGATGAAGCGGCTTGTCACCGAGCGCATGGAGAACGTGTACTCGCTGCGGGTTCCGTTGAAGGTGGATGTGGGAGTGGGGAAGAATTGGCGAGACTTGGAATAGCCAGGTTCGCAATCGCGTGCCGTTATTCGCGGCTTTGCCGACTAAATACCTATCGTTTGCTGGATCGCATTGGCAATTGCGTCCGTGTGCCGGCGCATTGTGACTTCCGATTCAGCTTCGATCATCACCCTGGCCAGCTTCTCGGTGCCGGAGTAGCGCACGACGATGCGGCCGTTGCCGTCCAGTTCACGCTCTGCCGCCCGCATGGCCTCCACCACCGCAGGCAATTGTTCCAACGGCAGCTTCTCGCGAACCTTCACGTTCTTGATCTCCTGCGGAAACACTTTCATATCGGCGACGAGTTCCGTCAGGGGCTTCCCGGTCCGGACGATTACATCCAGCATGCGGAGCGCGGTCAGTAGGCCATCGCCGGTGGTGACATCCATGTCGCGGAAGATGATGTGTCCCGACTGCTCGCCGCCGAGCGTCGCGCCTGTCTTCAACATCTCTTCCAGGACGTACTTGTCGCCCACCGGCGCGCGCAACATGCGAATGCCGCTGCGCTTGAGCGCCGCCTCCAGCCCCATGTTCGACATGGTGGTGGCCACAACCGTGTCATTGTGCAGGCGGACGTGGATTTGCATGTCGCGCGCAACCAGCAGCAGCACGCCGTCGCCATTCACTACGCGTCCGGCAGCATCGGAGAACAAGGCGCGGTCGGCATCGCCGTCGAAGGTGATGCCCAAATCGTACTTCCCATTCGCGGCAGCGACTACCTGGGCAACGTTTTCCGGGTACAACGCCCCACAACCGGCGTTGATGTTGCGCCCGTCGGGCGTGATGTTGATGAAATCCGCGGAGATGCCGCAGTCCTGAAAAACCAGCGGTGCGATTGAGCTGGCGGCGCCGTTAGCGCAATCCACCAACACGTGCAGGCGGTCAAAGCCGGGGTTGCCGACCAAGACCGTCAGCCAATCCGCGTATTGTTCGTGAAGCTTCTGGTCAGCAGGCAACATGGCGGAGGCTGAGGTGGCTGCATCAGATGCGCCTTCAGTAAGCTGCTCGACATGAGCGAAAATGTCGGCTTCGATCTCGTGTTCGAGCTGATCGGAGAGCTTGTAGCCGTCAGCCCCGAAGACTTTGATGCCGTTGTCCTGCCAGGGATTGTGCGAGGCCGAGATGACGATGCCAGCCGCGAATTGATTGGCCCGCGTAAGGTAAGCTACGCCCGGTGTGGTGATGACGCCGGCGCTCACAACATGCACGTGGGAAGCTTCTAAACCCGCCGCGAGAATCGAACTTATCCACGCGCTGGACTCACGGGTGTCCTGCCCGATGACGGCACGGGCCCTGGCTTCGCGAGCAGCAAGCCGCTGGCCGAGGGCGCGTCCGATGGCATACACCGTGCGGCGATCCAGCGGATACTCGCCCGCGACCCCCCGAATTCCGTCGGTTCCAAATAGTTGGCGCATCACTTTGGCGTGGAAGACTTTTCTGTGGTTACCGTAACGTGGATCGGTCCTGGGGTTTGCACCCGCACCAGAGGATCAGCCACGTAGGCATGGGTGGTGAAGGTGGCGCTACCCACCACACCGGTCGCATCCACCGGATCGGTCATGGCGGTCACTACGGAATTGACCCGCCTCTCGGGGCCGACAATCGTGACCGTGGGCGGAACGGCGACCGGTTCCGTCATCCCATATCCGCTCAGCAACGTGCCAATCACGCGCGGCTGGACTTCCACCGTCCGGGTGGCCCGGCGATCGAAATTGATGTGAAACTGTGCCGGCACCACCTGCACTACCTTGACATCGCGCGGCGCTTTCACCTGGCTGGTGCTCAGGTCGAAGGTGCGCTCGCCCGGGCCGGCGCCTTCGAGATCCAGAAACGCATGCACTTGAGAAGGACGTACCTCCTGCAGCAGATGCTCGGGTCCCCTCAGCGTAACCTGTGCCTGAAACGGATAATCGGAAGTGATTTCCAGATTACCTGGCGCGTTTTGAAATTCCAGCGGAACCGTCATCGGGATCTCGATAGCGGTGTCTCTGCCGACCGCCCACCACAACATGATGGCAATGGCCAGTGAGACCAGCTTGAACGGCAGGTTCTTCAGAACGTACTCGCGAAAGAAGTTGGGCAGCGACCAGGGCATGGTTCAGCGTTCCGCTCCATCAGCCAAATCTTTCTCGTGACCGAAGCTGTGAACTCCTGACTCCGCACGCCCCAGGCCGGAATCGGTCAATGGGGTGGGCAGCGAAGCCGCGGGTACGTAGCGCCGCAGCACTTCGCTCAGGCGCTCGCGGAGATATTCGACCGTGATATCGCGCTCGATCGCGCCACCGACTGCCAGACTGATGGAGCCCGTCTCCTCCGAAACCACTACCGAGACTGCGTCGGTTTCTTCCGTAATGCCAATGGCAGCCCGATGGCGCGTGCCAAACTGTGTTGAAATCTCAGGACTCATGGAAAGCGGAAGGAAGCAGGCAGCCGCGGCAATCCGGCCCTTCTGGACGATGACGGCGCCGTCGTGCAAAGGCACGCTCGGATCAAAGATGGTAATCAGCAGGTCATAGGACAGGTTGGCTTCCAGAGGCACACCGCTTTCGATGAAGGTACGCAAGCCAATCTCGCGTTCAATGACTATAAGAGCACCGGTTTGCCTCTGGGAAAGGTGGTTGGCCGCGAGCACGATGTCTTCGTAGCTGTCGGTGCCGTCAAAGACGCCACCGCGTCCCGCGGACAACCGCCGTCCCAAGCGGGCAAGGGCGTGCCTGATCTCCGCGCCAAAGACCACGATCAGCGCAAAAATCGCGTAGGGCAAGATATTGGTAATGATCCAGTCAACGGTCTTTAGCTCTTCCTGGTGAGCAATCCAGAAGGCTGCGGCCAGAATGACGACCGCTATCAGCATGGGGATGGCGCGCGTGCCCTTGATGAGCTTAAGGAACTCGTAGATGACAAACGCCACTACCAGAATGTCGATGATGGAGAGCACCGACACATGCGGCATGTGGCTGAAAATCTGAGGCATCCAGGTTCCTAGGGTGGCGAAAGTACGGCGCCATGCTTATCTATTGTAAATCAGTGGCTAGTAGTCAGTTGATAGTTCGAGTTTACCTATCCAGTCTCTTTCACCTGGTCTATTTTTGCGGTGAACTCACCCTGTCCGAGCTGGGTGCGGACTACGTCTCCACTCGTAAGTTGGGAGGCCTGTTTCACCAGCCGGCCGTCGGCGTCGAATACCAGGGCGTACCCGCGAGCCAGAATCGCCTTGGGGGACAGTGCGAGAAGATTGCTGTGCAGCCGTTCCCAGGAGGAGCGCCGGCGTAGAAGGACGGTTTGGCTCGCGCGACCCAATCCCATTGTCAACCGCTCGAGTTGGGTGCGACGTCCAAGCAGCAGGAGAGAGACGGCGGAACCTAACTCTGCGGTGTCGGAGGCCAGGTGGCGCCGTATGTCCCCAACACGTACCCGCAGGTCGTGGTGACGAAGCTGCGCCTCATACCGGTCCACCTGCCGACCAAGCTTTTTAAGAAGATTTGATTGCGCCTGCGCCAGCCGGACAAGCAGGTCGTCGACCTTCTGCTGGCGGCGTGCCATGGAGTCCTGCATGCGCGCGAACACCGCGTGCTGTGCCAGTTGCGAAAGGGCGTTATTGGCGAGCAAGAGCCTGTAATTGATCGTTTGGGCCATTCGCTTGCGCAATCCCGAGAGCTTGTCCGCCAGTTCCTGCTTCGAGCGAATCACTATCTCGGCCGCGGCTGAAGGCGTGGCGGCGCGCAGGTCCGCGACAAAGTCGCAGATGGTGAAATCGGTTTCGTGCCCGACGGCGGAGATGACTGGGATTTTTGAAGCAGCGATCACGCGCGCCAAGGTTTCATCGTTAAACGGGAAGAGGTCTTCGAAAGAGCCGCCGCCGCGCGCGACGACGATGACATCCACGTTGCCGTGCCGGTTGAAGTAGCGGAGGCCAGCGCTTACCTCGGATGCAGCCGCGTCGCCCTGCACCTGCGCGGGATAGATGAGGACGCTCACGGACTCGTGTCGGCGGCGAAGAACATTAAGCATGTCCTGGATGGCTGCCCCGCGCGATGAGGTTACGACGCCGATTCTCCGTGGCAGTATCGGTATCGGCTTCTTACGGCTGGGATCGAAAAGGCCTTCCGTCGCCAGCTTCGTCTTCAACTGCTCGAATGCAATTTGCAGCGCCCCGGCGCCTTTGGGTTCAAGGTACTCGGCCTGGAATTGCAGGTCACCGCGTTCGTCGTAGACTGTCACACGCCCGCGCGCGATGACTTGAAGGCCGTTGTCGGGCTTGAATCGTAAAAGGCGGGCCTGCGTGCGCCACATTACCACCCGCAACTGCGCCGAGCCGTCCTTCAGCGTGAAGTACAGATGCCCGGAACCGGCAGGCCTGTAGTTCGAGATCTCACCTTCCACATAGACGTCGGTGAAAGTACGCTCCAGTTGCGTGCGCACGGCAGCAACCAGCTCTCCAACCGGATAGATCTTGCGCGCCGGAGCCTGGAAGGCCAGTCCGAGTTGTTCCGTACTGGACATGAGTTGATGCGAGTGTAACGCAGGGAAGGCCGCTTTTCGCCTTTCGCTCTCCCTTTGCCTGGATTGCTCACCTTGCTTCGCAAACGGAGCTAGGCAAAACCTGGCCGCCGAATCGTGCAGGAGCCATACCCGGTCTGAGCGAAGAGCGAAAAGCGAATGGCGAACAGCGGCTACCGATGCATCCGATTCACCACGTACAACACCAACGAAAGAATCACGCTCAGCACTAAGGACGTGACCAGCGGGAAATAAAAGGTGGTGTTCTTGCCGCGATATACGATATCGCCTGGGAGGCGTCCAATTGGCAGGTTCACCTTCCCGGCGAGGATGAGGACCAGCCCGAAGACCAGCAGCAGCCCGCCAATGAAGACCAACATGCGGCCGAGATCGCCCATGGCACTAGCTTAAAGCAGCCGGCATAACTTTGCTGAGACGAGCGCTACTGCATGATCGGCCCGCAGGCGATGCGGTCTCCCGAATTCCCCGACGGGTCAGTCTTCATGTCGTCGGCCTTGGCGTGAATCATGATGGACGTGCCGCCGTTGGTGAACAGCGAGTTGGTCTCGCTGCCGTTGCCCAGCACCACATCTTCATCCTTCACGGTCGCCTTCGCCTTTCCGTCGGTTTTGACGGTGAAGTTCGGCATGTCGCCGGCGTGGTGCCCGTTGGGATTGTCGAACCCGTGCTGTTTGCCGGTTGGATTGAAGTGCCCGCCTGCTGACTTGAAGTCGGGCGGATCGCACTTCGCGTTCTGGTGGAAATGAACCGCGTGTTCACCCGGCGGCAGCTCTTTGAGGTTGAGCTTCACTTCCACGCCTTTCCCTTTGGAGATGATGGTCGCAGTCCCGACGCTGTTGCCCTTGGCGTCTTTCAGTTCGACCGTCTTCTTGGTGACTGGCTTAGCCTGCGCTAAACCGATTACTGTGCAGAGGCTGACCACTGCGGCAATTGCAATTGTGCGTACAGCGAGCGTGTGTTTCATAGCGTCAGAGTTGTACCACGAAAACCGCTTTGCTGAGCATATTCTTGCAACGAAATTAACCAACGATTGCAGGTGGCCCGCGCCGCCTCCAACGTGTCCGGCCGTAGTTCCTCCTTCTGGTATGCTTTCTGGTTTGCCCGCGCCGCAGAAACATGCCTCCAACCGAAAGTTCGACTGTGCCTGTTGATCCCGTAATCCTGGTCCACGGAGGAGCGTGGGCGATTCCCAATGGCGACGTTGAGGCGCACATTCGCGGTGTGAACGCAGCCTGTGCCCAAGGCTGGGACGTGCTTCAAAAAGGCGGCGGTTGTCTTGACGCGGTCGAGGCGGCCGTGGTGGCGATGGAGGAGGACGAAACCTTTGACGCCGGGCGTGGCTCGTTCCTCAACATGGACGGCCGGGTGCAACTGGACGCGCTGATGATGGATGGCGCCACGCTGCGCGCCGGCGGCGTAGGTTGCGTGGAGCACATCCGCAATCCTATCCGCGCGGCCAAAAAGATCCTCACTGAAAGCCCGCACGTATATTTCGTAGGCAAGGGCGCTGAACGCTTCGCCCAGGAACACGGCATTGAGCTGTGTTCCAACGACGAGCTGGTCACGGAGCGCGAGATCCAGCGCTTGCGCGACGCCAAGAAGCAAGGCTACCTGAAGATGCCGGATGAGTTTGGCCCGATGCGCTCCAGCGACACCGTCGGGGCAGTCGCCCTGGATCGTCACCGCAACATCGCAGCCGCAACGTCCACCGGCGGAACGCTGAACAAAGCGCCAGGCCGGGTGGGCGACTCGTCGCTGATCGGGTGTGGTTGCTACGCCGACAACCGCAGCGCGGCGGTTTCCACCACCGGATGGGGTGAGCCGATGATGAAGCTGGTTCTGAGCAAGTGGGCCGCAGACCGCGTGGAGGACGGGCTGGCTCCGCAAGAGGCCGCGCAGCGCGCGCTCTATTACCTGAAGGCCCGGCTGAAAGGACACGGCGGCATCATTCTGGTGGATGCGCGCGGCCGGATTGGCCTGGCCCACAATACGCCCCGCATGGCATGGGCTTTGACGACCAGGGATGGGCCTTCCTCCGGAATTGAGCTGCGGGTCACTGGTTCCTAACCCTGCTGTTCCCCTCATTTGCCTGTCCCTTCCTCGCCGCTAGTGATATAACTGCCGAAATCAAGTGAGGATGGGCTTTGCATCCACATGGAACTGTCCCTTGCAACCCCTCGCAGATGGCCACGTGTCCTCGCCTGCACGCGATTCATTCTCGGCACACCGCAGCAAATTCTGTACCGAAGGATCTCCCATGACTATTTCGTGGAAACTGCTTTGCTTGTGCGCCGTAGTGGCGTGTTTGGCCGTAAGCCTGGTGGGGCAGGTGCAGACCGTCGAGCTGCACGTCAGCGTAAAGGACCCGCACGGCGCGGTCGTGCGCAACGCCACCGTCACCGTCACCGACCAGGCCCGGGGATTGACGCGCACCACCACGGTCAACGCGGAAGGCGAATATGTTTTTCTGTCGCTGCCTCCCGGGGTGTACTCGGTCACTGTGGTGGCCAGCGGATTCGCCAAGCTGGTCAACCAGGATGTTCGTCTGCAGATTGGGCACGTTGAACAATTGCCGGTCACGTTGTCGGTGGCCGCAGCGGCTGAGACCGTCAATGTCAGCTCGGAAGCAGAGCTGGTCGAGACCCAGGTGTCGCAGTCGGGCACTACCATCAGCACGACGCGCATCGAGAACCTTCCCATCAACGGGCGCAACTACATCAACTTCGCCCTGACCGACTCGCAACTGAACCGCGATGACACGCCCAACATCGGCGCCGCCGGCACCTCCGGGCTGAACGTCGGCGGCCAGCGTGCCCGCAACAACTACGTCAGTGTGGACGGAGCGAACTTCAACGACGCCGGTGTCAACGGAGTCCGATCGACCCTTTCGCAGGATGCGGTGCAGGAATTTCAGATCATCACCAATGGCTACACGGCGGAGTACGGGCAAGCCGCGGCGGGCGTCATCAACATCGTCTCCAAGTCGGGAACCAACAACTTCCACGGCAGCGCCTTTGGCTATCTCCGCAACCGCTACATCCAGGCCACCAATCCGTTCAGCAACGTGGACCAGCCGGCGTACACCCGTGCGCAATACGGATTGACCTTCGGCGGTCCCATCAAGAAGGACAAGACGTTCTTCTTCTTCTCCTACGAGGGCACGGACCGCCACGAAACCGGCTTTAACGACATCGGCGCGGACAACTTCGGCCTGACGGCGCAGTCCGACATCAGCCGCTTTGTTTCGGCAGCTCTGCAAGTTCCCCTGCCACCGGGAACGGTGGTAGTTCCGGTAACGCCGCAACAGGCGCAGTTCCTGGCGAATGTGCCGGTCACTCAGCAGACCGTGCAATACGCCCTCGCAGTCGGAACCAGCGGCCCGGTTGCGATTACCGGCAACAATCCGCTGACTGCGCTGATCCCGGGATTGGGGCCGCATTTCTTCGCCCCGACCACGGCCGGCTTTGATCCCTTGCCTGCCTCCTTCGTGCCTTTGCAGACCGTAACCGGCAACTTCCCGGTCTCGGAGCTGGGTAATCTCTATTCGCTGCGCCTGGACCACCAGCTCACCAAGAACCAGCAGCTCACGATCCGGGTCGGCGTAAGTCCCGACAGTCTCAATGGCATCGAGGTCAACGCCCAGGGACCGCAGAACTTTGGCCAGAACTCGTGGTCGAGAACTTCCACCCAGAACTTCCACGATCTAAGCATCCTGGGTGAGGACACCTGGACCATCGGCAACAACAAAGTGAATGAGTTCCTCTTCCAGTATGCGCGGCGCAGCCTGACCTACGGCTTTTCTAACGCGCCGGGCGGCAGCAGCGTGGCCGTCAACATCCCGGGCTTCGCCTTTATCGGCCGCGAGCCCTTCTCGTACGTACAGCGAGTGGAGAACCGGTGGCAGACGGCGGATTACTTCTCCATCACCCACGGTACCCACAACATCAAGTTTGGTGTGGACAACAACTACATCCCGCTGGAGGCCAACTTTACGGTGAACTTTGGCGGCGTCTATGACTTTGGAGGGATCAGTCTGGCCAATGGCACGCCGGCACTCAATCCCATCCAGGCTTATGGTGTTGGCATCCCGCAATACCTGGTGCAGGGCGTCGGCAATCCTCACGCTGCCTTCAGCAATGATGCTCTCGGCTTGTTCGCGCAGGACTCGTGGCGCATCACCCGGAACCTTACCCTCAACTACGGACTGCGTTATGACGTGGAGTTCACGCCGACATTCCCGGCGTCCACGGCCATCCAGGCAGCGGCCTATAAGGCGATGAATATCGTGCAGGGAATTCCGCGCGACTACACGAATTTTGCGCCGAGGCTCGGCTTTGCTTGGGACATTTACGGTACCGGCCAGACTCTGCTGCGGGGTTCCTATGGGCTCTTCTACGATCACCCGCTGATGGCCCTCGCCTTCGACTCTGACGTAGCCGACGGAACCCAGGCTCCACAACTACTGCTTTTCGGCGGCGGTCTCACAGGATGCAACATCCAGGATCCGCTCGGCACGCTTACTGCGTCCAATGCCTTCGTCGGACGGCTGACCTGCCTGCCCCCGTCGTTCACCTATTTGCCGGGCCAGCAGCGCTTCAATCCCACGCCCAATACGCCATCCATCTGGGTAAACCAGAATTACCTCACTGCGGGAATTCCGTTGGGCGCCCTGCCGTTCGGCTATCCCACGGGAGCGAATTTCAGGTACGGCTACTCCAACCAGGCCAGTCTGGCCATTCAGCAGCAGTTCGGCACCAACATGGCGCTGACCATTCAGTACAACTTCAACGGCGGACGCCGCTTGTACCGGCCGATCAACGTCAATACGGCCAAGGGAAATCTTTTGGTGCAGAACTGGCTCAATGCCTACGCTTCGAAAGACGCGGGTGCGCTGACCGGGAATCCATTGGCTGTCGGCACCTCCGGCGCGCCTTGCGGGTTGAGCCCCAGCGGACAACCCTGGGTGACGCCGGCGGTTGTCAACTTCTTCCGTCCGTCCGGCCTGAACCCGACCTTCACGCCGCTGCTGGGTCCGGGCGGCCCACTTGCCGCCTGCTCGCCGCTGGTGAACGAAATCCTGGCGGTCAATCACCTGGGCCTCGGCGTGCCGGTTCCGTTCAGTGACGAGGTGGCCAACCTCTCCAACGGAACGTCCGACTACAACGCGCTCACCGTTAACTTCCAGCGGT
>Ga0335077_10004036_pt1 | contig 17861 bp, 14 predicted proteins | sample Lox_Sample_31_FD_207151 | JGI IMG/M metagenome (GOLD analysis project Ga0335077, IMG submission 207151) | Soil microbial communities from Loxahatchee National Wildlife Refuge, Florida, United States - Lox_Sample_3.1 | ecosystem: Environmental > Terrestrial > Soil > Wetlands | place: USA... | reverse complement strand
GGGTCAGCGTTCCTTCAGACTGCCGATGCCGAGCGACCCGGAGAAGGCTGACCGCTCGGCCTGGCGCACGTAGGTTTCGGGATCCCGGTCCACCGGCGTCACGCCCGCGAAGTGCCTCGCCTCGAAGGCGGCGAACAGCACGGCGAGGTCATGCCGGAGCTGGAGCCCGGCCTCCCTTCGGAAGTCGGTGAGGCCCTCGCGCTCCTCCTCGGCCATGTGATCGCCGTTGGCCACGTTGACCGCGGCGACCGCCGTATACCAGCCGTCGCTCCCCGGGTCGTGGCCGGCGACCGCGGCGATGGCGTCCCGGATGTCGTTGTGGTCGTGGATGGCATCCAGCGTCTCCGCCTCGGATGAGCCCAGGCGCCCGGAGCGCTGGCCCACCCGCAGCAGTTCGGGATAGAAGATCTCCTCCTCGGCCGCGGCGTGCACCTCGAGAAAGGCGGCCAGCCGCCCCCACAGGTCGCCCAGCACGCGGGTGTCGGCCCGGTCGACCTGTTCGAGGATCGCGAACAGTCGGCGCTGCTCGTGATGGTCATCCAGGATCAGCTGGGTGATGTCCACGATCCCTCCCGCTGTGGCCGATCCGGTCATCCGTCCTGTCGGATCGTAGCCCGCGGCGCAGCGGCGCCCGCGCGCCACCGCCGGCCTGGGGCGCGTGACCGGAACCCGGCGAACTCGCCTGGGAATCGGAGCCTTGCAATGTTTGTTAGAGTGGCGAACTGTAAGAGCGGCGTACCTTGCCGGTGGGCTGGCGCGAGAGGGACAGGCGGGTTTGACGGAGAGCAGGACGGGGCTGAGCGGAGGCCGGGCGGAGGACGAGCAGCGCGCGTCGCAGGTCGTGATGATCCTGCTGCGGCTGTTCCGGGCGCTGGAGCGGGTCGATACCGACCTGACGCCGCAGCAGTACCGCATCCTGAAGCTGGCCGGGGCCGGCGGCGAGCGATCCGCGAAGCTGGCCGAGCGGCTGGCGGTCGCCAAGCCTACGCTGACCGCGACCGCGGACGGCCTGGTCGCCGCCGGATACGCACGGCGTGATCCCGAGCCCGGCGACCGGCGGGTGGTCCGGCTCTGCCTGACCCAGTCCGGCCACGAGGCCGTCGACCGCGCCGACGCCGCCTACACCCGGTGGCTGGACCAGTTGCTCGCCGAGACCGGCGAGCCGGATCAGGTCCTGGACGCACTCGCCGTGCTCAACCGGGCCATGGACGAGGTCCGGCGGGCCCGGGCCGCCACCCCCGCCGCGGCGCCGGCCGGCCCGGAAGACCTGCCGCCCGCGCGACGCATCATCGGCGCAGGGCCGGCATGAGGGCGCCCGCGGGCGGCAGGGCCGCGCGCGGGGGGCCGGCCGGGAGCGGCACCGGCGAGGCCTGGCTGCGGCGGCTGGCCGGCTACTGCTGGCGGTATCCGCGCGGGGTGCTGCTCGCGCTCGGCGGCTCGCTGCTGGCTACCGTGGTCGCCGCCGCGATCCCGCTGATCCAGCGCGACATCGTCGACAACGCGATCTTCTCCCACCGCCAGCCGATCTGGGCCGGCGCCAGCCTGCTCATCATCGCCGCAGTGATCAACTTCGGCGCCGTGTACCTGCGGCGCTACCAGGGCGGCCGGGTGTCGCTCGACGTGCAGCACGACATGCGCACCGAGTTGTTCGGCTCGCTGAGCCGGCTCGACGGCGCGCGCCAGGACCAACTGCACACCGGGCAGATCGTCAGCCGCTCGATCTCCGACCTGAACATGGTGCAGGGCCTGCTCAGCATGGTCCCGATGCTGCTCGGCAGCGCAGTGCTGTTCGTGCTGTCCGTGATCATCATGGGCTTCCTGTCCCCGCTGCTGACCGTGGTCGCGCTCGCCGTCGGCCCGGCGCTGTGGGTGATCTCGGTCGCCTCCCGGCGCCGGCTGTTCCCGGCCAGCTGGGACGCGCAGCAGCAGGCCGGGAACGTGGCCGGGGTGGTGGAAGGCGCGGTCACCGGCGTCCGCGTGGTCAAGGGCTTCGGGCAGGAGGAGCAGGAGATCGAGCGGGTCGAGGAGGCCAGCGGTTTCCTCTACGCCTCCCGCGTGCGCGCGGTCCGGCTGATGGCCCGCTTCAACCCCGCGCTGCAGGCGGTGCCGGCGTTCGGCCAGGTCGGGGTGCTCGCCCTCGGCGGCTGGCTGGCGATCAAGGGCGAGATCTCGATCGGCACGTTCTTCGCGTTCTCTGCTTACCTGGCCCAGATGGTCGGCCCGGTCCGGGCCCTGGCCAGCCTGATCACGATCGGCCAGGAGGCCCGGGCCAGCGTGATCCGGGTATACGAGGTGATCGACTCCCGGCCGGTGCTGACCGAGAAGCCGGGCGCGGTGGCGCTGCCGGACCAGACCCCCGACATCGAGCTCGATGACGTCACGTTCGGGTACCTGGCATCCGAGCCCGTGCTGCGCGGGCTGTCGCTGCGGGTGCGCCCGGGCGAGACGCTGGCGGTGGTCGGCACCTCGGGGTCGGGCAAGTCCACGATCTCGCTGCTGCTCCCCCGGTTCTACGACGTGCAGGGCGGGGCGGTGCGGATCGGCGGGCACGATGTCCGCGATCTCACCCTCGGCTCGCTGCGGGCCTCGATCGGGCTGGTGCTGGAGGAGAGCTTCCTGTTCTCCGACACCGTGAGCGCCAACATCGCCTACGGCCGGCCGAACGCAACCCCGGAGCAGGTCCGCGCGGCGGCGCGGGCCGCCGAGGCCGACGACTTCATCACCGGGCTGCCGGAGGGTTACGACACCGTCATCGGCGAGCAGGGGCTGACGCTGTCCGGCGGGCAGCGGCAGCGCGTGGCGCTGGCCCGGGCGCTGATCACCGACCCGCACATCCTGGTGCTGGACGACGCGACGTCGGCCATTGACGCCCGGGTCGAGGCGCAGATCCACGCCACGCTCCGTCGCGTCATGGCCGGGCGGACCACGCTGCTGATCGCGCACCGGCGATCCACCCTGCAACTCGCCGACCGGATCGCCGTGCTGGACGAGGGCCGGCTGGTGGACACCGGGACGCACGACGAGCTCACCGTGCGGTGCCCGCTGTACCGGCTGCTGCTGGCCGGGCCGGGCGACGACGCCGAGGGCGTGGACGCCGGCGAGCTCGAGTGCTATTCCGACGATGCCGCCCGCCGCGCGGCCGCCCTGGCCGTCCCGGCGGACGGCGGCGGGGCGCGGCCCGGCGGCGTGACGCCATCGCTGTGGCCCGTGCTGGCCGGCGGCGATGAGGCCGGGGCCACGGTCGCGGCCGGGCCGGCCGATAGCCGGGAACCGAGCGTGACGGCTGGATCCGGCATGCGCAGCGGGTACCGGGCGCGGGCCCGCGGCTCGCTGCGCGGCGGGGGTGGCGGTGCGGCGACCGGGATGCTGGCCGACATCCCGCCCACCCCCGAACTGCTGGCCAAGGTGGCGGCGCTGCCGCCCGCGACCGACGAGCCAGAGGTCAGCCGCTCGTGGGCGCGCGCGCCGGATCCGCACTTCACCCTGCGCCGGCTGCTGAAGCCGTTCGCGATCGCGCTGACCGCCGGCCTGATCCTGGACGGGCTGGACGCGCTGGCCAGCATCGCCATGCCGCTGCTGGTCCGCAACGGGATCGACAACGGCGTGCTGGCCAAGACCTTCCACGCGATCGTCCTGATCGCGCTGGCGGCGCTGGCGATCGTGGCCGCCGACTGGGTGGTCAACGTGTTCCAGACCGTGGTGGTCGGCCGGAACGGGGAGCGGCTGCTGTACTCGCTGCGGGTCAAGATCTTCTCCCAGCTGCAGCGGCTGGGGCTGGACTACTACGAGCGCGAGCTCACCGGCCGGATCATGACCAGGATGACCACCGACGTGGACGCGCTGTCCTCGTTCCTGCAGACCGGGCTGATCACGATGGTCAACTCGGCGCTGTCCTTCTTCGGGGTGCTGATCGCGCTGCTGGTCATCAACCTCAAGCTCGGCTTCACCCTGCTGGCCATCGTCCCGGTGCTGATGGCGGCCACCGTCTTGTTCCGGTTCAAGGCGTCGCGGGCGTACCGCGAGGCCCGGGAACGGGTCAGCGTGGTCAACGCCGACCTGCAGGAGAACGTGGCCGGGCTCCGGGTGGCCCAGGCCTTCCGGCGCGAGCAGGTGAACCGCGACCGGTTCGCGGGGCTGAGCGGCGCGTACATGACCTCCCGGCTGCGGGCGCAGCGCTACATCGCGCTGTACTTCCCGTTCGTGCAGGCGCTGTCGACCATCGCCGGCGCGGTGGTGCTGTTCGTGGCCGCGGGCGAGGTGCACAGCGGCGCGCTCACCGCGGGATCGCTGATCGCGTACCTGCTGTTCATCGACCTGCTGTTCTCGCCGGTGCAGCAGCTGTCCCAGGTCTTCGACGGCTACCAGCAGGCCAACGTCGGTTTGCAGCGGATCAAGAGCCTGCTGCGGACCCGCACGTCCACGCCCGCCGCCCCGGACCCGGTGCCGGCCGGGCGGCTGCGGGGCCAGATCGAGCTGCGCGACGTCCGGTTCCGGTACCAGGGCCAGTCGCAGGACGCCGTGGCCGGGGTCAGCCTCTTGGTGGCGCCCGGGGAGACGGTCGCGCTGGTCGGCCAGACCGGGGCGGGCAAGTCGACGCTGGTCAAGCTCATCGCGCGGTTCTACGACATCACCTCGGGCCGCCTGCTCGTCGACGGGGTGGACGTGCGGGACTACGACCTGGCCTCCTACCGGCACCGGCTCGGGGTCGTGCCCCAGGAGCCCTACCTGTCCCCCGGCACGGTGCGCGACGCGATCGCCTACGGCAAGCCCGACGCCACGGACGCGGAGGTCGAGGCGGCGGCCCGGGGCGTGGGCGCGATCGAGATGATCGCCCGGCTGCCGGATGGCTTCATGCACGAGGTATCCGAGCGCGGCCGCAACCTCTCGGCCGGGCAGCGGCAGCTGATCGCGCTGGCCCGTGCCTACCTGGTGGACCCGGCCATCCTGCTGCTCGACGAGGCGACCGCCGCCCTGGACCTGGCCGCCGAGGCGGCCGTCAACCGCGCCACCGAGCAGCTCGCGGCCCGGCGCACCACGCTGGTGGTGGCGCACCGGCTCACCACGGCGTCGCGGGCTGACCGGATCATCGTGATGGACTCGGGCCAGGTGGCCGAGACCGGAACCCACGACGAACTGCTGCGGGCCGGCGGCCCCTACGCCGCGATGTGGGCGGCGTTCACCGGCGACGCCGAGCTCGTCGCCTGAGCGGCGGCCCCGGCGGCCGGTGCCAGCGCGGGCCCGGCCCGCCTGGTACGCACGTCACGGGGGATGAGCGCGAGCGCGGAAGCCACGAGGATCAGCCCGGCCGCGCCGTACTGCGTGGCCGACACGCCGACCGCGGCGGCCAGCGGGCCAGCGATCAGGGCGCCGACCGGCATGGCCATGACCGAGCCGAGCAGGTCGTAGGAGGACACCCGGGCCAGCTTGTCCGGCGGGATGTTCCTGGCCATGCCCACGGTCCATTGCACCATCATGATCTCCACCGTGATGCCGAGCCCGAACGAGGCCAGGCAGACCAGCGGCAGCGGCCACAGCATCGCGAGCGAGAACGGCCCGATCGCGATCGCCGCGCCGATCACGGCCACGAACAGCATCGGCCGGCGCGGCGTGAACCGCAGGGAGACCACGCCCCCCGCGATCAGGCCGACCGAGTCGGCCGCGGTAATGGCGCCCCAGGCCGCGGGGCCGCCCAGGTGCGCCCGGGCCACCACGGGGCCGAGGACCTGGAACGCCCCGTACCAGGCCATCAGGACCACGCCGAACTGCGCGACGATCACCCACAGCCAGGTGTGCGAGCGGAATTCCGACCAGCCGTCCCGCAGGTCGCGGAGCATGCCGGTGTCCCGGCCGCGGGCCGCGCCCGGGGCCCGGATGCCGAGCAGCAACGGCACCGACGTCAGGGTGCCGATCCCGCACACGGCCAGGGCCCAGCCGGGGCCGACCGCAGCGACGCACAGGCCGGCGACCGCGGCCCCGCCCATCTGGCCCGCGTTCATCGCCAGCCGGCTCACCGCGCTGGCCTGCTGCAGCAGGTCGCCGGGGACCAGCCGGGGCAGCAGGGCCTGCGAGGCCGGATAGAAGATCGCCAGTCCGGTGCCGGTGATCGTCTCGAGCAGGATCATCAGCCACAGCGGCGGGTGGCCGGCCAGGACCAGGATGCCGAACGTCCCCTCGCCGAGCGCGATCATGACATTGCCCGCGATGATCACCAGCTGGGGCGCGATCCGGTCCGCGACGACGCCGCCGACCAGGGTGAAGACCAGGGCAGGCGCGATCTGAGCGGCCAGCACGTAGGAAAGGTCCGCGGTCGACCCGGTCGCGTAGAGCACCGCGAACGACACGCCGACCAGGGAGAAGGCGAAGGCCGCCGGGGCCAGCAGGCGATCGGCCAGCAGCAAGCGGAAGTCCCGGTACCGGAGCACCGGGAAGCGGCGCACGAGCGCGCGCGCGGACATGACTGACTTCCGATCTTGATGTGCAGGGCCGGGGAACTGGAATGCTAGCCGGGCGCCGGCCAGCCGGGAAACTCATTTTGGCCGTTTTGGCCGCGCCCGGCGGGCCGCCCGGGATCTGCAACGCCTCCCGGGCGGCCGCTGATTCCCGCGGTCAGGGCGAGCCGGACGCCGGGCCGCCCGGCGCGGCCGCGCTCGGGGACGGGCTGGGGGTCGGCGACCCGCCCGGCGCCGGCGACGGGGTCGGCGTCGGCGTCGGGCTGGGTGCGGAGGACGTCGACGCCCGGGGCGCGGCAAACCAACTCTCCAGCCTACGCGCGGCGGCCACTGCTCCGGACCGCTCCGGGATTGGCCCGGGGCACCAGCACGTATCCGCCCCGCCGCCCGGTTTGACCTTCCGGAGCGCGACAGGGCACGATCATCTCTGGCCGGCCCTTCACCTGGCCGGCTCCGGTTCGAGGGGAGCTGATCGCCGGTGAGCATCCTGGGTACTCGCGTCCTGCGGACCGAGGATCCGCGCTTTCTGACCAGTGGCGGCGTCTACACCGAGGACGTCGTGGACGAGCGCCTGGCCGGCGCCTGTCACGTGTTCTTCGCCCGCTCGCCGGTCGCGCACGCCAGGATCCAGGCCATCGACGTCAGCGCCGCGCGGTCGGCTCCCGGGGTGATCGCCGTGTTCACCGGCGCGGACCTGAGCGACCTGCCCCTGATCAAGCCCGGGCCGATGTTCAACCGGCAGATGACGCGGCCGATCCTGGCTACCGACAAGGTCCGCTTCGTCGGCGACCCGGTGGCGATCGTGGTCACCGAGCAGCCCTACCAGGGCGAGGACGCCGTGGAACTCGTGGACGTCGACTACGAGCCGCTGCCGGCCGTCATCGACTTCGAGGACGCGGTATCGGACCAGGTGCTCCTCTACGAGGAGGCTGGCACCAACGTCACGGCGAGCTTCGGCGATGCCAGCGCGCTCGACGAGCACCTGTTCGACGAGTGCGAGGTCGTGACCACGCGGACGATCCTGAACCAGCGGGTCGCCCCCGCGCCGATGGAGACCCGGGCCGCCGCGGCCGCCTGGGGCGAGGACGGGCGGGTGACCGCGTGGATACCCAACCAGGGCGCACAGGGTACCCGGGGCGGCCTGGCCCGGCTGCTCGGCCTGGGGCCCGAGCAGGTGCACATCATCACCCCGGACGTGGGCGGCGCGTTCGGCGCGAAGTTCGGCGCCGACCCCGAGCATGCGCTGGTGGCCTGGGTGGCCCGGCGGCTGGGCCGCCCGGCGCGCTGGACCGAGACCAGGTACGAGAACCTGGTGGCGATGACCCACGGCCGGGCTCAGCAGCAGACCGTGACGATCGGCGGCAAGCGGGACGGCACCGTGCTGGCCTACCGCCTGGAGATCATCCAGGACGCCGGGGCCCATGTCCGGATCGGGGCCATGCTGCCGTTCCTGACCATGCTGATGACGCCGGGACCGTACAAGATCCCGCGGGCCGAGTCGGTGGCCCGGAGTGTGGTCACCACCACCACCCCGATCGGCGCCTACCGCGGCGCGGGGCGGCCGGAGGCCTCCGCCGCGCTCGAGCGGGCCATCGACCTGTTCGCGGCCGAGATCGGCGCGGACCCGGCCGACGTGCGGCGGCGCAACCTGCTGCCGCCGTTCACCGAGCCGCACCGGACCAAGTTCGGTGCTCTCTACGACACCGGCGACTACGCGGCCGCCCTGGACAAGGTGCTGGCCGCGGCCGGCTATGACGAACTCCGCCAGGAGCAGGCCGAGCGCCGGGCCCGCGGGGACACGCTCGCGCTGGGCATCGGCCTGGCCAGCTACGTCGAGATAACCGGCATGGGCGACGGCGAGGAGTCTCCACCTCAGGAAAACGCCACCGTCGAGGTGCACCCGGACGGGACCGCCACCATCCTCACCGGCACCTCCCCGCACGGCCAGGGCCACGCGACCGCCTGGGCCATGCTGGCCAGCGAGGAACTCGGCATCCCGGTGGACAAGATCACGCTCAAGTGGGGCGACACCGACCTGATCCCCGAGGGCGGCGGCACCGGCGGCTCGCGCAGCCTGCAGCACGGCGGTTCCGCGGTGCGGCAGGCGGCCCAGGAACTGATCGAGGTGGCCCGCGAGCGGGCCGCCGGCGAGCTCGAGGCCAACCCGGCCGACCTGCGCTTCGACGTCGAGCGCAGCGCGTTCGAGGTGGCTGGCGACCCGGACGCCTCGGTGCCGCTGGCCAGCCTGGCGTCCGGAGAGCGGCTGCTGGTGCGCACGGTGTTCACGGCGCCGGGCGCGACGTTCCCGTTCGGGTCGCACGTCGCGGTGGTCGAGGTGGACACCGAGACCGGCAAGGTGGTGCTGCGCCGGATGGTGACCGTGGACGACGCCGGGTTCGTGCTCAACCCGCTGCTGGCCGAGGGCCAGCGGCACGGCGGCATCGCCCAGGGCGCGGCGCAGGCGTTCGTGGAGGAGGTCGTCTACGACGGCGACGGCAACCCGCTGACCGCGAGCTTCGCCGACTACCCGTTCCTGTCAGCCACCGAGGTGCCGAGCTTCGAGCTGGCCGACATGCAGACCCTGACCTCCTACAACCCGCTGGGCGTCAAGGGCATCGGCGAGGCGGGCTCGATCGGGGCGACCCCGGCGGTGCAGAACGCGGTGATCGACGCGCTCGCTCACCTCGGCGTCCGGCACATCGACCTGCCCGCCTCGCCGCAGCGGGTCTGGCAGGCCATCCAGGCAGCAAGGGAGAACGCGTAGATGCAGGTCGAGCTCACCGTCAACGGCCAGCAGCGGTCCGACGAGGTCGAGCCGCGGTTGCTGCTCGTGCACTACCTGCGCGAGGTATGCGGCCTGCGGGCGGCCAACGTCGGCTGTGACACCACCTCGTGCGGCGCCTGCACGGTGCTGCTCAACGGGACGTCGGTGAAATCCTGCACGGTGCTGGCCGTGCAGGCCAGCGGTCAGCAGGTCACCACGGCCGAGGGGCTGGCCGCCGACGACGGCCTGCACCCGGTGCAGGCGGCGTTCCGCCAGGAACACGGCCTGCAGTGCGGGTTCTGCACCCCGGGGATGGTCATGGCGGCGGTCGGCCTGCTGAGCGAGAACCCCGACCCCACCGAGGCCGAGGTGCGGGAGGGGCTGGAGGGCAACTTCTGCCGCTGCACCGGCTACCACAACATCGTCCGGGCCGTGCTGGCCGCGGCCAAGGCGGCCCGCGACGAGCAAGCGGAGGTGGGCGCATGATCCCGGCGCCGTTCGACTACGTCGCCGCGGAGTCGACGACGCACGCCCTGGACCTGCTCGGCAGCCTCGGCGAGGACGCGAAGCTGCTGGCCGGCGGCCACTCGCTGCTGCCGATGATGAAACTGCGCCTGGCCGCGCCCTCGGTGCTCGTCGACATCGGCCGGCTGACCGAGCTGACCGGCATCCGGGCCGAGGGCGACGAGATCGTGATCGGCGCGGCCACGCCGCACGCGATGCTGGCCACCTCGGAACTGGTCCGGGCGGACGCGCCGTTGCTCGCCCACTCGGCCGGGCGGGTCGGCGACCCGCAGATCCGCCACCGGGGCACGATCGGCGGCTCGCTGGCCCACGCCGACCCCGCGGCCGACCTGCCGATGGCGCTGGTCGCGCTGGGCGGGTCGGTCGACGTGCTGGGCCGGGACGGGACCCGCCGCGTCGCGGCCGGGGACTTCTTCACCGGGTTCTTCGAGACCAGCCTGGAGCCCGACGAGCTCATCGCCGCGGTCCGGGTACCGCGCCGGCCCGGCGCGGGATGGGGCTATCAGAAGTTCGTCCGGCGCGCCAACGACTGGGCGATCGTCGGGGTGGCGGCCATCGACGGCCGGATCGCGCTGGCCAACATGGGCCCCACGCCGCTGCGGGCCCGCGCGGCCGAGCAGGCCCTGGCCGGCGGCGCCAGCGTCGCCGACGCCGCCGAACTCGCCGCCGAGGGCACCGAGCCGGGCGAGGACGTGCACGCCGACCGCGACTACCGCCGCCACCTCGCCCGCGTCCTGGTCCGGCGCGCGCTCGAGCAGCGCACCTGACGAGTCCCGCGACCGCCGGCCCTGCTGGCGCGACGCCGGGCTGACCGGCCCCGGGACGCCGGGCCCGGCGGTTGACGTGGTCAGGCCGCCCCCGTAGCGTTTCGCACACCTCACTCACCGGCGCAGCGACCTCGGGCGACATCAGGAGGGCGGCCCATGCCGAGCATCGAGTCGGTCGCTGCGGGCGGCGCCCTGGAGGCCGCGACCGGGCCCGTCGTGCTGGACGCCGCGGCGCGGGGCGAGCGGATCAGGCAGGCCGGCCCGGCGGCCCGGAGGCTCGCCGACGCGGGTGTCAGCGTGGTGGCGCTGGGCTGGGTCGACAACACCGGGATCACCCGGGCCAAGACCATCCCGCTGGGGCGGCTGGAGCACGCGGCCGGCTGGGGGGTCGGGATGTCGCCGGTGTTCGATGTGTTCCTGGTCACCGACGACATCACCACGAGCCCGGTGATCGGCGGCCCCGGCGGTGACCTGCGCCTGGTCCCCGACCCCGACCGGATCACCGCGCTGGCCGGCCAGCCCGGGTGGGCCTGGGCCCCGGTCGACCGCTTCACCCAGGAGGGGCGCGTCTACGCCGCCTGCCAGCGCTCGTTCGCCCGCCGGATGACCGCCCGCGCCCTCGAGCTGGGCCTGGAGCTGCGGATGAGCTTCGAGGTGGAATGGGCGCTGGGTACCGAGCAGGACGGTCAGTTCCGGCCCGCCTGCTCCGGCCCGGCCTACAGCATGACCCGGGTGATCGAGCTGTCCGACTACGGCCGCGAGGTCGTGGAGGCGCTGGAGCGCCAGGGGGTCACGGTCGAGCAGTTCCACCCCGAGTACGCCGCGGGCCAGCTCGAGGTCTCGGTCGCCGCGGCCGATCCGGTCGCCGCCGCCGACGACAGCGTGCTGGTCCGGCAGACGATCCGCGCCGTGTCGGCGCGGCGGGGCCTGCAGGTGTCGTTCGCCCCCGCGGTCGTCGCCGGGTCGGTCGGCAACGGCGGGCACGTCCACCTCAGCGTGTGGCGGGACGGGCGGAACCTGTTCGCGGGCGGGCCGGGCCGCCACGGCCTGACCACCGAGGGCGAGGCGTTCGCGGCCGGCATCCTGGCCGCGCTGCCGGCCCTGGCCGGGATCGGCGCCCCGAGCGTGGCCAGCTACCTGCGCCTGGTGCCGTCGCACTGGGCCGGGGTGTTCCAGTGCTGGGGCCGGGAAAACCGGGAGGCCGCGCTGCGCCTGGTCACCGGCTCGGCCGGGGAGCGGGACGTGCGGGCCAACCTCGAGGTCAAGTGCTTCGACCTCGCGGCCAACCCGTACCTGCTGGCCGGCTCGCTGATCGCCGCCGGGCTGGCCGGGCGGGAGGCCGGGGGCGGGCTGCCGCGCGAGATCGACGGCGACCCGGTCGCCCGGCCCGAGGAGGAGCTGGCCGGCCTGGGGATCCGCCGGCTGCCGCAGACCCTGCCGGACGCGGCCGGCTGGCTGGCCCGCAGCAAGGTCCTGCGCCAGGCCATGGGCGACCCGCTGTTCGAGGCGGTGCTCGCGGTGCGCCGCGGCGAGGCCGAGCTGTTCGCCGGCCGCAGCCCGGACGAGATCGTGGCGCGGACGCGTTGGCGCTGGTAGGGCCGGGCTGGACGCAAGCGGGCTGGACGCAAGCGGGCTGGACGCAAGCGGGCTGGACGCAAGCGGGCTGGACGCAAGCGGGCTGGACGCAAGCGGGCTGGACGCGAGCGGGCTGGACGCAAGCGGGCTGGAGGGATGATGACGACCGTGCAGGCGCTGCCGCTGATCGATCACCACTGCCACGGAGTGGTCGCGGGCCCGCTGGACGGGCCCGCGGTCGAGGCCCTGCTGAGCGAGTCACCGGCGGCGCCGCCCCCGGGCGCGTCGGCGTTCGACAGCCAGCTCGGCTTCGCGGTGCGCCGCTGGTGCGCTCCGCTGCTGGACCTCGAGCCGTCCGTGCCGCCCGGGCGCTACCTGGAGCGCCGCGCCGAGCTCGGGCCCGACGAGGTCAGCCGGCGGCTGCTGCGGGCGGCCGGGGTGGAGGCCTGGCTGGTGGACACCGGCTACCAGAGCGACCAGGTGCTGACCCCGGCCCAGCTGGCTGAGGCCAGCGGCGGGCCCGCGCACGAGATCGTCCGGCTCGAAGCGGTCGCCGAGCGGGTGGCCCGCGGCGGGACGGACGCCGCGGGTTACCCGGCCGCGTTCGCAGGTGCGCTCGCCGACGCGACCCGCGACGCGGCCGGGCTCAAGTCGATCGCGGCCTACCGGTACGGGCTCGGCTTCGAGCCGGGGCGGCCGTCGGCGGCCGACGTCCGCGGCGCGGCCGGCCGCTGGCTGCGGGCGCTGGAGGCCGGCCCGGCCCGCCTGGCGGACCCCGTCCTGCTGCGGCACGCGATCTGGGCCGGGGTGGACACCGGGCTGCCGCTGCAGTTCCACGTCGGGTTCGGCGACCCCGACGTGCGCCTGCACCGGGCCGACCCGTCGCTGCTGCACGACTTCCTGCTCGCCACCCAGGACGCCGGCTCGCCGGTCATGCTGCTGCACTGCTATCCGTACCACCGCCAGGCCGGCTACCTGGCCCACGTGTTCCCGCACGTGTACATGGACGTCGGCGAGGCGCTGAACCACGTCGGCGCGCGCTCGGCCGCGGTGCTGGCCGAGGCGCTCGAGCTCACCCCGTTCCACAAGATGCTGTACTCGTCGGACGCGTTCGGCCTGCCCGAGCTGCACTACCTGGGCGCGGCCGGATTCCGCCGCGACCTGGCCCGGGTCACCGGCGCGTTCGTCACCGACGGAGCCTGGTCGGCCGCTGACGCCGCCCGGGTCGGGCACCTGATCGGCGCGGCCAACGCCCGCCGGGTGTACCGGCTGGCCGGGCCGTGACCGGCCCCGGGGCGGCCGCGGCGCTGCGCGCAGCGCTGGAACGCGAGCTCGATGACGCGGTCCGGCTGCGCCGCGACCTGCACGCGCACGCCGAGCTGTCCGGATCGGAGCACCGGACGGCGGCCACGGTCGCCGCGGCGCTCGGCGCGCCGGACGCGCCGCCGGTCGCCGGCACGGGCCGGATCATCCGGATCGGCCCGCCCCCCGGCCCCTGCGTCGCGGTCCGGGCCGAGCTCGACGCGCTCCCGGTGGCCGAGCAGACCGGCGTGGCCTGGGCCTGCGCGACCGGGGCCATGCACGCGTGCGGGCACGACGTCCACCTCGCGGCCCTGGCCGCGCTCGGGCGCGCGGCCCGGCGCGTCGCCCAGGCCGGCGGCCTGCCCACGGCGCTGCTCGCGGTGCTGCAGCCGCGCGAGGAGTCCTATCCGTCCGGGGCACAGGACATCGTGGCGGCGCCGGAACTGGCCGCGCACCGGCCCGGCGCGGTGATCGGCGTGCACCTGCAGCACCAGGTGCCGCCGGGCACGGTCGCCGCGGCCGCGGGCACGGTGAACGCCGCGGTCGACGACTTCGAGATCCGGGTCGAGGGCACCGGCGGGCACGCCGGCTACCCGCACCTGGCCGCGGACCCGGTGCCCGCGCTCTGCCAGGTGGTGCTGGCGCTGCAGCACATCGCCAGCCGGCGCACCGACCCAACCCACGCCGTGGCGGTCTCGGTCGGCACGCTGCAGGCCGGGCAGGCGGCGAACGTGATCCCCGGGTCGGCCACGGCCCGCGGCACGCTGCGCGCCCTCGACGAGGCCAACCGGCCGGCCTTGCACCGGGCGCTGCGGGAGATCGTGGAGCACACCAGCCGCGCTCACGGCTGCCGGGGCACGGTGACGATCGAGGAGTGCGAGCCCGCCCTGATCAACAGCGGGCGGCTGGCCGCGGCGAGCTGGCCGCTGCTGCGCGAGGCCGGCTTCGCCGTGGACACCTCGTTCCGCTCCTGCGGCGCGGACGACTTCTCCTACTTCTCGCGCGCCGCGCCGATCCTGATGCTGTTCGTCGGCGCGGGCGGCGGCATGAGCCTGCACCATCCGCGGTTCCTGCCCCCGGACGGCGCCGTGCGCGAGGTCGCCAGGGTCATGCTGGCCGGCTACCTGGCCGCCGCCAGCGCGCTGCCCGCCTGACCCCCTGCCCCGCCGACCACCGCATCCATGATCGAGGGGGGTTGCCGGGGCCGGCCCTCGTACTTTCGGCAATCTATATAGATTGAGCTATGCTTATGTCTCATGGCCAGGCGAGATGAGATCGGGGAAGCGCTGTACGGGCTGGTGACGCTGGCGGTGAAGAACGGGCCGCGGGAGATCAGCCTGACCGCGGCGTCGACGCTGTCCACGCTGGATCGCACCGGGGCGCGCCGCGTCACCGACTTGGCCGTCATCGAGGGGGTGACCCAGCCGTCGATGAGCGTACTGGTCACCGGGCTCGAGCAGGCCGGCCTGGCCGAGCGGCGGCCCGACCCGGCCGACAGGCGCGTGGCGCTGGTGGCGCTGACCCCCGCCGGGTGCGATTACATCCGCACCAGGCGCCAGGCGGGCGCCGCGACGTTCGCCGACCTCATCGACAAGCTGGCGGACGACGAGGCGGCCGCGCTGGCGGCCGCGGTGCCAGCCATGAACCGGCTGCGCGAGATGGACAGCGACCGCCGGGCGGCCGCCGCGGCCCGGGACGCCGGCCGGCCCCCGGCGGGCCAGCCGGCACCGGCGGGCGGCGCGGCCGCGGAGGGGGCCAGGTGAGCGGGGGCCAGAGCGTTCCGGGCACCGAACGGCCGGGGCGGCCCGCCCGCCACGCCCGCTGCGAGGTGCACCTGGTCCCGGTTCCGGCCGCGCGGGCTCTGAGCGTCGCGGATTCCCGCGGGCCTTGACGCGACGGCCCGGCGGCTCAGCGAGCGCGGCAGGTGACGGCGGGCGTCACCGAGCCGCCGGGCAGGGTGGCCCGGCAGGACTGGCCGGGGTCGCGGGCGGTGACGATCACCGGCTGGCCGGCGGCCGGGCGGGTGGCGGTGAGACTGACGGTGGCGGTGCCGTCGGCAGCCGGGGTGGCGACGGCGCGGGCCAGCACGCGGCCAGCGCTGGTCACGGTCACCGTGGCGGCCTGGCCCGGGCCGAGCCCGCTGAAGCCCACCGTCACGGTGACCTGCCCGGTACCGGGGCTGGCGGGGCTGGTTTGCGTCACGCTGACGGCGGGCGTGGCCGGCGGGGTGGCGGCCAGCGTGACCGCGGCGGTGGCCCCGGCCAGCAGCGCGGCGGCCAGGAGCAGGACGGTGGCGGCCTGGGTGGGATAAGCGCGGGCGTTGAACTGCCGCCGGTACCAGGCCCTGACCTCGGCCCGGTTGCCCGGGTTGAGGTGGCGCGTGATGGTCAGGACCTGGGCGACCAGCGCGCAGGCCACCGCCACCGCGGCGGTGATCACGGTGGCGACGGCGAGGCCGCGCGCCGCGCCGTTGTCAGCCAGCAGGCCGGCGCCGAGCGCCCCGAGCCCGGTGAGCAGCAGGCCGACCACGGTGATGGTGGTCACCGCGCGGGCCGTGACGGTGTCGACCCGGGCCAGCGACTTGGCCGGGGTGAGCTCGGCGGCGAACTCGTCCCAGACCCGGTCGGCGCGGGCCGGCGGCCGGACCCCGTCCGTCACCGGCTGAAGGTCCCGGCGCAGACGAGGTCGTGCGCGCCGCTGCCACCGGTGCCCGGGCAGGTCACGGTCACCTCGAAGGGCCGGGGACGCGCGGCGGCCCGGCCCAGCGGCAGCCGGTCGTAGGCCACCGGCGGCAGGTCGTCGTCGAGGATATCGGTGACCTGGCCGGTGAGATCGACGTCATGCTCCCGGCAGGTAAAGGTCTGCGGATCTAATTGCACGGTCCCCCCTAATGAGTCTTGACATTTGCCGGCTGGTCCAGCGTCGGGTGATAGTAGCGCGGGATGCCCGGCCCAGCCGGTTTTGGACTCTACTATTGCCATGACGGGGGTGTGTTGCCGCTGGCGGTGGCCGGCGAGCCGCCCGCGGGGGGTGAGAGATGGCGGATGCACCGGTTCTGCGGATCAATGACGTGCCGTTCGGCGGCCAGCGCCGGGTGGAAGTGTCCTGGCAGGACGGCCCGGCGCGTCAGGTGGCGGTGTCCGCGTTCAGCTATCACGTGGACGACGCCGAGGCGGAAAAGGTCCGCTGGTACCTAGAGGATTATGCGGAGTTCCCCGCCGATCCCGGCCCGCGTCTGGCGGTCGAGGCCGAGTCGGAGATGGCGGAGACCGGGACGGGCCTGTTCTCCCTGGTGTTCGCCGGGATGGATGCGGCGGGGATCTGGGCAGCGGCCCGGCCGCGGCTGGGCCGGGTGCGGGTGGAGGTGGACGCCGACCCCTCGGAGGTCCCGGGACTGCCCTGGGAGTTACTGCGCGACCCGGGCACCGGCACGGCCCTGGCGCTGTCAGCGGGCACGTTCGTGCGCACCCACCTGCAAGCCGCGCAGGCCGGCCTGCCCCAGCCGGGCGGGGACCGGCTGCGGGTGCTGCTGGTGATCTGCCGGCCCGGCCGCGGTGATGACGTGCCGTTCCGGTCGGTGGCCAGCCGGCTGGCCCGCGGCGGCGCCGCCGCGATGGAGGGCCTGGACCTGGACGTCCTGCGCCCGGCCACGTTTGCCCGGCTGGAGACGGTGCTGCACGAGGCCGCGGACGCGGGCCGGCCGTATCACGTGGTGCACTTCGACGGGCACGGCACCTACCTCGATGTCGCCGACCTGGAGCCTGGCGAAGATGAGAGCGACAGCGACGACGGCCCGGCCCCGGGGATGGCCGGGGGTGCCGGGAGTGCCGGGGGTGTCAGGGGTGTCTCGCCGCTGCGGTACGGCCTCTCGGTGGCGGGCCCGGTCCGGGCTGGCCAGCACGGGTACCTGATCTTCGAAGACCCGGGCAGCCGCACCAACCAGCAGCTTGTCGACGGGCCGGCCCTGGGCCGGGTGCTGACCGCCACCGGGGTGCCGGTCCTGGTCTTGAACGCGTGCCGGTCCGCGTACACCGAAGCGTCCTCCCGCCCCGGCCCGCCCGAGGTGCAACCCGGCAGCGCCGCCGCGGGCACCAATACGGGTGACGGCGCGGCCGGGGCCGGGCTGACGACCGATGTGCACGCGCGGATCCGGGCGTACGGGTCGCTGGCGGCCGAGGTCGCCGACGCCGGGGTGCCCGGGGTGGTGGCGATGCGCTACAGCGTCTATGTCGTCACCGCCGCCCAGTACGCCGCCGACCTGTATGCTCACCTGCTGGCCGGCCGGTCGCTGGGCGAGGCGGCCACCGCCGCCCGCCGGGCTCTGGCCGCCGACCCCACCCGGCAGATCGGCGCCGCCCCGGTCGCGCTGCAAGACTGGGCCGTCCCGGTCGTCTACGAGGCCGCGCCGCTGACCCTGCTGCCACCGGGGACCCGGGACGCGCCGCTGATCCAGGTCTCCACTGCCGACCGGGACGGCGC
>Ga0335077_10004035_pt1 | contig 17862 bp, 19 predicted proteins | sample Lox_Sample_31_FD_207151 | JGI IMG/M metagenome (GOLD analysis project Ga0335077, IMG submission 207151) | Soil microbial communities from Loxahatchee National Wildlife Refuge, Florida, United States - Lox_Sample_3.1 | ecosystem: Environmental > Terrestrial > Soil > Wetlands | place: USA... | reverse complement strand
CTCTGCACGTTGATATCGGCCCCTCGCTCGAGCAGCACACGCGCCGTCGTCTCCTGTCCACAGACGACCGCAAACACGAGCGGCGTATACCACCCATCGGCATAGAGTGGAAAGAGTGGATATGAACTGAAGGGCCGATTCAGTGCGTCTGCATCTTCCTCGAGAATTGCCGCGACTCGCTCGACCAGCCCATTCTCGACGGCCTCCATGATGTCCACGGGGCCCTGCAGGATCAGGTCCCGAACGCCGGTATGCCCCGCGTGGTTGGCCCACCCGGCAGGGGTGCCATGATACTTCTCGTCCCTTACCGTAACACTGGCGCCGCGCTTGAGAAGTACCTCGACGGCGCTCATATTCCCGCGAAATGCGGCCGCGTGCAGCGGTGTGTATCCCCAGGTCGAATCCACGGAGGTCTTCGGATCGTCGCGGACATCTACTGAGGCCCCCGCTCGAATCAGAGCCTCAATGACCGGACCGGATGCAACCTCGCTCGCGCGGACGATCAGGTTGCCCCAACGGTTGCCCGGTTTAAGGCTATCCGGATTTCTGCGCAGCAGCCTCTCCACGTCGCCATTCCTCTCCAAAGCGATCGCAGCCGGCAGTCGGACTTTCGCGCCGCGATCCAACAGAACTTGAACTATTGCGGTCTCGCCTCGCAAGGCAGCTTCGTCGAGCGGTGTGAAACCGGCCTCATCGAGGGACTCTGTGTTAGCCCCAAGATCCAGCAACGCTTGAAGCGCATCCGTCTGCCTTTTGACCACGGCCAGATGCAACGGCATGCGCCGCTTGTTGGCAAGATCCATGCGCCTCTCTAACTCGCTGCGCGATTGCTTCACGAGGTCCTTGATCACCTCCACGGCTCCCATTGCCACGGCGGAGAAGATGTTGTGCCGGGCTCCCTGGGCCAGGAGGTACTCAACCAGCTCACGGTCGGCCTGCAAGTACTCCCAAGCCGTAGCCCAGCCAATCACGCCGAGTTCGTGGTAGTCTCCCTCGCCGATCGGATCGGCCCCGTGCTCGATGAGCAGCCGGATGATGGGGAAGTGTTGTTTCTCGGCGGCAAAGTGCAGCGGCGTCGCATTATCGCCCTCGCAACGAATATTCGGATCTGCGCCGCGGTCGAGGAGCAGACGCACCGCGGCTTCCTGGTTTCCAAAAACCGCCTGGTGCAGCGCGGTCCTCACTCCGGGGCCGCCAGGCTCGTTGATCAGTCCAGGGTCCGCGTCGAGCAGCGCCCCCAGCAATGCCAGATCTCCTCGACCGGCTGCTTCTCGCACCCGGTTCACGGATGCTTCGGTCGGCTCCGTGGCCCGCTCAAGCTGAACATGCCGCTTCAGCTTGGCCCAGGTCTCGAATCCGTATTGGTTCGCGATCACGAGCTGTGCATCGGCCAATGTGAATCTGGCATTCGCGATTTCGGTCTCCGTGGACTTCCGCCAGCGTAGATGGTGCTCTTGAATCTGCCTCAGGATGTGCGGATTCGCGACGCGCTGGCCCCGGAGGATTGCCTTCGCCTGGTTCTTGAGTTGCTCCAGGTTGGGGCGAAGCGGTAACTGCTTCTTCATGAGGATCTCCTTTCACTGTTCGCCTGTGTCCGCACCTTCAGGCTGAAAGAAGATTCGTGATGCAGAATGCGATACTTCGAGTGAGGTGGGCTTGGCCCTTTCCGCGGACTGGATGCGCCCTCCGCGCTAGAACTGAAGGTAATCCCCCCAGCTCAGGAAGTCAAGCAACCGAAGCGCGATGACTGTCACGGCAAGCGATCACTGGATCGCCACAGCCAGAGGGAAGCTGTTCGCCAGGTCGTGGGCTCCGCCGGATCGGCGCCGCGACGGCGACGCAACCATCATCCTCTTTCACGATTCACTCGGGTGCGTGGACCTCTGGCGGGACTTCCCCCGGCAGCTTGCCGCTGCGACGAGCCGCCAGGTGGTGGCCTACGACCGGCTCGGCTTCGGGCGCTCGGACGCTCACCCCGGCTCGCTCCCACTCACTTTCATCCGCGACGAGGCTGAGGTCGCGCCCTTACTGCGCGACACACTCGGGCTCGGCGCGGTCGTCCCTTTCGGACATAGCGTCGGTGGCGCGATGGCGATCGCGACCGCGGCGCGCTGGCCCGGCATCTGCTCTCAATTGGTGACCGTGGCGGCGCAATGCTTCGCCGAAGAACGCACCCTTTCCAGTATCCGCGCCGCCAAGGCCGATTTCGAGCGGCCGGGCCAATTCGAGCGCCTGGCGCGATACCACGGCGCGAAAGCGCGTTGGGTCCTGGACGCCTGGACCACAGTCTGGCTGGCTCCTGGCTTCGCCGCTTGGTCTCTCGACGATGAACTGCGGGCGGTGCGCTGCCCGGTTCTCGTTCTTCACGGCGACCACGACGAGTATGGCTCGCTGCAACACCCGGAGCGGATCGCCCGCCTGGCTCAAGGGCCGGCACGGGCGATCACTTTCGAAGGTTGCGGGCACGTTCCGCATCGCGAGCAGTTGACGCGGGTGCTGGCCGAGGTCGCTCGCTTCCTGGCGCCGGCCACGACATGAGGGCGTGCAGGTTTTTTCGGTCACTCGCCCAGCCAAAAAATATCGCCCTTTCCCCTCAACCACTTCTCAAAACCGGTCGCCAGCTCGTCCAAGCCCTCATGCTCCGCTGAAGATGAGGAGACCAATATGCGCAATACCACCCTCAATAGTGCCGCGAACCGCGCGACTCGCAGCGCGTCCCGCCGCCCAACTGAACACGCATCCTTGTATCTGTTGCTTTCTCCCGTGCAGCGGCAGGTCGTAGACGCCATCGCCACCGGAGCCACCATCACCGCCGCCGCGTCGTCGGCCGGCGTCCATCGCAACACCGTCACCAACTGGCTCGCCCTGCCCTTCTTCCGCGCCGCCTTGCAGCAGGCCCACATCGATCAGGAACTCTGCTGGCGCGAACAGGCCGAAATGCGGGCCCGTCATGCCTTTCAGGTGATGGACGAAATCCTGGCCAACCCCAACGCCTCGCCCACCGTGCGCCGGGGCATCGCCAAAGATTACGTCGAGTGGGCCAGTTGTCCCCTGGCCTTGCCGCAAGTCCAAAGCCCATCCCGCGCCGAGGATGAAGCTTCGGCCGAGGATGAGGTTCTGGACGATGACGAGCCTGGCGCCGAGGACGGGCCTGTCGAAGACGAAAACCCCTCCGAAATGCACATTTCTGCACATCCGGGAACCAAACCAGCCCCTGGCCCCGGCGACCAAGGGTCGCCAGTACACCGCGAAGGCCCCAAAATCGGCCGGAACGACCAATGCCCGTGCGGCAGCGGCAGGAAATTCAAGCGCTGCTGCCTCGGCAAGACTTCCGCAGAGCCAGATTCCGCCGCAGCGGCGTAACTTTCGCCGCCCATCTCATGCGCTCGGCCATCGCCTGCGCCCGAAGTGTGCCTTGAACGCGAAGTTAACGCCGATGCGTGGCGCCCAGATCGTCACCCGCGTGCTCCGGATCCTCCATGGACCGCAGCAGCGCTTTGGCGTCCGCCTTCACTTCAATCACCGTCGCATCGCTCTGATCGAACGTGGCAATCAGCATACGCGTGGACTTCGCGGGTTCGCCCATGAAGATGTAAGTGGACTCCCCGTCGCGCCGCGAATGCACGCGCACCATGGGATGCAGGTTGGGTCCGGAGAGTTTGTCCATGAAGGCGTCCAGGTCCTGCCGGGCGCGCGCGTCGGAAGGCGCCTTCAGGTCCTCGAATATCGCGAGCCTCACGCTATGAACGCCCTCCGGCCGCTTCACCTTCACGAAAAAGTTCGCGATGCCCATGAATGGAATGTGCAGGGGCTGTGTCCCGTAGTGCGACTCGATGGCCTTCACCACCCGATCGAACTCGGCGTCGCCGCCGAACGCCGCGCTCGCCGCGATCAGCAGCGCGATAACTGTCAGGGCCTTCATCGCCTTCGCCGCTCCAGGCCCGACGTGTCCAGCCGCGGTATGCCGAAGTCGCCGCCCAGGTCCGCCAGGCGCGCGGGATCGAAGGTGCCGGTCAGTTGCACGATGGTCAGCTCCCTGGGTTCCGCCGCGAGCACCACGATGCCGCCCAGTTGGCCGTTGCCGGCGTCTTTGAAGTACACATCCACGTTCTCGCCATCGCGCTTCGACCGCACGCCCACGATGCGTCCCCAGGCGGGCGGCTGCAACTGGCTGCGAATCGATTCCAAGTCGGCCGGATCGTATTCACCGTCTTTGTCGAACTCGAAACTGCGTACGTATATGCTTTCCAGTCCCGAGATCAGCTTTCGCACTTCGGCGTCGTCTTCGTCTTTCATGAACTTGCTGGCGAACTGGAGCATCGGCTTGTCCAAGGTGACTGTGACGGACTCCTTGGCTTTTTGCTCGAGCTTATCCAGGTTCAGCGGCATTTTGATTTCCTGCGCCCACACATACGCCAGGGTTGCCGCCAACGCGATCGTTATGAATCTCATAATTTCCTGCCTCGCTGAGAAATACGAAGGAGCCGTGCCCGCGGAGGCACTATTTTAATGAGGCTACAGGCTGCGCAGATGGAAGCCGCCGTCCACGTCGATCACCTGTCCGGCGCAATAGTCCAGCAGCCCGTCGGCGATGGCGCGCACCGCGCGAGCCACATCCGCGGGTTCGCCCATGCGGGGCTGGGGCAGCAGCCCGCCGGCGATGCGCTCTTCGTACCTTTTCTCTACGGCGGAGATCATGTCGGTGCGGATAATTCCGGGCCGGATTTCGAACACCTGAATGCTGTGCGGCGCCAGGCGTTGCGCGTAGACCGCGGCCGACATGCTCAGCCCCGCTTTCGAAATGCAGTATTCGGCCCGGTTCACGGAAGCCGCGTACGACGAAATCGACGTGATGAACACAATTCGCCCCCGGCCGTCTTCGAGCATCCAGCGCGCCGCCAGCGCGGTGAGGAAATGGGGGCCTTTCAAATTGGTGGCGATTAGTTCGTCGAAGCTTTCTTCACCGGCGTCCAGCACATCGCGGCGCTGGCGCTGCGCGATGCCGGCGTTATTCACCAGCAGGTCGAGGCTCTTAAAACGCTCCCGCGCCAGCCGGATGAGCCCTGCGCGATCGGCTGCCGACGAGATGTCCGATTGCACGATTTCGGCGCCGGTCTCCGCAGCCAGCCTTTGCGCCGCGGCCAAGTTGCCGCGAAAAGTAGCCAGTACCTGGTGTGTGCGCGAGAGTTCAATAGCGATGGCGCGGCCGATTCCCCGGCTCGCCCCCGTAACGAGGCTAGTGAGCTTGGGCAAGCGCCTCGTCGATGCCCTTCGAGATCTCCTCGAACGTGAACGTCTCCACGAACGCCTTGCCGTTGACGAATACCGTGGGCGTGTGGGCGACTCCTCGCGAGACGCCATCCTGGAAGTCTTTCTCGACCAGTTCGTCGTACTTGGAATTCGACAGCGCGGCCACGGCCGCCGCCGGGTCGATGCCGTGCGCCCCGGCAAACGTAGTCAGCCGCAAGTTGAAATTGCCTTCGGTCGTTACCTCAATCCCGGCCATAGCGTACCGCCGGTATTCAATGGCGATCTCGGGCTTCTGCTCGGCGAAGAACCGCGCCGCAATCGCCGCCCGCCGCGCCCATGCATGCTTGGCCAACGGGAAATCACGGTGAATGAACGCCACTTTGCCGCCGTAGCGCGGCAGGATCTTCTCGTCGAGCATGCGCCTGAAATCCGCGCAGTCCGAGCACTGCAGATCTTCGTAGATCACCACCTTGACCGGGCTCTCGGCGAGCCCTTCCACCGGTATCTTTTGCGCCGGAAGACTCAAAGCGGTTGCCGCCAACAGCAGAGCCAGCCTCATAAGTGGATGGGGCCCTCGGTCGTAAACGTCAGGCGGGTTTCGGAGGGCACGTGTACCTTTTGACCCTTCGTGGCGATCTGCACTCCGGTGCCCGCCGCCGCGCCCGCGCCGGCTCCGATGGCGGCCCCTTTTCCGCCGCCGGCGATGGCCCCGATGATAGCGCCCAGCGCGGCGCCGCCGCCCGCCATCTTAGCCGTTTTCGCGCCCCGCGAAGAACTGCTTTCTGTTACGTTCTGGGTGTTGATGGCCACCGGCTGGCCATTGGCCGTCACCGAAACCAGGCGCAGCGTAAGCTGCGTTGTGCCTGTGAGCTTCCCGGACTCCTTGTCATCCACCAGCTTGACCGTCGCGTCGGCGCCGCGATCGATCACCACTTGTCCATTGACGATGATCGGATCGTCCAGGCTGGCATGGAACGTCTGGCCGGGGTTGTTCTTTTCCGAATCGATGCCGTCGATCATGCGCACCGTGAGGGGGGTCCCCGCCGGAACATCTATACCCAAGGTGCCGGCGGATTGACTCGCCTGCGCCGGTGCGGCAGGTGCCGCGGGAGCCGCCGCGGGTGCCGCTGCCGGGGGCGCCCCGGCCGTGAACTCCAGCGTGGCGATGTCCGTCACATCGTAGGTCTGAATGGCATCGCCCACTTCCATCTTGACCGTGCGAGCCGTGCCGCCCAAATAGGTTCCATTTACGACCTGGCCGTTGCGCAGGGTCAGCGTGTCCGCCAGGCCCGCGGCGGCGCAAACCAGCCCCAAAACAATCGTGAACCGCATAGCATCATTGTATGACGGCAGGCCGCGAAGCGGCCATCATACGCGCCCGATGTGCAACGCAACGATACCGCCGGTCAGGCGTTCGAAATCCACGCGCGAAAAGCCGCATGCCCGCATCATGCCGGCCAGTTCTTCCGGCCCGGGGAACTTGCGTACCGATTCCGGCAGGTAAGTGTAGGCATCCTGTGAACCCGAAAGGGCGCCGCCCACAAGCGGCAGGATGCGCCGCGAGTAGAACGTATACAGCCCGCCGAACAGCGGGTTGGGCGGCTGCGAGAACTCCAGGATGGCGGCCCCCCCCCCAGCGTGCAGCACGCGGCGCATCTCGCGCAGGCCGGCTTCATAGTTCGCCAGGTTGCGAAAGCCGAAGGCGGCGGTGATGAGATCGAGCGAGCCGTCGGCAAGTGGCAGTTGCAGCGCGTCGGCTTCGAACAGACCCGCGCGCGGAAGCTTGGCCGCGGCCGCTACCAGCATGGGGTGGCAGAAATCCGCGCCCATCACCGGCGTGCCGTTTCGCCGCCGGCGGGAGAGCGCCCGCACCAGGTCGCCTGTGCCGCAGCAGACATCCAGGACACGCGCTTCCGGATTCTCCAGAATGTCGCGCACGCGGTTGGCTGTGTGCGCGCGCCAGTAGCGGTCGATGTTGAAGGAGAGCAGGTGGTTGGCGAGGTCATAGCGGGGAGCGACACGGCCGAACATGCCGCGTACCCAGGCGGCCGCCTCCTGCTCGGTGCGGGCGCCCTCCGGCGTGGTGCCTTTCATGCCAGGGCGGCCTGAATGGCCGACAAGGCGACTTCCGAATCGATGCCCGATGCCACCTGCGCCTCGCCAATGCGCTCGGCCACGATGAAATGCACCGTGCCGCGAATCGTCTTCTTGTCATTCGCCAGGCGGGCAAGCAGGCGCTCGGCCGGGATTCCGCGGAGCGCCGGAATTGGGCCGTACAGGCCGATGGCTTCCAGGATGTCCACGCTGTCTTCGGCCGACAAATGTCCGGTCATTCGCGAAAGGTGAACCGCGGCGCGCATTCCGAAGGCCACCGCCTCGCCGTGCAGGAAACGGGTGTAGCTGGTCTCGGCTTCCAACGCATGTCCGAAGGTATGTCCGAAATTCAGGATCCGCCGCAGCCCGCTCTCGCGTTCGTCGGCCGAGACCACCTCCGCCTTGATGCGCACGGATTCGGCGATCATCCGGTCGACCACTTCAGCCTTTCGCGCCAGCACGTCGGCGCTGCGGTCGGCCAGCAGGCGGAACAGCGGCTCGCTGCGGATGACACCGGCTTTGAGGATCTCGTAGAGGCCAGCGCGATACTCGCGCTCGGGCAAAGTATCGAGCACGGCGGGATCGATCAGAACCCCCTGCGGTTGGTGAAAGCTGCCGACCAGGTTCTTGCCGATGGCGAGGTTCACGCCGGTCTTGCCGCCGATGGCTGCATCCACTTGCGCCAGCAGCGTGGTGGGAATCTGGATCACCGGAATGCCGCGCATGAAGATGGCTGCCAGAAATCCGGCCATGTCCGTGACGATTCCGCCGCCGAAAGCCAGCACCACGCTCGAGCGGTCGCCGCCGCGCCGCACCATCTCCTCGGCGAGGGCCTCCAGCGGCGCCAGCCGCTTGCGGTCTTCGCCGCCCGGCAGAAAGAGCACTTCGTGGTGGGGGAGGCCGCGCTCCAGCCTCGCGCCCTGATGGCGCCATACATCCGCGGTGGACACCACGAACAGCTTGCCGCGTTTCTCCGGAAGGTGGCCGGCGACGCTTCCCAGGATGCCGCGTTCAACGACCGCATCATACCCGCGCTGCGGCAATTCCACGTGGAATGTCGGCATACAGACGTTGTACCACGCGGTCCGCCGGACACAGAGCGCAAAACCGTGAGCCTTTTTGGATCCACTTTGCGCCTTTCGAGGTAGACGGCAGAAGAGTGTGGGGCTCAACGATGTTGACAAACACTGTTTTCGGGAATGACTCGGCGGACGATCCGGGGTATCGGGACGGACGCCTCGAGTTGAACTTTCGAAGCCGGACTGTCTTTTTGGACACGGGACCGGTACGGCTGCGGCGAAAGGAATTCGAACTGTTGGCTATTCTGGCGCGCAACGCGGGAACGATCGTGCCACGGCGTACTTTACTGAGCGAAGTTTGGGGCTACAGCCCGCTGGCCCGGACGCGCACGTTGGACGTGCACGTGCGCCGCTTGCGCCTCAGGCTCAAGGACTATGGCCCGGCCCACATCAAGACGGTCTACGGCGCGGGCTATCGTCTCTCGTGCGCCTGGTCGAGTTTTCCGGCAGCCGCCGTGGCGTGCGGCGCTTGATAACAGGGCCACTGGGCCACTGCCCCTCGTCTCGTTATATGATTAGGAAACCGAGGGGCAGCACCCGTCTTGGAGCCTGTCGATTTTACCCTTCTCTTACAGAAGTGTTCGTCCGGCAACAAGCAGGCCTTGGATGCCGTAACGGAAGTCGTGTATGCCGAACTGCGCAGACTGGCCGCCTCTTTTATGCGCGACGAGCGTCCGGGCAGCACGCTGCAGCCCACGGCGTTGATTCACGAAGCTTACCTCCAGCTTGTGCGGCAGGACCTGCCCGATTTCCAGAGCCGGGCGCATTTCTGCGCGGTAGCGGCGCATATCATGCGGCAACTTCTGATCAGCAGCGCCCGACGTTACCGCGCGCAGAAGCGCGGAGGCGGACAGCGCGCCACGTTGGATACGGACGTTCCCATGCCCGCGCCCGAATCCGAGGAGTTGCTGGCGGTGGATGAGGCTTTGCAGCGGCTCGCCGCGCGGGATGAACGGGCCGCGAAGGTGATCGAGCTGAAGTACTTTGGCGGCCTGAGCCACGAAGAGATCGCCACGGCCTTGGGTTTCAGCCTGGCCACCGTTAAGCGCGACCTGGCCTTGGGCGAGGCGTGGCTGCGGCGCGCGCTATCGGGCGTGCGGCCCGCGGGGTCAACATGTCTGATCTGAACCCGCGGCAATGGACGGAGGTCCGGCAGCTGTTCGAGCGGGCCACGGAACTGTCACGGGAGCAACGTGGCAGATTCCTGGAGCGGGAATGCCAGGACGACGATGTGCGGGCCGAGGTGGCGTCGTTGCTGGAACACTCCGGCCCCGGCTTGCTTACCGCGGGGCACGCCATCGCCTCGGTGGCCACGGCCGTGGCGCTGGAGCAGGACCCGGATCAGTGGCTGATCGGCGCCCGGCTGGGCGCGTATCGGGTGGAAGCCATCATCGGGCACGGCGGCATGGGCGCGGTATATCGCGCGGAGCGCGACGACGCCGAATTCTACCAGCGCGTAGCCATCAAACTGGTTCGCACCGCGGCTTCTTCACCAACTACGCTGCTGCGATTTAAACAGGAGCGCCAAATACTGGCGCGCCTTTCCCACCCTCACATCGCGCGATTGCTGGACGGTGGCTCGACTCCAGGTGGCGTGCCCTACCTAGTCATGGAATTCATCGAAGGCGAGCCGATCACAACCTGGTGCGAGCGGCACGCCCTGAAGGTGGAGGAGAGGCTGCGCCTGTTCATGCGCGTCTGCGAAGCGGTCGAGCACGCGCACCGCAGCCTGATCGTGCATCGCGATCTGAAGCCGGCCAACATCCTGGTCACGCTGGACGGTACACCCAAACTTCTGGATTTCGGTATCGCCAAACTGCTGGATGGAAATGCCAGCGCCGAGGCGTTCACCGGCACAGGCTTGCACCTGATGACGCCAGATTATGCCTCGCCCGAGCAAGTGCGGTGTGAGCCGGTGTCGCCCGCCACGGACGTGTATGCGCTGGGCCTGATCCTGTATGAACTGCTGACCGGGCAGAAAGCGCAGAAGATCTCCGACTACACGCCGGCCACGATTGCGCAAGTGGTTTGCCAGACCCAGGCGCCGGCTCCCGCGGCGCTGCGGCCGCAGCTTTGGGGCGACCTGGACAATATTATCCGCATGGCGATCCGCAAGGAGCCCGAGCGGCGCTACCGTTCCGCGGGCGAGCTAGCCCGCGACCTTGAGCGGCACCTCGATGGGCAACCCGTCGTCGCCAGGCCGGACACGCTGGCGTATCGCGGCGCCAAGTTCGTCACACGCAACCGGATGGCTGTGCTGGCTGGACTGGTTATCTGGGCCAGCGTGGTTGCCGGGGTAGTGGCCAGCCTGAGCGCACGGCGCGACGCCGAAAAGAGGGTGCCGCGTGTGCAGCAGGTCAGGCAGCTTACGATGACCGGTCGAGTGGAGATCGTCGCCGGAGTGATCACGGACGGCAAACAGGTCTTCTTTACAGAGCATAAGGGCGGCCAGTGGACACTCGCGCGAGTATCGGTGGACGGCGGCACGCCACAGCCGCTGCAGTTGTCCCGGGAGCTGCGCCGGCCGCATATCCTGGATATCTCGCACGATCGATCTAACTTGCTGGTGGTGGCCGATGGAGAGGATCCCCGAGAGCTGCCTGAGCGTCGCATATGGATGGTGCCAATAACCGGCGGAGCTCCGCACCGGGTCGGGGATTCATTGGGACATTCCGGCGCCTGGCTGCGCGACGGCAGTGTCGTATTGGCACGTGGGTCGGAGCTCTACCGCGTGAACGCCGACGGTTCGGGTTACCGCAAGCTGATCGACTTGCCGGGCCGAGGCGCCGGCCTGATCCGCGCGGCGCCTCCCTCCGGACCGGATGTACTCCGCTTTTGCCTGGCCAATTTCGCGATGAAACCGGTGAACCTCTGGGAAATGACTCCCGATGGCAAGAACCTGCATCCTCTCCTGCGCGGTTGGCACAGTGGAACTGGTTACCCGGAAGGAGAGCGCGACGGGGTCTGGGTGGCCTCGGGAAAGTACTATCTGTTTCACTCGCGGCGGGGCCGGGTCTCGAGGATCTGGGCGTTGCGCGAGGGCCACGATTTTCTGTTCCCGGACCGCGCTCCTGTCCAGATCTACTCGACACCGATGGATTTCGTGGCGTTGGGCGCTACGCCCGACGGCAAGCGCGTTTATATAGGGGCGGGGCAGGAGCGCCGGGAGTTGATGCGCTACGATCAGAAACTGCGCCAGTTTTTACCACTACTGCCCGGTGTCAGCGGGCAGTGGGTCAGTTACTCGAACGATGGCCGCTGGGTCGCTTACGTAACATCTCCCGAACGCAGTTTATGGCGCAGCCGTTCCGACGGTAGCGAGGTCCTTCAACTGACGCCCCAGTCAATTATAGTGACTTCCGCGCCCCACTGGTCGCCCGACGGAACGCGGATTGCGTTCTGTGGCGCGCCGCGCGGCAGCCCCCCCTCCGCTTACGTGATACCTGCCACCGGCGGCGAGATGGAAATGGTGAACTCGGCGTCGTTTCTCGAGGGCGGCCCAAGCTGGTCTCCGGACGGCAAATCTCTGCTGTATGGACGAGCCCTGCCGGGCAAGGGCCGTCCCCAGTCGGGCATTTTTGTCATGGACTGGACGACACGCAACAGCAAGCTCCTGCCGGGTTCGGATCACATGCGGCAGCCCATCTGGTCTGGCAATGGAAACCGCATTGTGGCCCAAAAGGGTCTCGGGCAATTAGCGCTTTTCGAATTTCGGACGCAGCGCTGGACAACTCTGGCGACCGGAGGAGGCTTGTGGCCGGCCTACTCTTCCAAAGACGGCCGGTATGTCTTCTATCAGGATTACCTCGGAGGCGAGGAACAGCCCATCTATCGGGTGGAGGTGGCCGGCCGGAAGGTGGAGCGGCTCCTGGGATTGAAGCAGATCCCGCAATCGAACGTGAGCGGTTACTTGTTTGGCGGCATGGCGCCCGACGGCGCCCCGATCGTCTCGGTGATCCGCAGTAACTCGGACATTTACTCTTTGGACTTGGAGTTGCCGTAGGCAGCCGTGACTTGCTTCTTGACGAACGCCAGGTCACGCGCAATCGCGGCGAGATGGTCCGCCGGTTCGTACTCCAGGTGCAAGGAGAGCGGCCCGGCGAACCGGGCGGATGCGAGCAGCGCAAACACCTGCGGCCAGTTCACCATGCCCTCGCCTATTGGACACATGTGCATGCTCCACTTGCCGTTCGCCTTGGCCCAATAGAAATCCTTGAGGGCCACCATCCGTATGCGCGGCAGGGCCAGCCGCATGGCTATGTTCCAGCCTGCTTCGCCGCCCTCGGCGGTGGCATGGCAAGGATCGAAATAGTAGCCGATCCAGGCAGGATCGAGGCCTTCAATCACAACATGGGTGTCCCACACGGCCTGCCCTACATAATCGCCGGAATGATTGTGGAATCCGGCGGCCATGCCGTATACGCGCCCGAGGGCGACCAGCCCCGATGCATCGGCGCGCACTTCGTTGAGGCGTGCCTCGATTTGATCGGTGGGACGGTAGCGCCAATAGCCCAGTTTGAAATACGGCACTTTCATGCGGCCCGCGATGGCCAGCACGGAGCGCACCGACGGGTCCGCTGCGCTGACGAAGGCAGTGGTGATCATCGGGACTTCCACGCCCTCAGCGCGGATGGCTTCCACCGCCCGATAGAGATCCGCCGGCGCAAGCGCGGGCTCGACATGACCGCCTGGACGCACCGTGAGATCACACCCGGCAAAGCCCAGATCCTTCAGCACGCCGCCGAGTTCGGAGTAGTGGATTTCGGGCAGGTGCTTCGAGAACAGGCAGATCGTAGGCATGGCACGGGGTTGCTGAGCGACAGCCTGGAATGCCGCGGCGCTGCCTAGCAAGCCGCCCGCGCGCGCGAAGTCCCGTCGCGTCAATTCGTCCATAAACGGCTATTCTAATCGAGTGGGAGAGGGCATCCTGGTTTTCGGGCATCGCGGCGCGCGTGCCATGCGCCCGGAGAACACGCTGCCGGGATTCGAATACGCGATCGCGGTGGGCGTGGACGCACTGGAAATGGATGTGATGGTGACGCGCGACGATGTCGTCGTGGTGGTGCACGACCCGAAGCTGAACCGGGCCATTTGCGACGCTCCACCCGGCGCGCGCGCGATTCGCCAACTGACTTTCGCCGAGCTTTCCCGGTGGGATTGCGGCTCGAAGCGCAACCGGCGCTTCCGGAAACAAGTGCCGGAGCCTGGAGCGCGCATTCCGTCGCTCGACCAGGTGTTAGCCTTGGCCGGACGAGGGAGTTTCCTGTTCAATATCGAGGTGAAGTGCTTTCCCGACCGGCGGGGCCTGACGCCGCCCCCGGAACCTTTTGCAGAGCTCGTTTACGACGCTATTTGCAGGCACAAGCTGGAGAAGCGCGTTATGGTGCAATCCTTCGATTTCCGGATTCTGCATGTCATGCGAAGGTTGGCGCCGGAAATTCGGCTGGCGGCGTTGTACGCCGGCGCCCTGAAACGCTTCGTCACGATTGCGCGGAGGGCAGAGACAGACATCGTCGCGCCACACCGGGCGCTGGTCACCGCGCGCCAGGTGAGCGCGGCGCACAACTCCGGGCTAAAGGTGATCACGTGGACCGCGAACGGGCCGCGGGAGTGGAGGCGGCTGATCGCAGCTCGCGTGGACGGCATCATCACCGACAACCCAGCGGCGTTGATCGAATATTTGTGTGAGCACGGGCTGCGGCCGCAGGCGCCGCAGCCGGCGGTTACTTGACGACCACAGCGATGCTTGATTGCCGGCCGGCAATAGCGCCACTGTTTCCCTAGGGTAGGGATCGCCGCTCGAAATATAGGGCGAAGTGATTTTCCTGGTGATTGGCTAATAGACCTGGAAGCAGAAGACCTGGTTTGAGCCTTCCGGCGTAAGGGAGTACTCGCCATTTTCCAGGATTTCGTCCACTTCGACCTTGAACAGACCTTCGTCCAGGCGGGTGACGTTCAGGCGGATCGGCCGGGCCAAACGCTTGTTCTTGCGCGAGAACAGCACTTCGCGCTGGCCGTTCCTGGAGACCAACTTATAGAGTTGCAAATGATCGGGCTGGAGCTGATCGGCCTGCACCAGGAAAGCCGGAGACGACAACGGAGTTCGCGCCGAAGAGTTGGCGCCAGGGACCACGTACGTCACCTCGTTCTTGCGATTCTCCTCGCGGGCCTCAGCGCTCTCGGTGGGAAGCAGGCTGTCGGCATGCATGATGTAGGGAAGGTCGGGCTTGGGCGGGCGCGGCCCCGTGTACTTTTCGGCTGCCAGCGGGGCGGCGCAGACGAGGATAATCGACAACCATCTGAGCATAGAGCTAATTTAGCGCGTCCGCCGGCGCCTCAGCCCGCGTGGATCGCATCGAGGACTCGATCCAGTTGTTTCTCGTCGACCGGCTTGGCGAGCACAAAGCGATGTTCCCCGCCAAAGCCGGCTGCCAGGTTCGCGTCGTAGGAATCGGAGAGCAGGACGAAGCCGCCCACTCGTGATTTGACCTGTTCGGAGGTCTCGACCCAGTTCAGCCCCGGCGCGTGGATCGAGCAGAAGACAGCGTCAAAGCGCAGCCGCTGCGCCAGGTCTAGTCCTTCATCGGAGCTTTTCACCGGCACGACACGGTATCCGCGGCTGGCCAACAGATTCCGTAGCTGGGTCTGGATGGCTTCCACTGGCTCAATCACCAGCGCCGTCAACACGGACGCATCGCGGCCGTTCTCAGTGGCGAGGCCGCTGGCTTTCTCACGCGCCACGCTAGGCAACTCCACCTGGAAGGTGGTATCGGCGGCAGTCTGCCGGACCAGGCGAATTTCGCCGCCGTGACCCGTTATCAGACTGCGGCACACTCCGAGGCTTCCGCCGCCATCGTCTTGCGGCTGCGTGAAAGGATCGGGCCCGTTCTGGGCGGCGCTGTAGCTGATCTCGGCCAGAATGCGCCTGGCAATCAGGCTGGTGCGAATGGTGATCAACTTTTCGGCGGAATCCGAGAGCGCCTGCTCGGCATGCACCAGCAAGTTCAGGAATACCTGTTCCAGTTGGCCGTGCGAACCCATCACGATCAGGGGCTCATCGGCCAGCAGGCTGCGGGCGCGAATGCCGCGCACCTTCCACTCCCGTTCGCGGAATTCGAACAGGTTGCGCAGCAGGCCGTTCAGCTCCACTCGCTGTGGCGGCTCCTGTCCGGCACCCGCAAAGCCCACCAGACGAGTGACGATGTCGGCCGCCCGGCGGGCTTCGGCGGCGATCGTGCTTAGATCGTCTACTGCCGACGGCTGGACATCGCCGCGCGCGGCCTCCGCCACGCTGGCAATCGCCGCCAGGGGCCGCTGCAGATCATTGACGATGCCCGAAATGAGCTGGCCGACTGCCGCCAGTTTTTCCGTGCGGAATAGTTGCTCGCGCACGGAGCGTTGATCGAGCAGTTTGAGCGCCACACCAATCTGGTTCCCCAAGTGCTGTGCAAGGGCCTGTTCATCGCGGCTGAAAACCCGCGGGCGGTCATGCTGATCCATTTCCAGAATTCCCAGAACTTCGTCCTGCGCCATCATGGGGACGAAGAGCAACGACCGCGGGGCGCGCTTGACGGATTCACCGGCGACGGGGAAAGGACTGCGCGAGACATCCGGTATGGCGAGCAAGGTTCGGTAATGGAAACAGGCGGCGGCTCCGGCCTGTGGTCCGGCGGGCGGCGCCGACAGGGCAATGGCGGCTGGTTCGCCGACGCCGCCCTGAACAGGCTCTAGTGTCTTGGCGTGCCGGTTGTAGAGGTAGAGCTCTGCGTGCGTGACGCCGAAGATACGCGGCAGCACCGCGCGTACCTTATGCAGGATTTGATCCGCCGACGAAGCCCCCAGGATTTCTTCTCCCAAATGGTACGCTTGCCGCAGTAACTCGCGCTGCGCGCGCAGGCGGTCGTCCCGCCGCCAGATTACGATGACCATGACCGCGACCGCGGCAATAGCCATGGGCAGCTCGGGGGGAAGCGCCAAATGCAACAGCGCACTCATAAAGCGAAGGGCGCTTGCGCACTCAGCCAGGATTCGAGAGCGCTGCTGCGGAAATCTCCGATAGCCAGATGGGCGTCCGGCAACTCGCGATGAGTGGTCTGCAAGCCTACCACCCGCGTGCCCGCTGCGCGTGCCGCCTCGATTCCAGAGTAAGAATCTTCGAACACGATACAGTTAATGGGCGCCACCGAAAGTAACTCCGCGGCAAGCAAGTAAATCTCGGGATGGGGCTTGGCATGCCGCACCTGGTGTCCGTCAATAATGACCCGAAAACAATCGCGCAAGCCGCTGCGGTCGAGCACGAAATCGACGTTGGCCGGCTCCGCGTTAGTGGCTAAGGCCATCGGTTGCCGCCAATGGCGGCTCAGAAACTCGCGTACCCCGGGCACCAGGGACTCCATCAATTGCGCGCCCATGATTTCGCGGTAGAGCTCCTCTTTGGCGGAGCCGTGGGCGGCAACCTCCTCATTGGTCAAGCCCGGTCCGAAGAAATCCCGCACGATTTCGTCGTTCCGCCGCCCATACATGCGCTCGGCCAAGTGTGGTCCGGCATCAACTCCGAAGCGGCTGGTGTACAGACTCCAGGCCCGCGTATGTGCCGGATTCGAATCGATGATCACACCGTCCATATCGAATACCAGGGCGATGCCAGGCCGTGGACCAGCCTCAGGCACGCAGTTCACCTGCCAGCCAACTCAGATAATTGGCTGAACCCGCGACTACCGGCAACGCCAGTATCTCCGGAACGTCGTAGGTATGTGCCCGCTCGAGCGCCGCGCGCAGGGGCTCGAACAGTTCTCGCGACGACTTAATCAACAGCACGTACTCGGCTGCTTGCTCGATCGCGCCTTGCCACCGGTAGACGCTGCGAGCGCCCGGCAGAATCGTCACGCACGCAGCCAAGCGAGCCTCCACCAACACCTGGGCCAGTCTGCCAGCCTCCTCTTCGCCAGCACAGGTACTGACCACGACAATTTTATCCGTCATATACAAAAATATGCCAACGCAAGTTGAATCCGATGTTAACATTATGATGCGGGTCATCCCATGAAGCCAGGGTTTGTGAGATTTGCCGGAATTGGAGCTGCTCTACTGATCGCGGGATATGCCTTTTTTGCGTTGCAAGGTCCGCAGGGCATTCCGGGTTTGATCGAGAAGCGCCGCCAGATCGCCGAGTTGGAGAAGCAGAACGCCCTGCGGGCGAGGGAGATCGAACAGAAGCGCGCGCGCATCGACCGCCTGCGGGACAGCCAGCCGGACCAGGAATTGGAGATCCGCCAGCGGCTGAAGCTGGTGAAGCCGGACGAAAAGGTCTTCATGCTGCAGGATCCGGCACAGGATTCCAGCCGGAAAGCGGGGCATTAAGCATTCCGCTGTCTGAGGCGCGTGGGCCGCGCCGCCCACGAATCATCTGGTAAAATCAGGAACGAGGTTGGCGAGGGCA
>Ga0335077_10004034_pt1 | contig 17862 bp, 10 predicted proteins | sample Lox_Sample_31_FD_207151 | JGI IMG/M metagenome (GOLD analysis project Ga0335077, IMG submission 207151) | Soil microbial communities from Loxahatchee National Wildlife Refuge, Florida, United States - Lox_Sample_3.1 | ecosystem: Environmental > Terrestrial > Soil > Wetlands | place: USA... | reverse complement strand
GTCGGCCAGGTGACTGAAACCGTCGAAGTAGTCGGCGGCGCGGAGCAGGTCAACACCGAAAACGCCACAGTCTCCCACACCGTAGGCGAAACCTACTATCGTGACCTTCCGACCGTGATGGGGGCTGACATACGTCTGGCCGAATCGCTGCTGCAACTGCAGCCCGGCTACGTCCCCATGCAGCCGAACGGCGACGCGCTTTTCCGCGGCAGTCAATTCACTTCCCGCATCAACGGCGGCCAAACCATGGCCACCGAAAACTGGTTTGACGGCGCAGCCTTCGGTTATGCGGAAGGGCACCAGGGTACACAGGAAAGCTCCCTGCCGTTTACCTCCGTGCAGGAAATGACGGTGGTCGAAAACACATTTTCCGCGCAGTACGGGCACACCAGCGGCGGGTTCGTCACCTACGCCACGAAATCCGGCACCAGTAAAATTCACGGCAACGTGTACGACTTCTTCTCCAACAATAAACTGGATGCAGCCAACTATTTCCTTGGGCAGACTCTTCCCCTCACCCAGAACAACTGGGGCGCCGCGGTTGGTGGTCCGGTCCCCAAGCTGGGTAAGACATTCTGGTTCTTCAACGTTGACGGTCTCGACTACCACAGCACGGTGAACACCGGCTTCGTCAACACCCTGCCGGACGCGCTTCAGAAAGAAGGCAATTTTAGCGAGTTCCTTACCAGCACGGTGGTCGGAAACGACGTGTTGGGGCGGCCCATCTATCAGGGGGAAATCTTCAACCCTGCCACCACCCGGCAGGTCGGCGGCGTACCGGTTCGCGACGGCTACGGATTCGACGCTACCACCGGTCTTCCAATCGCCGGACAAGCGAACATCATTCCCGCTAGCGACCCGCTGTGGAGTTCGCTTGCAACTACGGTGATTCCGAATATCCCCGCTCCAGACCGGGATACGCTGCGGGTGAACGGCTTTGGCGGGACCTCGGACGACAACAACAAGATCAATGTCAGAACCTGGCTGCTGCGGTTGGATCATACCTTCAACAACAAGTTTTCCCTAAGCAACACCTACTATGAAAACATCCGCCCGCGCATTGCGCACTGCGGTGGTCCGCAGGGCTGCAACACCACCAACAACGGGGCAACGGATTCTCAAGCGAACGATACGTACATCGGCCAGGGCTTCTTCCAGCGCATCACCAACCACTTCGATCACGTCCAGATGAACTGGGTGATCAAGCCCAATTTGTTCAACCACACCACCATTGCCTATGACCGCTGGTTGATGAAGGGTCACATGCTTTCCGGAGGAGTGGGCTGGAATCAGAAGCTCGGCTTGGGCCTGCCCGATCAGCCCATCTTCAACGATGCCGGGTTTCCCCAACTCAACTTCAATGGCCCGGTTGGGTACACGCACTACGGGACACCCTGGGCGAGTGACGGAGCCGACATCAACAATCGCTACCAGTTCCTCGATGACGTTACCTGGGCTACAGGCCGGCACACAATCAAAGCCGGGATTGAATTCCGCTACATGACGTTCCCGCAGACCGGTTGGTCCATCAACACCGGCGGCAATTTCAACTTCAACGCCAACGAAACCGCCGGCTATGACGCATCAGGCAACAACTTGAACGGATCTACCGGAAACGAGTTTGCTTCCTTCATTTTGGGCCAGGTGGACAGCGCCAATTTCTCCATTCCGTTCAAGTACATGCCAAAGATGAGATATGCCTCACCCTGGATCAACGACGACATCAAGGTTTCGAGAAAGCTGAACGTCACTCTGGGTGTGCGTTTCGATTGGCAATCAGGCTTGTCGGAGGAGTTTAACCGCTTCTCCACCTTCGATCCCACCGCCCAGAACCCTGACGGCCACCTTGGCGCGACCGTCTTTAACGCCAAGAAGGCAGCCGGCGACAGCAACTGGAATGCCGGGCCGCGCGTCGGCTTCGCCTATGCCCTGAGCAACAAGATGGTAATCCGGGGCGGGTATGGAATCTATTATGCCGGAGTGCAGGCCGACTCCTGGGATCCTTATCCAGTGGACGGTTACCAGACCAACCCGCTGGCGCCCAATACCTCCAACGGACAATTCCCCGCCTTCTATTTCAACGGCAACAGCGCATGCCCGGGCCAGGTTTCAGCCATGGGCGTTCCCTGCGGCTGGCCGGCGGGAACCATTGTCTTCCCGCCTCAGTTAAGGGCGGACGTTGAAAATGGCGGAACCCCGGTGGGTGTGGCTCCTGATACCTACCTCATGCCCCGCTATCAGAACTGGTCGGTCTCCTTCCAGCGGCAGTTGGGGCAGAACATGGCGGTAGATATTGCTTACGTCGGCAACCACGGAACCCGCTTGATCGATGGCCGTAGCGCTGCCGGCGTATTTGATAACATGAATCCCGGCAGCGTGCTCGCTCTAGGCGCCGGTGTTCTTAACGCTGGATTCACCAACGGCGTGCCGGACGCGACCGCGGCGGCAGCCGGGCTGACCGCTCCCTACCCAACCTTCACCGGGACGGTGGCTCAATCCTTGAGGTCTTGGCCGCAGTACCAGCAAATCCTCTGGCGCTCGTTCCCGCTCGGCAATAGCCACTACAACGCTCTCCAACTCACCCTGGACCGTCGCATGAGCCACGGTCTGCAGTTCCGGGTGGCCTACACCTATTCCCGGCTGATGAACAATGGCTCGGAAACGGGGCTGGCCTCCGGTGGGCCACCCGTGCAAAATCCCAGCGACATGAGCAACCTGTATTCCGTCAGCTCTGACGATGTTCCCCACATCCTGACCTTTGGCTGGGTGTATCAATTGCCCTTCGGCAAGGGAAAGGCGATTGGAGGAAAATCGTCAGGCGCGTTGAACAAGATCATCGGCAACTGGCAGGTGTCGACGATCCAGACATATCAGGCGGGACGGCCGCTCTCGATCACGACCCCCAACAATCTGGGCGGGTTCCTGTTCAACTATGCCAAGTTCCCGGATAAGACCGGGAAGGGCCTCTCCGGGACCTTCAGTAACCCGTATAACGACACCTATCTGAATCAAAGTGGCTGGTCAGCTCCCGGGGGAAGCGCCGACTCGCTTGCCTTCGGCAACGCTCCCCGCGAGGATGCCAGCGTCCGCGGCTTCAAGTACTTCAACGAAGACTTCTCGATCTTCAAGGACACCTACTTCGGGGAGCAGAAGTACGTGCGCTTCGAAGCTGACGGCGGGAACATCTTTAACCGCGTTTATTTCTGTAACCCGGATACGAACTGGCTGCCCAACAACGGCAACGGGAACTTCGGCAAGACCGGCAGCCAGTGTAATATCCCGCGGCGTGTCCAGCTGGCGCTGCAAATCTTCTTCTAGCCCGAATCGCAGATGAAGGCATTACGATGGATGGTCCGCGTTGCGCGGACCATCCATCGGTCGTGCCATTCTCGGGTAGTGAGTTCACTTACGGTCGCAGCCAATTCAGGCTGGACTTTGAAGCTGCTAACGCTTGCCGAAAACCTCTCGCCGAATGATGCCGTGGCCTTCTTGCGCGGTGACCAGTTGGTTTGCATCAATCTTCCTGAACGATTCCAGCAAGCCCGAGGGCCAACGAACCTCAACCAAGTCCGCCTCCTTAGCCGCGCCCAAGCCAAAGTGCAGACGAAGGTCATTCTGCGACATGTAACTTGAGCCGCTCATGACTTCATTGATCTGGGAATGCTGGCCGGTGACCACGCGCACGCGGGCGCCGATGGCGCTGCGATTGGACCTGGTGCCGACGCACTTCACCTTCAGCCAGTTGTGCTTCGAGGAGCAATCGTTGCGCAGAAGTGACGGAGGCTCGTTCATGTTGACGATGAGCACGTCAACGTCTCCATCGTTGTCAAAATCGCCAAATGCCGTTCCCCGGCTGCTGTGCAGCTCAGTTACCGGACTGCCCACGCGGGAGCTGATATCGATAAAGCGCCCGCCGCCGAGGTTCTGGTAAACCAGCTTCTGCTGCTTGAAGGTGACGTGCAGCCGGCGGGTATCGACTTCGGGGAACACGTGGCCGTTCGACATAAAAATGTCGGCCCACCCATCGTTATTGAAATCGCAGAGGCCGACTCCCCATCCCAGATACTTCGTGTTTCCGCCCAGCCCGGCGCGAAATACGGCGTCGTCGAAAGTGCCGTTCCCATTGTTGTGATATAAATTTGCGGTTTGGTCGGAGTAATTCGTCTTGACGATATCCAGCCAGCCGTCGCAGTCGTAATCGCCAACGGCGATTCCCATGCCGCCCTGCGGCATCCCGTTCTCGTTCAGAGCGCAGCCGATCTCCCGGCCCACCTCTTCGAATGTCCCATCTCGATTGTTGTGGTAAAAACGGCTGGGCACGGAATCACAGGCAACGTAAATGTCAGGCCAGCCGTCGTTGTCGAAATCCGCCGCACAAACCCCCAGCCCGTAAGAACCCGCCGGCAGCCATTGATCGCTGGCAAAGGTCGGGGCCAGCGGCCCGCGGGGGGCCGACACTCCCGATCGCTCGGACACATCTTCGAAAGTTCCATCGCCGCGATTGTGATACAGGATGTTCGTCCCGCCGCTCATACCCTGGGGCCCGCACCCGACGGACAGGCCGAAATACCTGCAGAACTTGTTGCTGCCGGCCAAAGGCGTCACCTTAGGATCGAAATTCACATAGTTCGCCACAAACAGGTCGAGGTGCCCGTCGCGGTCGTAGTCGAGAAAGCAGCAGCCTGTATTCCACCGCTTCATCGCCCCTTCCTGCACCAGCCCGGCTTTTTCCGAGACGTCAGTGAATGTTCCATCCCCGTTGTTGTGGTAGAGGACGATTCCGCCCCAGTAGGTCACGACCAGATCGTCGTATCCGTCGTTGTCATAATCTCCGACACAACATCCCTGGCCCCACCCCGAGCGGGCCAGCCCGGCTTTCTGAGTTACATCGACAAAGGATCCGTCGCGATTATTGTGGAATAGAAAATTGCCGGGTTGATTCTCGGGCTGGATGCCTTCGAGCCTGGTTCCATTGACCATAAAGATGTCCAGCCAGCCATCATTGTCGTAATCGAAGAGAGCAACGCCACAGCCGGTTTCCTCCAGGATGTACTGCTTATGGGTGATGTCGCCGAAGACGTTGATGGCATCGCCGAGTCCGGCCTTGGCGGCGATGTCGGTGAAGGAAAATCCCGCGGGGGTTGCCGAACCGGGAGCTGGCTTCCGAAGCGTGGATGGCCCAGTTGGCTTTTGAAAAGCCTCTGCGGCGAGCCCCCCCAGGCCCGGGAGCAGCAACGATACGGGCACGGCAAACCCCAGGCGCCAGGTTTGGCGGAGGAAGTCACGCCGCGAAAACTCGCGCGATGCCATAGAAATTACCCGACCCGCACCCTTCCAGAGGTAATCTTAAAGCTATTCGATCAGTCGGGAAGCACCAGGCGGAGGCGCATATCGCTCTGGGCCCGCCGTTCGGCTTCAAGCTTGCGCGACTCTGCAAACTGCTCGTCTGAATCGGCGGTCCGTCCGAGACGCAGGAGAGCCATGCCGAGCTGGTGATGAGCCTCCACCGACCCGGGATCGAGCGAGACGGCGCGTTCAAGATCCTGCTGGGCCTCGGCATACTGGTGTTGCCGCAATAGAATGCCCCCCAGTTTGACATACGAGGGCGCATGCTGAGGATGGGCTTTGAGCAGACCGCGAAACACCGCAACCGCCTGATCGTCCTGGCCAACAGCGTCATAGGTGAGGCCCAAATAATATGGGGCGGCAACCTGGTCGGGTTGAGCTTGCAGGCTTTTTTTCAGCGACAACTCGGCTTCCGTGTACTTGCCCATGAGGTAGTACACCGCGCCCATGGCATAGTTCAGGACGGCGTCCTGGGGATGCTTTTGCAGGAGCCCCGAGAAAAGCGATGCAGCTTTGGTGAGGTTTCCGCGCGCAACATTGGCGGACCCTAGAACATAGACGTAGGGGTCATGGTCGGGCTTCAGTTCAACTGCCCTGGCCAGCGCCGGCGTCGCGTCATCCAGCAAATTTCGCTCCAGGCAGACTCTGCCGAACTGGAATAGTACCTCCGGATTGTCCGGATCATGTTGTTTTGCCGGAATCAGGTATGCCAGAGCCTTTTCGGTGTTACCTTGCCGCTCCGCGATAGCTCCCAGGTTCAGGTCGCATGCGACACAGTCTGGGTTCAGGGAGAGCGCAGTTTTGAAGGCCTCCTCGGCATGATCGAGAACTTCCAACGTCAGGTAGGCCTGGCCTAGTTTGAAGGAGAGAGGAGCAGAGGCCTCAGCTGCGATTTTCTCTTCTATGCTGTCGAGAATCTCTTTTGCCTCAGCTGTCATTCTGTATAGAGCCAGCAAATTAGCAAATTCTACCGATGCCTCCGCGGACGGCGCGTCCAACTGTCGCCACTTACCAGGCAAAGCTTTGAGTTCTTCGGTCTTGCCAAGCGCGCCGTAGTCGGCCGCCAGAAGAAGGATGCCCTCCTCGGATGTGGCAAGCTGAGGCACGATGCGGCTCGCCATATTGAGAGACTGGCGGAAATTCCGCTGCGAGGCCTCCAGCTTGGCCAGGTCAAACCTGGCATTCACGTTGCCCGGGTCGAGTTTTAACACTTCCTGAAAGCTCGCCCTGGCCGGTCCGATCTTACCCTGCAGAAGATAGGCATCACCAAGGCTCGTTCGGGCGCCGACCAGATGAGGATTGATCGCGAGAGCCTGAGTCAGAAACTCCGTGCTCTCCTTATATTTGGTTTCCTGCAAGCGAATCGTCCCCAGCATCGCCAAGGCCAGGGCTCGCGTCGCCGGGTTTTGCAATCCCTGGCGCGCTTCCGCTTCGGCGTTTTCTGTCTGGCCGTGGCTCAACAGGCGCGCCGCTGCTTCAATGTGATTGACTTGGGCGAATCCGGTGTTCAGCAACGCCACGAAGGCGAGCAAGAGCTTATGGCGAGAGAGTCCCTGACGGAGCCGGCCGGCGTAGTGCCTGACGGTGCGGAAACGCGGGCCGAACCAGCGCATGTTCGTTCTTATAGCATGCCGGTATTAGCGGAGCAACGCCTCGCAAACGCTAACTTTACGGTCAGAATCCATTGCGGGTCGTCAATCTGTCACCCCAGCCGGAAACTGGCAGCCTCTGAGGTGGACTCCTGTTTGCCATAAGCGGACTTTGGGCCCGGAATGACTGCTGGCTCGCCCGCCCATCGCAAGCCACCGCCAATGGCCCTTCCAACTCCCGGATCGTTACGTGACCGGCGTCACAGACCAACCTACCGATTCGGAGCATATTTGCGCTTTAGATCTGAAGCGAACCGCAAATGGAACCAGCCTACAGACTCAGCCGTCGGAAGTTCTTGCAAGCGGTTTTGGCCGCCGCAGCGGCCGGCACCGGCGTTGCCTGTACCGGCGCCAGAAGTCCGTGGCGGTTTCTGACTGTGGATGAGGCACGAACCCTGGCCGCAATTTGTGATCAGATCGTTCCTCCGGACGAAGACCCCGGGGCAGCCTGGGCAGGTGCAGTGAATTACGTGGACCGCCAGCTCTGCGGACCTCTCCGGCATCTGCGCAGGGTGTACCGCCAGGGAATCGCCGCCGTGAACCAAAGCAGCCGGATGCTCTACGGGGCAAACTTCGCGGGCCTGGCGGAGCCGATGCAAGTGGCACTGCTGCGCATGATGGAACAGGGGCGAGCGCCGAGCGCGGCGTGGAAGAAGGTCTCTTCGGAAGAATTCTTTGCGCGGCTGGTTGATCAAACTATGCAGAGTTTCTATGGCGACCCCCGCCACGGCGGCAACCGCGACAGAGCAAGCTGGAGGATGCTCGGTACGCCCTACCCGCCCATTCGCGGACGGCTCCACTACGACGTCAGCCAGCGGTAGGAACACGTCGGTCGTGCAGGTCGATATTTTGAGGTCCAGTTGATGGCACTCAAACACGTCAATGCAGTGGTCGTAGGTGCGGGCGCTGGCGGGGGCATTGTCGCGAAGGAGCTTGCTGCGGCTGGACTCAGCGTAGTGCTGGTGGAACGGGGTAAATGGTATACCGCCTTCGATTGCCGTAAAGATGACTTGCGCAATCAGCGCACCCCGGTGTTAGGCAATTCTTTCGGCCCCGACGAGGAGCGCAACCCGCGGGTTTTCGTCGACGAGCAAGGCCGGGAACATCTGCTGAGGCCGAGTGACGGAGACTACAACAACAATGCCGCCTGTGTGGGGGGCGGCACCGCCAGCTACGGCGCTATGGCTTGGCGCTACATGGAAAAAGATTTCCGCATGCGATCGACCTATGGGGCGGTTGTGGGCAGCACGCTGGAAGACTGGCCGATCAGCTATACCGACCTGGAGCCCTATTACGAGAAAGCAGAATGGGAAATCGGCGTGTCGGGCGACGATTCGAATAACATTTTCCGCTCGCCACGGCATCGCCCGCTCCCCATGCCGCCTCTGTCCCCCAACCGTGAATATGAAATCCTGAAACCCGCTGCACAGCGCCTCGGACTTCACCCTTTTGACATTCCCATGCTTCGCAATTCGGTTCCCTATAACGGCCGGGCAGCCTGCATGCGGTGCCGCTGGTGCGTGGGTTTTGCTTGCGAAGTGGACGCGAAGAACGGCACGCAGAATACCGTCATTCCCACGGCTGTGGCGACCGGGAATTGCGAACTGCGGACCGAATGCATCGTCAAAGAGATTCTCACCGACTCGCAGGGCCGAGTGAAAGGCGTGGCCTACTTTGATTCCCAGTCACGGCTGCAAGAGCAGACCGCGGATGTAGTCGTGGTTTCAGGCTCAGCCAACGAGTCTGCGCGGCTGTTGTTGAATTCCAGGAGCCGGCTATTCCCCAACGGACTGGGCAATCGCTACGACTGGGTGGGAAGAAACCTTCAGGGTCACGCTTACGCGGGCGCCACCGGGCTCTTCGACTCCGAAATTTACGATGACCTGGGGCCGGGCGCCTCAATCGCCATCTGCGACTTCAACCACGGCAACACGGGGTTGATCGGCGGAGGCATGCTGGCCAACGAATTTATCCGGCTCCCCTACCAGTTTGTGGGCCGGCGGGGGCCCGGTGTGCCCAAGTGGGGCCGGGAGCACAAACAGTTCATGCGCAAATGGTATCGGCGCAGCATCGTCGTGATGGGTCCTGTGCAGGAGATGCCGGTTTTTGAGTCGAGGGTGCAGTCGGACCCGAAGGTGAAGGACTTCTGGGGAATACCGGTAGCTCGGTTTTCTGGACATCGTCATCCCAATGACCTGGTGGTGGCAGAGTTTCTCGCTTCCAAGGCCGAAGTGTGGCTGAAAGAGGCGGGAGCGATCGCCACCTGGACCTCCTTGCCAGGCGCCGGTCTGAGTGGCGGCCAGCACCAGGCTGGCACTTGCCGCATGGGCGACGATCCGAAAACCTCGGTGGTTGACAAGTATTGCCGGGTGCACGATGTGGAGAACCTGTTTGTGGTGGATGGCAGCGTCCACGTTACCAATGGTGGCTTCAATCCCGCGCTGACCATCATGGCGATCGGATACTACGCCTCCGACCACATGTTGAAACTCTGGAAGGGCACTCATGGCGCGGCTTAAGGTGAACACCCGGTGACCGCCGACCGCAGGCCCGGGCGCCGCCGTCTTTACCTCGGCTTGCCCATCCTGCTGGCCGGGATCTTCGTCCTGCTCCTGCCGGGCGCCAGCGTTTACTATCGCTACTCGGGTGGGCGATCCTGCGCGCGTTGCCATGAAATCTGGCAGCCCTACACGGATTGGCATACTTCAACTCACCGCAACGTGCCCTGTTCCGACTGCCACGGGGACGTATTCACGCTCGATCTAGGTTTTCACCTCAAGAACATGCATCGCCTGGCGGCCCACTTGCGCGGTGAGATACCCGAACAGGTGCGACTTAAGAACGAGGATGTGCTGCGCATGGGCAACCGTTGCCGGACATGCCATGAGCAGGAGTTTGCGGATTGGGCTGCGGGACCCCACGCCGTCACTTACAGAGAGATATTTCTGGACGATAACCACAATCACCAGCAGCACTTGATGGATGATTGCCTGCGCTGTCACGCAATGCACTTCAACGGCGGAATTCGTGACCTGGTGACACCACTCGACACCAAAGGTCCTTGGACACTGCGCGACCCAAAACTCGCGGAACAACCAGCCATTCCCTGCCTCGCTTGTCACCAGATGCACCATGAAGGAACGCTTCTGGTGCGCTCGGCAGTGAAACCTGTGAACCCCGGCCCCAGCCAGGAAATCTCTCGGCCGTCGCTGGCGCTATTTGACCGGCGAGAGATGGATTTCGTGGCCCTTGGCCGTCTTCCCCTACCCACGATGCACGATGGCGACAGAACCATCAAGATCAGCCCAGACATCCGCCAGGCTCTCTGCTACCAGTGCCACGCACCTCTGGCCAGTATGAAAGTGGGCACTGGCGACGATCGAACACCCGTAGGCGTCCATGAAGGACTAAGCTGCTTCGCTTGCCACCAGGGACACGGCCAAAATACCCGACCTTCGTGCGCTACCTGTCACCCGCAGTTATCCAACTGCGGACTGGACGTGGAAACGATGGATACTACCTTCAAGTCAACCAAGAGCCCGCACAACATACATTCCGTCAAATGTATTGATTGCCACACCAAGGGCGTTCCCAGGAAGAAACCGAAAGGCGCAAGGGTTCCGGGTGGATCGTCGGCGAACGGAAAATTATCCAGAGACGAGCTTCAGGGAGATCTCCTTCAAGCCGACTTCCGACGGTAGGCAGGTTTTCCCGGGTTCGTATACGATCCAACTGTGGCGCCCTGGAGTGATCGCAACGTTTTCTGGGCTTCGACGCTCGGCATTTGCAGGAACTGGTGGATAGGATGAAAACTTTGGTGCTTTTGCTGGCCCTTTTTTCAGTGAATCCAGCTAGCTCGCAGCAGATGCCAGGCCTCGAAATGGGCACCGTTGCTCCCACGATTCATGCGCGTGACCAGTTTGGCAAGGAGCAGACTACGGCCACGCTGATGGGACCGAAGGGGATGGTTTTGCTCTTCTTCCGCTCCTCTGATTGGTGACCGTTCTGTAAAGAGCAACTGGTCCAGTTGCAGGCAGCGCATGAACAGTTTCGCCGCGAAGGTCTCGGCCTGGCTGCGGTGAGCTACGACAGCACCGCGATTCTGCAGGACTTTACCCAGCGCCACAGAATTGACTATCCCCTGCTCGCCGATCCCAATTCCGAAATTATTCGCCAGTTTGGAGTTCTGAATGAGCAAGCGACCGGATTCACGAAGGGCATGGCCATTCCGGGGTATTTCTACATCACTCCGAAGGGAGTAATTAAAGAGAAGTTCTTCGAAACCGCTTACACCGACCGTTACACGGCGAACAATCTGCTGATGAAGCTGTTTCCGCAGTTGGTCGAAGGGACCGGGAGAGCGGTTGCCAGTCCGTATATCAAGTTGAATCTCTTCCAGTCGGACCAGGTTGTGGTTCCGGGAAGCCGGTTCACGCTCGCGGCTGAGGTCGAGTTGCCGAATGACACCCATGTTTACGCCCCTGGGGTGAAAGGATACAAGCCCATCCAACTCATTCTGGAAGCTCCTCCGGAACTGAAGCTTGACCCACCCCGATACCCGGAAAGCAAAGTACTCTACCTTCCCGCAATCAACGAATCGGTGCCGGTGTTTGAAGGTAAATTCCGCATCTCTGAGGATGTCACCGTTTCCGCCGACCGCCAGTTTGTGGGGTCGATCGGTACTGGCAGGACCGTCACAATCAAAGGAACTCTGCTTTATCAGGCTTGCGACGGCGTCAAGTGTTACCTCCCGCAAAAAGCCGAAGTATCCTGGAGTGCGCAAGTGACGCCGCTCGACAGGGAGCGGGCGCCGGAGGCAATTCAGCACAGGTGAGCGAATTCGCGGGCGCTGTGCTGGGGACAGCCCTGAAACCGAGGAACCGAAGCCTCCGTCTACGGAGAAGCGATCCGAAAGCGAAAGCATTGGTGGGCGCGCCCTTGGAGGTGTAAATTCTTTGCTGGATGCACCGTAGTACTCCCCGGCTGTGAATAACGCTAACTCGGGACCCTCAAGCCTGACGATCAATTCAAGAGAGCCGCATCCCGGCTCGCGCAGGATCTTCCTGAAGCGCTTCGCCGCCGGGCTCGCCGCCGCGGGCTGGCCGCGATTTCTCTGGCCATTCTCCCAGCAAGTACCACAAACCGGAACCAAGTTCCCATTTGAGCTGGTTCCGCCTTCCGTGAGCGGGATCACGTGGACACACAAGAATGGGCGCTCGCCGGAGATGTATCTGCCGGAGACGGTGGGTGCGGGGTGCGCTTTCGTCGATTACGACAACGACGGCTGGATGGATATTTACCTGGTTAACAGTGGCAAGTGCGACTTTTTGGATCCCCAACCGCCCCTCCGCAACGCACTCTACAAGAACAACCGCAACGGAACATTCACCGATGTGACGGAGCAGGCCGGCGTTCCCGGCAGCGGGTACGGAATGGGTGTGGCGGCCGGCGATTACGACGGCGATGGCTTGCCCGACCTTCTCGTCACGCAGTACAACGGCGTCATCCTCTATCACAACAACGGTGACGGCACCTTCACCGACGTCACCCGCAAGGCTGGCCTGCCCACTTCTGGGTGGGCATCCAGCGCAGTCTGGTTCGACTACGACAATGACGGCAAGCTGGACCTCTTTATTTGCAGGTTTGTGGATTTCGACAAGTCCAAGAACAAGTACTGCGGCAACCCTGACACCGGGCGTTACTACTGCATCCCGCGCGTTTACGATCCCATGCCGAGCTGGCTTTTCCACAATAATGGCGACGGCACTTTCACCGACGTCAGTACGCAGTCCGGCATTGCGAAATCGATGGGGAAGGCCTGGGGCGTGGTTGCTTGCGACGTCAATAACGACGGGCTCATGGACCTGTTCGTTGCCAACGACACCGTGGCAAATTTTCTGTTTCTCAATCGCGGCAATGGCAAGTTCGAAGAGCGGGGCCTGCAGGCCAACGTTGGCTACAGCGCCGAAGGACGGGCGCGCTCAGGAATGGGCGTGGATTCCGCCGACTATGACCAGGACGGCTGGATCGACTTGTTCGTTAGTAACGTGGACCAGGAGATGTATTCGCTCTACCGCAACAATCGCGATGAAACCTTTGACGATATGGCCATGCCCTACGGCATCGGCAGGACCACGCGCCTGATGAGCGGCTGGGGCGTGAAATTTTTCGACTACGACAACGACGGTAATCTGGACCTGTTCCTGGCCAACGGGCACCCCGACGACAAAATCGAAACCCATTCCAGCGAGGTGAAATACCGCGAGCCTATGCTGCTGTTTCACGGCACTGGAAAGGGACTCGAGAATGTCACCGCCGCCAGCGGCCCCGTCTTTGATACCCCATACGCCGCCCGCGGCATGGCGATTGGCGACTTCGACAATGACGGCGCACTCGACGTCCTGGTCGCAATCAATGATGGCGCGCCTCTGTTGCTGAAGAATCAGGCCGGCAGCCGTAATCATTGGCTGGGAGTAAAGCTGGTCGCCAAGCGCGCCAACCCCGACGCCATCGGCGCGATCGTCACCTGGAAAGCCGGCGATCTGCTGCGATCGCTCTTCAAGACCGGCGGAGGAAGCTACCTGGCTTCGCATGACCCGCGAATGGTACTCGGCCTTGGCGACCGTTCCCGTCTTGACTGGCTCGAAGTCAAGTGGCCGCTGCCAAGCGGGCGCGTGGAACGCTTCACAAATCTTCCAATCGATCAGTACACGACCCTGACAGAGGGACGCGGCGACCCACCACTAAAGCCATGAGAGATGTCTTGCAATGGAGCCGAGGGCATGGAGCCGAGAGCATAGAGCGGAGAGCAGAGGTCGGGAAAAGCTGGACCCCGGCTTCCCGCCGATAAAGATGTGTAAGAAGCTCCTTATCAAGCAGTTAGCAGGCACGATTGCCCGTCTGAACGACTAAGAACAGGCACCGGACGAGGTTGGTTCGGGGCCGCTTACCGCCAACCTCAGTCATTTACCTCCATCCCTCGTCCCTGGGCCCATCGGCGGATGGGTCGGCAAAAGCCGAAAGCAAGGGACTAAAGTTCCAATCCACTAGACCGATAACTCACATAGTCGGGCCGGAAGCGGGTTTTCGCCGCGGCATGATGTATTTCCCGCAGAAGTTCCAGGCAAAACCGCAAGCTGACTGACCGCTGCTCTTGAACTCAATTTCTCGCCCATCAAGCTCCTATGGCGGGGGATGAGCCAAATCCAATTTCGCCCGGCGCATCCTTCGACTCGCCCACCAATCGCAGTCGATGTAGGAGAGAGCGCCGCGAAGCAGGAGTTTGATGGCGGTGGTCTCGGCCACCATCACTGGCAAGCATCGGACCAGCAGTTCGGTTCGACGGAGGAGACCTGGTGTGCCGGTAGTTCTTGACCAAGGCGGAGCCAAGTGCTTTGTCCGCCTGGAGGGTGAGGTCAACATCACCCTTGCGGTGGAATTGAAAACGGTGCTTTTGCAGGCTTTGGCATCCGGCAAAGAGCTGCTTGTGGACCTGGAGCGCGCCACCGAAGTGGACGTCACCGCCTTGCAGTTGATCACGGCGCTGGATCGCGCAGCCAGACGGTCGGGCATAAGGGTCGCGCTGGCAGGTCGGGTGCCCGCGGAAATCTTGACCGACGTGGTGGATGGAGGCTTTGGCGAGTTCCCGATTTCGACGGAGCCAGGGGTAAAGGGCGGATGATCGACCAATACAAGCAGGCCTTCCAGGAAGAAGCTCGCGAGGTCCTCGTTGAGCTGGAGTCTGCCCTGCTGGCGCTCAACGAGAATCGAGGCGACAAAGAACTCGTGGGACGGGCGTTCCGTGCCCTGCATACCATCAAGGGTTCAGGGGCGATGTTTGGCTTCGACGAACTCGCCGCCTTTACGCACAACCTCGAGAATGCTTTTGACGAAGTTCGCAATGGACGGCTTGAGACTACCGCCGAGCTGATTAACCTTTCCTTGACGGCGCTGGACCAGATCAAGGCTTTGCTGGAGGAAAGTGGGGGCCAAGCGGCCAGCGCCACCTCCGCCGAAATACTGACCAGGTTGCGTGAGCTTACCGGAAAGGCCGAGACCCACCCAGTCAAAGCGCCGCCTGCCGCAATTGCAGTCCCCGTCGCCGCCCCCCAGGGAGCAGCCAACGACTGGCGAATCCGGTTTGTCCCGGGGCCCGACCTTCTGCGTGGCGGCACCAATCCCCTGCTTCTCTTCCGCGAACTGAAACAGCTGGGCAAGCTACGCAATATCGCGACTACGGCCACAATCCCCACGCTCGAAGAAATGAATCCCCAGCTCTGCTACATCAGCTGGGACATGGTCCTCACCACTCCTGCCGCTCGCGAGGCGATCGCGGATGTCTTTATCTTCGTTGCCGATAGCTGTGAACTGACAATTGAGCCTGCGACGGAGAACGCTTCGAGTGTGGCACCCGCAAGTTCTGTGGTCCCAACTTCCGAGGCGGCGGCGCCGGCGCCGCAGAAAGGGAAATACCCCAGCTATGGCCGCCGCGCCTATGACAGTCCGGACACGGCATCGAGCATTCGCGTTCCCGCCGCCAAGCTGGACCAACTCGTCAACCTGGTGGGCGAATTGGTGACCGTGCAAGCCCGATTGGGCGTGGTCGCAAACCGCGGCGATGATCCGGACATGGTAACCATCTCGGAGGAAGTCGAACGTCTCACCTCGGCCCTGCGCGAAAACTCGATGAGCATTCGCATGTTGCCGATTCGCGCTACCTTCGAACGTTTTCGCCGCCTGGTCCACGACCTGGCGCGAGATTTGCGCAAAGAAGTCGAACTCTCCATCGAGGGCGCCGACACCGAACTGGACAAGACCGTCATCGACCAGTTGAGCGATCCCCTGATGCATCTGATCCGCAACAGCATGGATCACGGCATTGAATCGCCGCAGGAGCGCCTTGCCGCCGGCAAGCGTCCTTGCGCCACACTCCACCTCAGCGCGCGGCACTCGGGAGCCAGTGTCCTCATCAGCGTGGCGGACGACGGCGCCGGCATCAACGCGAAGGCGGTGCGTGAGCGCGCCGTGGAGAAAGGGATGATTGCGCCGGACGCGCAGCTCACGGAACCCGAAATCTTCTCGCTCATTCTGGCTCCCGGGTTTTCCACGGCCAAGCAGGTAACCGATGTCTCCGGTCGCGGGGTTGGCATGGACGTGGTCCGCCGCAGCGTGGAGGCCCTGCGGGGCACCATCGATATCGCCAGCAAACCGTCCAGTGGAACCAGCGTTACGCTTCGCCTGCCGCTCACCCTGGCGATCATTGACGGCCTCTTGGTGCGAATCGGAAGCGCCTATTTTGTCCTTCCCCTGGCGACCACTCTGGAGTGCATCGAATTGACGCGGGAGGATGTGGAAAAGACCAACGGCAAGCATGTCGCCTACGTGCGCGGAGAAATCATCCCGTACATACGGCTGCGCGAGTATTTCCAACTACGAACCGAGCGGCCGGAGCGCGAGCAGATCATGGTCGCCGAGACCGAACAAGGGCGCTACGGCTTCGTGGTGGACCAGGTGCTGGGGGACCATCAAACCGTAATCAAGAACCTGGGCCGCTTTTACCGGCACATCCAGATCGTGTCCGGCGCCACCATTCTCGGTAATGGAAGTGTGGCCCTGATCCTGGATCCGCATCGACTGGTCCAGGAAGCCATTCGCACGATATCCGCTGACCCGCGCGCCGACCTGCGTGCGCAGAACCCGCACGGCCGCAGAGTCGCCGTATGACGGCATGGTTGCAGGAGATGAGATCGATCACAACAGCACCCTCCGCAAATCCCGGATCATCGGAGGCAAGTGCCTTATCCGGGAAACATTTCGGCGATCGAAGGATCCAGGATCGATAGGCAACGAATTTCAATTCAAAGGAGCTGAAGTCATGCCAACTAAGGTTGCAAATGAAACCCGGAGGTCGAACCGTTCCGGCAACGGCGGCGATGGACACGATGGCCACGCCCGTCCAGGCGGCGCCCAACACTCGGCCGGCAGCGAATCGCTGCTGGTGTCCCAGGAGATCATGCGCTTGCTGGATGCCTCCCGGGAAGGCCGCCTCAGCGAACGCGGCAAAGCTGACCAGTTCCACGGCGTCTATCGTGAAATGGTGCAGGGCATCAACGAAATGCTGGATGCGATTCTGCTGCCCATCGGCGAGGGCAACCGCATTCTGGCTCAGATCTCCAGCGGAAAAATTGACGAACTGATTGCCCAGACCTACAAGGGCGATCACGAAAAGATGAAACAAGCGGTCAACAACGTAGCCATCGTGGTGCAGAGCCTGCAAAAAGAAATGGCCAGGCTCACCGAAGCCTCAAGAGAGGGCCAGTTGTCGGATCGCGGTAAGCCGGAGCAGTTTCAGGGCGCGTACGCGGAGATTGTGCGTGGCGTAAACACCATGCTGGACGCCATCCTGCTGCCGATCGGCGAGGGCAACCGCATTCTGGCCCAAGTCTCCAACGGCAAGATTGACGAACTGATCGCCCAGACCTACAAAGGCGACCACGAAAAGATGAAGCAGGCGGTCAACAATGTCGCCATGGTAGTGCAGAGCCTGCAGAAGGAAATGGCGCGCCTGACGGATGCTTCCAGGGAAGGCCAACTCTCGGACCGCGGCAAGCCGGAGCAGTTCCAGGGTGCATACGCGGAGATTGTCCGCGGGGTAAATCAAATGCTGGACGCGATCCTGCTGCCGATCGGCGAGGGCAACCGGATTCTGGCCCAAATCTCCAATGGCAAGATTGACGAGCTAATCGCCCAGACCTACAAAGGCGACCACGAAAAAATGAAACAGGCGGTCAACAATGTCGCGATCGTAGTGCAGAAACTGCAAAAGGAGTTGGTGCGTCTCACCGAAGCATCGAAAGAAGGCCAACTC
>Ga0335077_10004033_pt1 | contig 17865 bp, 13 predicted proteins | sample Lox_Sample_31_FD_207151 | JGI IMG/M metagenome (GOLD analysis project Ga0335077, IMG submission 207151) | Soil microbial communities from Loxahatchee National Wildlife Refuge, Florida, United States - Lox_Sample_3.1 | ecosystem: Environmental > Terrestrial > Soil > Wetlands | place: USA... | reverse complement strand
GCTCGTATTTGGTGCTATTCCGGATGTATGAGGCGATGAAAACGGGAAGAGTTGGCGCGATTCAATCGAAAATTCTCGCGGCCAGCTGGCACGTCGCGACCCTGATCGCCGTCACGGCAGCCTGGGTGCCGTTTCGTTCCCCGAATCTGAACAAGGCGGGCACTATTCTGTTGTCGATGTTCGCGCGCCCTGCCACGACCATGGCCTACAGCCAGGCATTTTACGCGTTCACTGCCGCTGTGGCGCTGTTTTGCGTGGTCGAACCGTTGCTCATGCGAAAGCTCGCCGAGATCGAAGAACGCGCGGGCTCGGCCGGGCCGTCCCCGTTTCGGATCATCGGGCGACCGATCGCCTACACCTGTGGGCTCTTGCTATTCATGCTGTTCGATGAGCACAACGCGCAGTTTATCTATTCCCAGTTTTGAGAATCTTCAGCGGACTCTTGCCGCTGGTCACTTGGCAACGGCGTTGGCTGCGTTTGCAGCCAGTATAAAGGCCGTCGCTGTATCCACCACATACTCGTTTTCGTACCAGAGAAACGGCCAATCGCTTTTGAGTTCTGGGTAGTCCGGTTGAAGGATGGTTACGCCAGGGATCATGCCGCCGGGGATAAAGGTGTAATCGGCACGGTTGTTGCCGTAGCCAATCAACTTGGATTGCGTTCCGATGGCAGACACATAGGAGACATTGGAGACCGGATGCGTGCCGAGTACATAGTCCACGCCGCGCAGGGTGTAGTCCGTTCCGACGATATCGGGGAAGGCTTGATGGAGAAAATACATTTGTGAAGCAAACCCGGCGGCCAGGCCCGACCCACCCCACGTGCCCATGGCGATGGGTACGCCATAAGGATTCCTTGCCAGGTTTTCATCGAGTTTTGTCTTGTAGGTTAAAAGCATGGACTTGAGGGCGGACTTGAATTCGGGATTCATAAAGGGAATGGCGCGGACTGCCGTGCCTGCCAGAAACGGGAAGCGCTCCTGAATTGCGGGAAGAAGTTCGTTCAGACGCCTGCGGTAGACGTCTCCGCCCTTGGTGGCGATCAGGAGTTCTACGGCGGCTTTGGTTTCGTCATCGCGCAGGTCGCCTCCGGCAGTGTTGAAGGAATGGAAGAGCGCAGGGGCTTGCTTGTGCTCATGGTCCCAGACGTTTTCCGCAGTTTGAAGGCACTCGGCGGACACCTTGTCGTCATAGCCTCGAAGGACCCGGCTAGCTGCGGCTAAAGACGAGGCCGCGTCATAATTCAGAGGAGTCGTGTGGGTGGTGAAGGCCCAGCGGTCATCGGGAACTCCGGAGTAGACTCCGTCGGATTCCAGAGGAGACATTTTTCCGGAGTAGATTTTCCCGTCAGTTTTGGAAGCGGCGTCGCCGAGGTGCGTGTATTCCTGGAGCGTGGGCTCAATGACTCCGGGAATGGCGTGGCCGAAGAGTCTGTATTGGGCTAGCAGATAGAGCACGCCGTGAGTGATTTGTTGGATGGCGTCGGGAACGCCGTCGGGCTTGCGAATTTCGACGTAACGGGCACGTTCATCGACGGTGGTGTCGTCCCAATCCAAGCCGAAGTTCTCGAGAGCCAGGGTCAAGTCCGTAATCACTCGTGCATGTGTTTGCGTGCGTAAGTCGAAGTCGCCCGCATCGTACCAGCCACCGACGTTGATACCCGCAATGTGCTGGCCCGGAGCGAAGGGCGAATCTGTGGTGGGCCCCTGGGCGTAACCGTCAAAGTGCGTGTAATTCACAGGCGCTTGCCGGGCATCATCCATGTGGGATGCGCCATGCCAGATGCGATACCCTTCGCGAACTTTGACGTGATCCATTTGCACGGCGAGATAGGTATCGAGCGTGGGGTGCCAAATGTCTTGATAGACATCTTTCGAGATGCGAAAGGGCGACGTGGCTTGGCCCGCGTACTCAATGGCGTAAATCCCTGGTTCACGTACAACGGAGAAATCAAAATGCGCGTATTGATAGCGCAGCCATTTACCCCACGGCTTCACGGCTCCTTTGAAGACCTTATGGTAGGTGCCATCCGACGCGAGGCGGAGAACTGCGGCAGTGGTTGGCGCGTTGTAGAGCGGGTCGAGCTCGAGGACGGCGACTTTGGCGCGCTCCGGAGTGTAGCCAACCTGGTTGTACGCGACAACCGGGGGACGCGTCCATCCTGAGACGACGTTGGGGTGGACGTGCCAAACGATGACATCGCCGGTTTTGTCCGAGGGAATGAGGCTGCGGATGACAAACCAGCCGTTCTGCACCTGATTGCGGCCATCAAACAACATTAGTGCGTTGTTCTCTGAGTCGATCGCAACGCGAGTCATCGCATCTTCAGGTGAGAGAACAATCCGGTGGCCGCTGGCTAGGGCAACGGGGACCGCGGGACTATCGGCTTCTCTGCGCATCGGCCCGCCGGGATGGCGCGGGAAAATGCCGGAGAATTGGTCATCGAGCACATAGGACTTTCCAAAATAGACAGTAGGCAAAAATTCGAGATTGAAACCGGCCTTTCCCGCCAGGGCCGCGGGAAGGGGGCGATCCATTTGCACGGCCACACGAAACCCACCCGCTTCGGGTTGGACGGCGATGCGGTAGTTCAGGTCCTTATCGGGATAGGCGAGGGTCGCGATCAGTTCATTGGGCGACGAGCCGTGCTTGCGGTCCTTGAACTGTGGAATCGGATCCCACTGCGCCGGCGTGGAAGAAAGCCGGACGTCGCCATTGGTAGCGATCCGCTGATCGTGAAGGATGATCTCAATACCGCTCATTTTTTCATCCCCGAACACACCGTGATAGAAATTGTGAAACAGGAAAACGCTCAGGCCGTGGGCCTCCAGGGCATCCTGCGGGGTGAGCTGAAGCGCGGAGGACGGCGTGTCGGCGCCATTCAAGCAGGTGAGCGGAAGAGCCAAAGTGAGGACGGCGAGATGAGTTCGGAAGATTTTCATTTTTGTGTTCCTGGGGAACTGTCCGCGGCAGGAATGCACCGAGAGCCGGCAGTTCGAATTCTCGCTTGCGGCGTCGCGAAAGAACTGACGCCTGCGAACGATAGTATCACCGAAGAATTGCGCGGCCATTGCCCGCGGACCGAATTGCTTACGAGTATGCCAAGAGTTTAGGGCAAAACCTGGAAGAGGGCGACCATGCCGCCCATGAAGTGCTCATTAACATGGCAGTGGAAGAGCCATGTGCCTTCCTTTTCCGGGACCATGTCGGCCACAATCATGGCCAAGGGATCGAGATAAACCGTGTCAACGCGCATGTGGTAGGAAATGACGGTTTGGCCGTGCCAGTGAGGGTCGTGGACATCCTCCTCGTTGGTATTCGAGAGAAGATACCAGCGGACGCGTTCACCTTTCTTCATGGTTAGCAGAGGGAGATTTCCTTCGATAAATCCGTTGATAGAGTAAAGGAGATGGCGTTCGCGAAGAGCGGGATTGGTGGCGCGAAGGAGATCCGGTTGGGCAGTGCGGCCGATGTTACGCGCAGAGAACCAGCTTCCCGTCTCATCGAAGATGGCGAAATCGGTGATGAACTCGCGATCAACATCCTTGGGCGAGCCGTCGGGGCGGCTCTGGCCACGGGCAGTAACGAGAATGGGACCGACCAAGCCGGTGTTGAGGTCGCGCGAGGGGATGAAATTTGAGTGATACAGCCAGACGACCGAACTGCCGTCCTCCGACCCGGGGCCGCTGCTCTCCGGAACAGTCCAGATATACGTAAAGGTCATGCCGGGCGCCACCATGTCGTCCTTTTTCACGGCGCCTTGCGTGCCATCGCTGTAAAAAGCACCTTCAGCGTCTTTCGTGTACTGCAATCCATGTGGGTGAAGGTTGAGGGTAAGGTGCGTGTTGTTGCGGAATACGATTCGCACGGAGTCGCCTACCTCTGCGCGGATCAACGGTCCGAGTATACCAAGGTGTTCCCATTCGCGAGGCCGCGGCTTGAGCGTAAGGAAAGTCTCGTCGGTATATTCGCGGAAGATGGCCTTGTGGTAGACCCGATGGCGCCTGGCGGCCGGGCCTTCGCTTTCGTCGGCCTCGAAGTGCGGGATGCCGGCAAGGTTGCGGCCCCCTGGCGTGTAGTCCCAGTCGACTTCGTCAGCGGCGATGAAGTAGGTATGAACGACGGCTGCCGGCGTGGAGGTTTGCGGCGAGACAAAAGCTTGGTGGCCACTGGCGATCTGCGCGGGAGGGACGCCACGCACGCAGAAGCACAGCACGAATAGCGGGATGGTGCAACGGAAAACGGTGAGGCGAAGCAAGGATGAAGGAAAGGGTGTGCTTTTCATAGGCTTTTCAGGTATTCCACCAAATCACGGATTTCTTCCCGGGTCAGATCACTCGTGACGCCATGGGCGTCGTTGGGATTGAAGACCGTCCAAAGATCCTCAAGCGTGGCAGCGGAGCCATCGTGCAGATACGGTGCGGAATAGGCATCGTTTGTCAGGTGAGGCACATCGAGCATCTCGGAACGGTCGGTAGGCTTCGTGGTGCCGACGTAGGTGAGGCGGCGATGAGTGAACTTGGGACCACGGTGGCAGTAAGCGCACTGGTTGTGACGCGGAATGGGGCGTCCATTTTTGTAACGTGTGCGCTCGAAGATCGCTTTTCCGTGGACCTGTGCGGGCGTGAGTTGCCCACCGGGAAGGCGGTAGCGATTAGGCCGCAGGGGGATGGACAGCACAAAGGCTGTCAGGTCATCCAGTTCCTGCGCATCATAACTCTGTGAGCGGTAGAAATACTTTTCGGTTCGGGGTCCGCATTCGGTTTGCAGATCGGGATTGCCACCGTTCCACTTGAAGGGCTCGGTACCGCCGAGGTCTTCGATGGAACGATTGTCGACAATGTCCTTGCCGAAGCCGTCGGGTTCCAGATCCCATTGCAAACCATCAAAGGTGCCGTCGATGTGGCAATTGGCGCAGCCGAACTGTCCCTGAAAGGCATAACGAGCGGAATAGAAGATTTGCTCCCCTCGCCGCAACGCGGTGGTTTGTTTGGGACTGTCGAGGTCGATTGTGGCCGTCACGGCATCGCGCGCGGTGTCAATGACGCTGAGCGTGTCGTCCAGATGATTGGCCACGTAGAGCAGTTTCCCATCCGGAGAGAGAGCCATTCCGCGAGGATGCTTGCCCACCGTGATTCTTGACGTGACGTAATTGGCAGAGGCCGAGAGATCGTTCGCGATGGATTCGCGATGCGCGGTGGCAAATTTCAGCAGTTGAGGAACTGATATGACTGTTACTGAGTCGGATCCCGAAGTGCTTACGTAGAGTTTCGAGTTGTCGCGGGTGAATGCCACCGCGAAGGGCATGGCGAAGTATCGATCGAGTTCGTCGAGCGGGACTTGAATCGTGTCGCCAGCATCGCGACCGAACAGTGCAAGGGAGTTGCCGAAGACCCAGCCATGCTCGACGTGCGCCAAGGGGATGAGGTTTTTGGGCCGAAGCTGTGCTGACACGCCGAAACGGCCGTCGGAAGGGAACGCCACGTGGAAGACGCCGGCGACGTTGTGTAATGGTTTTCGTTCGACCACGGTTTGCCGCGCGCTGTCGATGACGGTGATTTCCGACTCAGGAGGTTGACGAGAACCGTCTGGGTTCGGATAGACGTGGGTACAATAGATGAACGCACCGTCGGGTGAGCGCGCCAAGTAGCTTGCACCGCGTCCGCCCGCAAGGCGTTTGATTTCCCTGTTGCCCTCCAAATCGATGATGGAGACATCATCACTAAGGCGGTTGGCCACGTAAAGTGTTTTGCCGACTTGATCTGTGACCGCGCCGGTCGGCTCCCACCCGGTGGGCAATGTGCGGCGCGGCACAAGATCTGCGGCGTCGATGACGGTGACGTTGTCATCCCAGGAATTGGTCACATAGATCTGGTGACCGTCGGGCGAAAGCGTGATGTCGCGGGGAACTCGCCCTACCGGGACGGACTTCACGACCGATCCGGAATGGGTATCGACGATGCGAAGTTCATTGCTGCGCTCACACACGACGTAAAGCCAGCGCCCGTCAGAAGAAATTGCGAGTTCTCCGGGCGAAAGATATTGCGAATCGTCGGGTTGCGACGTGGCTTTCAGCGGCCGCAGCGATGCAACGCTGACGAGAGCCAAGGCTGCAACAAGGGAGGCCGCTGCTGCGCGCCAGCTCGTTGTCTTGCTGAGGGCGCGCTTCACTTGGGCTCCAGGGCTGCGCCGGCCGAATGGGCGGACAGGGGCGCGCCCGTCAGATTTACGGGTTCTGCCGACCCGCGCAGAGCTTCCGGAACAGAATTCTCTGGGGCATGCTCCGGTCCGGCATGACATCCGACGCAAATACGCTGCTCTCCAGCACGCATCCAGAACCAACCCTTCTGGCGATGGATGGTGTGTCCGGCGGCATCGAGTAACTCGATCTGCAAGGGCCGGTCCGCAGACACCTGCACGAAAAACGAGCCGTCCGGTAATACTGGGGAGGCTCCAAGGATTTGGGGCTTGCCTACGGCATCGATTTCGTAGAGCTTCATTGCGGTGATCGAGCCGGGAGCAAAGTTTTCCTTTGTGATGTGCGCGTTTAGACAAAGCAGGTTGGCGTAGGACCACTTGTGCAACGCCGAGGGATGGCGATTGGGAGTAGGGTGAGGTGCGAGAAGCACAGGCGCAACAAGGTTCGCGTGAGGATCTGAATAGAAATCTTGGAGTTCGTTGTTGTGGGTATCCCAGCGCCGCAGGTTGAATAGCGCGGTCGCTTTCGGCCGCCAAGGAAGCAGCCATGAGCCCGGAGATAGTTCGACGAGATCGCCATCGTACTCGCCGTAAGGTACATCCAGGTTGACCGCCTGCGCTCTCGAGGAGGTGAAACGAGCCAGGCCGTGGCCCACGGAGAAGACGATATCGCCGGACGCAACCTGTTTTCCGGAATGGCGACTTGCACCGTGATCGCAGCGATAGGATTCGACGCCGCTGCCATCGGAATACACGGTGTACAGTTCGCTGGAGGCGCTTCCCCCGAGGGGGAATGCGGCTTCGAAGAGAAGTCGGCCATCGTGAAGAACATCCGTCGCGAGGAAATTACCGGGCCCATAGCTGAGGCGAACAGAAAAGCCAGTGCCGTTCAACGGCGCGGACTCAAGCTGAAAGCGCCCCCCCAGCTTTCGCGCGTACGCGAACCGCTCCTGTGGCAAATAGAAGGGACGCACGCAATCGGTGGAACATGCGAGAACCGACCGTGGCTCGCCTCCTGAGGCCGCGACTTCCCAGATCTGCCAGTTGTCAGAGGCGCGACGCTTGCCAGCAAACAGAACCCGTTGACCATCGAAGGAAACAGCCGCATCGGCGGTCGCGGAAAAATTTGCGACCAGATCGCGAAGGGTGCCGCCTTTGAAAACGACTAGCTTTGCGCCGCGCGGAAAGCGCTCCCCTCCTCTCATCCAAGCACCGGGCTCATAGCGGGGCGCGGCGGTGAGGAGCACAGGAGACTCGCTAAATGGTGAATGATCTGGAGCACGCGATCGGCCGAGTAAGAACCACGAACTCGGGTCGAAGGCGGCGATACAGAACAAAGCCAAGACGAATCGACCAGCCCACAGCGACGGCGTTCTGGTATTTCTCCTCTGCCAATCCTCTGTTCTCAAGGGATTTGACCTGAACGGACGCATGATCGTTGATTATCTTGCCGGCCACGAGAGTCTGTCTATGACGAATGGCCTTGCGGTCCCCTTGATGTACTAAACGCCAATACCGCGTTGACTTGTTTGAGCTTCACTAAATAAAGACACGTGCTTGCCCCGATTGTCGGCAGGGGCTTCACCCTCCACATTGCTGGAAACCCAGGCACTCTCTCAAGGCTAAGTAGCTGTGTTTTCAAGTTAATGGGGAGTTCGTTTTGTAATTTCGCTATTTTTCGATCCCTCGGCCGCTTGGTCACAGCCCTGCCAAGCCCGACCCGTTTGCGAGCGTGGCGACTCCGCCCACCACATCCGTTGAGCCATAGATCGCCCTCAAAATGGGCTCGTCAAAGCCCAGCTGAAATCCGTCGCTTTCCTGTCCACGCAGGTCACCAGATCGTTTGCAGCACTTTCGATCGGCTGGATCTTTGGGATAAGCACTTGGAAGTCCGACGGCGCACGCACACACGCGGCCCCTAATTGGCTTAAGGGGAGTCACGAAAAAGTGAATCTGCACGACACCCATTTGCCCGTTTGGCTTAGCCAAATCTGCGAGACTTTCCAGACGGGCCAGTTCCGCCATTCGAGGAGCCGGCCGGAGTGGCGAATTACACAAGCTCTTTCGCAAATTTCTGAATTTTGCGCCAGGCGGCGGCGATTTCCTGCATGTCCTCCTCATCGCCGAGAAGCGCGGGTTGCGGAATCCAGATGGTTTCGAAAGCAGCGCGATACGTGTGGGGATAATCTGCCTTGAAGAAGGCGTGCGGCTCAGTTGCTTGAGGGCCACACAGCCGTTTGCGGTACTCACCGTTCCGGAAAACGTCTAAGGCGTGGATCGGTGGATAACTGGCCTGATTGGGGATGCCCTCGGCGTTCATGGCCTGAATCAGCTTTTCCATACTGGCGCCTGCAAACTGCTTGGAGTCGACGTGAAAGATGTATGCATAGTGACCATTGCGGGTGCAACGGGGATCCAGGTTCTGCGGAGTAATTCCGGGGATTTGCGCAAGGAGTTTGTCGAGGAGGCGGGCGTTTTGGTGACGGCGCTCTGTCTGCGCCTCGAGACGTGTCAATTGAACGCTGAGAATAGCGCCCTGCCATTCACTGAGGCGATAGTTTGAGCCGTTGATGAAATGGCTGTAGAACCATTCACCGGGCATGCGACCGCAGTCATGGACGCTGCGCGCTTGTTTTTCGAAAGTGTCGTCATTAGAAATAATGATGCCGCCCTCGCCCGCGGTCATAAGTTTGCTTGCCTGAAAACTGAAGGTGCCGGCCGTCCCGTGCGAACCGATGCGCTGGCCCTTCCACTCGGTGGCATGGGCATGGGAACTGTCCTCGATCAGTGCGATGCCCTTTTTCCTGGCCAGATCACCGAGAGCGTCCAGATCCGCGGGGTGCCCACCCATATGGACGGCGATGATTGCCTTTGTTCGCGGGGTAATGGCAGCTTCCGCGAGTTTGGGATCGAGGCAATAGGTTTCCGGGGAGACGTCAACGGTAACGGGGAGTGCTCCAGCGTACAATACAGCACTGGCCGTGGCGACAAAGGTATAGTCGGGTATGATCACTTCATCGCCGGGACCGACGCCGATACCCGACATGGTGACTTCCAGAGCGGCCGTGCCGTTAGTTACGGCGAGGCCGTGTTTTGCCCCATGAAATTTGGCGAAAGCCTGCTCAAAGGCAAGGGTTCTGGTGCCGGGAGTTCTCCACCAAGCGCGGCTGTCGAGAACTTCCAGAAGAGTCTTGCGTTCCGCTTCGTCATACTGGGGCCAGACAGGAAATGATTTTTGTTTGGACTTCGTACCGCCGTTCAGTGCGAGTTTCGCCATACCAAATTCTCCTGACCTAGTATGAGAAAGGCCAATGACGAATATGGATTGAAGCTGGTCGCATAACAAAATGCTTTGACAAATCGATTATCTCTACGCGACAGCCTTGCAATGCATTCTTCATTGGCCTTGGTGAGATCCTCAGGATCCCCATTCGGCCGATACTTACTTATGGCTGGTCCAAACGGACGGACCTGTCTTGAGGCGGCGTCCGCCTTCGCGCCCCTTAGGTTGACAATGTTTGCGAAATAGTTGGCTTCCTGCAGGGAGAGATAAAAGATATGCATCGGCGGGACTCTGTAAGGCTGCAGGCCTTGTTGCAGGTTGGCAACGTGAAGCAGGGGCGTGCCGCACCCCGACAGCCCAAATCTTACTTGACAAGGCTGGCCGCGACAATATTAATTCGATTCAACAAATGTGTCTGATGTCCACGGGTTGCGATGTTCAAGCAAGTCCTAAAGATTTTCGTGCATTCCTGTCTGGGTCTCGGCGTAATTCTGATCCTGTCTGCCAGCTCGTCCGCGCAAAAAGATCGCGGGTCGATCGTGGGAACGGTGAGCGACGCCTCTCTGGCCATGTGGCCGGGGGGGATGTGACGATCCCAAATCTTGAAGCCAGTCAGGCATTTTAATGCCAATGGACAACGAGGGGCATTACTCCGCGCCGCTGTCGAGTTCAAGGTTCAACGCTGCCACCAGCAGCCGGAAGATCGAGTTCGCACTAAAGTACACGTTCTGAGCGCGGCAGGATTTAAGGAGACAACGATGGGCAACCCCACTGTAATCACTCGCCTAGTTCTGATCCTTATCGTGGTAACTGCTTCTTCAGTTGCGAGCGCACAAACCGTAAAGGTACACGTGTCAGCGAAAGCCGGGGACCGCATGGCGGCCAAGCCGGATTTACATTTCAGCGAAGCCAAATCCGTCAGCGGCACCACCTTCCAGATCAATGACAAGGTGAAGTACCAGAGGATGGACGGCTTCGGCGCCTCCTTCATGGAAGCAGGGCTCATGACGCTGAATACGCTTCCGGCAGACAAACAAGAGGATGTACTGCGGGCCCTATTTGATCCGAAGGACGGTGCGGGCTATACGGCAATGAAGACACCCCTTGCTGGGACCGATTTCCAGTCTGCTGGCCCCTGGTTCACGTATGACGATACACCCGGTGACGTCGAGTTGAAGGATTTTTCGGTGGAACGCGACTTCCGCCCAAATGGCGTAGGCACTTACATCCTTCGCGCACGGAAATACGGCAACTTCGCATTGCAAGCGCCGATCGACTACCCGCCGGACTGGATGCTTTATGACGTGAAGAAGCACCAGGATGTGCCGCCCAAATATTATCCAGTGTTGGCGAAATATTTTATGCGGTATCTGGAAGAGTACAAGAAGCACGAAATCGACGTGGATTATTTGAGTCTGTTCAATGAGCCGGAAGAGGTGTACACGAAGATCAAATATTCGGAGATCAAAGTACTCTTGCGTGACTTTGTCGGCCCGGCTCTACAACAGTCCGGATTGTCGACAAGGTTAATGATGAGCGAAGCGCCCGAACGGAACGTGGCTTACAAGCGATATCCCGTGGTGCTGGATGATCCGGCGGCGCGGAAGTTCGTGTCTGTGGTGGCCTATCACGGCTACGATTTTGGGAATTTCGATAAGATTGCGGAGTTAGAAAGGAGATATTCAGATTTACCGTTCTGGATGGATGAGCTCTGCTATGCCTATGAAGCCGGGTACCCGAAGAGCAAGAAACTCCCGATCTACGAATTCGACGATGGCGATGTATGGGGCAACATCATTTTCAACGACCTGGAGGCCGGGGCATCCGCATGGCTTTACTGGAATGCGATCCTGGATGAGACCGGTGGGCCCTGGGCGGTTTCCCCGATCCACGGGAATCCTGACCACAATGCGCAACACCCTGTGGTCATCATCAACAAGACCACCCACGAAATCACATACACGGGAACGTATTGGTATCTGGCGCACTTCAGTAAGTTTGTGCGGCCCGGTGCAGTCCGTGTGGAAACCACTGGCAAAGCCAAAGGGGTGCGCGTAATGACGTTCCGGACTTCCGAGGGCGGCTACGTCGCGCAGGTGTTGAACAGCTTGAAAGAGAACACAGACGTGAATCTCGAATCGAATGGGAGCACCCTGCACCTGACCTTGCCTGCGCGGTCTATCACCACGGCTGCGTGGTGAACTCTGCTTCCTTGGGCAATCTCTCGTCTGGGTTAAGGCTGTTTCAGGCATGTTCCCCATTCGATCCTGCAGATCGGAGATATGACGCGGACTACAAGTGGCCTGATTGTCTGAAGCCTGAGAGGTTGCCCCATTCCGCCCAGGCCTCAATGCGTTGGCCATTCCGAACACGGTAGATTGCGCTGTATTCTGCGTTCATGGTCTTGCCCGTGGGCAGGTACGATCCCATCGCACCACGTTGGGTTTCACGGAAATAGCGCCTCGCGGCAACTTTTTCGCCTTCAGCAAACATGTCGAGGATCGTTTCCTGGGCGCCCGGAAAGATCTCAGATTCGCGGCGAAGAAACGGTACGAGATCGGAACGGCTTCGCACGGCTGGGTCGCCGGCGGCAACCCTGTGTCGCACCATCCGCGCTTCCAGCAGCTCGCCGAGCGTCAACTCTTGATCCCGTAGGGGCTCGAGAGCTCGAATGCTTCGCCCAATGCGTTTTCCGCAGCTTCACGCAACCCCGGTACATGGCTCGCGCTCAAGAGCCGTTGCGTATAAGGGTGCTTGGGCGACGTGAATATCTGATCGGTTGAGCCGACTTCCAGGAGTTCGCCCGCATAAAGAATCGCGACACGGTCGCAGAGTCTCGATACCGACATCAAATCGTGTGAGATATAGAGGATGGCCATACCTAATTCGCCGTTTAATTGCTCAAGCAAATCTAGGATTTCGGACTGGGTAATGGTGTCCAGAGCGCTGGTAGCCTCATCCGCGATCAACAACGCAGGTCGATGCAGAATTGCCATGGCAATGTTTACGCGCTGAGCCTGGCCAACACTGAGTTGCGAAGGCCGGCGGCACAGGAACTCATGGTCATCGGGCAATTGAGCGCTCCGCAAAGCGGACGCGATAGCTATGCCGCAATCTCCTGCCGTTCTCACCGCATGGGCGCGCCAAGCTTCTTTCAACTGCGCACCAATCCGCAGCGCCGGGTTCAAGGAAGCCTGCGGATTTTGCAGGACAATGCTCATTCTGCGGCCCCGAATGCTGCAAAGCTGGGATTCGGGCTTTTTGAGAAGATCTTCTCCCTCGAAAATAATTTCGCCAGAAACTCGCGCGCCTTTCAACGACAAGAGTCGCAGGAGTGCAAGCGTAAGCGTGCTTTTGCCTGATCCGCTTTCTCCGACTAATCCGAGAATCTCCCGAGATTCAATCTCAAGATGCACATCACGGAGTACCCCCGGGCGGTTGGGGTAGTCCACGGAAATTCGAAACGAAAGTAGTGGCGCTTCCGCCCTCACTTTTGCGCTCCAAGAGCCGTGCCGGACGTTAGCCGGAGAGTTTCCGCATTCCAAAAGGCCTGCGGACTTAGCACGACCGGGGCAGTGCCCACTACCGACGAGGACACGGCCACGAGGACATCTTTATTGATGAGATAGATAAACGGCGCCTGCTCCGCAACGATTTGTTGCACGCGGTCGAACTTGGCTTTGCGTTCCTTATCTGCCGGGGCGCTCGCCTGCTCCCGCATGAGCTTGTCGATTTCAGCTTCCCAGGCAGTACCTGGCGTCTTCTGGTTTGGATTCCACTGGTGATTCTCACCGGAACTTAGCCAGACCGTCATTTGACTGTCGGGATCCAGGTCCGTGTTGACCAGGCCGAGCAAGCAAGAATCGTAATCAAACGTCCGCGTCATTCTCTCGATCAGAGACGGAAAATCCAGCGTGACAACGTTCACCTTGATCCCCAATTGCGACAGGTCTTGCTGAATCATTACTGCCATTTTCTCGCGCGATGCGTTCCCGGAGTTGGTTACAAGGTTGAACTCGACGCGATTTCCTGCGGCATCCTTTAGCATCTCCTTTTCGTAGCGGAATCCCGCACGCGTCAGGAGTGCCAGGGCATTCTTCGGGTCGTATGTTGGTTTTTCCAGAGCGGAATTGAACCAGAAGTGATTTGCGGGAGAGACCGGCCCGTAAGCTGGCTTCGCGTATCCACTGTAGACGATACGGCACAAGTCATCGCGGTTGATAGCTGCGGATATTGCCCTGCGAAATTCGGTGTTACGGAACCACGCTTTCTTGTACTCCGGCAACGGGGCCGAAGGCACCTGGTTGAACCACAGCTCTTCGGCGTCCAGACCCGTGCCTGCGTTTCGTGCCACCCCGGGATCGTTCTGCCGCAAGCGCTCGAACTGCTCGGCATCCAAGCGGTTGATCAGTTGCAACTCGCCCTTGCGGAAGCGGACCAGTTCAATCTCCCGATTTCGCTGAATGTCCATGCGAATGCTGTCGAGGTACGGCAGCGAGTTCCCCTGTGCATCGTGCTTCCAATAGTTTGGGTTTTTTTGCAAAAGTACATAGGAGCCCGCCTTGTACTCCGCAACAAAAAACGGTCCAAGAACGGCCATTTCCTTCTTGGGGGAGTGCGCGGACATCACAGCCACTTGGTCGAATAGCTGGTCCAGGCCAGCGATGGCTGCCGGGAACGTGATAATCACGACCTCGGGCGACGGAGTTTTCACGTCGACTGTTCCTTCCCCGGAGCGAAACGCATCGCCGGTCGGCGAATGCGTCTGCGGATCCATCATTAGCTTAATGGTGTAGGCCGCATCTTCTGATGTGAACGGAGTGCCATCGGAAAAACGAAGCCCTTTGCGGAGATGGAACGCAATGGTGCGCCGATCATGAGAGATCTCCCAAGAGGCGGCCAGCCCAGGTTCTACCGCCTGGGTTTGCCGGTTGAGTCGGATCAACACACCGCCCGTGAGATAACGAATCTGTTCCGCCGCTTCGTCGTCCACTAGAACCGGGTTAAACGTTTTCGGTTCACCGTGTAAACAAAAATGCAGCTCTCCGCCGGACTGCGCTTGAGCTGCAGGAGAGAGCACGGCAAAAGCAAACAGCAACAACCCCCACAACGACCGAGTGATCATGCAATTTCCTCCTGCGCAGGCAATATCAATTGAAAACTGATCACCACGACAACCAACAGCACGAGTGGCAATGCTCTCCACGGATTTGCATGCACAACCGAAAAGTCCTCAAGACCGCGCAGCAGATTGCCCCATGAAGGCAGAGGCTCCATCACACCGAGCCCAAGCATGCTCAAAGTGGCCTCCGTGAGTACGTAGAGAGGAATCGAAATCCAAAACTGTGCCAGAAGCACGGGCCGCAGATTAGGAAGCACATGGCGCAGAATGATGCGCCGACGTGGACAACCAGTCGCACGCGCCAAAAGGAGAAAATCAGAATTACGCAAATTCTGTGAAGCGGCGCACACGACACGCAACGACGCAGGCCATCCCAGGAGTCCCAGGAGGATAAACGTGACAACAACAGACACGATCGGGTCGATATTGAGCGGCAAGAGCGCGCGCAAGGCAAGTAGGACAAAAAGCAGCGGCAGTGCCATGGAGAGATCTGCCGTGGCAAGGATTAGCGTTTCGAACCAGCCGCCCATGAATCCTGCGAACGAGCCAAAGACTCCGGCAATTATGGTCGACAATAGCGCTGCCGCCGGGGCCAATACTAGAGAGACTCGTGTTCCATACAGCACCCTCGCGAACAGATCCCGCCCCAAGCCATCCGTCCCGAACACATGTGCGGTCGACGGCGACGCGTTAGGAGCCTCACGAAACTGCGTCGCATAAGAATAATGTGTCACGCCTCCCGCAAATAGTCCGGCGAGAAACAAAGTGCAGAGAAACGCAGCGCACGTTGAGCGCAGCAGCTTCGAAGGGCTCACATCACCCCCCGATCGCTCAAATTCGCAAGCCAGTTTGCGCCCACAGTGATGAGCGTCGTGAGCAATGTGAGATTCATAATCAGTGGCAAATCCCGATTGAGTGCTGCCTGCCACGCGAGCTGTCCTATACCGGGGGAATCACACAGAGCTTCTATCGGTATAGCCGCACCAAACGCCATGCTGAGAGAGACACCGAGAACTGCAAAAAGAGCCGGGGACACATAGGGGAAGATATGATGCGAAAGAATTCTTCCTCGCCCGACACCGCGCGCCTGTGCCGCCAACACATGCGGCTGTGCATTTGCATGGGCCAACAGGTTGCGCACATATCGGAAAAGTTTGGGAGCCAGCACCACGGCAATGGCCATGGGAACAGGGGCTCCGGTGTACACGGCCAACATCGCGACCACCGCCACCGGAAGTGCGATCAAGATGCCGCTCACCAGGGTGCCCGAAACTTCTAGTACAAAGCTCGAAGAAAGGCTTGCGATGAGGGCTCCAGCAAGTGCAGCTACCCAGGCCAAAAGCGTGCCAAGCAAAACTGAACGCAGCGTCACCGGAAATCGTTCCCGAATAAGAGAAGCGATCGGGCGTTGCAGCCACTGAGAGTTTCCCAGGTCGCCGTGAAAAACACCTCGGAAAAATTGCCCGTAGTACGCGAGCAGATTGGAGTTGGCACGACTCGAAGCGCGAATCGATTCTATTGACTGTTGGCTCATTCGCGGGTCCAGTTCGCGCTCGTCCACTCCGTATCCCGGAGCAAAACGCACCAGAGTCGCGCCGAGCAGCCCGCCCAGCAGGCTCAGCAAAAACAGCACGGCGACGCGCCTACCGACTTGGTACATTTGGTGCTTCATCGCGTTTTCGTCTTCCTCACCTCGGCCGTAGAACGCACAGTTCAATGTGAGTCAACGGACTCAAGCCGTGCCGCTTCGTTCTGTCGTTTGTAGTGCCTCTCTTTGTTCTCATACATCCGTCGGTCGGCTTCGGATAGCAGTTCTTCCGCAGTCAAGCCGTCCGGCGGATACAAAGCGCACCCAATACTCACGCTGACTACCTTCGCATCGCATACCGTCCGTCCGGCATTTTCCACTGCGAGCTCCAGCCGCGGCATCAGATCGTCTACTTCCTGCTGGCTCAATTCCGGCAGCACGAACACGAATTCGTCGCCGCCCAAACGCCCGACTTGATCGTAATCACGGCAAGCGCTTTCCAGATTCTGCGCGATTTGCTGCAAAAGCCTGTTCCCAACAAGATGGCCGAAGTTGTCATTCACATTTTTGAAGCCGTTCAAGTCGCAGACCAGGACCGCCAATGACCCGAAGCCGCCGCGACTCGAACGCGAAATCTCTTTTTCCAGATGAGCACAAATCGAACGTGCATTCGGCAATCCGGTGAGAAAATCCGTGCTCGCGGTATCTTGCGCGCGCTCGAACTGCAGCGCGTTCTCGATCGACAATCCCAGCTTGGTGCTCGCGGCCAGCAACAGCCGCAAATGGTCCTTTGTGAAACCGTGTCGCGCCACTAAGTACAGAGACAGCACCCCGGCCACAGTTTCGCGCCCCGGCAGCGGAATCGAAAGCGCCGACTGAAGAATGGAGACCTTCGACGGGTCTCCCAAATACTTCGTCTCTGCTGCAGGGTCTCCGTTCACGATGGGTTGGTGGTTCTGCGCCACCCACCCTGAGACTCCTTGCCCTATCGGAATTTCGATCGAGCCAAAAACTTCATAATCAACTCCGTGAATGTAACGGGGCACGAGTTTCTGATTTTCCAGTACATAAATGACGATCAAATCGTGAGGAATCATCTCCTTCAAACGGACGGCAACAACCGACAGCGTTTCGCGAAGGCTCAGGGAATTGCCGAGAGTTTGCGCCAATTCAAAAAGAAGCTGCGCTTCCTGACGGGCCGAAATAATCGACGCCAGAAACGAAGTGTTTCGCACTTCCGCAGGCTTTGGTACCACGGCTATTCCTGTCGCAGGTTCAACGTGTGATGTTCCCGTCAGACCAAACAACTGCAGTTTTTTGGTTTCGGGGGCCTGCCTAATTCTCCGTTCCAGTTCGACGTATCGCCGCTCCAGGCACGCTACGACCTTCGGATCATAGGTTTTCCCGGATTCGAACTTGATGTGACTGATGGCTTCCTTCGCCGAAAACGCTCGGCGGTACGGCCTCTCGGACGTGAGAGCATCAAAACAGTCCACCGCCGAAAGGATACGTGCCCCGATCGGTATTGTCTCGCCGCGCAGTGCATCAGGATATCCGTTCCCATCCCATTTTTCGTGGTGCGAACGGACGATGGGAACTACTGGATAAGGAAACTGAACGCGGCTGAGGATCTCCGATCCAACGATCGGATGGATCTTCATCTTTTCGAATTCTTCTGGCGTCAAGCGCCCCGGCTTCGACAGGATCTGCTCCGGTACGGCCAGTTTCCCGATG
>Ga0335077_10004031_pt1 | contig 17867 bp, 14 predicted proteins | sample Lox_Sample_31_FD_207151 | JGI IMG/M metagenome (GOLD analysis project Ga0335077, IMG submission 207151) | Soil microbial communities from Loxahatchee National Wildlife Refuge, Florida, United States - Lox_Sample_3.1 | ecosystem: Environmental > Terrestrial > Soil > Wetlands | place: USA... | reverse complement strand
TGACTCCCAGAAGATCGCCAGCTATGGCGCCCATGCTGCCGGTTTTTGCTGTAAGCGACGCGAGCATGGCCAGACTCGAACTGGTCTGATTGTCCGGGGGCATCAACTGTACGGAAGATTCGAAACGAGAGGGAACCAGGAAGGCTACCAGACAACCCGCTGCAAGGCCTGCGAAAAAGGCCTTTGCGAGCAGCACGCGCTTCTGTAGAAGCAAACGAAGTCTTTCCACGGTCCGCGGGCGGGAGTCGAAGCCTGCAAAATCAGGAGCGTCTTCCCTCTCGACGAGGGGTTCGGGAGAAACTTCCAGCTGCGTTTTGGCGCCGCTCTGAGACACTGCCTTCCTTTCTTCAAGACTCGTTAGTTCCGCACTCCCGAAAGCTCAGGGGATGGCTACAGCTGCAGCGAGGGCCGCCGCTTGCGCAATCTGCGCAATCGATACTGCGTTTTTCCACCCCGACCCGCCCATGACTGCTTTTTCCGGCACCACGATCGTGTCTCCGGGTCCGACGGGCGAGGAGAGAACTCCGCCGGACCATAAACTGTCGCCACCGCTCGTGACCGAACCGTTCGCTCGAATAATGAAAACCGCCTTCTTGTTTGCAAATGCCGTAGCGCCGCCGGCGCGGGAGAGATACCAACCGGCATTTTTCCCGGGGGAGTAGCTGATGGCATTCGAGTTGTACACTTGCCCCACAATCACGACGAACCCCGGCTGCTCAGGAATTTCAAGAGTGTCGCCGGCGCGAAGCTCGACGTCGTCGGGCGAGCCCGCAAATCCCTTTTCGTGTTGCCGGAGATGCACCACTAAACGGCCGGAAATAGGGGCGCGGCGAAGGGCATCTAGAATGCGCTGACGTTGCTGCGAAGCGGACTGTTGAAGCGCGGCTTCATCCGAACCCGAAGCCGTAACCGTGGTCTTCACCACCACGGATTCCTGCTCGAGGCGCTGGATGAGCTCCTGCCGGCTTTGTTCCTGCATCTTGCGAACATCCACTCGTTCGAAGACGGCAGCCTGCGGATAGGCCGTGGGAAGCAGGCCGCCGGCGCGGCGCAGAAGCGAACTCAGGCGTTCGCCGGGCTGAATGCCGTATACTCCGGGCTTGGCCACTTCTCCTGTGAGGGTCACCGAGGCGCCGAGATTCTTCCATCCTGCGCGCTGTGGAACGGTGAGCACATCACCGTCGTGAAGACACAAATCTGCGTTCTCATCCCAGGCCCCAGCGACGAGCTTTACTGGATGCGACTGCCCTGCCGGCGACGACCCCGCAAGTCCACCAGTTTCGTAGCGGGTTAAATCGCCATTCTCGGGATCGGCGCTGCGCAAGAGCCCGCCCGCGGAGCGAATTAGATCGGAAACTTTCATGTTGGCAGTGAGGGGATAACGGCCGGGGCGAGCGACCTCTCCGCGAACGGTGACACTTGGCGGGTCCACGCGTTCCGGCTGGCGATGCACCAAAATGCGGTCACGCGGTTCGACTAGAATGTTGTTGAGCGGGTCCCCTGCCAGAGCACTGCGCAAAGAGATGCTGAAAACTCTCGTTGAACCACCAGGCATAACGCGGAAGAGTTGCGCGGACTCCTCCCACGCTTCCGGCGTAACTCCGCCCGCCTGATAAATGGCGTCGCGCAAATGCGCCTGGCCGGAACTGCGGTATCGCCCAGGACGGCGCACTTCTCCGAAGATGGTGAACTCCGGCGCGGGTTCAAGCTCATAACGGCCAAAGACTCGAACCGTATCGAGCGGCTGAAGTTTGGGTGCGGTTTCCGGGTGTGCGAGGGCTTCCTCAAGGGAAAAACTCACAACCTTTGGCCGGTTTTCGGGAGCCTGCAGGCGAATGATTTCCGCGTAGCGCTCGGACGGCTCAGGAAGCAAATCGCCCGGCGAAGGGATAAGATCGGTCAGCTTCATGCCTTCCCGATAGGCGTAGCGCCCGGGGCGCAGGACGTGACCTTCGAGATAAACGGCTTGGGTGTTGTAGGGCGCGATTGGGAAAATGTGAATCTCATCGCCATCGCGGACCGAAAATTTGTCTAGGGCGGCGCGAAGCGCTTGCTTGTCCGTGCCTTCTTCGATCTGCAGACTCAGCATGGTGTGTTTTTCATGAGCTTCGAGGCGCTGCACTTCGACGTGGCGCAGCGCCGCCGCGGGAAGCAGTCCTCCGGCGAGTTCCAGCACTTCGCTCAGATTTTTTTCTTCGCGCAATTCATACACCGCGGGCCGCCGCACCATGCCGTCAACGGTCACGGAAGGTCCCAGCGGCGGCACCCGCAACGAGTCGCCATTTTCCAGCCGCTTTGCGTCTCCGCGAATGCCGTGCAGAAGAAGATCGTACGCATCCACTTCTTCGAGGAGTTGATTGCCGCGATAGTGCTCGAGCCGCCGCAGCGAGCCTTGGGAAGTGACACCCCCCGCCGCAAACAAGGCATTCAGAGGCGTCGAAAGCGAGCTGACGTCGTAAGCGCCCGGAGCTACGACTTCTCCAACGACATAAACGCGCACGGTGCGCAATTTCAGAAGGGAAACATCAGCGGAGACATCGCGGAACTGCGTCCGCAATGTGCGCTGCACGGCGGCTTGCACTTCACCGAGGGACTTGCCGGAAACCAGCAGGGGCCCTGCCTCGGGAAGCAAGAGCCGTCCTTCGCGGTCCACCACACGAAACAGACGCTGCGAAACGCCGCCCCACAAATCGATCGCCAGGCTGTCACCAGGCCCGAGCACATAATCCGGACCGACAGGAAGGTCCATCGGCAGGACTTCTGAATTTGTCTTGCCGTGACGAAACAGTTCCAGTCCAAATCGCTCCGTTCCTTTGACGGGCGCATTCGCTTGCACATACAAATCGTAGAGCGAAGGGACATCTGCATACGGATTGGGGCGGTGCACCATGCGAACGGGCTCGAATGCTCCTAAAGATCCGCTCGCGCCTGTGCGGCCTGCGTAGCGTGTTTCAAAATCGCGCGCACCAGTTCGCGCCTCGCCAGCTGCGTTGCTAGGCGAAGCAGAAGAATTTGAGATTGCAAGGCTCTCGTTAGCAGACTGCGAAAGCGCTTCAAGACTATCCTGCGAGATTCCTGACGCGTTGCGGCCTCCTTGTAGAGAAGCGCCGCCCGGAGACGTCGGCGAGTACGCGGCCAAATGCGGAGAAGACAAACTCTGCTCCGCTGTCTCAATGCGTGGCTCGCGTGGGGCGGGCTGGCCATCGGGACCTTCGGGAATAGCAAAATCATTCGCGCCCGAAGGAGCCTGTTCAACCGGATATGTTTCCCGGCTTGCAGGGCGCCCGTGGGTTTGCAAAACGCCGGAACGGCGCTCGGCAAAATTGCAATCCGGCTGATTTGCATCACAATCGGCGGACCATTGCTCGGGCGCTTGACCTCGCAGCGGTGAATTTCTTTCTTGCTCGCGGGCCAACTCCTGCGCGCGCGCTTGCATAAGCAGTTTTTGCTCCTGGGCCTGATTGGAGTCGGGATTGAGTTTTGGAACCAGATACCCATAGGCCCGCAAGAGCTTGGTGGCAAGAACGCGCGTGTGCAGATCCTCGTGCAAGCGCGCGATGATTGCGGTTTCGGTCAAATCCGACTCTTCGAGAATCTGCCCGTTTTCTCCAGCGTCTTCCGCAATCTGCCGTTTCAACTCCACCATCAAACCCGCTTCGCGGTTCAGGATTTCCACGATCTGTTCGGCGGTGGCGGCCACACGGTCGAGGTTGTCCGCAACGATGTCTCCCTCGTGCCAAGCCGGACGACGGATCGGGGCTTGCGAAGGCGATCCTGAGTACGACGGCGTCGCCGTTTCATTTGGCCGCGGCCGGGAAGAATCCTGGGCGTACACTCCGCAACCGGCGAGCAGTACAAGCGAAAGAACGAGCAAAGCTTTTTCTTTCATGCTGCACCTCCTCTTCCCGGCGCCGCTTTTTTCCGGATAGCCTCGAGCAATGCCTCTTCGCTCGCTTCGATCTTCGCCGAATGAATCTCGAGCGAAGCCCAGTAGAAAAATCCCACGTTCGTGTTGGGAGCCACGGCGATAATCCGCAATGTTGGAAACTCGCGCAGCAGCACGTCACAAAGCGCTGGCCGCTTCTGCGACTCGTCCAAAGCAATCAGCAGAAAATCGGGCTTGGTTTCCGCAACCAGGGACGGAACTTGCTGTTCATCTTTGGCTTCCCCTACCACGCGGATGCCGGCCTGCTCGGAAAGGGTCGAAAGCACCAGTTCCCGCAGCAGGCGGGGACGATTGGCAACTAGAACTCGCACGCTCGCGTCCATAAGGTCCACAAGTGGAGGAGAAGCTTACGCAGGGCAAGGGAGGAGGAGAAGAGTGGAAACGGTGCGAAGGAAAAGTACTTGGAACTGGAGCGGTAATACCTAGCGAATGCTACCGTTAGCGGTACGGTCTTGGTACTTTGCGGCTACTCGCTTTGTGCCGCCGCTTCCCCGCCTGTCTCCCGGCGAAGAGGTCTAACGGAAAAAAACTTATGGCGGCAAGGCGCGCAACGCAGCGCGGGAAGACCTAAAATTCTCCCGAGGATTGAAGCCATACCGGGGACGTGGTGCGGTGAAATGCGTTCCAATTCCAAATTCCCGCAAATCCGGCAATGCGCATAAATCAAATTTCGAAGCGGAAATGGGCGGGCGTGAAATCTTGTTTCGCAGGATTCGCAGCGCCACGGCAGAATGCCGGTCAGCGCCAGGAGATAGTCAGAGACTGTGCGGCGCCGGGAGCGACGGGCCTGCGTGCCACGACACGATGGGCAGACCAGCTGGGTCGTCTCGATCTTTGATCTCCGCGGGAAAGCATAGGCGAAGACGGCGCGCGCAGCAAGAGGCAGGGCATCCCCGGACACGATACAATAACGCCCAGGAGCATGTATGCCCGACTACACCGCTGAGCATGCGCGCGCAGGCATCGACGCAAAGTTGCCGGCGCTTGAAACCTGGCCGAACCACTTTCCTGGCTACGTCATCACCACGCGATTTCCCGAGTACTCTTCGGTTTGCCCGAAAACCGGCCTGCCCGATTACGGCGTGATCACCATTCAATACATGCCGAAAAAAGACTGCATTGAGCTCAAGGCGCTGAAGATGTATCTCTTGGCTTACCGCAATTTGGGAATTTTCTATGAAAACGCCGTGAACAAGATCTTGCGCGACATTGTGGATGCCGTTCGCCCAGAATGGTGTTTGGTTCGCGGGGAATTCACCCCACGGGGTGGACTGACCACCTCCGTGATCGCCCGCTGGCCATCTCTCAATCCGCGGGAAAAATCTGCGAGAAAGGCACGCGGGCGCTAGGCAATCGCTTTGGAACACCGGATGGACAGACGGACGAATGCAAGCCATAATTTTGATTCGGCGGCATCGCCGAGAATGGTACCCATAACTGAGGAGGGAGAATGAGTATTTCTCCAAACGTACCGACCCCGCAGGAGTCTTACCACTACGAATCCACGGGGACACCCCGGTGGATCGCGGTGCTGTTTGGCGTGGTGATTGCCGCGCTGGCCTTGCTCGGGGTCGCTGGTTATACCACACAGACCCGTCTGAGCCAGGACCTGGCCAAGCAGCAAGATCAGAACAAGATCTTGACCGCGCAACTCGACCAGGCCAATTCGCGGATCGCCGATTTGAAAAGCCAGATGGAGATCGCGTCGCAAAAAGTCGGCCTGACACAAGCCGAAATAGCGCAAGCCAAGAGCCGTGCGGAAGCCATTCGCAAGGAACAGCAAACCTCCGATCAACGGCTGACCAGCCAGATCGGCCAAGTGCAGAAAGAAAGTGAAGAAAAGATTGGCGCCGTGGCAACGGAAGTCGGCGGCGCCAAAAAGGACATTGAGGCGACCAAGAACGACCTGGAAGCCACCAAGGGAAGACTCGAACGAAGCATGGGCGATATGAACGTGATGAGCGGATTGATCGCCCGCAACCGCGACGACCTGGAAGAATTGAAGCGCCGCGGTGACCGCAACTATTACGAGTTCACACTGCAAAAGTCCAAGACGGCCTCGCGCGTCGGCCCGATTCAAGTGTCGCTGAGCAAGACCGATCCAAAGAAATCCAAGTACACCATTACCGTGATAGCCGACGACAAAACGATTGAAAAGAAGGACAGAACTTCGGGCGAACCGGTTCAGTTCTACATGAAGGGCGGGGCAAGAACAGCACTTTATGAAATCGTGGTCTTCGACGTAAACAAGAACCAGATCACCGGCTATCTGTCTGCGCCGAAGGATTCTGGGTCTGCCGCGCCAACTCCGGCGCCCGCGCCTGCTGCCGCAACAACAACGCCGACAAAGCCGTAAGCTGGCCTTCGCATTTTTAGTCGCAAGAGCCCTGTTCTGCGTTCTGGAAACACCGCGCGGAACGGGGCTTCTGGCTTTCTGGGTGCCGCGCTAGCATCGAAAAGAGGGCCCACCCGATTGGCCCTCCACGCGGAGCACCACGATGAAATCGAGATTTCTGCACTACTCTCTATGGATGATACTCGTCGTCCTTGTTCTTTTGTGCGCAACGCCTTCCTGGGCCCAAGCGCCGCTCGAGCCTTCGCAGCTTCCACCACGCACCGCATTTTATTTGATCTGGCGAGGCGCGCCCGGCATGGATGTCCGAAAGGCGAATTCGCTGCTCGCCCTCTGGGACGATCCGGATTTTGCCCCGGTACCCTCTGCTTTGGCAGCGGGCATGCTCGACTCCTCCGAGCAGAAGTCCTCTGCACCGAAGCTAACTCCCCAGGAGCTGGGAGAATTTGCGTCATTGCTCGAAAATTCCTTCACGCTCGGTTACATCGGAGAATCTGCCAAACATCGCACGGCCGTTTCGGGAGCTTCCTCGGATGCTAAACCACGAGCTTGGGACGGGATGTTTTTTGTCTACAACCGTGCCGGGAAAGAGGAACTGCTCACAAAGGCGATTCTTCGGCTGCGCAGAGGAGAAAAAGAAATCCCGCGTTTGTCACAGGTCAGCATTGCCGGTGTCCAGGCGCTAAAGATCGAACGCAAAACCGGCGGCTCGAGCTACTGGGCTGAGAGCGGAAAGTATGCCGTTGGAGCCAGCGAAGCGGCGGTTATGGAAGAACTGCTAAGCCGTCTGAATGGCAAATCCGCGCCCGCCGCTCCATCGCTGGCGCAATCCGCCGCTTATCAGGAAGCACAACCGATTGTTGGAAGCGGGCTGCTGGAGTTCTTTCTGCGCATCCCGGATTTGAAGGAACTTGTGGAGGATTCAAAGGCCGGTGGTTTCAAGGTCCGCCCCGTGCTGGACGCCGTGCGGCTCGATGCGGTTCACTCTCTTAGCGGCCACGTCACATTCGATGGCGCAAAAACGCACGTAGAAGCCGCCATATTGGGTGATGCTGCTCCGGGAACCTTGTTTGACATTTGGGCCGAGGGAAAGTCCTCTCCCGCTTCCCTGGCTCTCGTGCCCGCTACTGCAATTTCCTACAATTCCGCGCGAATCAATTTGCCGGGAATCTATGCCACAGTGAAACGGGTCGTGCGATCAGTCCTGCCTCAGGGCCAGCAAGGCACGACCGATATCCTCGAAAGCGCGGCGCAAACGCGCCTCGGCATGCCCCTTAGTGATGCGTTGAATGTCTTTACCGGCGAATTCGCCTCCATGGAAAACAGCCCCGCGTTGGACAACGCGAAGCAAGTTTTCTTCTTGGGTATCAACAAGAAGCCCGAAACTCTGAAGCTTGCGCGTTCCCTGTTTGGAGATCAACTCGCTTCCGAGCGCAACGAAGGCGACGTCACGTTTCTGAAAATCTCGACGGGTGGAAATCAGGGCAGCGCGGGCGTGGCGCAGTGGCGCTTCTATCATGTCGCGGTTACTCCGGACATGATCATCGGAGCCAGCCGACTCGACACCGTTCGCGAAGTATTAGCCAATCGTTCCAGCGTTTCCACCAACCCCAGCCTCGCCAGCCTGACGCAATTTCAAGCCAAGCGCGCGAGCTTTCCGGAAAATCTGTTGGGACTGAGCTACTTCGATTTTCAGAAGGTTGATTGGCAAGCCGCGTTGGACCACTGGGTTAGCGAAGCGAAAAAAGCTCCGGTCGCCAAGAGCGCTGCAGGACCAAATCCAACGACAACCTCCAAACTTCCGGATTGGCTTTCTCAGGTGAATCCCCAGGTTCTGTCGCGGCATCTGCACACTTCTTGGAGCGCGTCCTGGAAAGACGCCAAAGGGATTCATTGGGATCAGTGGATCGAATAGCGGCGCGATGAGGTTTGTGTTCCGGCGACGCCTGCTGATTGTGCTGGTAGCTTGTGCCTTCCCGGCATGCGCGAGCCAGGAAAACCCGCAACAGCAGCAGCCGATCATCCGCGTCAGCGTGGACCGCGTCGATGTTGGAGTCATCGTAACCGATCTTCGTGGCCAGTTCGTCGAAGGCCTTCATCGCGAGGATTTTCGCATTCTGGACGATGGCATCGAGCAGCCTTTGACGGATTTTGCCGACGTGGAGGCGCCCGCCCAAGTTTTGCTCTTGATAGAAGCTGGCCCCGCCGTCTATCTGTTAGAGAGTGGTCACGTACAAGCCGCGCATGTCCTGCTGGACGGACTTTCTCCCGACGACCGTGTTTCTGTCGTGCAGTACGCTGATGGCCCGCAGGCCCTTCTTCCCTTCACTGCGGAAAAGCGAGCGGCTGCTGAGGCCCTTGATCAGGTCCGTTTCAATTTGGGGTTTGGCTCGCTGAACCTTTCCTCGAGTGTCGCGAAAGTCCTCGACTGGCTCGCGCCAGTTCCCGGCAAAAAATGCATCGTGTTGTTGTCCACTGGCCTGGACACGTCTCCGTCGAAAGATGTGGCTGCAACTCTCCAGCGCCTGGCGACGAGCGATGCGCTTTTGATGGCTGTTTCCCTAACGGGCGGCCTGGAAAATCCCGGCCCCGCAGACAAGAAGAAAAAGGCCGCTCCGAAATCGCTGCAGACCGAGGCGCAATTCGCCGAGGCCCATCGACTTTTGAAGGACATGGCCGAATCCACGGGAGGGCGCGCTTACTTTCCGTCAAACACGACCGAACTAAAAGCCGCTTTTGCGGAAATCGCGCGGATGGCGCGTCACGAATACAGCCTGGCCTACGCTCCGCCTGCCCGCGACGGCCAAGTGCACAAAATCGAGGTGCAGGCAAGTGGTACTGTCCGCCACGTCAACCACCGCCAGGCGTATCTTGCTCCTAGTTCGTCCCCGACGCAGAAATAGCAGAGTCGCAAGCTCGTGGGATCGGAGAGCTTATTCAAATTCTTTCAGCGTTTTGGCCATGTCGCGGAGCCTGTCGTCGACGAGCGCAAACACAGTTTCCGCACAAAACTTCCCTTCACCGTCTCTCTCTCCCGCAACTTTGCCCGTGAGAATTTCAATTCCCTGTTCAACCTTGGCGACTGGCCAGACATGAAATTTCCCTGACGCGACATCGTCCAGCACGTCTTCGCGGAGCATGAGATCTTCCACGTTGGATTGTGGGATCATGACCCCCTGCTCGCCCGTAAGCCCCTTGATGCGGCACACGTCAAAGAAACCTTCGATTTTTTCATTCACGCCGCCGATGGCTTGGATGTCGCCCTGTTGGTTGATCGACCCGGTCACGGCGACATCCTGCCGCAGCGGCAAGCCGGAAAGCGCGGACACGAGCGCATAAATTTCAGTGGAACTGGCGCTGTCGCCGTCCACGCCTGAGTACGACTGCTCGAAACAAATGCTCGCAGCCAGCGAAAGCGGCTTGTCCTGCGCGAACTTGCTGCGCAAATACCCGGCGATGATGTGCACGCCCTTGTCGTGAAAGCGCCCGCTCAGATTCGATTCGCGTTCGATGTTGATCAGCCCGGCTTTGCCGAGCGCCGCCGTCGCGGTGATGCGCACGGGCTTGCCGAAGGAATAGCCGCCGATTTCCAAGACGCTCAGGCCGTTTACCTGGCCAACGCGCGAGCCGCAAACGTCGACAAGCAGCGTGCCTTCTTCAATCATTTCCCGGATGCGCGTCTCAATCAGGTTGTGGCGCTCCACTTTGGAGGACAGCGCGGTGCGAACGTGCGCCGCGCGCACCACCGTTTCGCCGGCCGCGGCGGCGCAGTAATGCGCTTCGCGCGCCAAGTCGGCGATCTCAATGAAGCGCGCTGTCACCTTGTTTCGCCGGCCCGCCTGCCGCACACCGTATTCAAGCATGGCGGCAAACGCGCCGCGGTCGAACGGATACAGATTCTCCTTCTCCGATAGCGCGCGCAAACGTCCCGCGTATTCGGCGATGACTCCGTCGCTCATCGCCATTTCTTCGTCAAATTCCACGCGCACTTTGAAGATTTTCCGAAAATCTTCTTCATATTCGTAAAGCAATTCGTACAATTCGCGGTCGCCGATGAGGATGATCTTGACGTTGATGTCGATCGCTTCCGGCTTCAGCGCGCTTCCCCCAAAGGGATAAAACATCTCGAGCGGCTGAATCTCGAGGCGGTTGTGATTGAGCGTGCGCTTCAGCGCGCGCCACACCCCAGCTTCCGACAGCGCTTCCAAGGAATACATGATGAGGAAGCCGCCATCGGCACGCAGCAGTGACCCTCCCCTTAAGTCCATGAAGTCACTGGTCCAACCGCCGCGCGCGTCGTAGGCGCGTTGAATGGTTCCAAACAAATTCGCGTACGTGGGCGTCGTTTCAAAAATTACGGGGGAGGCTTCCTCGTGGTTGTGCGCGAGAATTACGTTGACGCCATAAACGCGGAACGGATCCCGCTCGGGGCCACCCGGAGATTTTTGTGAACCATCCTGTGATTCCTCTTCGTGCTCTCCTTCGCCCTCGCGCTCCTTGAAGGGATCGAGATTATCGAGCAAATGATGGCGGACTTCTTCGAGATACTCCGCAACACTCGGGCCGGGATATTTTTCCTTAAGCTCTTCGATGACTCCATCGACAAGCACTGAAGCGGCTTCCTGTTCCAAATAGCTGAGTTCGCTGGCCAATTCGCGGGAGAGCGTCAAAGTCTTCCGGTACACAACGGTGAATTCTTGCCGAAATTGCTCGTACTTGCGCTCAATGTCTTCCGCGACTTTTCCTTCGAGTTTCCCTTCGTGCACCATCTTTGAAATGTCCTCGATGGGCACCATCTGCCCTTCGAGCACAGGAAAAATCTCCGGAAGCGCCACGGCGCCAACCTGCATGTGGCCGAGAGCAAACTGTTCGCGCGCGATGCGCCGCGTAAAGTCGTCCATCAATTCTTTTTCGCGCACGGTGAAGCGTTCCACGATCCGGCCTTTTTGCCGCTGGAACGGCTCCCCTTCGAACACTTGCGGAATGCGCCGCCGCAGGAAATCGATTCCCGCCTGCATGTCTTTCTTGAAAGAATTCGCCTGGCCGCGCGGCAGCGTCAGAAGCCGCGGACGATCCGTCAGCTTAAAGTTGTTGACGTAGCAGCGGTCGAGCGACTCTTTCGTTTGCGGATGAAGCTCCTGAATCATGCGCGCGATGGTGCCGCCGCGGCTGGTGCCTGCCAGTCCGCAAACAAACACGTTGTAGCCTGGAGCGGAAAGCTCGACGCCCATTTTCAGGGCGCGCAGCGCGCGCTCCTGTCCTACGAACCCTTCACGCAGATCCGCTTGCGCGGTGGTTTCAAAGGGAATGCGCGACAGCTCACACCTCCAGCGCAGCTTGGCCGGGGGAAGCTCGGTGGGTTTCGGGGCCGGCTTGATGGTCATGCAATCCTTTCGAGCGCGCTACTCTAACACACCCGGGCGGTGCGTCGCGCTTGGGCTGCCTCACTGTTTCGCAGGCGTTATTGCCGCCCTATCCGCTCGATCCATGTATACGTTCAAAACTCCAGCAGCCGTGGCCACCAGGATGGGCCCAAGCACCAATCCCAGCATCCCGAATAGGCCGACTCCGCCAACGACGCTGATAAAAACCACCAATCCGCTCAATTCGGTTCGACCTCCGAGCAGAAGGGGCCGCACCACGTTGTCAACTAAGGTCGACACAACCGCACAAATCACCAAGAGCAAGATGGCGCGCCCCCAGTGGCCGGTGAATCCCAGCCAGAGCGATGCTGGCACGAAAATCAAGCCGGACCCTACTACCGGGACCAGCGAGAAAAATGCCATCGCCACACCCCAGAAAATCGGCGCCGGCAAACCTACAATCGCAAAACCCAGGCCGCCAAGCGCTCCCTGAATCACGGCGATGATTAAACTGGTCAGCACGCTGGCGGAAATGAGCTCGCGGGCCTGGGCGAGCATGGCGTCGCGATGCTCGGCGTCGAACGGCAAAATGCTCCGGACGCCCCGAGTAATCTTCGCGGCGTCGCGAAAGAAATAGAACATCGCAAAAATCATGACGAACAAATCGAAAATGAAAGCTGCGATGTTACGCAACACCGTTCCCAAACGCTCCGCCAGGTAGCCTGCTTGCTTTTCAATTCCCTGCTCCAGCATGTCAAACACATCGGCGTTGGGGTCGAGGCCGGGAACGTGGTGGGCGATCCAGGACCAGCTCTTTGCGATCATGGGCGCGTGCTGTTCCACCAGCGAGCTCTGCACGCCGCGCGAAATGGTAAGAGCTTCGCGAACAAACAACGACGTAATAAGCATTGCTGGCGCGATGAGCAGGATTGTCACCGCGATTGTGCTTAGCACTGCGGCTTGCGTTTCCGAGAACCTGCGCGACAACCGCCGGTGAAGCGGATAGAAGAAAATCGCTAGAATCGCCGCCCATCCCAGCGCCGTCAGGAACGGCTCGTAGATGCGGAAAACCAGATAGATGAGCAAAAGCAACACGCCGTACGAAAGAACAGTTGTCAGGCGGTCACTCGTCGTCGCGTTTGGTGAAGGGGAGCCATTCATGGTCGTACTATAATCTCTATTGGTAGGGCGGATGAAACCCTCTCGACTTTCGCATTATTTCTGATAACTTCCTAATCCGCTCCACCGGGTCGCGAACAGGTCACCGATCAAGATTGGCATGCCAACCAAGCCCATCGCGCTGAATTCTTTCCAGATTCGCCTCCTTGCTGTACTTGCTTTGACGAATTTTGTCAACTTCGCGGCGCGGCAAGCTGTGGTTCCGCTGATTCCGATGCTGCGCGATTACCTGCATGCCACGGATGCGCAACTCGGTTCGCTGCAAACCTGGCTCCTGGCGGTTCTGGCAGCGGCCAGCATCCCGTTTGGGTTTCTGGCAGACCGATTCAGCCGGAAAGCCATCATCGCGATTGGCATTTTCTTCTGGAGCGCCGCTTCGTTTGCCGGCGGGCTGGTCTCCACCTTCTCTCTTTTCCTGATTGCTCGAGCGATGGTCGGGCTTGGCGAGGCTGCTTACGCCCCGGCTGCGCAATCCATGATTTCCGGCGCGTTTCCGCAAGAGCGTCGCGCCTTTGCCCAGGCGATCTTCGCCTCGGGCATGTTACTGGGAGGGGCAGGGGGACTAGCTTTTGGCGGACTCATTGGCCCGCGCTACGGCTGGCAGGCGACGCTGTTTGCGATTGCCATCCTCGGCGTGCTTCCGGCCCTGGCCCTGATCGGGATGGAGGATCCGCCGCGCGGGCCGCGTTCGGAAGTCGTGCCTATTCGCCGTCTCCTTAGCGTTCCGGCGTTCGTGGCGATGATCGCAGCAGGCATCTGCATTACGTTTTCGAGCGTGTCCCTCATCTCGTGGGGCGTGGACTTCGCTGTAAATTATAAGGATTTCAGTTTGCGCGAAGCTTCGGTTTCGCTCGCGCTGATCACACTTTTGTCTTTGGTTTTGGGTGTCCTGGTGGGTGGCTACGTTGCGGATCGTCTCCATCGCTCCTTCGCGTCTGGGCGCATCATTGCGGTGGCGGTGGCATTTCTTCTTGCGACTCCTTTTTTGTTGCTGGCCATCCAGTCGGAAGAGAAACCAGTCGTTTTGTTCGGCCTATCCGTCGCTTGCTTCTTCATGTCGTGGTATCACGGGCCGGTTACGGCGGTTCTGCATGACATGATGCCGCGACGCGCACATGCGACTTCTGTTGGCGTATACATGTTCGCCACGCAATTGTTGGGCGGCCTCGGGCCTCAGGTCATCGGCAGAATTTCTGACATGCATGACCTGCAACTTGGACTGCAAATCGCGGTCGCCGTGATGGTCTGCGGCGCGCTGCTCATGCTTCTCGTGATTCATTTCATCCGCCGCGACGGCATTCGCCATCCGATTCTCGACGCGTTTCACGCCGAAGCCGGCGACTGACTAATTCAAAATTCAAGGGCGGGCTGTGGTCCTTATTCTTTGCAATGGATTTTGTCGAGGACTACTTGATACCAATCTGCTGGATGAGACGGAGGACTTCCGGCTCCGGAACATCGTACAGCGGGCGCAAATCTTCTTCTTCGAGGCGCTCGCGCAGGAATTCCGCCGCAACGAAGCTGGCTTCGCGATCCGTCAGGTCGCGCTTCGATTTGTCGCGGAATTTCACGAACGCCGTGTGCGCCAAGCCGACGACGTGGGCCTGGCCGTCGACAAAGAATTTCGTGTCGATGGTGTCCGAGTGGCGCGTGGCGATGCCGTTCCACATGTGCGAAAAGCGGCATTGATAGGTTTGCCCGCTTAGTTTGGAGGTCACTTCAAACGCGCCGATGAACTGGCTCATGGCGCCGGCATTTGCGAGTACGGGCCTTGTGGTCACGCTTTCTCCTTCAGCAGTTCCCTGGCAATGTTTGTGTAGCTGGGTGCCATCATCTTCTTACCGGCTGACGGCAACGGCCGACTCGACCTGCGAATAGTTCCTCAGCGCGGCTCCGACTCCCGCGCCACTGCCGACGCGATAGCCTTGATCGGTCAGGCACTTTTCGAGAGCTGCCAGGAACAGCAGCACGTGGGGCTTCTGGCTGCAGTAACCCATCAAACCCACGCGCCAGATTTTCCCCTTGAGCGGCCCGAATCCGCCGGCAATCTCGATGTTGAATTCGTCGAGCAACTGGTTGCGGACTTTCAATTCGTCCACTCCACTCGGCACCATGACCGCGGTAACAGTGGGCAGGCGATCCGCCGGCTTTTCCACGAGCAACTTCAGTCCCATCGCTTCGAGCCCGGTGATGAGCGCGAGTTGATTCACGCGATGGCGCTCCCAGCGCGCTTCCAAGCCTTCTTCGATAACGAGCCGCATCGCCTCGCGCAGTGCGAAAATCAGCGAAATTGGCGGCGTGTGATGGTACAGCCGGTCCTTGCCCCAATAATTCATCGCCGTGGTCAGATCAAAATACCAGCTCTGCACTTTGGTCTTGCGGCTGCGGAAGGATTCCTCGGCTGCTGGACTAACGGTAATTGGGGACATTCCCGGCGGCGCGCTGATGGCTTTCTGCGAGCCGCTGAAGCAGACATCCACGCGCTCGCGATCCACGTGCAGCGGCACAGCCGCCAGCGAGGCCACCGCATCTACTACGAGCAGCGCGCCCAACTCGTCGGCGACTTTGCGAAACCCCGCGATTTGCGTGATCACGCCCGTGGAGGTTTCGCCCTGCGCCAGCCCGATCATCTTGATTTTTCTGCCCCGGCCGGCACGCAGGACATCTTGCGCATCGACAGGCAGTCCGTAAGGAGCTTCCACTTTCGTGACCTTCGAGGTAGCGCGGGTGGCCATTTCGTACATGCGCTCGGAAAACGCGCCATTCACCGCGACAATGGCTTCGTCCCCCTGCTCGAGCACATTCACGACCGACGCTTCGATGCCGCCCGAACCGGAAGCGGAAAGGGGCATAGTGATGCGGTTTTCGGTCTGAAAAATCTGCCGCATGAGGATCTGGGTTTCGTCCATGCAACCACGGAACCATGGGTCCACGTGGCCTACCAGCGGCGTCGCGAGCGCGCGATAGACGCGAGGATCCATCGATGACGGCCCAGGGGTGAGCATCAGTCGCACCGGGGGAGTGAGTTCTCCAACTTGTTGTGTCATGACGTTTGTCCTTCTTTTTCCAGCAGCCCGTTCCCGCGGAATTGGAGCGAACCGCCTGCGGGTTGTCTCTTGGGGACTGTTCCGGCTTCGGCGGGAAGCTTGATTTTCGCGCAATCTCCCCGACCCACGCAACCGACAATTTGGCCTTGGGTGGCACCCTCACAACTCCGCCTCGATCCTTACTGTGGAAGAAGCATTGCGTTACGACGCTTGGAGTGCAATGCTCGATCAAACGTCACCAGTCGTCTTCATGCTATTAGATCGGTTCGGCGTCGCAAAAATTATCGAACAGAAGTCTGCGATAAGCGCGTCTTCTTGCCGCCGCGACACTGCGGACATTGCGTGCGTCCGAGAAAAGCCGTAACAAGAACTCGGAGAGTCATTGCTAGACACAGAAGGAAGGTCCCAATTGCTCTGATTTTGTCTGGTGAGAAGCCGATGATCAACGCCAAACAGCTAGCCCCGATCATTACTCTGCCCACTGTGCCTGCCGATCGCTGGTCCTCCCGCAAACGACAGTCCCCGCGACTTTTGGTCTTTGTCCCCATTTCCGTCTCCCAAGTGTTGTATGGAATGAAGAGTGTGCGTTACCTTATTGTGCCTTGAATCTTACATTAACGGGATGCCGTCTCACTTCAAGCAAGACTGGGGCCACGAGACAGGGCCTGTTTCCCAATTTGGGAAACACAACTAACTCGAATGTTGTCTTAGAGACTTCTAATCATTCGTCTATTATTCGCCCTGACCAACGATTTGTTGTCATACCATTTTCGGATGCATTCCAATTCCATTTTGGGAAGTTAACTGAGCGCGGATAGGGGAGAGGAATAGGGCATTTGACAGACTTGAGCGTTAGGAAACGGTCGCCGGCAGGCCGATGGAGGACAAGTTTCTTGGTATGATTCATTCCAAGGAGACGGCTGATGGCTAGAGACTACGTCGAGATGCGGGATGGGGGATACTGGCTAGCAGGGACACGAGTGTCTCTCGATTCCGTTGTTTATGCCTTCCTGCGAGGTTCTTCACCGGAAGCCATCGCGCAGTCGTTTCCGCTGCTCGGTCTCGAAGAGATATATGGAGCGATTGCATTCTATCTGGGACGTCAGGAAGAGATCGACGCACATCTTGCCGCCAACGATAAGGAATTCGAAACCCTAAGGGCGCAATTAAGAGCGACGAACAACGGCCTTTACAAAAAACTGGAAGAAGCCCGCCAGCATCTGTCGTCACTGCAAAAGTGAAAGTTCGATTGCAGGCCGACGCTGACCTCAATGAGCACATCGTCAAGGGAGTTCTGCGACGCGAACCAGGGATTGACTTTCGAACCGCCAGCCCTGCTGGGCTTTACGGCCTGAGGGACTTGGAAGTCCTCGCGATGGCAGCGGGAGAAGGACGAATTCTCGTTTCGCACGACCGCAAGACAATGCCCCGGATCTGTGCCAAGTTCATTCAAACCACAAATAGTCCGGGGCTTTTCCTTGTCTCGCAAAAAACCGACGTACTAATCGCAATCGAGAGTTTGCTCTTAGTGTGGATGGCATCGGAAGCCGAGGATTGGACAAATCGAATCGCGGCAATTCCATCCTAGCAAGGCACACCAAAACAAAAAGGGCCGCGGAAGATTCACGCGGCCCTTGCACTCACAAGATTTTTTCTCTTTGACCCTTCACCGAAAATCGTTCAGTGCAAACCCGATACGATCTGACAGAATCTGCCCGAATCTTCCGCGTCTCCAGCCGAAGCCAAAGAAGGGTAGTGAGTAAAGAACTCCAGCGCCGAAGCGCGGGAGCTGAGCGTGCATCCCCGAAGCCCGTGAGAGCCCGGCGATGCGTGCGTGGCATGACCCGCACACCATAGCGGGTGGAGCCACGACTACTTTAGAAAGGAGGTGATCCAGCCGCAGGTTCTCCTACGGCTACCTTGTTACGACTTCACCCCAATCATGAGTCATACCTTGGGCGCCTGCCTCCTTGCGGTTA
>Ga0335077_10004030_pt1 | contig 17867 bp, 14 predicted proteins | sample Lox_Sample_31_FD_207151 | JGI IMG/M metagenome (GOLD analysis project Ga0335077, IMG submission 207151) | Soil microbial communities from Loxahatchee National Wildlife Refuge, Florida, United States - Lox_Sample_3.1 | ecosystem: Environmental > Terrestrial > Soil > Wetlands | place: USA... | reverse complement strand
GGACGGTACGGCGTCGCAGATGGCCGCCGCCAGTTCGACCTCCTGCTCGGTAGGCGCGCCGAAACTGGTGCCGATCGCGAGGGCCTTTTCGAGCGCGTCCAGAATCGCCGGGTGCCGGTGGCCCAACAGCAAAGGACCCCACGAGCCCACATAGTCGATATACTCGTTGCCATCGGCATCGAAGATGTGCGAGCCCTCGCCGCGCGCGAGGAACAGCGGATTGCCGCCCACGCTGCGAAACGCCCGCACCGGAGAGTTGACGCCGCCGGGGATGATCTGTTGCGCGCGCCGAAAGAGCGCTGCCGACTTCGAATGCTTCATGCTGATGGAAGCCATTAACGAGGCTTAGTGTGCCGATTCCAACCGCTCCCTTTGGTCGCGGCTCTGTAACGCGCCTCATACCGAGCCGCGACCAAAGGGAGCGGCTGGTAAGCCGTGAGGGAACGCGGGGCGCCACATCGGTCAAGGAATTTCCGGATCACGATCCTGTTTTGCATCGAGTCGTCCCTCGAGATGTCTAGCCCGCCTTGCGCGGAACCAGGCGGCTGAATCCGAAGCTCATGGCAATCTCGTAGATGCTGCCGTTCAGGTTCTCGATCAGCCGTTGTTTCAATTCCCGATACGATTGCCTCCCGGCGAACAGGTCCTGCATGACGGACGAAAAGCGCGGGCTCCGCCGGGTGAACTGCACCATGCGCGACGGCACCGAACCGAACAGGAATTTTCCCATATAGAAACGCTTGGCCAGCCGCGAGCCGAATTCCAGGTCGGACGTGATATCGCGCTGCAGTTCCAGCCGATACTGGTTAATCTTCTCCGCCAGGCCGCTGACTTCCGATAGCAGCGCCCGTGCCGCCAGGTCGGCCGAGCGAATCGCGTAATACAGGCCTTCGCCCGTGATCGGGTCCACCAGCCCCGCCGCATCGCCCACAGCCATCCAGCCCTCCCCGGCGACGCGATTGTTCTTCCAGGCCCCCACCCCCAATGAAGGCAGCAGATGGCTGTAGAACTTGCCGTTCTGATACGAGAGGCCGCGCTCGCGCATGAACTGTTCCAGGCGCTTGCGCAACGAACTGGCGGGCTCGCCCTTGCCGGCGATCCCCACCGAAAGATGGCCGCAGCGCGGGAAGATCCAAATGTAACCTTCGAGATGCGGCAGGAATTGAATATCGATATTGGGCTGATCGCCGGGCACGTAATACCCGAGCGCGGAAACCATATCGCCCACTCCCAGTTGCGTGGCTACGTTGCGCAGCGGATTGCGCGCGCCGGTCGCCACAATGCAGAAATCGGCTTCGGCGATCCCGCTGGTAGTGCGCAGCTTCCAACGCGAGCCCTTCCGGCTGATTTCCGATACGCGCGTTTTTTCAATCTGCGCGCCCGCCCGTTCGGCCCGTTCGAGCAGCAGCCGGTTCAGATCGAAGCGCGAGTAAATCACCACCGGATCCGTAAGCTTCAGGGTGACCGGTTTGGATTTGGGAGCCGCGAGCACGGTGTCGGTGACGAACCGCTTCGGCGTCGCATTCTCGACGAGAAACGGATATTGGCTGTAGGCCTTGTGCGTGAGCCCGCCGCCGCACGGTTTCTCCCAAGCGAGTTTCTCATCGAATAACAGCACGTCGAGCCCCGCTGAGGCCAGCCGCTCGGCGGCAAACGCCCCCGCCGGCCCTCCGCCCAATATGGCCACCTGTTTCATTTTTGTTTGGCGGGTGGAAGATCCTCGGGCGAGGGCATGGCGCCATGCGGATTGCCGCCGGTGCCCGGCATCACACCTCCACCGCCGTGCGGGTTCTGCGTGCCCGGCGGCACGCTGCCGCTATGGCCGGAATCCTGCGTATTCACCACCGTCCAACGGCCGCCCGACTGCTCCATCTGGTACCGCAGCGTCATGCCTTGTGCCGTGGCCACGCCTTTCGGCTTGAACACCACGGTCACGTCGGCCTTGTCGCCATGGTATTGCACCGACGGGATGTCAATGTCCATATTGGCCACATTCAGGCTGCGCCCCGAGAGGTGATCCACCACCCCCTGCCGGATCGCATTGATGTCTTGGTTCCCGCGGTTGCAGGCGGTAAGAGCCAGAAAAAGTGCCAGCACCAGGCCAGTTCGCACAAATCGATTATAACTTCGAGCGGTCGCTCGCCGTTTACGGATGCGGCTCGGGTTCCGGTGTCGGATTGAAATCGAAGAGATCGGTATTGGTGCGCACCTGAAGATGGCCCGCGCCTACGGGCTTGCCATCGGTCACCAGAAAAATCGCTCCGTCCGTGGTTTCGCCCGGCATGAGCTTGGTTTGCACCAACGCCACTGCCGATGCCGTTGCCGCGGCGCGCAGCCGCGAGCTGCCAAAGGCGAGCGCCGCCTGCCGCCGCGCCTCAAACCCGTTGGTCGACTTCATGTGCGGTATCCCATACAGCGCGGCTTCATACGTGTTCACCAGCTTAATCACATCGCCGCCGGTTCCCTTTTGCATCAGCATGTTCACCACTGCATTCGCCGGAGTCGCCTCGATTACTTCGCCGTCATTCCTGAGATAATAGAAGTCTTCGGGTTTGATGACATAAGGGCCCGCCGAACCGTTAGAGACCGCAATTTGAAGAATGGCGTATTCGCGCACGCGAACGGGGAGTGGCGCGAACATCACGGTGACGCCGCTGCGAGTCAGCGTTTGGTATTTCAGGCCATGCGATTCGAATTCGATGACTTGCGCCGTCGCCGAACGGTAGAGCAGGCAAACCAGTAGCGCTCCCGCACACCAAAGCCTGCTCATGCAACTATCTTACGATACGCCACTTGGCCAAATGAAAGCGTATGACGAAAAGTTTGATGCGACGATGCGCGCGGAACCGCCGGGCTTGGGTGTGATAAGGGCTGAACCGATGTGGAGACTGATCGTTCGATCCATCCTGGTGCAGGCCCTCGTGCTGCTACTGCCTTTCATCGCCGCTGGCACCCTAACCTGGGTTCGAGGCTGGTGCTGGCTCGGCTTTCAGATTCTCACCCTTACAGTCAGCGTGGCGTTGATGCGTTTGAAGAACCCCACTCTGCTCAGGGCGCGCATGGAGCACGCACGGCCTCTCGAAGGATTCGACCGCGTCTTCAGCCAGGTTTACTTGTGGTCGATGGCAGGGTTGTTGGTGGTCGCGGGCATGGACAGGCGCCGGGAGTGGTCGCACTTGTCCTGGGATTGGTTCTATCCCGGAATCGTGCTCGGGTGCCTGGGAGTGATCCCCATCCTGGCGGCTTCCTCGATCAACCCCTACCTGGAAGGCTTCGTCCGCATTCAGTCCGATCGCGGCCACCAGGTGATTACGTCGGGCGTTTACTCCATTGTTCGTCACCCCATGTACACCGGCTTGATACTGGTGATCCTGTCTTGGCCGCTCGTGTTAGGGTCTCGATGGGCTTTGGTTCCCGCGGTCCTTGCTGCGCTCGCCTACCCGTTTCGCGCGGTTCACGAGGAGCGGGTCCTGCGCGAACGCCTCCCGGGGTACAAAGAATACATGCAGCGCACGCCCTACCGCCTGGTTCCCGGCCTGTGGTAAGCGGCGACGCCCGGATCAAATGCGCCAATCGGGCGTAGCCACATAGGAGCGGTCGATCGCAGCCACATTCTGCGTGCCGCAATTTCCCATCACCAGCTTCAACTCCGCTTGCAGAATTTCGAGGACGCGGTCGACGCCCGCCTGGCCGAACGCTCCCAGCCCCCACAGCATCGGCCGCCCGATGCCCACCGCTTTGGCCCCGAGCGCCAGCGCCTTGAACACATCCGTCCCGCGCCGCACCCCTCCATCCACGAACACGGGGATCCGGTTGCCCACCGCGTTGACCACTTCCGGTAAAGCTTCAATCGTGGCACGCAACGTTTCCGTCGATCGGCCCCCGTGGTTCGAAACCAGGATGCCGTCGATCCCGTGCTCCAGGCAAAGCCGCGCGTCCTCGCCCGTATCGATCCCTTTGATAAACAGCTTCACGTTCGTCGCCCTGCGCAGCCGATCGACAAACTCCCAGGTCATGGCCGGATTCTGCAACCCCACGCCGGTCACATCGATTCCGTCGTACATCTTCCGCTCGCGAATCGAGGGCGCCGTGCCGCCGTCGTGGCAGGTGCCGCACTGCTTCAGATCTTTCGGCCGCATGCGCAGGAAGGTTTCACTGTTCCGTCCGGTGGTGTTGTCCACGGTCAGCGCGATCACGGGACAGCCCGCCGCTTCCACGCGCCGCACGATCTTTTCGCAGACCTCCCACTTGGTGGGCGCGTAGAGCTGATACCAGACCGGACGCCCATGCGCGTCATTCACCTCTTCCACGCCCGTCGAGGTGGCCGTGGACAGAAACTGCATGGTTCCGCGCGCCTTCGTGGCGCGTGCCACACCGAGTTCGCCATCCGCATGCATCGACTTCTCGGCCCCGGTCGGGCAGGTGAAGATGGGGCTGTTGTACACCGTCCCGAACAGGTCGGTGCGCATATCGACTTTAGTCGCATCCCGCAGCCGCCGCGGCCGCAACTGTACGTGACGGTAGCCTTCCCGGTTGGCGCGGATCGTCAAATCGTCATCCACACCGCTCGCCATGTACGCCCAATGCCCCGGCATCACCCTGCGGTGTGCCGCTTCCTCGAAATCCATCACGCTGAGCGCTTCTTTCGGATCGCTGATGACTTCCGCGACCTCCGGTGCCTGCTTCTGCGCGAAGGCACGAATACCGCCGAGCGCCGCGACGTAAGGACTGCCGGCGAGGAATCTAAGAAACGCTCGGCGATGATGATGCAGGGAAGGGGCGGTCATGGCCGTTCATCTTACCGCATGTGGGGCCAGCCCTTCTGGGCTGCCGCCGGGCTTCTGCCCGGCGCCTGGAGTCTGGACACTCCCCACGGGGCCTCCAGGCCTGCGTGGCGCAGACCGTCGCTTTTCAGCGGTCTGCGATCGGACAGACGACGCAAGGCGATTCGCAAAGGCCACCGCTCCCTCTGGTCGCGGCTCGGCATGCGTTCCGTTTCCGAGCCGCGACCAAAGGGAGCGGTGGTTTCTCCAGTACAGGCCTTCGTCCCGCTACCGTCGCCACGCGCTGATATGCACCCGCGCCGGCAACTGCGCGTGCCCCAAATCCAGATCGTCCCGCACAATCGGAATCACCACCTCAGCCGCATTCGCCGCCGACGGATAATTCTGACTAAACGAAACGCGCACCGAGCGGGGTGGAGCCCCGTCCACAGAAACCATCCTCGTCACGTCGGCAAACGACCGCAGCAGTTTCGCCCGCGGTGCATCATCCGAAGTCAGCAGCGCCTCCCGCATCACGCGCTCCCCGGAAGCGTAGGTCAGCACCCCGACCACATTGGGCTGCTTCAACCGCGCGTCGGCGATATCGTCCGCCGGCACCTCCAGCCCCACGTATCTTGTCTGAACCGTCTCGCGAGAGATCGAAAACCTCACCAGCGGAACGTACGTGTCGAACAGATGTTGGCCGGAACCCAGCTTGTACACCGACCACCACTCGACTTCTTCGAGGCCCCGCGAGGCAATCAGAAGCGCATTGTCCTCGGTGCGAATCTCGCCGCCCGAAACGTTCAACGCGTACAGAGGCTTCTGCGCCAGGTCGTCACCCAACCGCCATGCTTCCAGGCTGACGGTGGAGTCTTCTCCAATGTCACCCAAAACCTGCTTCGAGTGGACCGTCTTCCGTAGCACCAACCGCTCGCTGGCCGCCCGGCCCCGAACCTGCTCGCCGGTGATCTCGTAGGTGACATTCCGGATCTCGACGGTTTCCGACCCATCCGTGCCAGTCGTCGCGACAATGCTCGACGCCGATTGCGCCCTGAGCGGCCGTGTCTGTTTCGGCGACGGTTGCGCCAGCAAAATGGAAACCAGCCCAACTCCGGCAGCCATTCGGACCATCAGCGTCATAACGGGAGTCTAGCCCATCCCGAACCGCTTCACCAGAGCTTTGCCAAATTGCTGCAACTGGTTACGCCGACGGCCGCAACCACCCGCGCTACACTCACATCGATCGCTTGGCGCTTGGCTCCAGGCCGGAATTGGCTTCGTTTTTTCACCCGCGTTGGTCGGGGTTCCCTCTCAGCAACCGTGTGTGCGCTGGTGCTCCAGAATCGCTCTCCGCTCCTCATCCTTACGCTCCCGCGCTGCGGCGATCTCAGCATCGAATTGGAAACCGTCGCCCCGGACTAGGGCAGCTACCTGAGCGGACTGCATTCGATGGTATTCCGATACCGCCTTCGTGAAGCGCTCAATCAATCTGCGCTTGGCTTCGCATGGAGCTGTTCCAGGAGCCATCCCGTGAAGTATAAAACTGACCGAGCTTTCGATGCCGTGCGTTTCGGCACCTTCCGGCTTGGTCCGGTTTGGTCGCCGATTGCTTACCCTGCCCGAACCCGCAATTGGCTTCGTTTTTCACTTTTTTCGTGGGATGGGCGATCGCTTTTTGTCGTCCGTCGCTTTCGTTATCGGTCGAACAAACAGCGAAACTAACTTTTTGTGAACCGCCGACTAAATTCTTGTTAAAATAGAACTTAACCCTTCATTAGGAGATCCCTTGGCCGAAGAACCACCGCAAGGTCCACCTGCGCCGCCGAGCGGCCAGCTGCCATTGCCCGGCACGCCCGGAGGCGACGGCAACAAGAACCTGATCCCCATCAATATCGAAGACGAGATGCGCCGCTCGTACCTCGATTACGCCATGAGCGTCATCGTGGGGCGCGCGCTCCCGGATGTCCGCGACGGCTTGAAACCCGTGCACCGCCGCATCCTCTACGGCATGAACGAGCTGGGTCTCGCGCCCAACCGGCCCACCCGCAAGTGCGCCAAAATCACCGGCGACGTGATGGGCAAGTATCACCCACATGGCGATGCGCCCATCTACGATGCGTTGGTCCGCATGGCGCAGCCGTTCGCCATGCGCTATCCGCTCGTCGATGGACAAGGCAATTTCGGATCGGTGGATGGCGATCCACCGGCGGCGCCGCGGTATACCGAAGCCCGCCTCTCGCGCATCGCCACGGCCCTACTCGAAGACATCGACAAAGAGACCGTCGATTTCAAACCGAACTACGACGACACCGAGCAGGAGCCCGAAGTTCTGCCGACGCGCGTTCCCAACCTTCTTGTTAATGGTTCGTCCGGGATTGCCGTGGGCATGGCCACCAACATCCCGCCGCACAACCTCCGCGAGGTTGTCGACGCAGCGATTCACATGGTGCAACATCCCAATGTGACGCTGGCCAAGTTGATCGAATTCGTGCCCGGCCCCGACTTCCCCACCGGCGGGTTCATTCTGGGCCGCCAGGGAATCCTGGACGCTTACACCCGGGGCCGCGGACAACTCAAGCTCCGCGCCAAAGCCGCTATCGAGCGCACGGGCAAAGAACGCGAGCAGATTATCGTCACCGAAATCCCCTACCAGGTCAACAAGTCGAAACTCATCGAGCACATGGCCGGCCTGGTCAACGACAAGAAGATTGAAGGCATCAGCGAGATCCGCGACGAAAGCGACCGCGACGGCATGCGCATCGTCATCGAGCTCAAGCGCGGCGAGCAATCCGAAGTCGTCCTCAATAATCTTTACAAGCATACGCAGCTGCAAATCGGTTTCGGCATCATCATGCTCTCCATCGTGAACGGGCAGCCTCGCGAGCTCGGCCTGGTGGACATGCTCAAGTGCTTCATTGAGCATCGCGTCGAAGTGGTCCGCCGCCGCACTGAATACGAGTTGCGCAAGGCCCGCGAGCGCGAACACATTTTGCTCGGCTTCCAGAAAGCGCTGCAGAATCTCGACGCCGTCATCAAGCTGATCCGCGCTGCCAAGAACCCCAAGGAAGCCCGCGAATCCTTAATCGCCGGGTTCGAGTTCACGGAAAAGCAGGCGCAAGCCATCATCGAGATGCAATTGCAGCGGCTCACCGGGATGGAGCAGCAGAAGATCCTGGACGAGCTGGCCGATATCCAACGGCGCATCGCCGAGTACACCGAGATCCTGAACTCCGAGAAGGTGCTCCGCGACCTCATCGTCAAAGAGCTAAAGGAAGTCCAGAAGGATTACGGCGATGACCGCCGCACTCAGATCATCGAAGACACCGGCGAAATCCTGCTGGAAGATCTCGTGGCAGTGGAAGATGTCGCCATCACCGTCACGCGCGGCGGCTACTTAAAACGCACGTCGGTAGACACCTATCGCCGGCAAACGCGCGGCGGCAAAGGCCGCATTGGCATGGGCACGCGCGCCGAGGATTTCGTCGAGTACCTGCTGGTGGCCTCCACGCACAGCTACCTGCTGATTTTCACCAGCCGCGGACGCGTCTATTGGCTCAAGGCTTACGAAATCCCCGACGCCACCACCACGGGGAAGGGTAAACACATTTCCAATCTCATCAACCTGCAGCCCGATGAGACCGTGAAGACGTTCCTGGCGGTGAAAGACTTTGTGCCCGATCGCTTCATCGTGATGGTGACCAAGCACGGTGTCATCAAAAAATCCGAGCTGACGGAATTCGATAATCCGATGGCGCGCGGCATCATTGCCGTTAGTTTGGACGAAGGAGATGAACTGATCGGTGCGGGCATTACCCACGGCGATAATTACATCTTCCTCGCGTCGCACGAGGGGCAGGCCAATCGGTTCTCCGAGAGCCAGGTGCGGCCCATGGGCCGGCAGGCCCGCGGCGTCAGGGCGATGGATCTCGAAGAGGGCGACTACCTCATCGCCATGGGGGTGGTGGAGAAGCAAGGCCTCATGCTTTCCATCGCCGAGAACGGTTACGGCAAGCGCACGCCGCTCGAGGACTATCGCCTCACGCAGCGCGGCGGCAAGGGTGTGATCAACATGAAGACCACAAACAAAACCGGCAAGGTGGTCGCCGTGCTTTCCGTAAAGGAAGACTCCGAACTCGTGATCGTCAGCCAGAACGGCAAGATCATTCGTATTGAGTCTTCTGAGATTCGGCAGGCCGGCCGCTCCACGCAGGGAGTTCGGCTGGTGTCGCTCGAAGAAGGCGACAAAGTCGCCGCCGCTTCCGTCATCCCCGAAACCGAAGATACCAACGGCAACGGGCAGGAGACGCTCCCCGTCCAGTAAAATGGGGCGATGGCCGAAGCGTCCGGCAAACAGGAGCAGCTCTTCGAAAACCTCAGCCGCATGGGCCGCGTGATTGTCGCCTTCTCCGGCGGCGCCGATTCCGCCTACCTGGCGTGGGCCGCGAACCGCGTGCTGGGCGCAGACGCGCTTGCCATCACGGCCGATTCGGCTTCACTCCCCGAGTCCCACAAACGCGACGCCGAAGCTTTCGTAAAACGATTCGGCATCGCGCATGAGTACGTCGAGACCCGCGAATTCGACAATCCGGCATATGTCCAGAACGGCCCCGACCGCTGCTTCCATTGCAAGGATGAGCTGTTCACACGGCTCGAAGAAGTGGGCCGTGAGCGCGGATACCAGCACATCGTCTACGGTGTGAATGTCGATGACTTGAGCGACTACCGGCCGGGTCAGAACGCAGCGCGTCAGCATCAGGCCGCTGCGCCGCTAGCCGACGCCGGCCTCACCAAAGCCGAGATCCGGGAGCTCTCCCGTATCGCAGACCTCCCCACGTGGGATCGCCCCGCCTCCGCCTGTCTCAGTTCCCGCATCCCCTACGGCACCCCGGTCACCATCCAAAACGTGAAGACCGTCGAAGTCGGCGAAGAGGAAATCAAAGCCCTCGGCTTCCGCCAATTCCGCGTCCGCTTCCACGGCGAAGTCGTCCGCATCGAAATCGCCCCCGCAGAATTGCCCAAAGCACTCGACCCCGAAATGGCCCGCCGCTTCACCGAAATCTTCAAGTCCCTAGGCTTCAAATACGTGACCCTCGACCTCGAAGGCTACCGCCAAGGCTCACTCAACGAAGTGCTGTGAAGTGGGGTCGGGCCTTCCGGCCCGCCGCCGGGCTTCCGCCCGGCGCACGCGTCATATCAGCCCGCCAGTAAACAGCGTCCCCTCATCCACAAAACAGAGCCTATTCCCGAACGGATCCGTGCAGTAGAAACTTCGTTCCCCCCACGGCTGCGTCTCGATCGCCCGCTGAATCGATCCGTTCGGCCGCTCCCGCACCCGCCGGTAGCACGCGTCGAGATCGTCAACCGCGAAGTACACATGGTCCGGATTGGGCTTCGCGTCCCACGGGTCGCCGTCCGCTCGCGGATCGAAGCACGCAAGAATAGTGCCGCCACACCCGAAGTAATGACGTCCGGGAGAAATCCGCATCCCCGGCTGCTCCAGCACAGCCGAGTAAAAGCTTGCGGCTTCCTCAATGCTCGATACCGGAAGGATAACTCGGAACAGCCGAATGGATGCCACGTTGACTCCAGTCACCACAGTGTATTTTGATTGTGAGTGCTTTGACAATTAGGCACTTCAAAGTAACCTATCCGCGAAAGGAGTCCACATGGGCAAGCAGGGTGCGAGTTATCGGGAACGAGACCAGTGCCCCGTCTACACGGCCATCCGTGTGATCGAAGGCCGCTGGAAGCCGATGATCGTTCGCCGTCTTGGCGAAGGCGCGCGCGGATTTGGCGAACTCCGCCGAACCATGCCCGGTGTCACCGTTAAGGTGCTGCGCCAGCACCTGCGGCAGCTCGAAGCCGACGGCGTCGTGGCGCGTTCGGCCCGCTACCAACCCGCGCTGCGCACGCGATATTCGCTGACGCCGCACGGTCGCACGCTCGGCCCTGTGTTTGAAACGCTCTGGGCATGGGGCGTGCAGCACCTGGCGCGAACACCCTCGGCCCCCGTCACCAACCCAAGCGTCACCGGCCATGTGGCAGCAAAGTGAGAATGTCGTGTTTGAGCGCATTCGCGGCGCCGACCGACCAGGCAATTCTCGCCGAATACCGTGAGTTTGGGCGCGCTCGACAAATGCGCACGATTGGGAATCTGACCAAGCGCAGGATTACGGCCCAGCGCAACACCGCCCGGCTGGCCAAGCTCTGCCGCGCACGCATTGTTTCCGGTTCGGTTACTCCGCAAAACCCCAAGCACCCACTAGAGCTCGTGAGCGAGGACGCCCGGAGAATGTTAATGTGGACCGGCAGGCGAATCGCGCAGCGGTTACTCTATGAGGTGTAGATCGCTGTGCCACTACACGAAACGGTATTGGAAAGGTTGAGTGGATGAACAGCACCCGAATCAGCCTGTTCCCGATTTTACTGTTGGTGTCCCACGGCTTGGTAGCTCAGGAACCTGAGTTCCCTGACGCAGTGTTTGTCCTCCCCTTCACCAGCGCGCCCGGCGTAAATGGCGTCGAGCCGTTTGCCGGCGTCGGCCTGGAGAATCTGTTGGAGCATATGCTGTTGGTCGATGGAACTCTGCCGGAGACTCGGGCTGAGACGCAATATCGCGCGCTGTTTCCCGAGTTTGAGGACCTGACGCGCTATGTCGGCGGCCGGAGTAGCGGGCCGGAGAAGACCGCCGGGGTACGGGCGCGCTGGCTGATGAGCGGCAAGATGCTCAGTGCAAACTCGGTCGCCGTCCGCATCGGCGACCGGCGGACGGAGAATAGCGAAACTCGGCAAATCACGCTCGATTTCCCGTCTCTCGTCAAGTTCCGTCGAGGGGTTCTAACCGCTCTCGAGGCCAGCGGCGTCCCGATCTCCCGGAGCCAGCGGCGCGCAATGCTGTGGCGAGAGAGCTTGTCCGTGGAGTCCCTGGCGCTCGCCGGGCGCAGATATTTGCTTGGCATCTACGGTAGTAAGGACGACGCGGATCTGGCCCAGGCCGCGCAGCTGGCGCCGCGGTCTTACCTGGCGCTGGACGCTCTCGCCAACGCCCGATGGAAAAGGCAGGAATACGGTCCGGCGGAAGAGCTCTTCCAGCAAGCTCTGAAGCACAATCCCAACGGCGTCGACGCATGGGAAGGACTGATCCTGATCGCAGGCCACGACGATCGAATCGGACGCGCCCTCGCGGCGAGCGCTGCTAAGGCGAAGATCCGCGGAGAGCCGGCTAACGCTGCCGGCGTGGTTGTGGAGCTGAGCGCCGCGTTCCGCAAGAATCAGCATTTCGAAACGGCGGACGCGGTTCTCGAACCGGGCGTTGCCCGCGCTGCCACGGTCGAAGATCAGAGGCGGATCGCCGTGGAGCTGCAGGAATTGGGCGCGGTTTACGAGGCAAAGGCGATCCGGCTGTTCGAACAGGCGCTCTCGATCGAGCGCTGGATCGGCGACCATGGTGCCGAAGCCGGCGTCTTTTCACTTGAGGGCTGGGCGTATCAGAAGGCCAAGCAAAAGGACGATGCGCTGCGATGCTATCAACAGGAACTCCAGATCCGCCGCGAACTTCGCGATCCTGCTGGAGAGGCCAAAGCGCTCGCCCATATTGCCTTCGTCTATATGCAGACCAGCGAGTACGACAAGGCCATCGATTGGTACAAACAAGAGTTGGCGCTTCAAACGAAGGGCAGCGACCGAGGAGGCACGGCCTCTGCTTTGGAGGACCTTGCGTTCGCCTTCTGGATGGCGCATCAATACGCCCCAGCGATTGCCTATTATCAGCAGGCCTTGCCGATTCAACGCGAACTCAAAGATCGTGATTCGGAAGCCACTACGCTCGACCGGATGGCGTTCGCCTATCGCAGACTCAAGCAGGTGCCGGAGTCGGTCCGCAGCAGCGAACAAGCCCTGGCGATTCATCGCGAACAGAAGGATCGAAAGGCCGAGGCCAGCACGCTTGACGACCTGTCTTTGGGCTATTATCTGGCAGACGATTTCCGGGACGCAGTTCCGTGGTTGGAACAGGAACTGCCCGTCCAACAGGCGCTGAACGACCGTCCAGCCGAAGCCCGGACCCTGAACAGGTTGGGCTATTCCTATTACCGGTTAAACCAGAACGACGCGGCGTTTCGGGCTTACCAGCGGTCCTTGGATCTCTTGCGTGAGATCAACGACCGGACACAGGAAGCAGGCACCTTGCGTGACTTGGGCTTTGCATACTACATGAGCCGGCACTACGAGGAAGCGGCCAGCGCGTATCAGCAGGAGTTGGCCTTACGGCGGGAATTGTCGGATCGTGCGGCCGAGGCCTTGGCGCTCGGCTGGCTGGGGAACTCGTATGACCACATGAACCAGTTTCCGAAGGCGCAGGAAAGTTATGAAAAAGCCTTGGCCATCCAGCGCGACTTGAAAGATCAGGCGGCGGAAGCCTCCATACTGGGCGACATGGCTGATCTTTACAGCCACACTCACGAATACGAAAAGTCCGCCAATTACTACCAACAAGCTTTGGCAATCGAACGGGCGCGGCAAGACCGCAGCGGAGAAGCAAGCACTCTGTTCTGGCTCGGCTCTTTGTACGACGACCAGCAGGAGCAGGCCAAAGCAATTTCCTATTATGAACAGGAATTGGCGATTCGCCGCGAACTCCGGGATCGGCTGGGCGAGGCCAAAGCCCTTTCTCACCTTGGGAGTTCCGAGCGGGGCCGGAGCGACTACCAGGCGGCGATGAGTTATTACGAGCAGGCTCTCGCGATCGAACGGGAGGTGAAAGACCGAGATTCCGAAGGACGAACTCTCAATCAACTCGGCATGATCCAGGCCCTTCTTGGCCGCTACGACAAGGAATTGGAGAATTTCGAGCAGGCGCTCGCAGTCGCGCGGGAACAAGCCAATCCCACGAATCAGGGTTTAGCGCTCGTTACGCTCGGCATGATCTATGCGCAGCTTGGGAGATTCGACAAAGCAATTGAGGCACTCGATCAGGTGTTGCCGATCGCCCGCGCCCAGAACTACAGCACTCTCGAAACCGGTGCCCTGATGACGTTGGGAGTGGTGTATAGCGCGGCCGGACAGCGTGACAAGGGCAGTGCCTATTTGGATCAGGCGCTAGCCGCCTCGCGAAGAACAGGAGACCGTCAGACGGAAGGCAGAATAATGGTGCAGCAGGCCAAGACGCTCTTCGTCGCCAACCACAATGACCAAGCCATTGCCAAACTCGAAGCTGGCCTGGCGATCGCCCGTGAGACCAAGGACCGCGTGTACGAGGGTATCGCTCTGAATTCTCTTGGCGCGGAATACGTCACTACCGGACGGTTTGAACTGGCTACACCCTACCTGACGCAAGCTCTTGCCATCGCGCGTGAACGGAAGATGCGGGAGTTTGAGGCGGGCGTGCTGTCGAACATGATGGTGATGTGGGTTTCTCGGAAGCAGCCGCGCCTGGCGATCGCCCTCGGCAAGGAATCCGTCAATATCCTTCAGGAACTGCGGACCAGTACTCAGAGCTTGGATCCGGCGCTGCAACAGAGCTTTATTCAGGCTAGGAAATCCACTTACCGCTATTTGGCAAACATATTGGCTGGGCAAGGCCGGCTCGCGGAGGCGCAACAAATATTGGATCTCCAAAAGCTGGATGAGTTCACGAGTTTTGTCCAGCGTGATCGAAGTGTAGCGGCCGGTGAGAATCGCGCAACGTTAACCGCGCAGGAGACGGAATGGCAGAAACGATATCGCGAAGTGGCGGACCAGTTGACGTCCCTCGGCGTGCGGCGCGACGCACTGTTGGCCAAGCCCAATCGTAGCGCTCCCGATGAGCAGGAGTTGACCGCGATCGATTCCGATCTGGAGGCCGGCAACCAGGCCTTCGAAGCATTCCTGGACAGTCTGGAAAAAGCGCCGGCGGCGTCGGCAGCCAAGCAAGTATCGGAGCTGAAGGATGCCCAGGGGCTGATGGAGACGCTTCACGATCTCGGCAAGGGCGTGGTGGCTGTGTACACGAGCATGGGCGAGGATGGTTTCCGGTCCATTCTCATCACGCCGGCCGTGCAGAAGGGGTATTTCACGCCGGTCGCGGCCGTCGACTTGAACAAAAAAATCCTCGCGTTCCGCGAAGCGGTCCGCGATCCGGGCGCCGATCCTCGGCCCTTGGCCAAAGAGCTTTACGACATTCTTGTGAAGCCCCTGGAGAAGGATCTGGCTGGAGCCCAGGCCCAAACCATCATGTGGTCGCTCGACGGTGCGCTGCGATATCTTCCGATCGCAGCTCTCTACGACGGTCAGAAGTATCTGCTGGAGCGGTTCCGCAATGTCGTGTTCACACCCGCCAGCCAATCACGCTTGAAGGACCCGGTGACCAGGGACTGGCGTGGATTAGGACTCGGGGTCTCCCTGCCCCACGGCGACTTCCAAGCCCTGCCGAATGTCCCCGGTGAATTGCACGCGATTATCCGGGACAACGACAGTTCGAGTCGCGGGGTGTTGCCTGGAGTTGTGAAGCTCGACGGCGGCTTCACCAAAGCGGACCTCGAGATTCAGTTGCGCCAGCAGTTCACGGTAGTCCACCTGGCCAGCCATTTTGATTTTGCTCCCGGAACGGATCGCAACTCTTTCCTGCTGCTCGGGGATGGGAATAAGCTGACATTGGAGGACTTCAGACGTATGCCGCAGGTGCTGCGAGGAGTCGAACTGCTGACGCTATCGGCGTGCGATACGGCTGTGGGCGGGGAGGACGCGGACGGCCGGGAGGTGGAAGGCTTTGCCGTGTTGGCGCAACGGCAGGGGGCCAAGGCAGTGGTCGCCACGTTGTGGGAGGTTGCCGACAACAGCACGGCGCTCCTTATGCGCGAGTTCTATCGGCGGCGGATGTCGGACCCGGCCATCACCAAGGCGGAGGCGCTTCGGCAGGCGCAATTGGCGCTGCTCAGCGGCGCCGTCGGCGGCAGCAAATCCCCGGAGCGCGGCGTAGCGGTGAATCACGGTTCCGGAACCCCGGTATTCGAAGCCAGCCCGCAGCGGCCCTATGCGCACCCGTATTTCTGGGCCCCCTTTATTCTGATGGGGAACTGGAAATGAGATGGAATCCCAGCTTCGGTTACCTCTGCTCGCCGCAGCGGCAGGCTGGTGTGGCGCTTGTCGCGTGGCGCCGCCTGCCGCCTCCCGGCATGACTTCGTTAAGCGGACATCCTCAGGTGGCCCCTATACAGGACTCAATTATTTGAGACTTCGTTGACGCAAGCGTCACCGGCCATTGACACCGGCTCTCGATCTTGATATGAATCGCTGCCATTGGTGCCTCGTGAATAGAAAAGACCTGATCGGAAAGATGGCTTCGGATGCGAGCTTGACGCGCGCACAAGCGGCGCGTGCGCTCAATGCCTGCCTGGAGGGGATTCAGGCGGGGCTGATCCGCGGGGATCGCGTGACTATTTCCGGCTTCGGTACATTTGGGGTGTTTCACCGAAAGTCGCGCCGCGTGCGGAATCCCTCGAACGGCCAGCCCATTGAAATTGCCGCCAAGCGCGTGCCACGGTTCGCGCCGGGCCTCGATTTGAAATCGGCCATCGAGCGGATCGAGTAGCGCAGACCTCTTCGTCTGCGTATGCGCCACAATAAGATCAGTGCCAGTTGACGACAAACCCAGGCCCATTCCGGGTAGTGTGGGAACCTTCCGCCTTTTCGGCGTCCCCGTCCGCTTGCACTTCACCTTCATCCTGCTGCTGGTCTTCCTCCTCTTCATCGGCATCGGCGAAAAGCAATCGGGCTGGTCCACCGCTCTGTACGTGCTCGCGCTGTTCGCTTCGGTCCTCCTGCACGAATTGGGGCACGCGCTGGTAGCGCGGCGCTACGGAATCGCAACCACCGAAATCGTCATGTTCCCGATCGGCGGCGTTTCGCGGCCCGAGCGGCCTCCCAAGCCGTCTGAAGAGCTGTGGATCGCGCTTTCCGGACCGCTGGTGAATTTTGTGATTGGCGGCGGCCTGCTGGCATGGATGGCGGCGCAACAGGGATTCGTCGCCATTGAACAGTTGCGCCAGCCCACCGACGCCAATCTCGCGGAGCGCATCGCCCTCGGCAATTTGATTCTGGGCGTCTTCAACCTCCTGCCTGCCTATCCCATGGATGGCGGCCGCGTCTTGCGTTCGCTGCTGGCGATCCGTTTGCCGGAAGCCGAGGCCACTCGCATTGCCGCGGCGGCAGGGCAGGGACTGGCAATTCTCCTCGGCCTGGCCGGATTGCTGTGGGGCAATTTCATTCTGGTTTTCGTGGCGCTATTTGTGTACCTGGGCGCGGCGCAGGAAGGCGCGGCGGTGCGCGGCCGCATTCTCACCACAGGCTACCCGGTCAGCGCGGCGATGATCACGGATTTCCGCACTCTGCAGCACGGCGACACCATCCGCGACGCCGGCAATCTACTTCTCGCGACTTCGCAGCACGATTTTCCGGTGATGCACGGCGAAGCCGTGGTCGGCCTATTGAGCCGTCAGCGCCTGGTCCGCGCCATGCTCAGCGAAGGCCCCGACGCTTACGTGGCCGGCGCTATGGACCGCGATTTCCCCCGGCTCTCTCCGGATATGCCGCTCGCCGAAGCGTTGCCTCGCGTGTCCGCCCCCGGCGCGTGCGCCCTGGTGATGGACGCCGATGACAAGCTGCTCGGACTGCTCACTTCTGAGCACGTGTCGCAATTCCTGCTTCTGCGCCAGGTCAGTATGGTTCACCCCAAGGAAGTTGCGCGCTAACTCGAACCCAGTTGTGCAGCGTGTTACTCTCGACCTGAGATGTCTTCCTATCCATCCATCCGCGATCTCAATCTGAAAGGCAAACGCGTGTTCATGCGCGTCGATTTCAATGTGCCGCTGGAAAAGAACAGCCAGGGCAACATGGAGATCACCAGCGACAAACGCATCAAGGCTTCGCTTCCGACCATCCGCTATGCGCTCGATCAGGGCGCCGGATTGATTCTCGCATCGCATCTCGGCCGTCCCAAAGGCAAACCAAATCCGGACATGAGCCTTGCACCGACGGCCAAGCGGTTGGCCGAGTTGCTGGGGCGTCCCGTGAAAATGGCCCCGGATTGCATCGGGCCCGCAGTGGAGGCGATGAAGCCCGCGCCCG
>Ga0335077_10004029_pt1 | contig 17870 bp, 14 predicted proteins | sample Lox_Sample_31_FD_207151 | JGI IMG/M metagenome (GOLD analysis project Ga0335077, IMG submission 207151) | Soil microbial communities from Loxahatchee National Wildlife Refuge, Florida, United States - Lox_Sample_3.1 | ecosystem: Environmental > Terrestrial > Soil > Wetlands | place: USA... | reverse complement strand
CCACCGGCGCCTTCTGCCGTTTTCGCGCGCGATCCATCAATTCTTCGATGCGCGCCTGGAACCGCCCAGAGCGGTCCGCGAGAAATGTCAGATCGGGCACATGCCGCACCCCCATCCGCTCTTTCAGCTCATAGCGGATATAGCCTTTGGCTGCATCCAGCCCGGCAATGGTGTCCAGTTCGGCTTTCTCGATGTCGGCAACTGCATTATCAACAGCAACATACACGCGCGCTGACTTGCCGCCCGGGTTCAACGCGACCTCGGTAACATAGCAGAACGAGATGCGCGGATCCGAGAGCTCCCCCTCGATCATCGCGCCAATCTCTTCCCGTAGAGCTTCGGCCACCCGGTCCTGATGATGCTTCCGACCCCTGTGTTCCGGCATAACCTGTACCTCCGCGAGTGGCTTCAAGTAAACCAATCAGGATAGCAGAGCGAGAATGCGGGGGCGTTGGTGACCGAAGGGGCCGGGGGCCTAGCACCCTCCGCTGGGCCGCACCGGTGCACCAGTCTCTTGCGTGGGCATCATCTGTGTCGCGGGGAACTGCGGCGGAGTAAACCCAACCAGATCTGCTGCGCACTCGCTAAGAATGTTCTGCAAGGCCGTTCCGACAGCGGGCAGGGACGGGACCGAGGCATCCACCTTGCTGAAATTGAATGCTGTTGTCATGTCCCCGACAGTCGCCCTGCGCCACGCCGAAAGATTCGGCACTTCCGCGCCGAAGCGCGTCTCCAGAAAGCGCAAGACCGAAGTGTGATCGAACAAATCTGACGAAATGTATCCACCGCGGCTGAATGGCGAGATGATCATCATCGGCACTCGGAATCCCAGCCCGATCGGGCCTGTGATCGCCGGACTTCCCTCGTAGGTCGGGTCCGGCACCGCCGGCGCGGTCAGATATTCGCCAGGTGTGCCCGGAGGTGCAGTCATCGGCGCCACGTGATCGAAGAATCCCCCGTTTTCGTCGTAGGTCACGAACAGCACCGTCTTCGCCCACGCCGCTGCGTTCGCTGTCAGCGCTTTAATCACCGCCTCCAGCGTGGCTTCCCCAAACAGTGACGGCGAAGGGGGGTGATCTGAATCCACCACTGAGGGAATGATCCACGACACCTGCGGCAGATTTCCCGAGGCAGCATCAGCCGCAAAATCCGTCGGAAACAACGACCCGAAAGCGTTCTGGTACAGCACGCCCGCTGGATCCTGAAAGTTCTTGAAGTAAGGCAGAACGTTGTCGCTGTAAACGCCGTGCAGAACATTCTGGTCAGGTGCGTTGTATACCTTCCATGAGATCCCGTGCGCCTGCAGTTGCTCCGGCATCGTGGTGTAGGTCAGCTTTCCGATCATCGACGATCGTGTGTCCACCAGCGTCTGCACAATCGGGCCGCCATTCTTTCCGTCCGGATCAATCGAAGCCGCCATCGTATACAGCCGGTTTGCATCCGTCGGTCCAATCACTGAACAGAAGTAGTTGTCACATAACGTGAAGGCATCGGCCACCGCGTAGTAGTAAGGCAGATCTGCCCGCGTGTAATACCCCATCGTGAGGATCGCGTCATTTGCATTGATTGCCAGCCGCGAAGTCACAAACCCGTCCATCGCGCCGTTGTCCCAACTCTGATGCTGCGGGACCCAGTCGTGCGTAATGTCGTGTGTACAGGCTGCAGGGCTTATCGTCGTATCCAGGTGATAGGGCAGCAGCACTCCTGCCGGTGCACTCGACAGGATAGGCGGATACGGTTGGTTGAATGCGGCGCTCTGATCCGCAAACCCACGAACACCTTTGTAGCTGCCAAAGTAGTGATCGAACGACCGGTTCTCCTGGATCAGGATCACTACGTGTTCAATGTCTGTGATCTTGCCGCAAGTGCTGGTGCTGCCGGTAGTCCCCGTCATGCCGCTTTTCCCGCCGCACCCGGGAATCAGCGACCCTACGAGCCCTGCCGCACTCGCCGCGGCCCCCGCTTTCAATAGCTCCCGGCGCGATAGTTTCCTTGACGACATAACGGTGAGATGCCGATTCGCTGCACAGGGCCATCTGCATCTCGCCGGTTTCGGTGATCAACGTCAGCCGGACCTGCTTCCGCTGTCACCACGTCAGCCGCAGCAGGGAAGTTGCCTGCCGTGGAAGTTCGATCTCCATCGTCACCGCATCTCCGCTCACATCGACCCATTCGGGGGACGTGAGAAGCTGAAGCTGACCGGCATCACGCAACCGCGCATACTGTTCCGCTGTCGGCGACTGCGGCGACCCCATGGCCTTCCAAACGCTATAGGAGTTGCTGTGCGTCTCATCGATCCGATAGTGCTCAACCAGCACCTTCTTCACGTCTTTCGGAATTCCCGCGATGGTAACCTTCACCGGGATACCTGCGGCCGGCAGATCATCATCGTGATAGTTCCACACCATCACGGCCGCTTCGCGATCCGCCTTCGTTGCCAGCGCATCAACATCCGGCGCTGCTCGCACACCGCTCCTCAGAATGTCGTCGATCCCCACACGCCCCGTGCTGCTCGTTTCCACGCGATCTCCCGGCATCAGCCCCGCCATCCTGAAGACATTCAAAACAGGCTTGTCAACCCCGTTCGTGGCCAGTGTCCGAAACCCCTCGAAATACTCTTTGCCCTCAAATTCGAACGACCACGACAACATTCCCGCCAGATTTACTTGCGACTGGTCTTTCAGATCGAACAGCCCCTTCATGGCCGCCGCCGTATACGTCGCATAGAGCGGTCCGTTCCGATAAGCGTTCGCAGGATTCACCTTCATCGAGCACGCCGCGCAGCCCTCTGGATCAGCTTCGCTCAAAATGATCGGAAGCTTCCTCAATTGCGGATATCTGGCCACGATTTCGAATCCAGCCCTGGTGGCCTGCAATTCGTTCGTAAGTCCCATCCGCACATGGCCGTCCACCATCTCCGGCCTGCCTTTCGGATGAAACGAGATGAAATCGAGCGGAATGGTCTTCCCGTCCGCCGCGCTCCGGTCATTCAGGCAGTGCCGCAGAAACGCATCGAGATAGGCTGAGTTCTTCTCCGACCCCGGCCCGGTCGTGGCAGGTCCGCCAACCTTCGCCTCCGGCAGCGCGGCTCGCACTCCGGCCACCGCGTAATCGTAGAGCCTGAAGTACTCCGCCTGCGTGCCGTGCCAGTAGATGATGTCCGGCTCATTCCAGACTTCGAAATACCAAGTGCTCACCTCTTCGCGCCCGTATCGCTCGACCAGGTGCTCGGTGAACTTTCGCACCAGTTCGCCCCACATCGCGTAATCCTTCGGCGGATTGTTCGAAGATCCTGCCATCGTCGGCTTCGGATAATGCAGCTGATACTCGCTGATTCCCGGAACTTCGGCCGCCAGGTCCTTCGGCATGAATCCAAGCTCAACAAGCGGCCGCACGCCGGCCTTCTTGTACTCATCAAAGGTCTGATCCGTAATCGTGAAGTCATAAACCGGCTTCCCGTTCGTGTCGAGCGAGAACACATTCGACGAACTCCACTTCAGCTCCGCCACGCCGTTTCCTGAAGTCAGCAGGTGATGCGCTCGTATGTACACCGGTGCCGGACTCAGGTCGTGCAGCTCACGCAGCAGTTGCTTGCCGTACTTCATGGTGGTGTAGTTCGACTCGTCATATCCAAACCAGCGATAGATCGGCGTATACGGCTCAATGCGCTTCGTCAGATCGACCCGAACACTCACCGGCCCTGAAGAAGCACCCTGCGCCGTCGCCCCCGGAACGCAGATCAGCGCAACGAAAACAAAAATCAGCATTACCATTCGTCGGTCCGTCACCTCACCGCAATTCTCGCCGCATACACTGACACTCACAAGCAAGTTACTGCTTGACAACTGATCTAAGGCATAAGAATATTATGCCTATGTCGATTAGGCCTAAAGAAGGGATGCCTCCCGGCGCGCTCCCGATGCTCATTCTGCGCGTCCTCCATTCGGGCTCACTGCACGGTTATGCCATCGCCCAGCGCATCCACTTGCTCTCCAGCGAAGTTCTCGCCGTTGAAGAGGGCCTGCTTTATCCGACGCTCCAGAAGATGCTCTTGAAGGGCTGGGTCACCGCCGAGTGGGGCATCTCTGAAACCAATCGCAAAGTTCGCTTTTACAAGCTAACGCCCGACGGTCGCGCCCAGCTGAGGGCTGAAATGGCCGGCTACGATCGCGTTACCCAGGCCATTCAGGACATTCTTCGCACCGCGTAGGAGGCCTCACCATGGGCGAGATCTGGCGCCGTCTTCACTACCTCCTCAATCGTCGCCGTCTCGACGCTGAACTCGCGTCTGACATGGAATTCCACCGCGAGATGGCCGCGCGCGCCGGCCACAACAACTTCGGCAACACGCTTCGCATGCGCGAACAATCCCGCGAAGCCTGGGGCTGGACTTGGCTTGACCGCCTTTTTCAGGATCTCCACTTCGGTGCCCGCATCCTCGCCCGCTCTCCCGGATTCACCATCATGGCCGTACTCGTCCTTGCTATCGGCATAGGCGTTAACGTCGCCGCCTTCAGCTTCTTCAATCTCATCGCCCTCAAGCCGCTTCCCGTTCGCGATCCCGCATCGCTTGTGCGCCTCGAACGCCGCTCTCTCGATGCCTACACCAGTGAAATGGCCTACCCGTCTTTCGCCTTCTACCGCGACAACGCCCGAACCCTCTCCGCCGCTATCGCTGTGCTTGGTGTTCCTCGCCTGCAGATCGATGATGATCTGCAGCCCACCAGCGCCTCCTTCGTTTCCCCCAATTACTTCGCTGAACTCGGAACGCCGGCGGCATACGGGCGTCTCTTCACTCCCTCGCTCGACGGCTCGTCCGCGTCACAGCCCTCCGTGGTCCTGAATTACGAACTCTGGCAGAATCGCTTCTCCGGCGATCCCTCCATCATCGGCCGTACCATCCGCATCAGCCACCGGCCCGCTACGGTCATCGGCATTCTGCCCTATGACTTCGCCAGCCTCGGGGGACAGCACCCTGAGATGTGGATGCCGATCGCCCAGCAGCCGTATTTCATCCAGGGCAGCAAAGTTCTCACTGACTGGACGGACTCCACCCTCCGCATGTGGGGCCGTCTTGCCCCCGGGGCGACAGCCAAAGCCGCAGAACAGGAAATGCGCGCTCTCACCCGCCAGCTCCAGAAGCAGCACCCCGAAGCCGTCTGGGACGGGAATGAATTCCTTCAAATCTCTCCCGGTGGTCATCTCCAGGTGATGCAACCAGAGATGTATCAAGTCGCGTGGATTGTTGGTGTTCTTACCCTTCTTATCCTTGCTGTATCCTGCGCCAATCTCGGCGGACTGATGCTGGCGCGTGCCGTTGCGCGTGAACACGAAATAGGTATTCGCATCGCCATCGGTGCCGGTCGCGGACGAATCCTTCGCCAGCTCTTCACGGAAAGCCTCATGCTCGCCTCTCTCGGATCTGTCGCAGGTCTCGCCCTGGGATGCGTCGCCATGCGCGTGCTTCTCTCGTACCCCAATACACCGCAATGGGCGAGCTCACTTCCAGACTGGCGTGTTCTGCTCTTCACGGCTGCCGTTACGTTCCTCGCGGCAACCTTCTTCGGGCTCGCGCCTGCTCTTCAGATCGCCCGTCAGCGTCAACACAAGACAATCGTCCGCCAAATCCTCGTCGCTGCGCAGGTTGCCGCAAGCTGCGTCCTGCTGATCGTCGCCGCGCTTCTGGTGCGCGCAACTCAGCATGTCCTCTACGCCGACCCCGGATTTGGCTATGAGCAGCTCCTCTCCATCGATTCCCAGTTGGGCAAACACGGCTACTCGCCTGAAGCGGCTCGCGCATACCTCCAGCAGATGCAGACTCGCCTCCGTTCTGTTCCAGGAGTTACATCTGTTTCCTTGGTAGAGCTGCCACCCTTCGGCCACATCGTGGATAACAGCCACACCGAAATCAATGGGCGGGTTGTTGTCGTATATCCCAATTGGGTCGATCCCAGCTTCTTCGCTACGATGGAAATTCCACTGAAAACGGGCCGTACCTTTATGCCCGGCGAAAAGCACGCAGTCATCGTCAGCGAATCCTTCGCGCGTCAGCAGTGGCCTGGCCAGAATCCGCTTGGCAAGCAGATTGGTGACGGCAGTACGAAGGACACGGTTGTCGGTGTTGCTGGCGACGCGCACATTAATGCCCTCAACGACGACGATGCCGCCGAACAGTATTGGCCCGCGCAGCCCGCCGACATGCCTGGCATGGTCGTCATTGCCCGCGTCTCCGGCGAGCCCGGCTCCCTGGCTCCAGCTATCAAGTCCATCAGCGAGAGTCTCGATCCCAATTCTCCACCCGAAGTCCGCCAGATCAAGCTTCTCTACCGCGAAGATCTCTCCCGTCTCGAAGTGATTGCCTCCGTCATCGGCGTCATCGGAATCGTCGCCATTGCCATCGCCGGCATCGGCCTCCTTGGCCTTGTGGCGTTTACGGTCTCGCAGCGAACCAAGGAGATCGCCATTCGCATGGCTCTCGGTGCGCGGCCGGCATCCGTCCTCGCAGCAGTCCTGCGCCAATTCGCATGGCCGGTAGCAATTGGTCTGTCACTCGGGATCGGCGCAGCCGCTTTCGGCTCGCGAGTCCTGCGTGTCACCCTCTACGGTGTCAGCAATCTCGACCCCGTAGGCTACGCCGCAGCCCTTGTCGTCATGTCGGCAATTGTTGCCCTCGCTGCGCTCTTGCCGGCACGCCGCGCCCTGCGCCTCGATCTGGCACGCACGCTTCACTACCAATAGTCGCGCTCTCCAGCAACTCCCGCCTGATCGCTCATTGTCGGAGCCTTTGTTCGATATTCCCGGTCCTTCAGCTCTCCAGGTACTCCCAGAAGCTGTCAGTGAGTTCCGCTCCAAGTTCGTTGGCCATCCGCCGTGCCGCTCGCTCCACCTCTTCGACGAGCTGGTGTACATAGCTGCGCGAATTCGAAATCGCAACCACGCCCAGCGTAGCCGACTGCCATGTCACTGCTTCGTCCATCTCGGCCACTGAGATGTTGAATCCCTGCCGAAGCTGGTCTTTCATCGAACGGACCACCTGCCGGCGGTCTTTCAGCGATTGAGCATGTTCAATACGCAATTCAAGTGTCAACTGGGCTACGGGCATGGCGTCACGCGGCCTTTTCGGTTTGACTCTCCGAGGTGCCTCATTCTAACCCCGGGATACGCCGCACGGAACAGGAGTTTCTCGGCGACGAACTCGCTCGATGTCGGCTCCGAACGTTTCTGCTGTTACCCTCTCCTACAGGAACCAGGTTGGCCCTCCATGCGGCCTCGAATCTCGAACAGGACGCTCGGGCAGCGTTGCAGCTGGGCTGCAATCGCAGGAGTGCTTCTCGGATGCGCGGGGCTGCCCGCACAACGTTCGGACGCCTCAGCGGCCAAGCCGCGGGTTGTGATCACGGCAGATCCCGAGCTCGACGACAACAACACCATCATCCGCGCAATTCTCTACAGCTCCGACGTGAAGCTCGAGGGACTGGTTTATGCCGGCAGCCAGTTTCACTGGAGAGGCGACGGGAAAGGCACGACGCAATATATCGCGGGTCGCGAATACACTCGCCTCGGCCTATGCCCCTGTACTTCGTGGCGCTTTGCGCCGGACGAGCGCTTTATCGATAACATCGTGGACGCCTATACGCGGGTCTATCCGAATCTAAAGGTCCACGATGCCGGCTACCCTTCTCCGGCGAATCTCAAGTCAATCATCAAGTGGGGCAATGTCGATTTCGACGGCGATTTCTCGAAAGACACCGACGGGTCGAACCTGATCAAGTCCCTGTTGCTCGACAACCAGCCGGGCCCTCTCTACGTGACGGCGCAAGGCGGGGAGAGCACGATCGCGCGCGCGTTGAAATCCATCCACGATCAATACGCAGGTACGCCAAGCTGGCAAGCCATTCGCGACAAGGTGTCACGCAAACTTGTCATCCTGCCCTCCGGCGATCAGGATGACACTGGCGCCAGCTACATTCGGCCGAACTGGCCGGGAGTGAGGGAATACCAGTTCATCGGGATCAACTATGGCTATGGCGCACAGGATCATGCCGCGCCGGAAGACGAAGTCTACTTCAGTCGGGAATGGACGCAGAAAAATATCGTGAGTCGCGAGCCGTTGGGCTCTCTCTATCGCGTCTGGGGTGATGGCAAGCAAATGGTGAAGGGAGACCGCGTGGACTATTTTGGCCTCTCGGGCTATACATCAAACCAACTCGCGGAGATGGGGTACATGGTCTGGATGCCGCCGCATCCGAAGGGTTCGTTTCTGGGGGAAGGCGATACGCCTACATTCCTCAACTTGATCGATGTCGGATTGCGAGCCTGGGAGAACCCCAAATGGGGCGGATGGGGCGGACGGATGGTTCCAGGAGCTAAGCCCTTTCCGGGCTTTTCGGCAACCCCGCCGCCGATCTTGCCCGCCGACACAACGGGCGTCGCAAGAGGTTTGAAACCGGCAGGTGGCACGTCAGACGAAGCCCGCACTCCGAAGGGCGGTTCGGTCATTTCAATAGACTTTCACGGGCCTCCTGTGCCGCAGCGAACAGCAGCGATCTCCGCGCGTTTCTTTGCGGCCGCTCAGAACGATTTTGCCGCTCGATTGCAGTGGTCCGTGACGCCAATCTTCAACGGAGCGAATCACCCGCCAAAGGTCGCCATTGCCGGCCCTCTGCGCGTTTCCGCGGCTCCAGGCAGCACTGTTCGAATACAAGGAGAGGTTTCCGACCCGGATCACGATGCGGTGACGACAAGATGGTGGCAGTACAACGATGCCGGCACCTATCCAGGCGACATTGTCTTCTCTGACCCGGCATCACTCATCACGATCTTTCGTGTGCCTGATGACGCGAGGCCCGGGCAAACAATTCACGTCATTTTGGAAGCGACAGACGACGGAACGCCTCCCCTAACCCGGTATCAGCGAGTAATTGTGACCGTTCGATAGTGCGAAGTCAAAGATGCACCTCGGACCGGATTCAGTCTTGCTTCGCTGTCAGCAACGCGTACGCCACCACCGTCTCCCTCGCATCTCCAGTCTCGGCGATCAGGCGCTCCTCCAGTTCATGCGGAACCTGCATTTCGCATACGGCAATCTCATCTTCGTTTGCGCCAACAAAGCAAAGCTCGCAACACCCCAACGCCTCGCCGTCACCCATTCGCACCGGCGGCCCGAAGACGCGGCAGGTCATCGGCCGCCACTCATACACATCGCAGAGCCCGTTCGCGGGATTCAGCGCGGGACAGGGCGCGTCGTTTGCGAACTCCTCAAATCGCTCCTGCTCCTCTTCTGATCTCCCCAGCACGCCGGTGGCCGGATCTCCCGGGAGCTCCGCTCCAAACTCCGCAATCCAGGATCTTGCGCGTTCTTCGATGGCGTGGGCTCTCGATGGGTCTGTCGCCCGCAGTTCATCCATCCCCGTCGCAAGGCGAGCCGCGTCGAGGGCGTTGATCGCAAATGCTCCATGGCAGCACTGTGTACAACCCGGCCGGCATGCGAGCCACTCGCCTGATCGACGAGCCGCATCCGCCAGCGCCAGATCCATGATCTGCACCAGTTCCGCGTTTCCCGCAGGCAGCTTCATACGATCAGCCTATCGAAAACCTGTACTACCCCGCCAAACCGCCGGATTCCAGGCTAAACGCACCCCGTGCTATAACCGTTCCGAGGTCGCCTTGCTCTATCTCGAGCGTATCCCCGCCGCTCCGCTCAGCCGCTTCATCCGTTCGTTGTGGTACGCGAATGCTCCGCAGGTTGGGCACGGACGGGAGCGCATTCTGCCCACCGGCCGCACGCAGATCATCCTCAATCTCGCCCGTGATTTCCTGCTCGACTGCCCCGAAGGTCAATGCGCTCGGCCCATGCCACCCTCGGCGATCATTGGTGCCCGGTCCGTCTTCGAAATCGTCGACACCTCCGATATGACCGATCTCATCGGAGTTGTCTTCCACCCCGGAGGCTTCCCACCGCTCGCGTCGGAGGCCGCCGATCTCTTCAGCAACCGCAGCGTACCACTCGAAGACGCGTGGGGATTCAAGGCCCGCTGCCTTCGCGACCGCCTGCGCGAACTACCCACTCCTTCCGCCCGGTTCGACTGCCTCGAACGCTCGCTCATGGAATATTTCGCTCCGCAGCTTGCAAGACGAACGCAAGGCCGCAAAGAAGTCAACTACGCGTTGCGTCGTTTCCATGAATTTCCCGGCATCGCGACCGTCCGTGAAACCGCCCGCGAAATCGGCTGGAGCGAGCGCCGCTTCTCCCAGGTCTTTCGCGAAGAGGTTGGCTTCACGCCCAAGGTCTGGTGCCGGATCCAGCGCTTTCAGCGAGCCGTCCGGCAGCTGCATGCGGGAGTCGACATCCGCTGGGCCGAGCTTGCTCTCGACTGCGGCTACTATGATCAGTCCCACTTCGCCAACGAGTTCCGTGCCTTCTCCGGCGTCGATGCCACTACCTACTCTGCCCGCCGCACCGTCTGGGCCAACCACATCAGCGCCGACTGAGTTGAATCGGATTTTTCAGATTGGGCACCTTCGGTGCCCCGTGTCTCTCCTTTGAGACCCGGAAAAACCGAGACCCCAGGTTTCTCTTGATCATTTCCGATTTTTCCAAGATCAGAATCCAGACCAGCTGCCATCCTGTTGGCGTAATCTGAATCCCAACGGAGGTTCCCATGTCCGTCGCCACAGCCACAACCGCTTCCACCATCATGCCCACCATGCGCTACCGAGATGCCAACGCCGCCATCGAATGGCTTTGCAATGTTTTCGGTTTTGAGCGCCACGCCGTCTATCCCGGCCCCAACAACACCGTCGGCCATGCCGAACTCACCCTCGGCGGCGGCATGATCATGCTCGGTTCAGGCAAAGATGACGAATACGGCCGCGGTTTCAAATCCCCGTCCGACCTCGGCAACATTGAGACCCGCAGCACCTATATCATCGTGTCGGATGCCGACGCTGTTTACGCGCGCGCCAAAGCTGCGGGCGGAAAGATCGTCCGCGACATCCAGAACACTGACTACGGCAGCCGCGAATTCAGTGTGAAAGATCCCGAGGGCCACTCCTGGAGCGTCGGCACTTACAATCCCTGGGCTTCGCACTCCTGAGCGGGTTCGAGCACCGGTGGGATATATTCGGTGTGTTCCCCGGAGGTCTCCGTTTGAAAGCCGCCAACGCGATCCTGCTATCCTCGCTCATGCTTGCAACCGGCGCATCTGTTCTCGCGCAGGCCCCGCGTCTCCTCGTAGCCGAAAAGGGCGGCCAGAGCCTTGCCATCGTTGATCCCTTGGCCGGCAAAGTACTTGTCTCGGTTCCCGAAGGCGGCATTACCGGCCACGAGGTCATCGCCTCATCCGACGGCAAACTCGCCTTCGTACCCATCTATGGCAACTCCGGAGTAGGAAAGCCCGGTACCGACGGCCAGAACATCGCCGTCATCGACATCGCCTCGCAAAAAGTCACCGGCAACATCGCATTTGATCACGGCATCCGCCCGCACTGCCCCATGATCGGACCGAAGGACAGCCGTCTCTATGTGACAACCGAACTCGACAAGACCATCACCATCATCGATCCCAAAACGCTGAAGATCGTCGGCACGCTCCCCACCGGCCAGCCTGAAAGTCACATGCTTGCCCTCTCCCACGATGGCCGCCGCGCCTATACCGCCAACGTCGGCCCCGGCACTGTCTCCGTGATCGACATCGCCGCACGCAAAGTGCTCAAGGTCATTCCGATTTCATCCAACACGCAGCGCATCTCCATCTCGCCCGACGACAAGTGGGTGTTCACCGCCGACCAGACCAAGCCGCAAATGGCCGTCATCGACACCGCCACCAGCACTGTCGCCAAGTGGATTTCCATGGAAGCAGTTGGATACGGCTCAGCCGTCACACCCGATGGCCGCTGGCTCCTCGTCGCTCTGCCCGATCCGAACAAGGTAGCGGTGATCGACCTCAAGACGATGCAAGTCGCGCGAACGGTTTCCGTGGGCGACTATCCGCAGGAAGTCCTCGTCCGCCCCGACGGCAAATCCGCCTACGTCTCCTGCGAAAAAGCCAACGCAGTCGCCGAGATCGACCTCGCCACATGGAGGGTTACGCGCACGATCCCCACCGGCAAATATGCTGATGGGCTGGCGTGGGCGGGGCGATAGAAGACGGGGTTTCGATGCAGAGACTCTGGCTCTGGCGATGTCGGCGGTATTGTTCGTGATGCAGGTTTGAGCATTGAAGGATTCAGAGAACTCCTCTAGGATTACCCGATCGCCTTATCCCACGTCTCCAGCTGCCGCTTGAACTCGCTCATGAACCTGCCTGCATCCGCGCCATCGATCAGCCGGTGATCGAAGCCCAGGCAGAAGTACTCCATCGACCGAATCGCAATCGTGTCGTTCCCTTCTGCATCCGTCAGCACCACTGGCTCCTTCTTCAGCGCGCCGATTGCCAGGATCGCTGCCTCCGGCTGGTTGATGATCGGGATCCCGAACTCATCGCCGAATATCCCCGGATTAGTCAGCGTGAAGGTCGAGCCTCCCACCTCGTCCGATGACAGCTTCTTCGCCCGCGCACGACCCGCAAGGTCGGCAATCATCTTCGCGAGGTCCGCAAAGCTGCGCTTCTCCGCTTCGCGCACCGTAGGCACAATCAAGCCCCACTCCAGCGCCACCGCAATCCCAAGATTGATGTTCGCGTGGTAGTGAATCTGGTTCTCGATCAGCGAGGCGTTCACAATCGGAAACCGCCGCAGCGCCTCGATCGCCGCCACCGCGACAAACGGCATATATGTCAGCTTCACGCCATGCCGCTGCTCGAATCCTGCCTTCTCCCGCTCCCGCAGCCGCACGATCCGCGTCATGTCCACCTTGTAGACCGAGTGCACATGCGGGCTCGTGCGTTTGCTCTCAACCATGCGCTGCGCGATGATCGCGCGCATCTTCGTCAGCGGCACCACCTCGGCGGTCAGCGCCTTCGGCTGCGCGGGCACCTGCTGTGCGGCGATCGGCGCCTTCGGCGCAGCCGTTGCCTTCACGCCTCCCGAGCTTATGAATTCGAGAATGTCGTTTTTGTTGATCCGCCCACGCGACCCAGTCCCGCGTACCAGCCGCAGATCGATGTTGTGTTCCTTCGCGATTCTCCGCACCAGCGGCGACGACCTCATCTTCCGACCATCTTCCACTGAAGCGCCCGGCGCGATTTGCTTCGCCTCGACATTCGCTGCACGTTGTGAGGCTGGTCCAGCCACAGTCGCGCCGAAGGCGCCGCCATCCCCACCGGAGGTGGCCACACCGGGGGTGCTGCCGCCGATCAAAGCGACCACACCATTGATCTGGACCGTCTCGCCCTCACCCGCCTTGATCTCTGTCAGCACGCCCGCCACCGGCGAAGGAATCTCCGCATCCACCTTGTCGGTAGAGATCTCAAACAGCGGTTCGTCCTTCTCGACCGCATCGCCGACCTTCTTGAGCCACTTGGTTATGGTCCCCTCGAAGATCGACTCGCCCATCTGCGGCATCACAATCTCCACGCCCTCTCGCGATCCATGGGCTGCCCCAGACGAAGCCCCGTCCGAGTCCATGCTCGAGGGCTTAGCCGGTTGTTTCGCCTGATCGTCAGCAGTGTTAGAAGCGGATGGAGCAGAAGCCACAACCGAAATCCCTGCGCCAGGGACGCGGTCACCCGTACCGGAGGGGCCCGACAATACCGCCACAACAGTGTTGATTTCGACCGTCGCGCCTTCGGGAAACTTGATCTCGGATAGCACGCCTGCTACGGGCGCGGGAATCTCCGCGTCTACCTTGTCGGTCGAAATCTCGAAGAGCGGCTCGTCCTTCTCCACCGGCTCGCCGACCTTCTTGAGCCACTTGGTAATGGTGCCCTCAACGATCGACTCCCCCATCTGGGGCATGATCACGTCGGTTGGCATGAATCGTTCACTCCGCGATGCGGAGCACTCAGCATGAGCCGGGCTCCTGCCGGATTATAAATTGCCCCCCGCAACCTCTGGCTCCGTCTCACATATCTCTCATTTGAAGTAGGATGGAAATCTGGGTGGGAAGGCGCAAACCCAACGTGGCTCCAGCATCAAGCCCTCGCTGGCCGCTCCGGATCGCCGTGTAACCGCTGCACCTCATCCGGAACCCGCATCGGCATATCTTCCGCCATGCGCTGCTTCGGTCCGCAAGCCTGCGCCCGCAACGCGGCTAGGCTCTCCACGGCCAGTACCTGCTGCTCGAACACCCGCCCGAATTGTCGTGCCGCCTGATGCGCAATCTCCTCAAGCTCAGGCAGAGTAACTCCCTCCGGAACTTCCAGCTCCAGACTGGTCACTGGCTTGTCCGTGATCCCGCATGGATTGATCAGCCGAAAATCCCTGAGATCCGTCGTCACGTTGAAGGCAAACCCATGCGACGTAATTCCCCGCGACACATGAATCCCGATCGCCCCGATCTTCCGCTCTCCGGTTTTGTTGACGCGCTCATCCAAGGGTGCCCCGTCCGGAGGACACCACACCCCCGTCAGTCCCGCGATCCGTCCCGCCCGCACGCCGTACACGCCGCACAGCCTGATCAGCGCCTCCTCCATCATCCGCACAAAGTCCACCGGCCCCAGACGGCCGCCCTTCGCGTTAAGCAGGCTTCGCAGATCGAAAATTGGATACCCCACCAGCTGCCCCGGCCCGTGATACGTCACATCGCCACCACGATTGATCTCATGCAGCGTTACGCCCCGGCTCGCCAGCAGTTCATCGGACGCCAGCACATTTTCCCGCCGCGCATTGCGTCCCAGTGTCAGCACAGGTGGATGCTCCAGCAACAACAGTGTGTTCTCGATTCGCCCCTTCAGCCGCAGTTCTGCGACCTCCGCCTGCACCCGCAGGCCCTCGTCGTAGGCCACGCGCCCAAGATACAGATACTCAATCATTGTTCCCATTCTATGGATGTCGCACCGGCAGATTCCAGCCTGAGGAGTGTGGGCTGCAGGTCTCACCGCTGGGCCGTGGGCTCAAAGAGGCCCGCAAACGACGGCTTCACCCGCAGAAACACCAGCACCCACAGGATTGCCACCACCACCGCCATCGGCAGTCCAGCTGGCTGCATCGTGATGTGAAAAGCAAGGATGTTCACAAGCTCCGCTGCCAGCACCGTCAGCGCCAGCGGCACATAGCGATTGACAAGCAGCAGAATCGCGGGTGCCGCCTGAAAGAACCCCACCGCAACGCCAAAGTGCGATTCAGCCATGGCGATCGAAAAGTTCGCCATTGGTCCCGGCGGCATCGGCGGATTCGGAAGGAAGTGAAACATCAGGTTCGAACCGAAGACCAGGAAAGCGAGTCCCAGCAGAAAACGGGCTATCGTCGCAGCTATCTTCATCGTCATCTCCTTGGGGTTGGGATCGAACTCAGGATTCTCGCGCCGCAATCGCCTATCAGGAGGGATGCTCCCGCGGGGCGCACCGATTCACAACTCTGTATTGGATGCCGCTCTCCATGAAGATCGGGTTTGCGAACCCGAAGTTGCTGCCACGGCGTCCGGGGGCGAACGCCGTGGCGGCTTCGTCAGCCAGCAGCAAGCGCCGCATCGGTCGACGATTGGGTTGGACCCGCCTTCCCCGAGCGTTCCAACCCGCTTGGACTAGTTCCCATTGGAGGTGTGGCATCTAGTCCATTGGGTCCCTCAGGCAAGAACGTGAGAGGACCCAAGCCCGCATGATCTTCGTAATAAAGGGCCTGTTAGGTGCCCGCTACTCGCAGTTTTGCCGGATAACCAGCAAACGTGCTCGCGTCTTCAACTGAAAAGTCTGAGATTTTCAATAAGGTGCAGCAACACACCGCACCTTTGTGAGGACACTTAACTTGAACTTGTCTTAGAGGGGGAGTAGCGCGGGGGGGCCGCGCGACGGATTCGGCCCGTCAAGTTCTTGCTGACAGATCGCCTTGTTCGACAGGGGCAACCGAATTACAGCGACAAGTCCCGTCGCGGGAACGAAGGTCGTCCCAGCGCTGATGCGCTTGCCGCGATTCCGATGCTGCCGCTGCGCAGGACTGCGATGGCCAGGCAGCGACACCACAAGCTGGTGAGCGACCGCAGACGCCCGCCCTTCGTTTCGTCTTGCCGGAGCGTGTGGCTTTCGAACATGGCATGAAGACAGGCTCACCCGGCTGCCAAACGCCCGTAGCCCGGACGGCGACAGCAGCAGCGCGAGGAGCAAAGCTCTTACGAGGAAATTGCGGGTCTTCATGCCAGAGAGCCTTGAGTATAACCACCACGGAATCGATTTCGCAATCAATTCCCGCACCCTCTGGTACGTTTTCGAGTGCTCTTCTCGCGCAATTGGCATGCCACGCGGCGTGCTTTACATCCGCCTCCAACGGCGTCGATCTCTGGGAACAGCTTTATCAACTCTTTATGTCAATTCTTCCGGTCGTCGTAATAATCAGCTGGTAGCGATACAACCTTTTCAAACCCCGAACATCAAAGCACTGAATTACGTCCATGGCTGACTCCCGACCCCGATTCGTCGAGCATCTGTCGGAAGCACTCTCTCTCGCGATGTGCTGCGAGGCACAGGACCCGCCGAATCCAATCACGCGGGCCGCCCTGCAACACTCCGTGCAGGACCTCATCGCGGAACTGCAAACCCTGAACGGTCACTTAGACCTCGAGCAGGCTCAGTAGATTCCGCAGCTCTTGCGAGGAACCACTCCATACCGTTCTGTGCTCTAGTACCGGTGCGCCCGGCAATTCTGCTGCGTTGTTGATATTCGCGTGTCACCGCAGCGTGCACGTTCCCGGTGCAGGATACGGCTGTGTCCAACTATCCGCTGGACACACACGCGGACACCAGTATTTAAGCGGGTAAAACCAGAATTTTGGCAAAAGGACCTGTAAGCCGAATTCTGTCGTGTGCGGTCATTCCTCTAGGCCGAGCGTTACCGCTCGCGCTCATCAGCGACCTACCCGGAGGTTCCGGCCATTGCATGGAGCAGACCCAGCGACATGAATTGTCGCCCGGAGAACTCCACTCGAGCCGCCTTCGCGCATCGGGCCGATACGCAGCGCCGCTTGGCTCTTAGCGGCAGCTTTCCTCCCTATTTGGTCTTGCTCCGTGTGGGGTTTACCATGCCTCCGCCGTTACCGTCGGAGCGGTGCGCTCTTACCGCACCTTTTCACCCTTACCGGACTGGCCGTCCAGGCGTACGCCCTTCGGGCCAAATGTCCGTGCCGAAGCACAAACAGCCGGCGGTATATTCTCTGTGGCACTGGCCGTCTACGGGCCTTCACGCCCGCATCCCGGACGTTATCCGGCACACTGCCCCGCGGAGTTCGGACTTTCCTCCCCCGGCAGCCCACCAATGCAGGCCACCGGCAGCGACCGCCCGGTCCTTTTGCCAGCGTCTAGTTTACCCCGAATCCACAACCTGCAATGCCCGCTCCCGATAACATCAACTCATGCTTCGCGTAAAACTCCTCGATCCCGCCGCACTTCTCCCCGTCGTTGCCCACCCCGGCGAAGACCTCGGCTACGATCTCTTTTCCCTCGAGTCAGTCCTCCTCGAGCCCCACAAGACAATCCGCGTCCGCACCGGGATCTCCATCGAAGCACGCCACCCCGAAACGGGCGCGCCTCTCGGCCTTTTGGTTCGCGACCGATCCTCCATGGCCTCTCGCGGCATCGCAACCACCGCCGGCGTCATCGATGCCGGCTATCGCGGCGAGATCCAGATCGTCATGACCAACCTCGGCACCACGGCCATCGAACTCAAGGCCGGCGAGAAGATTGCCCAGATGATCCCGGTTCCTGTGCTGACTGGTCCGGTCCAGGAGGTCGAGGCTCTGGAAGAGTCCGCCCGCCTGGCCAAAGGCTTCGGCAGCTCCGGAC
>Ga0335077_10004028_pt1 | contig 17871 bp, 10 predicted proteins | sample Lox_Sample_31_FD_207151 | JGI IMG/M metagenome (GOLD analysis project Ga0335077, IMG submission 207151) | Soil microbial communities from Loxahatchee National Wildlife Refuge, Florida, United States - Lox_Sample_3.1 | ecosystem: Environmental > Terrestrial > Soil > Wetlands | place: USA... | reverse complement strand
AGCATCGAACTTTTCCTTTGTGACGGTGCCATCACCGTTACCCATGGAGTCCCCGATCACCGACAGGATTCCGGCCGTGAGATGGTCCGGGTCTTCGGGCGCATTGAGATATTCATCTGGTGAAATCTGACCGTCGTGATTCTTGTCCAATTGCGCGAGATACGCAACGAACGAACTCTTGTCGTCCAAGCCGTATCCAAATGCATAGATGATGCCGCCGCTCAGCACGGGGCTAGCGACCACCGCCTGGCTCGAACCGAGCTTGGTGAGCACTCGTTTCCCATCCGACACGCTATGGGCACCGTACTGGCCGCCGGCCGCGGTTATGATTAACGGATTGGAGCACGGGGAATCGTACAGCAGCGGGGTCGTCCAGCTTTCCGTCTCCTTGCGCGCCGCTTTCCAGCGCATCTCGCCGCTCCGGCGGTCGAAGGCTGCTATGTAGGAACCGCGAATCTGGTCTGCCAGCACGATGATAGAGTTTTCGGCAAGAATCGGCGAGGCGGACATGCCTGCGATATTAATGAATGGCCCGAGTTGGACTTTCCAGCGCAAGTTGCCAACACCGTCGTAAGAGATCAGACCGAAATCCCTAAAGAACGAGTACACATTCTCGCCGTCGGTCACGGGGGTGATGGCAGCCGCGTGATTCAGGAGGTTGCCATCCTTCTTATACATCCTGACTTCCGTACGCTCCCGTACGCTCCCACAGGAGCTTGCCGGTCTCACGGTTAAAACACTGGGTAAATAGCTGATCTTTTCGGCGCCGGTCAGGAAGATGTATCGGCTGGTCAGCACGGGCGAAGACTTGCCCGGGCGGACTGCTGTTCGCCACACGAGATTCTTGCTGTTGCTGAACTCGGTTGGGAAGCCCTTGTCGGATGAGATGCCGGAACCGTTCGGACCGCGAAAGCGCGTCCAATCCTCGGCTCGAATTGGTAACGACAAGACGGCCAGTACAAGCAAGGCTTGGTAGAGACTAGGTGACAAAGCGTCGCTCCCCCTTTATACAGCACTTCGAATTGTAAGTCGCCGGCTCCTTGGCCTCTGCAACTCACTACAACGGACGTTTGGCCGGATCCAGTCCGGGTGGGTGATTTATGCAGCGCCGATCTGCCTCAGTAACGTGTCCACATCGAACTAAATGCGTCCCGCAGTGATCTGCCTTTTCGCTAAATCGTGCTCATAAACCGAACAACCCGGTACCTGAACCTGGGAGTCGGTCGCCGGATGCCCGGCAAATGGACCCTTGTGTTCGGCTTCAAAAATCCATTCAACGACGACAATGTCTTGTCCGGGAATCACATTCCTGGCAACGTGGCGGTTTCCCGGGAAGCCAGTCATAAATGGCCGAACGAACTGCTCACGAACGGCGGTTTTCCCTTCCATGAGGACGCCTGGAATTTGAAGGACCACATTTTCCGCGTAGTAAGACATGATGCGATCCTCATCCGTTCCTTGCCACGCGCCAAAATACTCATTGATAAATGACTCGACATCGACAACAGAAGCGAGTGCAGTGGAAGCCGCCATCATTACCTCCTCGCGAATTATACTCCAACGATGACCCGGAAATCACTTCATCGTCGTCTAGAGCAAGCGTGTACCGGCGAAACTGACTTTGCCGGACGGCTATATCTACTAATTCTCCGTGATTGAGATCAACGATTCCGGCCAAGTACTCACGGACTTGAAACAGGGCTCCGTAACCGGCAGGCGATCGGATCGCGGATTCCGTTGAAGCTGCTCGCCGATTCCGGGGGGAACGCGGTCACCATCCCGGATCGGCTCCTTGGCCGCTTATGGGCGGCCACACGCGAGGATGGGGGTGCGGGGCAAGGGGTTTCGACCGGGCCAGCGGGTTGCATTCTGCCATCATCCGCGATCCCGTCTGTTTGCACCAGAACCCAACGCGGGACGTTACAGCGGCTCGTTCAGCCGCCCGCAAGGGTTGCCGCTATCGCATGCTATCCTGAAAATCGTACGAGGGCCTCGCTCTAATGCGCCGGTGGTGGGCCGTCCGCGGTAGTGTGATGGCGATTTCGGTGAGCGCGCTATTCGCTTTTCAAGCCACTTTCCGGCAGTTCCCCGGCATGGAGGACGATCCGGTGCCCGTGCCGCCGGATGCCTACGAAAAGACGGAGTGGGCCTTTACGCGCTTGAAGTACCCTTCCGGCCGCCATGCCAGCGTCTTCGGCGACATCGGCAGTTGGCCCACCGATTACCCCAAGGCCGACCGCCAGTTCGTCCAGGGCGTACGGCGCCTCACCAGAATCCACACACGCTCGTCCGAACAAGTGGTGGATCTCGACACCGACGAAGTTTTCAACTGGCCTTGGCTCTATGCGGTCGAGGTCGGCCACTGGAGCCTTACCGACGCGGAATGCGAGCAGATGCGCGAATACCTGCTGCGCGGCGGCTTTTTCATGTGCGACGACTTCCACGGTGGCGGCGAATGGAGCGTCTTCCTGGAAAGCATCCGGCGGGTGTTTCCGGACCGTCCCATCGTGGAGATCGATAACCAGGACCCCATCTTCCACGTCCTTTATGATTTAGACGAGCGCGTGCAAGTGCCCGGCATTCAGTATTGGTACACCGGTCGAATCTGGGAAAAAGACGGCAAGACACCGCACTGGCGCGCCATTTACGACGATCGCGGCCGCGTGATGGTAGCCATCTGTTTCAATCAGGATAACGGCGATGCCTGGGAATGGGCCGACCATCCGCGCTACCCCGAACGATACGCATCGCAGGCCTACCGCATGGGGATCAATTACATCATTTACGCGATGACGCACTGACACCCAGGGGCCGGTCATGTTCGAGTTTCTGTTCAAATATCCGGGCGCGGTCTTTCACAAGGGACAGTTTGTGCTGCTCGCTCCCTGGCCTGTGTGGATACTCGGATTGGGGGTTGCAGCCGTGGCCGGTTTGCTGTTGTGGCACGTGCGCTGCCATCGCGGCATGTTGACCGGCGCGCGCCCGGTGGTGATCTGGATACTCGAGACCGCCATGATCGCCCTGTTGCTGCTGCTGTTGTGGCACCCGGCCATCAGCATCGCCACGTTGCGGCCGCAGCAGAACGTGGTTGCCGTGATGGTGGATGATTCCCGCAGCATGGCGATCCGGGAAGGCTCTCAAACTCGCGCGGCTCAGGCCGCCGGTGTACTGGATCAGAAGCTGCTCGCGGCGCTGGGCCAGAAGTTCCAGCTGAGGTTGTATCGCTTCGGCCGCAATGTCGAGCGCATCCAAAAGACCAGCCAGCTCACCTCGGCGGCGCAGGCCTCGCGCATCGGCGACAGCCTGCAGCAAGTGCTGGCCGAATCGGCCACTCTGCCGCTGGGGGCGGTGGTGCTGCTGTCCGACGGTGCGGACAACTCGGGCGGCATCGATCTGGATACCATCGCGCAGATCCGCCGGCGCCACATCCCGGTGCACACCATTGGCTTCGGGCGCGAGAAGCCCGAGCGTGACGTCGAAATCAGCGACGCCGTGCTGCCCGCGCGTGCCCTGGCTGATTCGCGGCTGAGCGCTTTGGTTACGTTCCGCCAGTATGGCTTCGCGGGCCAGAAGGCGAGGCTCTCGGTGCGGGATGGCGGCAAAGTGATGGCCTCGCGCGAGGTGCAGTTGAAAGGCGACGGCGTGCCGCAGAGCGAGACGCTGCTGTTCAACGCCGGGCAGGCAGGTCCCAGGACTCTGGAAATCGCGCTTGATCCGCTGCCCGGCGAGGAGAATCGCGACAACAACTCCATTCGCCGCCTGGTAAATGTCGAAACGCGCAAGCCGCGTATCCTTTATGTGGAAGGCGAGCCGCGCTGGGAATTCAAATTCATTCGCCGCGCCGCGGAAGACGACCGCAGCCTGCAACTTGCCAGCATGCTGCGCACCACCCAGAACAAGATCTACCGGCAGGGGTTGTCCGATGCCCACGAACTCGAAGAGGGCTTCCCCGCCAAGCCGGAGGAATTGTTCGCCTATGACGGCCTGATCATCGGCAGCGTAGAGGCCAACTATTTCACGCAAACGCAGCAGGACCTGATTCGGGAATTCGCCAACCGGCGCGGCGGCGGCATTCTGTTCCTCGGAGGCCGGTTTGCGCTGGCCGAGGGCGGCTACCTGCACTCGCCGCTAGCTGAGCTACTGCCCGTGCGGATTCCGGAAAACAAGGGCACCTTCCACCGCGATTTCTCCAACCAGGAATTGACCGCGCAAGGCCGCGCCAGCTTGATTTGCCGGCTGGTGGAAGATCCCGAACGCAACGCCGCGCGCTGGACCACCATGCCGCAGATCGCCAATTACAATGAGGTTGGCGAAGCCAAGCCCGGCGCGGTCACGTTGATGGATGTTTTACCCGCGGGCAAGCGCCGCACGCCTTTACTGGCCATCGAGAATTACGGCCGCGGCCGCACCGCCGTATTCGCCACGTCCGGAACCTGGCGCTGGCGCATGTGGCAGGATCATTCCGACACCACTCACGCCAGCTTTTGGCAGCAGCTTCTGCGCTACCTGGTTTCCGATAGTCCGGGACGTGTCGCGGCTTCGACCCCGCGCGCGGTGCTCGCGGACGAGACCAAGGTCACGCTCCGCGCCGAGGTGCGTGACAAAGCATTCAAGTCCGTGCCTAACGCCGTGGTCGAGGCGCACATCGTTGGCCCCGACGGCGCTTCGGCGAGCGTCGAGATGACGCCGCAGCCGCAGGAGGAGGGTGCTTACGCCGCGGAATGGAACGCCGAAAAGCCCGGCTCGTATGTAGCGGAAATCGTAGCCGGGCGCGACAAAGAAGAACTCGGCCGCGACGTAGTGGTGTTCCGCCGCGAGGATGGCGTGGCCGAAAGCTTCCGGACGTCGCAGAACCGCGAACTGCTTGAAAAACTTGCGGAGCAGACGGGTGGGCGTTACTACACCGCGCCCGATGCCAGCCGCCTGCCTGCGGAGATTTCGTACTCCGAAGCCGGTATCACCACGCGCGAAACCAAGGACCTGTGGGACATGCCGGTAGTGTTCCTGCTGGCCTTGTTGCTGCGTGGTTCCGAGTGGGTGCTCCGGCGCCGGTGGGGGGTAGTGTGAAAGTTGCTCTGCTGATACTGGCCTGCGCCGTCTCGCTGCCTGCCTCCACCTACTATGTCACTGTAAGTGGCCTGGGGGGGGAGCCGGATTACGAGCAGCGTTTCGGTATGTGGGCCAAGGATATCGACAAAACGCTCAAGGCTAGCCCGGATGTGCGGGTCGACACCCTGGTGAACGGAACGCGCGAAGACGTGCGCCGCGCGCTGGATCGCATCGCCAAAGAGGCCAAGCCGCAGGATGCGCTGGTCGTGATGCTGATCGGCCATGGCAGCTTCGATGGCTACGATTACAAAATCAACCTTCCGGGCCCGGACCTGACGGCGCGGGAAATGGCCACATTGCTCGATCGCATCCCGGCTTCGCGGCAGCTTGTAGTGAATATGACGAGTTCCAGCGGCGGTTCCATCGAGTTCCTGCGGCGTTCGAACCGCGTGGTTATCGCCGCCACCAAATCCGGAACCGAGAGGAACGCCACCATCTTCGCGCGCTACTGGGTGGAAGCTCTGCGCGATCCGGCCGCGGACACGGACAAGAACGAAGTGATTTCCGCGCTCGAAGCTTTCCGCTACGCGGACAAAAAGACCGCGGCGTTTTACGAATCGCAGAACCGTCTGGCCACCGAGCATGCGGTGCTCGAAGATACGGGAAAGGGCGAACCCGTCCGCGCACCCTCGCCTGAGAACGGCGAAGGCATGCTGGCCGCGCAGTTCCCGCTGCTGCGCATCGGCGCTGCGGCCGCCGCCGCCAAGGATCCCGCCAAACTGCAGTTACTGGCAAAACGGGAAGACCTGGAACAACAGATCGATAAGTTGAAGTACGACAAAGCCGCCATCCCGCCGGACGAATATAAGAAGCAACTCGCCGCGTTGCTGCTGGAACTGGCCCGCACCCAGGAGGAGATCGACAAATGAGTGGGGTTGCCAGAGTTGCGCTGTGGGGCAGGCCCGTGGCCTGCGCGGGGCTCTTAGCCCCGCAAACAAGCGGCCTGGGAGGCCGCCGCAGGCTGAGAGCCTGCCCCACTCTGCTTTGCGTCTTCGTTTCGATGCTGTGCACCGCCACATTGTCCGCGCAAACCCTACAAGACGCCGAATCCCTCTGGCAGCAGCATCGCTACCTCGAAGCCAACGATGCCTTCCGGAACCTCACCAGAGCCCACCCCCGCAACGCCGCGTATAAAGTCCGCTGGGGACGCCTCTTCCTGGAACGTTTTCAACCCGCCGATGCCGCTGCCCTCTTCCAGGAAGCGCTGCAACTGGAATCGAACAACGCCGGCGCGTTATTGGGCCTGGCTCTGGTGGCCTCCGAAGGATTCGAAAGCCGTGCCGTCGAACTGGCTCACAAGGCGCTCGAAGCCGATCCCCATCTGCTGGAAGCGCAGGAACTGCTGGCCCGTTTGGCCCTCGAGGACAACGACCCCAAGAAGGCCGCGGAAGAAGCGCACCGCGCCCTTGAGATGTCACCCAACGCCGTGCAGGCCAAAGCCATCCTGGCCACCATAGACTGGCTCAACGACAAACCAGACTCGCCCTGGGACCCGCGCACCGGCGCCGGATACGAAACCGCCGGTCGCATCCTGGTGCTGAACCGGCGGTATGAAGAGGGCATCCAGCTCTTCCGTCGGGCCATCGACGCCCAGCCTGACCTGTGGAGCGCGCGCTCCGAACTGGGCATCAACCTGATGCGCCTCGGCCTGGAAGACGAAGCCCGCCGCCACCTGGAGATGTGTTACGAGAATGGCTACAAAGATAAGCCGACCGTGAATACTCTCCGGCTGATGGATAGCTACAAGAACTTCGTCACTTACAAAACCGCCACAACAATACTGCGCGTACACAAGAAAGAAGCGGAGTTACTGCATCCTTATTTCGAAGCCGAAATGCAGCGCGCCATGGCCACTTACCAGAAGAAATACGGCATCACACTGGACCGGCCGGTGCAAGTGGAGGTCTATCCCGATCATGAAGACTTCGCCGTGCGTACCATGGGCATGCCGGGGCTTGGCGCGCTCGGGGTCACCTTCGGTTACGTGGTGGCGATGGATAGCCCTTCGGGACGGAAGCCTGGCACGTTCCACTGGGCCAGCACCATGTGGCACGAACTTAGCCACGTCTATGTCCTGACAATGACCAAGCATCGCGTGCCGCGCTGGTTCACCGAAGGCCTGGCCGTACACGAGGAAACCGCCGCCTCGCCCGAATGGGGCGACCGGCTGGATCCCCACGTCATCATGGCCATCAAAGACAAAAAACTCCTGCCTGTGGCCGAACTTGATCGCGGTTTTGTCCGTCCGTCTTATCCGACCCAGGTTATCGTGTCTTACTTTCAAGCCGGCCGTATCTGCGATTACATCAATCGTGAGTGGGGCTGGAACAAGTTACTGGCCATGATCCATGACTTCGCCGGCGGCGCCGCCACGCCGGATGTGATTGAGAAAGAGCTGGGCCTTAAGCCTGAAGAGTTCGACAAACGCTTCCTGGCGGCCTTGCACGATGAAACCAGGAAGACCCTCGACGGCTTCGACCATTGGCGCACAGCGCTCAGGAAGGTCGCCGACGAGGCCAAGTCCGGCGAGAACGATGAAGTCATCCGCGACGCGCCAGCAGTCCGAGACATCTATCCTGACTACGTGGAGCCCGGCAACGCCTATCAATTCCTTGCGGACGCATTCGTCGCCAAAGGCAACAAACCGGCGGCGATCGCCGAACTCGAACGCTACGCCCGAATTGGCGGCCGCAGCCCTGATACACTGAAACAATTAGCCACCCTCCAGGAAGAGGCCGGCAACAAAAAGGAAGCGGCGGCGGCTTTGGACCGGCTCAATTACATCCAACCGATTGACGAGGAGCTGCACAAGCGGCTCGGCGACTTATGGCTCAGCCTTGGCAACACCGCGGGCGCCATCCGTGAATACCGCGCGGTGCTGGCAAAAGCTCCGACTGACCCGGCCGCGTCTCACTTCAACTTAGCGAAGGCTTACCGGTCTGCGAACCGCGCCGGCGACGCCCGCGACGAATTACTACTGGCCTTGGAAGCAGCGCCCGGCTTCCGGCCCGCCCAGAAAATGCTGCTGGAGTTATCCAAACAAGACTGAGTCCTATATGTCCACTACTGTGACACCCGAGTTGGAACCCGATGTTTTACGCGGGCGCATTGCCCGTTTCCGGGAAGTGCAGGCAGGGATCGTCCACCAGGTCCGGCGCGTCATCGTCGGACAGGAAGAGGTGCTGGAACAGGTGATGATCGCCCTGTTCGTGGGCGGCCATTGCCTCATCACCGGCCTGCCCGGCACCGCCAAGACCCTGCTGGTCCGCACGATGGCGCAGACCCTGGGCCTGCTCTTTAAGCGCATCCAATTCACACCCGACCTGATGCCTTCCGACATCACCGGCACCGACATTATCGAAGAGGATCCCACCACCGGCCATCGCACCTGGACGTTTGTCAAAGGCCCTATCTTCGCGAACGTGCTGCTGGCCGACGAAATCAACCGCACCCCCCCCAAGACTCAGTCCGCGCTGCTGGAGGCCATGCAGGAACTGGCCTGCACGGTGCGCGGCAACAACTATAAGTTGCCCTCGCCTTTCTTCGTGCTGGCCACCCAAAATCCCATCGAGCTGGAAGGTACCTATCCTCTGCCCGAGGCGCAGTTGGATCGCTTCCTGTTCAACACGGTTCTGGGCTACCTGACGGCCAATGAGGAATTGCAGGTGATCGACCTGACGACCACCACTCACGTTGCGCAGGCCGATCCCATCACGAACGCCGATGAGATTCTCGACTTCCAGCAACTCGTGCGCATGGTGCCCATCGGCGAATCCGTGGCCCGCTACGCGATCGAACTGGTGCGCGCCAGCCGCAGCAGTGACGAAACCGCTCCTGACTTCGTCAAGAAATACGTGAACTACGGCGCCAGCGTACGAGCCGCTCAGTTCCTGGTGCTGGCCTCCAAAGCCCGGGCGCTGATGAAGGGACGCTACCACGTGACCTACGAGGACATTCGCGCGCTCTATATCCCGGTGCTCCGCCACCGCATCCTGCTCAACTTCCACGCGGAGTCCGACCGTTTGAAGCAGGACGATATTTTGAAGCGGCTGCTGGATTGGAAGGGCGTTCCCAAGGAGTGAGACTGCCGCGATGCTGCAGCGTTTCCTGGATCCCGCGACTCTGGCATCCATCTCGGGCTTGGACCTCGTGGCCAAGACCGTGGTGGATGGCTTCGTCGCGGGACTGCACCGTTCGCCGGATTACGGCTTCAGCCAGGAGTTCGCCGAGTACCGTGCCTACACGCCGGGCGATGATCTGCGGCACGTCGATTGGAACGTCTTCGCCCGCAGCGAACGCGTCTACCTGAAGCGCTACCGTGGCGAGACCAACACGCAGCTGCTTATCCTGCTGGACGCCAGCGCGTCGATGTCGTTCGGTTCGCACGCCGTCAATAAGCTCGATTACGCGCGCTTCCTGGCGGCGTCGCTGTCCTACCTTGCGCACGCGCAGCGCGACGCCGCGGGATTAATCGTGTTCGACGAAGATATTCAAAACTATGTCGCGCCTTCCGGCCGCCAAGGCCAGCTGTTCCGCCTGTTACACGCCATCGAAGCCTGCCGGACGGGGATCCGCACGGATTTCGCCAAGCCCTTCACCCACTTTCTGAGCTTCATGCGCCGGCGCGGCCTGGTAGTTGTTATCTCGGATTACTACGAACGGCCCGAAGTGATTATCAAGACCATCGAGCCGCTGCGCTTCCGCGGCAACGAAGTCATCCTGTTCCATGTGCTCGATCCTCGCGAAATCGCGCCCCAGTTCAAGGAACCCGTGCTGCTCACCGATCTCGAAACCAGCAGCACGCTGGAAGTCTCACCTGAATATGCACGGTCCGAATATCGCCACAGGATCGATTTCCACATTCAGGCCTTGCGCGACCAAGCCAAAGGCGCGGGCCTGGACTACTTTCTGATGGACACGGGCCGGCCGCTCGACGAAGGCCTGCGCGAGTATCTAAGCGTGCGCCAGGGGAGGATGTAAGTGGGATTCCTGACGCCTTGGGCATTCGCTGGATTGGCCGCCGTAACCCTGCCCTTCTGGCTGCACCTCCTCAAGAAACACAAGAGCACGCCCGTCCCGTTCAGCTCCCTGATGTTCTTCGAGCGCCGCACGCAAAGCTCCATCAAGCACCGCCGCCTGCAATACCTGCTGCTCCTCGCCCTGCGGACTGCGGTGCTGGCGCTGCTGGCTTTTGCATTCGCCCGTCCGTTCCTGCATACCTCATCCACGGGACTCGCCGCCGGCGGCCGCAAGCTCACGGTGCTGGCGATCGATCAGTCCTTCAGCATGCGCCAGGGCGACCGTCTCGCGCGAGCCAAGCGCGAGGCCGCGCGAATTGCCGCGCGCTTGCGGCCCGAGGATAAGCTGCAAATCGTGGCCTTCGGTTCGCAGGTTCGTATGATGGGCGATTCCGGCAGCGCAATCGCCGCCATCGAGCCCACCGATACGCGCAGTTCCTATGCGGAACTCTCGCGCGCGCTGCGGTCGATCGCGCAATCCGCGCAGATGCCCGTGGAGGCCCACCTGTTTTCCGACATGCAGAAGTCGTCGCTGCCGGCCAACTTCACCGACCTCCGTCTGGGCGACGGCGTGCAGTTGATCGCTCATCCCGTGGCGGACCGCCGAGTCGCTAACTTCGCCGTCGAGAGTGTTAACGCGCCACGCAGAGTCTACGGGGCCGCGAAGGCGCGTGTTCAGGCCACCATCGCGGGTTACGGAACCGCGCGCGCGACTCGCCGCGCCGCGCTGGTGTTGAACGGTAGAGAATTGCAATCGAAGCCGGTGGAAGTGCCTGAGGGCGGGCGAGCGACGATGGAGTTCACCTCAGTGGACGTGCCCTTCGGACTGAACCGCGGCGAGGTCCGCATCGATTCCGGCGACAATCTGCCGGAAGACGACCGCTTCTATTTTTCCATCGAGCGCGCCGAGGCCCGCCGTGTGCTGTTCGTACACGACGCCCGCAATCAGCGCGACGCGCTGTATTTCCGGACGGCGCTCGAAGCCGCCGCCGAATCGGCATTCGAACTCGATGCCGTACCCGAGGAACAGACCGCCAACTTGTCGCCGCAGAAATACGCTTTCGTGGTCCTTTCCGATGTTTCGGCGCTGCCCGCCAGTTTCGAGGCCGCGTTGCGCGGTTACGTGCGTGCTGGCGGATCGCTGCTCGTGGCGCTGGGCCGCGAGTCGGCGCTGCGCCCGCGCGTACCCGTTTTTGACGAAGGCATCGTCGACACGCGCTACTTCGCGCGCGATGGCGACCGGTTCCAGACTGCTGCCTGGCTGGACACGGCGCATCCCTCCATCCACGACGCCGGGCATTGGGATGATGTGAAGTTCTACCAGGCCGTGCGCGTCAATCCGGGTAAGGCGCGCGTGGCCGCGCGGCTGGGCGACGAGACGCCGCTGCTGCTCGAAAAGCAGCTTGGCGAGGGGCACGTTCTGGTGTTTACTTCCACGTTCGATAACATCTCGAACGATTTTCCGCTCCACGCCTCTTTCGTGCCGTTCGTCGAGCACACCGCCAACTACCTGGCGCGGCAGGAAGAGGGCCGCGCCAATTACCAGGTTGGCTCGTACCTGGAGTTGCGCCAGGCCAAAGAACAGGGCGCGGCAGTCGAAGTGCTCGACCCCAAGGGCGAGCGCGCACTGACGCTCGAAGAGGCCACCCGCGCGCAGAACATCCCGCTCACCACCGCGGGCTTCTACGATGCAAAGTGGCCCAGCGGGCGTCACGAACTGGTGGCCGTGAATGCGGACCGGCACGAGTCGGACCTGGAGGTGATTTCGCCCGAGACGCTGGCGCTTTGGCAGAATTCGGCGCGGGAAACGCGCACCGCGGCGGGCAGCTCCGCGGGAGAAACGCCTGAGAGCAAACCGGTGGAATACTGGTGGTATGTGCTGCTGGCGGTTTTCGTGCTGGCGGTAGCGGAATCGTTGTTGGGTAACCGGCACTTGGCGGTGGATAAAGAGGCGGCATGAATCCGTTAACTGGGCTGACCGAATATTTGGGACGCGTCGAGCGGCGCTTGCGCATGCTCGCCGTCACCAGGGGAGTGGCCGTCACGGCCGCGGCTGCGCTGGTCTTCACCGTGCTGGCCGTGCTGCTGGCGAACTATTTCGCATTCTCGGACCCGAGCGTCACCGGCGCCCGCCTGTTGCTGTTTGTGGCTCTTGCGTTGGCCCTCGCCATCGGCCTCGTCGTGCCGGTGCTGCGCCTGAATCGCCGCGCCGCGGCCCGCGCCACCGAACAGCAATTCCCGGAATTCGAGGAGCGTCTGCTCACCTTCACCGAGCGCGCCCAAACTAATCCGCAGGATCCGTTCCTGCCGCTGCTGGCCGCCGACACGCTGGAAGTATCCCGCCAGGCGGAACCCGCGCGCCTGGCGGGAAGCAACCGAATCCTGAGCTTCGCTTCCGCCGCGGTCGTCGCGGTCGTCGTTCTCGTCTGGCTGGGCACATCGGGCCCCGGCTATCTGGGCTACGGCACGTCGCTGCTGTGGGGGGGGATCCCCAAGGGCGAGATGGCGCCGTACTACGACATCTCCGTGCAGCCCGGCAACCACACGGTTCGCCGCCGCGCCGACCAGATGATCGTCGCGCAACTGAAAGGCTTTCAGGCCCAGCGCATCCAGATGTTCGCCAAATATGCCAGCTCCTCGAAATGGGAGCAGGCCGGCATGCGTCCGCAACTGAGCGGGACGGGCTATGAGTTCCTCATCGCCGGCGTGCCGGAATCGCTCGATTATTACGTCGAGGCCGGCGGCGTGCGCTCCAAACAATATCGCTTGAATGTGGTCGACCTTCCCGGCATCAAGCGCCTCAAAGTCACTTACCACTTTCCTGCCTGGACCGGCACGAAGGACAAGGTGGAAGATCCCGGCGGCGATCTGCGCGCTGTCGAGGGCACCGACGCCGAGTTGGAGATCGAGACCGACCGGCCCCTACCCAACGGCGCCCTGCTGTTCGACGACGGCACCAAGCTGATGCTGCGCTCGGGCAATAATGGCACGCGCGCGGCGAGCGTGCCCATTCGCAAAGACGGCATGTACCACATCGCATCGGTCGAGCAGGGCGAAGACGTGCGCCTCAGCCCCGACTATTTCATCGAAGCGCAGAAGGACGAGCCGCCCACCGTGCGCATCACCCGTCCGGGTCGCGATGCGCGCGTGAATCCCATCGAAGAAGTCACCGTAGCCGTCGAAGGCCAGGACGACTTCGGCCTCAGCGAACTGAGCCTGCACTATTCGGTAAATGGCGAGCCGGAAAAGACCGTGCCGTTGCTGGGCAGCAAGGGCGCGAAAACCGCGTCCGGCTCGACCACGATTGCCCTCGAAGACTTCAAGCTCTCGCCGGGCGACCTGATCAGCATGTACGCCACCTCGCGCGACGCGCACAGCACCGCGCGCACCGACATGGTCTTCGTGCAGGCGGAGCCCTTCGAGCGCCGCTACTCGCAATCGCAGGAATCCGCGGGTATGGGCGGCGGCGGCCAGGATGACGACAACCGCATCTCCGAGCGCGAAAAAGAGATCATCGCCGCCACCTGGAACCAGATCAAAGACACGACTGGGGACAAAGCCGCCGCGGCTGGGAATGCGGCTTTCCTCTCCAACGTGCAGTCCAAGTTACGCGACCAGGCGCGCTCGCTGGCCGAGCGCATGAAAGCCCGCGAACTGGCCGGCGCCAGCGAAGAGTTCAAGCAATTCACCACAGACATGGAAAAAGCCGTGGAGGCCATGGGACCCGCCTCCGACAAGCTGCACGCATCGCAATGGCAGAACGCCTTGACGCCGGAGCAAAAGGCCTTGCAGCACCTCCTGCGCGCCGAAGCCATGATGCGCGACATCAAGGTGGCTTTCGGTAACCGCGGCGGTGGGGGTGGCGGCGCAGGCGGCGCCGATCGCGACCTGCAAAGCCTCTTCGACCTGGAACTCGACACCGAGAAGAACCAATACGAAAGCGGCCAGCGGGCGGCGTCCTCCGATCAGCGTCAGCGCGAAATCGACGAAGCCCTGCAAAAGCTGGAACAACTGGCCCGCCGCCAGCAGGAACTGGCCGAGCAGCAGCCCCAGAATCAGCAGGTCTCGCAACAACGCTGGCAGCAGGAAATGCTGCGGCGCGAGGCCGAGGAGTTGCAGCGCCGCATGGAGCAACTCTCGCGCAATGGCTCGCAGCAGATGCAACAACAGCAGGGCCAGCAATCCGCGCAGGGGGGACAACCATCCAGCCAGGGCGGACAGGTGTCGTCGCAGCAGTTGCAGCATGCGATTGACCAGTTGCGTCAGGCCCAGCAGGATATGCGGCAGTCCACTTCCCGGCAAAACGAAGCCGATGCGCGCCGCGCCGCCGAACGCCTGAAGGAAGCGCGCGATCTGCTGGCCGGTATGCGCCGGCAGCAGACTGCCGGCAGCGTTGACGACCTCGCGCGCGAAGGCGACTCCCTGGCCAATCGCCAGCAGGAGTCCAACAACAAGATCCGCCGCGCATTCGGAGCGGCCGGTGAGCAGCAACCCGGCCAGGGCGCCACCCGCCAGCAGGCCGAGGATCTTGCCCGCGAGAAAGAACAACTGGCCAATGACTACCAGCGCCTGGAATCCGAAATGACTAATGCTGTTCGCGACACCGCCGCCACCAATCGCCAGCTATCGAGCAAGCTGCGCGACGCGCTGGCCCAGTTGCAGCAGAACGAGCTCAACAACCGCATGCGCCTGGCCGCCGATTACCTCCGCCGCGGGCACGGGGCCGTGGCGGCCATGCGCGACGCCACCACCACCCAGGCGCTGAACAATCTGCGCGACCAGTTGCACGAGATCCAAAAATCGGCCGGCGACGGGCAACAAGGAGCGGGCGATAAGGATCGCCAGGCCCTCGAACGGGCCCTGGCCGAAACCGAACGGCTGCGCAAAGAGATGGAGCGCGGCATCCAGGCCGGTCAGCAGGGCGGCCAGCAAAACGGCCAATCGCAAGGGCAAGGCCAAGCCTCGGGACGCACCGGCCAGCGCGGAGGTCCGCTGGGTGGCCCCGGTCCCGCCTGGGGCGACGCCGGAGCCTACATCCAGAACTATCGCCAGACCTTGCGCGAATTGGAAAGCAACCCGCAAATCAGCAAAGATCTGCGCGACCAGATTCGGGAGCTCTACCGCCTCGATCCTAACCTGGGCTTGGGCAACAATCCCGAACTGCTGAACCGCATCGAAGGCCAGATGCTCGCCGGAGTCGAGCAGATCGAGCTGCAGCTCCGCCGCATGCTCGACGACCAGTCGGGCGGCACCGTGCGCAGCGGCTCCTCCGAACCGGTCCCGCCCGGCTACGCCGACGCCGTTGCCGAGTACTTCCGGAAGTTGAGCAAAGAAAAGTAGTCGCGGCCGGGTTGGCTCCGAGCCCAGCCCCTGCTACTTGCATCTTTTTAGCGATCATGGTAATCTCTATAGGCAATAGGGAGATTGTCATGGCCACCATCATCGAAGACCGCCTGACCGTCCGCGACGAGTTCGAACAACAGCACGACCGTCTCGTGAGGCAAGAAATCGAAACCTTCCGCCAGAAGGCCGCCGCCTTCCTGGCTGGCGAGATCCCGGAAGACGATTTCCGCCCTTTCCGCCTCAAACACGGCATCTACGGCCAACGTCAACCCGGCGTCCAGATGGTGCGCTGCAAAATCCCCGGCGGGTTGCTGACCGCCACCCAGATGGAGCAACTCGCCCGGATATCCGAAACCTTCGCCGCCGGCAAGGGTCACATCACCACCCGGCAAAACATGCAGTATCACTTCGTGCCGCTGGCCCAAGTGGCCGACCTCATGCACATGCTGGCCGACGTGGGCCTCACCAATCGCGAAGCCTGTTACAACACTGTCCGCAACGTCACTACCTGCCCGCTTGCGGGCATAAGCCGCGACGAAGTGTTCGACGTGCGGCCCTATGCGCAGCGCGTGGCCTTTGCGTTCCTGCGCAAGGACCTCACCGGTAATCTGCCCCGCAAGTTCAAAATCGCCTTCGATGGCTGCCGCGAAACGGACTGCATCGTCGGCGCGATCAACGATATCGGCGTGCGAGCCGCGATTCGCGATGGTAAGCGAGGCTTTCGCGTACTCATCGGCGGCGGCCTCGGACCCTTGCCCACCGAAGCCCAACTCCTCGACGACTTCCTTCCCGAGGAGCGCCTGCTCAACCGCTGCGAAGCCGTGGTCCGCACCTTCAATAAGTACGGCAACCGGGAAAACCGCAACAAGGCCCGCATGAAGTTCGTCCTGCGCGAGCGCGGTATGGCCTGGATGCGCGAGCAGATCGAGCGCGAATACCAGGACATTCTCGAGAACGGCGGCATCGCGTGGCCGGAAATCATCCCCGAGGGGTTCGGCGGCTACGAGTCGCATCCGCAGCCTCTCGGTCACGGCGCGCTGCTGCCGGTCATTCGCACCAATGGCTCGGGCGACGCCGCATACGACCGGTGGCTCGAGACCAACATCATCGAACAGAAGCAGGCAGGATACGCGACGGTAGTCGTGCGCGTCGATCAAGGCAATCTCACCAGCGCGCAAATGCGCGGGTTGGCGCACTTGGCCGCGGACGCTGGCGACGGCCTGTTGCGCGTCTCGATCGACCAGAATATCTTGCTGGCGTTCGTCCCATTGGGCCGCTTGCGCGGGCTGCACGCCGGGCTGAAGCAACTCGACCTGGGGGATGCCGGCGCGCGTGAAATCGGCGACGTCACCACCTGCCCCGGCGCCTACTCCTGCAACTTGGCCTTGACCAAATCCATGAACCTCGGCGCGGCGTTGCAAGAGGTGGTCGAAGGCTACGACGATCCACTCGTGCGCAAGCTGTCGATCAAAGTGAGCGGCTGCCCCAACTCCTGCGGCCAGCACTGGATCGCCGACTTCGGGTTCTACGGCAATGCGCGCAAGATCGACGGCCGCGAGGTGCCCTACTACCAGATGCTCATGGGGGGGGGGTTCGACGAACAGGGCATCATGCGCTTCGGCTTGGCTATACAGAGCATTCCGGCGCGGCTGGCGCCCGAGGCGGTCACCCGGGTCCTGAATCATTACCAGGCACACCGCGCGGGTGGCGAAACCTTCCGCCAGTACGTCATGCGCCACAAGGTGGAAACGTTTCGCCAACTCACCAACGACTTGGCCAAGCCGGCAGAACTCCATCCGGAGGTGTATCAGGACTGGGGCGACGACACCGCGTTTTCGCTGCAACTCGGCCGTGGCGAGTGCGCGGCTTAAGATCTCAGCGTTACGGGCGGCTCAGCTCGCGCCGGGTGCGAGAATGTCGATATGCTCAACCAGCCGCCTCTGCCGGCATTCGCCGTCGTAGGAGCCGGGGCCGTCGGCTGTTATTTCGGCGGCATGCTGGCGCGTGCCGGCTATCCCGTTACGCTGATTGGGCGGCAGACCCAGATGGAAGCGATCGCAACCCGGGGGCTGCTCCTGGATGGCCTGCACATTCACGAGCGGATCCGCCTCGCGGCTTCCACTGGAATCGCCGCCGCCCGCGCTGCACAGGTAGTGCTGTTTTGTGTGAAGACGCCGGACACGGAATCCGCGGCCCAGGCTTTGCGCCCGCACCTCGGCCCGGGCAGCGTCGTGCTGTCGTTACAGAACGGCGTCGACAACGTCCAGCGCATGTATTCCGCGGCGCGAATCGAAGCCATTCCGGCGGTAGTGTACGTGGCGGCGGCCATGGTGGCGCCGGGCCACGTCAGGCATTCCGGGCGGGGCGATCTGGTAGTCGGCAGCGCGGGCCGCGCCGTGGC
>Ga0335077_10004027_pt1 | contig 17872 bp, 19 predicted proteins | sample Lox_Sample_31_FD_207151 | JGI IMG/M metagenome (GOLD analysis project Ga0335077, IMG submission 207151) | Soil microbial communities from Loxahatchee National Wildlife Refuge, Florida, United States - Lox_Sample_3.1 | ecosystem: Environmental > Terrestrial > Soil > Wetlands | place: USA... | reverse complement strand
GGCCGCGCTGTAGTACGATGGCTGCTGGGGAATCCGGTTAGCGCGTAGTCGCGCCTCTCGCTGGCGCGCGCGCCGGGCGCGAAGGAGGGATCTCTCGGATGTTGCGGCGTACTGGCTCGGGCTCGGGTTGGCGCGTACGGCCGACCCCTCCGCCTCCGTCCAAGGGCCCCGAGTACCAGGCGAAGCTGGAGCAGGGCCGGTTCTTCAGCCTGCGCCTGCGGCTGCTCCTTCTCGTCGGCCTCGTGCTCCTGCCGTGGCTCGCGCTGGTTCTCTATACGCAGAGCGAGGAGCGCGCGACAGCGATCGCCAGCGTCAATCGGGACGAGATGCGGCTCATCCGCATCGTCGCGAGCACCCAGCTCGCGGAGATCGAAGGCGCACGCCAGCTGTTGGCCGCGATCGCCCGCGCGCCGCAGCTCGACACCGGCGAGCCCGCGGCCTGCAGCGCGTTCCTGCGCGAGATGCTCGCGGCGATCCCCATGTACCTCAATCTCGCGCGGGCCGAGCCGGACGGGAACATGTCGTGCAGCGCGGTGCCCCTGCACTCCGCCGTGAACGTCTCCGACCGCAGGTATTTCCGCAAGGCGATGGAGACCAGGCAGTTTGCCGTCGGCGATTACCAGATCGGGCGCGTGACGCTCCTCCCGTCGATCAACTACGCCTATCCGATCCTGGGTGAGGGCGGCGAAGTGCAGGCGGTGGTCTTCGCGGCGCAGAGCCTGAACTGGCTGGCGGTCGCGCTCGCGAAGGTCGAGTTTCCGCCGGGGGCGCTGCTCATGGTGACGGACCGCAATGGGACGCTTCTCGCCCGCCTGCCCGACACCGGCGACCTGATCGGCAAGCCGCTGCCCGAAGTGCAGGTCCTCGCCGCGCTCTCGAGGGACAAGGATGCCGGCGTGTTCGAGGCCGACGATGCGCAGGGGGAGCCGCGGCTGTGGGCCCACGCGCCGCTGATCCCCGGTCTCGATCTTCACGCGACGATCGGCGTGTCGCGGGCGGTCGCGTTCGCCGACGTCGATCGTCGCCTCTGGCGCAACCTGGCCGCGCTGGGCCTGGTCACGCTCGGCGCCATGGCGGCGGCGTGGTTCGGCGCGGGATTCATCCTCCGGCAGATCGACGCCCTGGTCGACGCGATCCGAAGGATCGGCGCGGGAGAGCTCGGGGCACGCGCGAAAATCCTGGGCGACCGCACCGAGCTCGAGCTGCTCGCCCAGGCCTTCAACGGCATGTCCGGGACGCTGGAGACACGCGACCGCGAGCTGCGCGCCGCCGAGGAGAGAAGTCGAAGCGCCGAGGTCGAGCTCGCGGTGACCCGCGCGCACATGGACATCGCCAAGCAGATCCAGCGCTCGCTGCTGCCGCAGGCGCCGCTGACGCTCGCGGGCATGCGCGTCGCCGGGCGCTGCATCCCGGCTGCGGCGGTCGGCGGGGACTACTTCGGCTACTTCCCGCGCGGACACGACGGCGTGGACAGCTTCATCGGCGACGTTTCCGGGCACGGGGTCGGCGCCGCGCTGCTCATGGCCGAAGCACGCATCACGTTTCTCGCCGAGCGGCTGGTCGAACCGGGCGCGGCGCAGATCCTCGCTCGCCTCAACGACCTCCTTCACGACGACCTCGATCAGGCGGGGCACTTCATCACCGCATGCTGCGCGACCTTCGACGCCGAGAGCCGCGAGCTGAAATACGCCAACGCGGGACACCCGCCCGCGCTACTGCTGCGGGCGAGCGAGGCGCGCTGCACGACGCTCGAGGCCGAGGGCGTGCTGCTCGGTGTCGACAAGGAGGCCCGCTTCGCGGAGGTGACGCTCAGGATGCGGATCGGCGACGTCGTGGTCTTCTATACCGACGGCATCACCGAAACGCGCAACGGCGCCGGCGAGATGTTCGGTCGCGATCGACTCGCGGAAACCGTGGCCGCGCACCGCGCCGACGACCCGGAAACGATCGTCGAGAGCGTCGTGGTCGCGCTGGACCGCTTTTCCGGCACGACTCCGCGCGACGACGACCTCACCGTCGTCGTCATGAAGCTCATCGACTGACGGCGGCTGAAGCGTCAGCCGGCGCGCACGCGCGCCGGAAGCACCGTCCCGCGGCACTCGCCGAATCCGATGCGGCGGAACCCGGAGCGCTCGCAGCGGGCGCGCAGGATCACGGAGTCGCCGTCCTCGAGAAAGCTTCGCGACTCGCCGTTGGCCAGGCGCAGCGGCAGCTTGCCGCCTTGCGAGAGCTCGAGCAGCGAGCCGCCCTGGGCCGGCGCGGAACCGGACTGCGTGCCGGTGCCGAGGAGATCGCCCGCCTGGAGGTTGCATCCGTTGACGCTGTGGTGCGCGACGAGCTGGGCGAGCGTCCAGTAGCTCTCGCGGAAATTCGAAGTCATGAGCGGCTGTGCCGGCGAGCCTGCGTCGCGCATCGCCGCGGTCTGGAGCGCTACTTCCAGCGAGATGTCGATCGCGCCCGTGCGCCGATTGGCGACCGAATCGAGATAAGGCAGGGGCTGGGGATCGCCCGCGGGTCGCTCGAACGGGACCCGGAACGGCGCGAGAGCCTCGAGCGTGACGATCCATGGCGAAACGCTCGTCGCGAAGCTCTTCGACAGAAAAGGTCCCAGCGGCTGGTACTCCCAGGTCTGCACGTCGCGCGCGGTCCAGTCGTTGAGCAGCGCGAGGCCGAAGAGATGCGCCTCCGCCTGCTCCATCGGTATCGGCTCGCCGAGGGCGTTGGGCATGCCCACGAAGGCACCGAGCTCAAGCTCGAAGTCGAGGCGGCGCGTCGGCCCGAAGCTCGGCGCGGGCTCGTCGGGGAGCTTGAACTGCCCCGAGGGCCGCTCGAACGGCCGCGGGCTGGCGACGATCGACGACGCGCGACCGTGATAGCCGATCGGCACCCACTTGTAATTCGGGAGCAGCGGATTGTCAGGGCGGAAGAGCTTGCCGACGTTGGTCGCATGGTGAATGCCAGTGTAGAAGTCCGTGTAATCGCCGATCCGGCAAGGCAGCCCCATCTCGACGTCCGCCTGCGGCACCAGCCACGCGCGCAGGCGATCCGCTCCCGCGCTGCCTCGGCGCAGCGCGCGCGAAATCGCCCTGCGCAGCGCGTGCCGGCTCGCGACGTCCGCCTGCATCAGGCGGTTCATGTCGTCCGTATCGACCAGCCCTGCGCGCAGCAGATCGAGCGCCTGGTCGCCGATCGCGACGGCGATGCACCACTCGGTCGCCTGCGGTCGGCGGAAGCGGCCGAACGGCAGGTTCTGGATCGGGAAATCCGCGTCGGCCGCGTTGGCCGACTCGACCCAGCTCGCGAGCGCGGGGTCGTGAGTCTCGTCGAGTTCCGGCCTCATCCGCGGCTCGCGCTCTGGCCCGCGCTATGCGGCCTGGATCACGCCGCGGCGAAGCTGGTCGCGCTCGAGCGACTCGAACAGGGCCTTGAAGTTGCCCTCGCCGAAGCCCTCGTCGCCCTTGCGCTGGATGAACTCGAAGAACACGGGACCCAGCAGGGTCTGGGAGAATATCTGCAGCAGCAGCCGCTGCTTGCCGTTTTCGGTCGAGCCGTCGAGCAGGATGCCGCGTGCCTGCAGCTCGCTCGCCTGCTCGCCGTGCCCCGGCAGCCGCTCCTCGAGCATCTCGTAGTATGTGGCGGGCGGCGCGGACATCAGCGCCACGTCGGTCGCGCGCAGGCTGTCGACGCTCGCGAGCAGGTCGTCGGTGAGGAGCGCGATGTGCTGAATGCCCTCGCCGTTGAACTGCATCAGGAACTCCTCGATCTGCCCCGGCGTCCGCGACGCCTCTTCGTTCAGGGGGATGCGGATCCTGCCGTCCGGTGCGGTCATCGCGCGGGACGTGAGCCCGGTGTATTCGCCCTTGATGTCGAAGTAGCGCAGCTCCCTGAAGTTGAAGATGCGCTCGTAGAAGCTCGCCCAGTAGGCCATCCGGCCGCGGTACACATTGTGGGTGAGGTGGTCGATGAGCCTGAGGCCGTGTCCTTTCGGGTGGCGATCGACGCCGTCGATGAACTTGAAGTCGATGTCGTAGATCGATGTACCGTCGCCGAACCGGTCGATCAGGTACAGCGGCGCACCGCCGATGCCCTTGATGGCGGGAAGCCGCAGCTCCATCGGCCCGGTGGGCATCTCCATGGGCTGGGCACCGGCCTCCAGCGCGAGCCGGTAGGCCTGGTGCGAGTCTCGAACCCGGAACGCCATCCCGCAGGCGGAGGGGCCGTGCTCGGCGGCGAAGTACGCTGCCGCGCTCTTCGGCTCGCGGTTGACGATGAAGTTGATCTCGCCCTGGCGATACAGCGATACGTCCTTGGAGCGATGGCGGGCGACCTCGGTGAAACCCAGCGCCCGCAGCACGGTCTCGAGAACGCCCGTCGTCGGCGAGGCGAACTCCACGAACTCGAAACCCATGAGTCCCATCGGATTGTCGAAGAGGTCGGTCATGGTCAGGGCTCCAGGCGTTTCGCGGGAAGATGGTCGGGAAGCTCGCGATCCGAAGACGCGCATTTCCGCGTCGGGATCCGCAAACGTCGAGCCTCGAGCGGCGCAATCCGCATCGGATTGGTTAGACTAGCAGGGTCGCCACACCACGGACAAGCGGACGGATCAGCGCGCCGGCGTGCCGATGATCGCGGGATTGGTCGAAATTCTCCTCTTCCAGGGACTCGGCGAGATCGTGTCGCGGTTCGCGCTCACGCTCATTCCGGGGCCCGTGATCGGCCTGATCCTGCTGCTCGCTTGGCTGCAGCTTCGCAAGCGCGTGCCGGCGCAGGTCGAGCTCGTCGCTTCGACGCTCACCCGGCATCTGGGACTCCTATTCGTACCCGCGGCGGTAGGCGTGGTGATGTTCTGGCCGCATCTCAAGTCCAACGCGCTCGCGGTGGTCGCCGCGCTGGTCGTGAGCGTCGTGCTCACGATCGCGGTGTCGGCGACCGTGCTCCGCGTTCTCGCCCGGAGGCGGCGGCGTGAATCCTGATCTGCCCGACATCCACGAGATCTGGGTCTATCTCTCGGGCAGCCCGCTGCTCGCGCTGGTCCTCACGCTCGCGGCGTATCAGATCGGCATCGTCGTCTCCGAGCGCCTGGGCAGGCATCCACTGGCCAACCCGGTCGCGATCGCCGTGCTGCTGGTGGCGGCGGCGATCACGGCGATCGACATGCCGTACCCGAAGTATTTCGAGGGCGCGCAATTCGTCCACTTCCTGCTGGGAACGGCCACGGTGGCGCTCGCCGTGCCGATCTACCACGGCCTGAAGGAGCTTCGCGGGCGCGTCGTTCCGTTGTTCGCGGCGCTGCTCGCCGGCGGCGCGACGTCGATCGTGAGCGCCGTGGGCATCGCCCGCCTGCTCGGAGCGGACGACTCGATCGTCGGCGGCTTCTACGCGAAATCCGTCACGGCGCCGATCGCGATGGGTGTGGCCGAGCGCATCCATGCCTCGCCGACGCTCACGGCGGTGTTCGCGGTCAGCACCGGCATTCTCGGCGCCGCGCTGGGGCGCTTTGTCCTCGATGCGGTCGGCTCGAAGGCCTGGTGGCAGCGCGGCTTCGCGCTCGGCATCGCGGCCCACGGCATCGGGACGGCGCGCGCGTTCAGCGTGAACGAAGAAGCGGGCCGGTTCTCTGGCCTCGCCATGGGTCTGCACGGCATCCTGGGCGCGCTGCTGATTCCTCTGTTCGTGCGCTGAGACGGACCGGCGTCGCCCGGAGTCGACGGCGTCGCTCGCGCCCGGCGCAGGCCCTGCCGATCGGAATGCTGGAATAAGACGGTCGTCGGCGTGTTCGCATCCGGAATGCGCGCGAGCCTCCGTGACGAAAGGCGCCGGTCGTGACCACGACCGCTCCGCTCCTGGGATTCCGTATCCGGATTTCGACGACGGCATCGAGAGCGCGCTTCCACCCTCCGCAAGCGATGAAACACTTGAAACAGGATTCGCAACCGATCGAGGAGAGCTCGAGGATGCGTCGCTACGAACCTTCAACGCCCGGTGTGACGCTCGGTCTCGCGGCATTGGCGATGACCGCCGTCGCCATGTCGGTGCTGGTGATCTTTCCCGCGGAGACGGACGTCTACGATGATCCCGTGAGCGCGGTGGCCGCAGTCCTGACGGCAGCCTTCGCGAGCGCCGGCGCCCATGCCGGCGGCGTCGATTCGAGACGGGCCTCCGCCGCGCTGCGCTGCACCTCCGGCAGGCCGGGTCGCACGGCGGACGGCTAGCGCCGCCGCGCGATCGCAAGCGCCGGGCCGGAATCGTTCGCCGAGCCCCGGGTCGCCGCGCTCAGCCCCGCACGGGCAGCCCCGCGCCGATCGCGATGAACAGTCCGCCGCAGATCCGGTTGAAGCGGCGACCGACTCTCCGCAGCCAGGGGCTTATGCGGTGGGCCATGCTCGCGATCGCGAGCTCGGTGGCGATCTCGATCGCCGCGAAGGTCGCGGCCATGATCGCGAACTGGACGACGAGGCTGCGCGCGGGATCGATGAACTGCGGGAGGAAGGCGGCGAAGAAGAGCAGCCCCTTCGGATTGGTGAGCGCCGAGAGCGCGCCCTGGCGGAACATCGACCAGCCTCGCCTGGGCGCCGTGGAGACGCCGACCTCGACGCCGATTGGCGGTGAGCGCCACACCTGGACGCCCAGCCACACGAGGTACGCCCCGCCCACCCATTTCATGATCGTCAGCCACGTCAGCGAGGCCTTGAGCAGCGCGCCGATGCCGAACATCGACAGCGCGATGACCGAGACGAAGCCGACGGCCCCGCCGCAGATGGTGTAGAGCGCCTTGCGACGCCCATGCAACGCGCCATGGGTCAGGGCGAGCAGGCCGTTGGGGCCGGGAGACAGCGACAGCCCGGTCGCTGCGATGAGGTAGATGAGCCAGGTGTCGAGGGCCATGGCGCCATGCTGCCGGCTTACCGCGACGCCGGTCAAGGCCGACCAGCGCCCGGCCTTGGACACGCCGGGCAATACGGCGTAGTGTGGCGCCGCATCGCCCGCGGTTGTCCTCGCCGCGCGCACCGCGGTGACGTCAAACATCATCTTGCGTTCGGAAGCCTCCGGCCATGGCCAAGGATGCGGCTGCAACGATCGTCCGCGGCGAGCTGACCCGCACCGTGCTCTCCGTGCTGCTGATCGCGGTCCTGATCGGCACCTCATTCTGGGTCTTGCGGCCGTTCCTGCTGTCCGTCGTCTGGGCCGCGATGATCGTCGTGGCGACGTGGCCGCTGCTGCTCAAGGTTCAGGTTCTTCTGCACGGACGGGCGTTCGCGGTCGTCGCGATGACTTCCGCGATGCTGCTGATCTTCGTGGTGCCCGTTCTGCTTGCCATCCAGGCGCTCGTGGCCAACATGGACACGATCACGCAGTGGATCCGTGCGCTTCCGAATGCGACGATTCCGCTGCCTCCCGACTGGGTGGCGCGGGTTCCCCTGGTCGGCACGAAGATCGCAGAAACTTGGACGGCGATCGCCGCAGCCGGAGTTCCCGATCTCTTCGCGCGCCTCGAGCCGTTCGTGCGCGCGGTGGCGAAATGGCTGCCGGGCGCGTTCGGCAGCATCGGCGTGCTCGGAGTCGAGTTCCTGCTGACCGTAGGCATCGCCGCCATCATGTATGCGAAGGGCGAAACCGCGCGGGCAGGCATGCTCCGCTTCGGCCGCCGCCTCGCGGGCGAACGCGGCGAGGCAGTGGTCCTGCTCGCCGGTCAGGCGATCCGCGCGGTAGCGCTGGGCGTCGTCGTCACTGCACTGGTGCAGTCGACGCTCGCCGGCGTCGGTCTCGCGGTCGCGGGCGTTCCCTTCGCGGGACTCCTCACCGCCGTGATTCTCATCCTGTGTATCGCCCAGATCGGTCCGCTGCTCATCCTGCTCCCGGCGTCGATCTGGCTCTTCTGGCACGGCACGACGGCGTGGGCGATCGCGCTGCTGGTCTGGAGCGTGCTGGTCGGAATGCTGGATAATGTCCTGCGGCCGATGCTGATCCGCAGGGGCGCGGATCTGCCGCTGCTGCTCATCTTCGCAGGCGTGATCGGCGGCCTCATCGCCTTCGGTATCATCGGGCTGTTCGTCGGGCCGGTGGTGCTCGCGGTTACTTACACTTTGCTGAAAGAATGGATGGCGGACCAGGACCGTACGGAGGGCGAGCCTCCGCAGCGCGGCGACGCGGCGCGATGAGGCCGCGAGCGCGCAGCCTCCCGGCGGCTTGCGCGATCGCGCTCGCGATGGCGGCGAGCGCGGTCGCCGGCCCGCTCGAGGACGGGGTCGCCGCGTATCACCGGAAGGACTACACCACGGCAGCGGAGCTGTGGACGCCTCTCGCGGAGCAGGGCAACGCGATCGCGCAGTATTCGCTCGGCAGCCTGTTCGCGGAAGGCAAGGGCGTAGCAAGGGATGATCAGGCGGCGTTCAAGTGGTTCGAGCGGGCCGCGAACCAGGGCAACGCCGCGGCGCAGTACAACGTCGGTGCGAGCTACGCATCGGGCACGGGTGTGGCCAAGAACGACGCCGAAGCGGCCAAGTGGTTCCGGAAGGCCGCGGACCAGGACATGGCGTTCGCGCAATTCAACCTCGGGCTGATGTACGCCGCCGGCAACGGCGTGCCGCAGGACAACGTCCAGGCGCTCACCTGGCTCGAGCTGGCCCTGGCCGGACTGCCGGCGGGCGAGGCGGCGATGGACGTCGCCCGAGCGATCCAGGACGTCGCCGCGAAGATGACGCGGGTGCAGATCGACGAGGCCAGGCTGCGCGAGCGCGACTGGAAGACGGCCCGGAAGTGAGGCCGCCGCTCGCCGCTCACCCCGTCGCGCTGTAGCGCTGGCGCCTCGCCGAGAGCAGCAGGTCGCGGGTGCGTCGCGATGCGAACAGCACCAGATAGTCGCTGACGCGCGCGACCGACTTCAGTCGCGCGAACTCATCCTCGTAGATCCGCTTCACGATCGGGATCGGGTAATGCACTTCCTGGGCGATGCTGCTGATGATGGCATCGTGGTCGACGGCGCCGCGCAGGCTGCCTCGCTCGAACATCGGCTCCCCCAACAAGGGTCGATCGGATGGCGCGTCGGGAAACGCACCTGCAGGACACGCTCGCGGACTCGCGAGCCCTCCCGCGAACACCATTATGCAGCGGCTGGGCTCCGCCGTGCGCCGCTCGGACCGGAATATTTCGCCGCGCGGGGCGCGCTGCCGCCGATTCCGCAGCGCAATTTCCAGCCCACTAAGGGGTTTGCGACCGGGAATTGCACCGATTCCTCAGTACCTCCCGCTAACCTGACGCCATCATTGATAGGATCCTGCTTGGGCCCAGCGATGTCGAGGATCATTCACGGGTACGCGAGCGACGCCGAGGAGGCCACGCAGGCGTCTCGAGCGGTCTTCGACGCCTCTGCGTAGCCCTCGGACAAGAACATCCCGCTGCGCGCATGGACGCACCGAAGCTCTCGTATCTCGAGCATTCGAGCCTGCCGCGGCTCGAGCTGCCGTGCGGCGCCTGCGACGCCCACGTGCACGTGTTCGGACCACAGTCGCGCTTTCCCTTCGCCCCGCAGCGCCGCTTCACGCCCTGCGAGGCCCCGAAGGAAGCGCTGTTCGCGTTGCACGCGAGGCTCGGCATCGAGCGCTGCGTCGTCGTGCAGTCGAGCGTGCACGGCGTCGACAACTCGGCCACTGCCGACGCGATCGCGGCGCGCCGCGGCGCCTACGTCGGAGTCGCGCTGCTGCCGGTCACGATCGGCGACGCGGAGCTGCACCGGCTCGACGCGGCCGGCTTCCGCGGCGTCCGGTTCAACTACATGGGTCACCTCGGGGCGTCGACGCCTATCGACGCCGTCGTCGATTTCGGGCGGCGGCTTGCCGACCTCGGATGGCATCTGCAGCTGCATTTCGAGAGCGGACTCGTGCACGAGCTCGCGCCGGCGCTGCTGCGCTCGCCGGTGCCGGTCGTGATCGATCACATGGGACGGATCGACGCATCCGGCGGCCTCGATCAGCCGGACTTCCGCCGGCTCCGCGAGCTGCTGCGCGATCGGCGCTTCTGGGTGAAGCTGAGCGGCGCGGAGCGCGTCTCACGGAGGGGCCCGCCGTACGAGGACGCGATCCCCTACGCGCGCGCGCTGCTGGAAGACGCCGGCGATCGCGTGCTCTGGGGCACCGATTGGCCACATCCGAACCTCGATCACGTGCCCGACGACGGCGCGCTCGTCGATCTGCTCGCGGCGATCGCGCGGTCCGAAGCCGAGCGACGCGCGCTGCTGGTCGCGAATCCAGAGCGGCTGTACCGGTTCGAGGCCCGCTCGTGAAGCGCTTCGAAGGCCGGGTCGCCATCGTCACCGGCGCCGGCTGCGTGGGTCCGGGCTGGGGCAACGGACGCGCGATCGCGGTGCGCTTCGCGGAGGAGGGTGCGCGGGTTCTCGCCGTCGACCGCGATCCGGCGGCGCTCGCCGAAACCCTCGAGCGGGCCGGCGCGTCTCGAAAGTCGATCCGGTCCGCGCACTACGACGTCACCGATGCGAAGGCCGTCGCCGCCATGGTCGCCGAGGCGGCGGGCGCCTTCGGCCGCATCGACGTGCTGGTGAACAACGTCGGCGGCTCGGCCGCCGGCGGACCCGTCGAGATGAGCGAGGAGGTCTTCGACGCCCAGGTGGACTTGAACCTCAAGAGCGTGTTCCTCGCCTGCAAGCACGTGCTGCCGTCGATGATCGAGCGCGGCAGTGGCGCGATCGTCAACGTTGCTTCGACCTCCGGGCTGCGCTGGACTGGCGCCGCGCAGGTCGCCTACGCGGCAACGAAGGCGGGCGTGATCCAGCTCTCTCGCGTCGTCGCCGTCCAGTGCGCGAAGCACGGCGTGCGCGTGAACGCCGTCGTGCCGGGTCAGCTCCACACGCCGATGGTCGAAGCGAGGCTCGCGAAGCAGCGTGCCGGCGGCGACGTCGAGGCGTTGCTCGCGCAACGCCTCGCGCGCATCCCGCTGGGCTTCATGGGCGACGGCCGAGACACGGCCGCCGCCGTGCTGTTTCTCGCTTCCGACGAGGCGCGCTTCATCACCGGTACCGAGATCGTCGTCGACGGCGGAATGACCGTCCGCTGCGACTGAAAGGAAACGGAGGGCAAAGCATGAGCCGCAGATTGGGAATCGCCGTCGCGCTCGCCGGCGCGTTGATCGCCGCAGCCGCCTGGGGCCAGGGCAAGCCGACGCGGATCGTCGTCGCGTTTCCGGCCGGCGGCCCGGTCGATTTCGTGGCGCGAACGATCGCCGATCAGCTCGGCCGGGAGATCGGGGCGCCGATCATCGTCGAGAACAAGCCCGGCGGCAACGGCGCCATCGCCGCACAGAACGTCCTGCAGTCGCCGGCCGACGGAACGACCCTGTGGCTCACCAGCGTAGGCGCGGCGGCCATCAACCCGGTCCTGTACGAGAGCCTGCCCTACGACATGGAGCGAGACTTCGCACCCGTGTCACGGGTGGTGGACAACGACGAGATCCTGGTCGTTAGAGCCGACTATCTGGCGAGGAACGCGGCGGAGTTTGTAACGGCCGCGCGGAGCTCCTCGCAGCCGGTCGCGATCGCCTCGACGGGGATCGGCAGCGTTCCGCATCTGGCGATGGAGCAGCTCGCCGACACGAGCAAGGTCAACTTCCTGCATGTCCCCTACAAGGGCGCTGCGCCCGCGATCACCGACGTGATGGGCGGCCAGGTCGCGGCGTTCTTCGGCGATATCCCCGGCCTCATCGGCCACATCAAGGGCGGCAAGCTCAAGGCGCTGGGCATCGCCGCACCCCGGCGCCACCCGCTGCTCCCCGACGTGCCCACGCTGGCGGAGCAGGGGCTGCCGGGCGTGGATACCGACAACTGGTACGCGCTGTTCGTCTCGGCGAAGGTGGCGCCCGCCGTCGTCGAGGCGCTGAACGCCGCGGTCGGCCGCACGCTCGCGACGCCGGCGGTGCACGACAAGCTGGTCGCGAGCGGCGCGGTCCCCGCGCCATCGTCGTCGTCGGACCTGGCGGCGTTGCTCAGGCGCGACACCGAGAAATGGGGACGGCTGATCAAGGCGAAGAAGATCACGCCGGAAGGCTGAGAGCCTCGCAGCCCATCATGTGCATCACGACTTGTGGCCTGTGTCGTGCGGGCATGCGTGTCGAGCGCCTTTACAACGGCGCGCGGCCGGCCTTTCGATAACAGCGCCAAGCCGCTGACGGCGAACCGTTTTCGCAGCGGCGGAATGCATCTTGCTGGTAGGTGCGGCGTGAATGCTCGTACGACACACGCGCCCGGGTCGCGGCGATCATGAAGTCGCGCCTCTCGCCATCGATCGATCTGCGGCGGCTGACCACCGCCGAGTTCGCACGCATGAGCCGATCGCTGCAGCTCACGCTCCTCGTCATCCGACGGGCTCAGCTCATGAGCCGCGAGGTGATCGCGGCGACGCCCAAGTGGCACGAGCGCTACGGCAGCGACCGGTAAGGCCGCTCGCGGGCGGGGCCCGCAAGGCCGGGCCGTCATGCGGGCGCGGGAGGTTTGTGTCACGCTAGCGCGGTGAAGCGCTCCGCCGCGATCCTCTCCCTCCTGCAGCTGCTTGCCTTCGCCCCGGCAAGCTCGTCGGCGACCGGCCTCGAGCCCGGAGGGGTCAGCCAGTTCGAGATCGAGCTCACGCCGGAGCTCCGCCGGATCGCGGGACGCGGCGAGCTGTCGGCCGCCGCCCGTGCGGTGGTCGCCGTTTCGCTCCCGGCGGACTTCGACCCGTCGCGCGACTGGCCAGTGATGGTCGTCAGCGCAACTTCCGACCGCCCGTACCATTCGAGCCGCGGGCTCCTTGCGGAATACGCGGCGGCAGCGCGCGACGAAGGCTGGATTCTGCTGGCTGCCGACCCGTGGCCCGACGTCCCCAAGGCCCAGGACGACGCGACGCTGCGCTTCGCGGTCAACTTCGCCGCGCTCGCGGTGCTGCAATCGCAGTGGCCCGGCGCCGCCAGGGCCGGGCTCGCCTTCGGCGGCTTTTCCGGCGGCTCGAAGTACTCGGGTTGGCTGGCCGCGGCCTTCGCCAGCCAGGGACGCAAGCTGATCGGCATCTACGCCGCCGGCATCAACCGGGACACGATCGCAGCGACGGCGCGGGACATGGGGGTGCTCGACGACAACTACCGGCGCGTCCCCGTGTTCCTGCAGTCGGGGGAACGCGACCCGGTGTCCACGCCCGAGGAGCACCGGCAGGTGCAGAGCGAGCTCGACCGCGCGGGATTCAAGCATGTGCGCGTCGAGTATTTTCCCGGGCGGCACGAGGTCGAGCCGGCGCTCCTGCGCAGCGCGCTGAGGTGGTTCCGCGAGCTGGCGGCGACGCCGGCCACTCCCGGATAGGGAGCCGTCAGGCGTCTTCAGATCCGCGGCCTGATCCGCAGCACGTCCTGCGCCGCCTCCTCGTAAGCGCGGGCGAGCCGAAGCACCTGCGCGTCGCCGCGAGGCGGCCCGATGAGCTGCATCCCCATCGGCAGGCCGTGCTCGCTGAAGCCGACGGGCACGCTGATGCACGGCAGGCCGGCGAACGTGGCATAGATCGTGACTTCCATCCAGCGGTGATAGCTGTCCATCGCCCGGCCCGCGATCGACGCCGGCCAGCGCTCGGCGGCGTCGAAGGGCCATAGCTGCGCCGACGGCAGCGCGAGGAAATCGCAGCGTTCGAAGAGCGCGAGGATCTGCCGGTGAAACGCGCTGCGCTGGACACTCGCGCGATAGGTCTCCGCGCCGGTCAGGCGCTCCGCCTGATCGTGCTCCCAGAGCGCCTCGGGCTTGATCAGCGCGCGATTGCGGGGATCGGCGAGATGCGGGGCGATGCGGGCCGCGACCAGCCAGCGTCGCCAGACCAGCCACGCCTGCCAGACCTCCTCCGGCGAGAAGCCCGGGGGGATCGCCTCGACCGGGCAGCCGCAATCTCGCAGTCGGCGCAAACCTTGCTGGCAGGCGGAGAGAACGCCCGCTTCCATGGGGAGGTAGCCCGAGAGGTCGCCCAGCCAGCCGATGCGCCGGGCCTCATCGATGGGCTCGAGCGCGTCGGCGAACCGCCGCTCCGCGCTCGCGAGCGAGAGAGGCTGGCGCTCGTCGTAGCCGGCCTGCACGTCGAGAAGCAGCGCGACGTCGCGCACCGTGCGGCCCATCGGTCCCTCGGTGCCGAGCTGCGCGATCCACACGTCCTCGACCGGCCAGGCGGGGACTCGGCCGCGGCTCGGGCGGAAGCCGAAGACGTTGTTCCAGCCCGCGGGATTGCGCAGGCTCCCCATGAAGTCGCTGCCGTCGGCGACCGCGAGCATGCGCGTTGCGAGCGCGACCGCGGCACCGCCGCTGCTGCCGCCGGCGGACTTCGAGCGATCGTAGGCGTTGCGGGTCAGGCCGAACACCTCGTTGAACGTGTGCGAGCCCAGGCCGAACTCCGGGGCGTTGGTCTTGCCGATGACGATGCAGCCGGCGGCTTTCATCCGCTGCACCATCAGGGCGTCCTGCGAAGGAACGAAGTCGCGCAGCACGCGCGAGCCGAGCGTGGTGCGGATGCCGGCCGTCTGAGCGGTGTCCTTGATCGCCTGCGGGATCCCGTGCAGCCAGCCGAGCGGGCGCGTCCCATCCGGCCCGGCGCGCAATTGCGCGTCGCGCTCGTCGGCCTCGCCCAGCAGCGCATCGCCGTCGCGCAGGCTGACGATCGCGTTGTAGCGGGGATTGACCGCTTCGATGCGGGCGAGCGTGGCCCGCATCACCTCGCGGCACGACACTTCGCGCGCGCGGATCGCCTCGGACAGCGCGCAGGCCGGCAGATCGACGATATCCATGGCTCGCTGCGAGAAAGACGGTCGAAGGCGCACCCGCGCGAGCGAGGCATGGCGAACGCGCCGCGATACGCGGCAGCGTAGAGCATTCGATCCGGCGCCGCAACGACGCGTGGCTCGGGCCGCTCCGTCAGCAGGGGTCCGATCGACGCAGTGGACTGCACCGACTCCTAAATCAGAGCCTCCCCGACATACAGGGGAGCTGCCCGGTCCGAGAATACGTCCGCTGCTGCAGTTCTCGAGGGGATTGTCGCAGCGGAATCGCCTGCGGGGGCGCCGGTTCGGGTCGAGAAGCCCGGGGCGCCCCGGGGCCGCCGCAAGTCAGACCACTTTCACGAGGAAAACGTCATGTCCACACGCACAATTCCCGGTACGACTTCGCAGGACGCTTCAGCCGGCGCAGCGATCGTCGGCGACCGGGGCATCTCGGACGGGCCGGGGCCGGAAATCATGGATGCAGCGACATTGACCGGCGATTCGGTCGTCAATGCGAGCGACGAGGACCTGGGCAAGGTCGAGGCAATCATGCTCGACGTGCAATCGGGCCGGATCGCCTACGCGGTTCTTTCCTTCGGCGGGTTCCTCGGGATGGGCGCCAAGCTCTTCGCCATTCCCTGGTCGGCGCTCACCCTCGATGCCGAGGAGAAGCGCTTCATCCTCGATGTCCCGAAGGAGAAGCTCGAGAACGCTCCTGGCTTCGACAAGGACCACTGGCCTTCGATGGCGGATCGGACCTGGGCGAGCGGCCTCCACTCCTACTACGGCGTCGCTCCGTACTGGGAGGAGGACATGTCGAGCGCGCGCGATCCGCGTTCGTCGGCGGGCGCGGCGAGGGATCGAGACTACTAAAGAGCGGTCGCCCTGCGACGCGAGCGGCGGCCGGCGCAGCGCGCCGGCCGTTTCGTGCTCACAGCCGGCTGCCCGGGGCTTGAGCGCAGGCAGCTCAAGCGGGACCCGCGCCCGTCAGCTCAGTCCCGACACCGAGACGGCCGCGCCGTGCATCGCGCGCGCATCCTCGGAGGCGAGAAAGACGAACAGCCGGGCGAGATCGTCGGGCGCCACCCAGCGCGCCGGGTCGGCCGCCGGCATCGCCGCGCGGTTCTCCGGCGTGTCGATGATGGTCGGCAGCACGCAGTTGACGTTGATCATCTTCTCGCGAAGCTCGGCCGCCATCGATTCGGTGAGCCGCAGCACCGAGCTCTTCGCGGCGCAGTACGCGCCCATCCCGGCCATGCCCTTGAGCGCGGCGTGCGCGCCGACGTTGATCACCTTCCCGCCGCCGGCGTCGATCATGTGCGGCACGGTCGCGCGCACGGCGTTGAGCATGCTGCGCACATTGATGGCGAGGAGGAAGTCCCAGTCCCGGTCGCTCGTTTCGTGCACCCGCGAGCCCGAGCGGAAGCCGCCCGCGATGTTGCAAAGAACGTCGACGCGGCCGAAGCGAGCGAGCGCGGCCCGGATCGCGTCGTCGACCTGCGCCTGGTCGAGAAGCTCCGCGGGGGCGAACAGACGCTTCGGATTCTCGCCGCCGAACGCGGAGGCGAGCGCTTCGCGCCGGTGCCCGATCAGCACGAGGTTCGCGCCGCGATCCGCGAAGGCACAAGCGACCGCGCGGCCCAGGTTGCCGGTCGCACCGGTCACGACGACGGTCGCCGCGGCAGAAGGCGCAGCCATCGCTCGAGCATAGCGCGAAACGAGCGGCGCGGCTTTACTTGGTCATCGCGCTCGCCGACAATCGCGAGCATGCGGCGACTCGTTCTTTTGCGGCACGGCGAAAGCGCCTGGAACAGGGAGAACCGCTTCACCGGCTGGACCGACGTCGATCTCACCGGGCAGGGGATAGCCGAGGCGCAGAGCGCCGGCGCGTCCCTGCGCGAAAGGGGCTTCGTGTTCGACGTGGCTCATACGTCAGTGCTCAAGCGCGCGATCCGCACGCTCTGGCTCGTGCTCGATACGATGGACCTGATGTGGATTCCGGTGCACCGGAGCTGGCGGCTGAACGAGCGGCACTACGGCGCGCTGCAGGGGCTCAACAAGGCGGAGACGGCGGCGAAGTTCGGCGATCGCCAGGTCCTGGTCTGGCGCCGCAGCTACGACGTGCCGCCGCCCGCGCTCGAACCCTCGGACCCGCGCTACCCCGGCGCCGACCCTCGCTATGCGCAGTTGAGCGCGGCGGAGCTGCCGCGAACGGAGTGCCTCAAGGATACGGTCGAGCGCTTCCTGCCGTATTGGCGAGAGACCGTCGCACCCGCCGTGGCTGCGGGAAAGCGCGTCATCATCGTCGCGCACGGCAACTCGCTGCGCGCGCTCGTGAAGCATCTCGACGGCATCGGCGATACGGAGATCGTGGAGCTCAACATTCCCACCGGAATACCGCTGGTCTACGATCTCACCGACGAGCTGAAGCCGATGCGCCACTACTATCTCGGCGATGCCGACGCGGTCGCCGCCGCCGTTCGCGCGGTCGCCAATCAGGGCAAGGCGAAGACCTGACGCCGCGCGCCTGCGCTCGAGCCGCCATCTCGCCGGAACGCCGGCCCGCGACCGGATGCAGTACGCCCGCTCGTGGCACGTAGCCGACTGCGTCGGCGCCCCATCAAAGCCTTCTGTCGGGGCGAGTGCCGAAAGGGCCGGTCAGAGGGTGCGCCGAGAGGCCCCAGCCCGGAACATGAGCGGCTAGCCCGCCTGTTAATTACTTAAATAAAATCAATGTATTGTCTACCCTGACTTCGGTTTGTAGCCTGCAATGGGTGCCGGCGGCGGCGAGCGTGAATATTCACCTTTGCGAGGGGAGCCGGTTAGCTATACTTCGGACCGTCATCGTTAACGACCCGGAAAGGGACTTCAATGACACGCAACAAACAAACGATGCTGGTGGGGTTGGCGGTGTTTGCGGTGGCAGGCTTGGCGATCTACACGGCGGACTTCAAGCCGGATGCGCTGAAGAACGTGATGGGGACGCAGGCGATGTCGTCCAACAGCGCGGGGAATGCGACGAACGCCTCGTCGGCGACCAACGCGACGAACGCCTCGTCGGCGACCAACGCGACGAACGCCTCGTCGGCGACCAACGCGACGAACGCCT